>Ga0302276_10000014_pt1 | contig 175820 bp, 171 predicted proteins | sample III_Bog_N2_3_FD_198768 | JGI IMG/M metagenome (GOLD analysis project Ga0302276, IMG submission 198768) | Peat permafrost microbial communities from Stordalen Mire near Abisko, Sweden - III_Bog_N2_3 | ecosystem: Environmental > Terrestrial > Soil > Wetlands > Peat | place: Sweden: Abisko...
GAGATCACGCGCGTGCTCCAGGACCGCGCGCAGGGAGTCGACGAGCTCACCCCCCGAAGTCGAGGACTGCGGGCAGGGAGTCGAGGAGATCACGCGCGAGCTCCAGGACTGCGCGCAGGGAGTCGACGAGATCACCCCCCGAAGTCGAGGACTGCGGGCAGGGAGTCGACGAGCTCACCCCCCGAAGTCGAGGACCGCGGGCAGGGAGTCGAGGAGGTCACGCGCGAGCTCGAGGACTGCGGGCAGGGAGTCGAGGAGATCACGCGCGAGCTCCAGGACTGCGGGCAGGGAGTCGAGGAGGTCACGCGCGAGCTCGAGGACTGCGGGCAGGAAGTCGAGGACGACCGAGAGGGGGGCAACGAGATCCCCAGCGGAGTCGACGACCGCAGGGTGGGAGGCGACGAGATCGCATGATTCTCCCATGCTTTCGCCAGGATGGACGTCTCTGACCCCCCCACCGCGAGGCAAGCGGCGGCCAGCGGCCGAGGGAAAACGACGCCCGGTCACAGAAATCGACACGGAACGGCGGCGGGAATCGGCTCCTCGCCAATAAGCGCTGTGAGGGACAAGAACCCGGGCGCATTGCCCGGGGTGGGATCCCTCTTCGTGCAGAAGGATTCACCATGCCATCGACGCCGCACACACTCACCACTGCCGAGTACCAGGCGCTCCAGGTCGGAATGCCGAAGTACTGCTCCAGCCTGGTCGTCACGATCGCCGGTCAGACCTACACGGTCACCCAGCTCGTGGCGCTCATCGCTTCCCTCCTCAACGCTTCGCTCGCCATTGCACCGGCGAAGGGAGCGTGGCTCGCCGCAGTCGCGGCGAACCGGGCGGCGAAGGAAGCGAACAGCGAGATCGTGAAGGAAGCGAGGGAGGTGGTCGGCTTGATGTTCAAGAACGACCCCCAGACCCTCGCGGATCTCGCGATCACGCCGAGGAAGTCGCCCAGACCCTTGACGGCGGAGGCCCGCGCGGCCGCCAACGCCAAGACAAAGGCGACACGCATCGCGCGCGGAACCGCGGGCAAGAAGCAGAAGTCGCTCGTGTCGGGGAACGTGACCGGGGTCAGCATCGTCCCGATCACCTCCTCGGCACCGGCGGCGACGCCGACGGCTCCGGCGGCTCTGTCGAGCAGCAGCAGCGCCGCACCGCGCACGTAGAGCTCTCACGGGACGTCGGACGGAGGCGCTTCGCCGACCGACGCCGTGAGAATGCTGCTCGAGAGACGAGGGGTGAGGAGGCGTCGCATTGCACATGCGACGCCTCCTTCTCCTTCCAAGTCTCAGCCGTCGGCGTTGAGCCTCGCCACCAGCCCCGCCAGCACGGCGTCCGCCTTGTCGTTGTCGACCTGGCACGTCCCCGCCGCGAGGTGCCCGCCGCCCCCGTGCGCGAGCATCAGCTCGCCGATGTTCGTCTTCGCGCTCCGATCGAGGATCGATTTCCCGACCGCGAGCACCGTGTTCTGCTGCTTGAGGCCCCACATCTGGTGGATGGACACCGAGCACTGCGGGTAGAGCGCGTAGATCATGAACCGGTTCGCCGGCCAGATCGTCTCCTCCTTGCGGAGGTCGAGGACGACGACCTTGCCCGTGACCGTGGCGCAGCGCTGGATCTGCTCCTTCGCCTTGGGCTCGTGCTCGCGATAGAGGTCGACGCGCTCCTTCACGTCCGGGGTCGCGAGGATCTCGTCGATCGTCTTCGTGAGGCACGCGTCGATGAGGTCCATCATCAGCTGATAGTTCGAGATGCGAAAATCGCGGAAGCGCCCGAGCCCGGTCCGCGGATCCATCAGGTAGTTGAGGAGCACCCACCCGGTCGGATGGAGGATCTCGTCCTTGCTGAACTGCGCGGCGTCGGCCTTGTCGACCTCGGCCATCATCACCTCGCTCACGCGCGGGAAGCTCGCCTTGCCGCCGAAGTGGTCGTAGACGACGCGCGCCGCCGACGGGGCGTTCGCGTCGATGATGTGGTTCGCCGGGCGGTCCTTCACCCGGAAGGTCTCGGAGAGGTGGTGGTCGAACGCGAGGTGCACGCCGGGGACGTAAGGGAGGTTCGTCGTGATGTCGCGCGGGCCGACCTCGACCTTGCCGTCCTGCATGTCCTTCGGGTGGACGAACTTGATGTCGTCGAGGATGCCGCGCTCCTTGAGGAGGACGGCGCACACGAGGCCGTCGAAGTCGCTGCGGGTGACGAGCCTGTATTTCTCGGTCATGGAGGGTCCCTCGAGGTGCGCGTATGGCTGCGGAGGCTGGCAGCATACACCCGAAGGTCGTTGCCGATCAGTCGCCTAGGTCGAGGTCCTCGAACGTCTCCATCGCCGCTTCGGGCTTCGCGATCTCGACGGTCACCCGCTTCTGCGGCGGCAACGGCGGCGCCGGGGGTCGGCGCGAGCGCTTCTTGCCGCCACGCGTCGTCGGCGGCATGGTCGGCCCGGCCTTCGCGTCCACGGGGATCGGCGGCGGTGGCGCGGTCACGTGATCGACCGTCAGCGTGCGGCGTGCCTGCTCGAGAAGCCCCATGCGCACGGCGCTCGACTGAGCCTCCTGTCGCTCGAGATCCTCGATCATCGTGACGACCTTCGCGATCGCGTCACGCGCCCCGGCGAGCGCGGCGACGGAGACCGCACCCCCCTTCGCGGAGTCGACCGCGGCCTGGTGCTGGCTGACGAGCGCGTCGATCTCGAGGCCTCGCTTCACCCGCTCCAGCTCCAGCGCGTCCTCGTTCTCACGACGGTTCGTCGCGAGCTCGTCCTCGAGCGAACGGACCCGCGCGGACATGCGCTCGAGCTCCTTTCGCGTCGTGGCGAGGTCGCTCTTCAGGCTCGTCGACGTCTCTTCGGCCTCGTCCGCGCGCGTACGCGCCTCCGCGACCTTCGCTTCGAGCGTCTGGGTCCACGCCTCGAGCCCCGTAGCCCTGCGCTCCGACGCGTCGCGCGCACGCTCCGTGTCCGCGACGCGCACCAGCATGGCGGCGATGTCGTCTGCGTCCGCCGCGCGCTCCGCTTTCAGGCGCGCGACGTCGTCGTCCGGGGGTTCGGGCCTGGGCGGCGCGGGGACACTGTCGGGATCGAGCCGCTCATCCCGTGCATCGCGTGCCGCACGGATCGCGCGCGAGCTGTTCCTCGTGTCCTCGAGCAACGGGACGGGAGCTGCGCTGTCGACGCGTACGTCGCGCAGGGGCCTGGGCGGCTGGCTCTTTCCGGAGGGCGGCATGACGAGGTGGCGCCCAGTATGTCACGGCGCCCGGACTGCGTTACCGTCTTTGGCCGTGACTTCCCACAGCCTGGTCATGGTGGTCGACGACCCGAGCGCGCTCCGCGTGCTGTTCGACGAGCACCTTTCGAAGAGACGTGCGTTCCTCCCGGGGGAGCACGACGTGAACGAGCGCGCGGCGTGCGAGCTCGTCCTCGAGCATCGAGGTCGATCGCATCGCCTGGCGGCGGAGGTCGTGCACGTTCGACGGGAGGACCCGGGGCGAGGTGTCGGGCTCTTGCTCGCGCCGCTGGAGGCTGCCGCGGCCTCGGCGCTGCGGACCTTCGTCGAGGACGCGGGCGCGGCGAGCGAGGCCAGCGCGGCGAACGAGGCAAACGATCCTGCGCACGACGAGTCCGAAGACCCGAGCGCGAGCGCCGACAGCGAGACCGCCGACGCCCGCGAGAGCACCGGACCGCAGAGCCTGCACGAGCGCGTGCGCACGATGAGCGGCGCCGAGCAGCTCCGGCTCGCGGCGAACGGGTCGCTCTCGGAGCGCACGCTGCTGGAGCGCCTCTACGGGCCGACGGTGTGGGAGACGCTCCTTCGCAACGCGCGCCTCACCATCCCCGAGGTCGCGCGCATCGCACGGAAGGCGACCCTGCCGCGCCCGCTCATCGAGCTGGTGGCCGGCAATGCGCCATGGCTGGCTTCGGGCGAGGTGCAGAGGGCGCTGCTCTCGAACACGCGGTCGTCGCCGACGGTCATCCAGAAAGTGCTCGGCGCGATGTCCCGCCACGATCTGCAGATGGTCCCGCAGCAGACGGCGTATCCGGAGTCGGTGCGCTCGGCGGCGAAGAAGCGCCTCGGACGGTGATCGGTCAGCCGCTCGCAGGCGCGTCGCTCGCGTCCGCATCGCTCGTCGTGGCGCCGCTGTCGTGGCCAGCGTCCTGCGAGGGGACGTGCCCGGCATCCATGCCTGAATCCGTGGCGCTCCTCGCGTCGGGCGGAGCGATTGCGGAGTCGCTTTTCATGGAGGTGGGCCCGTCTTCGGCGGTCGCGTCGCGTCGGCCGCCGTCGGCGCGCCCGTCACCGCGCCCGCCGTCGAGGCCGCTCCCGACGCCCCCGTCGATGCCGCTGCCGACCTTCTCTGCCAGATAGATCACGATCTCGACCGGCGCACCGTCGAGGACTCCGTTCAGCGCGAGGGCGTACGCTCCCACGGCGTTGGCGTTCGCCTGGAGGTTGTAGGACACCCCGCCGTCGACGAGCGGCGCTCCCTCGGCGTTCGTCGAGTCGCTGTTCGCAGGCACCGTGAACGTGTTCACGCCGGTGCCACCCTCCGCCCCCTTGCTCCCGGCGCCGGCGAAGAACGAGCTGGTGAGCTGCAGCGGGCTGACGCACCCGTTGTAGATGTGAGCCACTTCACCGCCGAGGTTGCAGACCGTCGCGGTGACGGCGAGACAGGGGACGGGAGGGGTGATCTGGACGCTCGCCACCTGGTACTCGCAGGCGGAGTTGCATCCGACCAGGAACGTCGCGCCGCCACTGGTCGGCAAGAGCAGCGCCCCCACCAGAGCCGGCCCGAGGATCGACGCCGCGATGCGGAGCGGGAGCGAGGACGCGGGTCTCATGGGGTCACGCCGCGCTGCGCCGCCACGGGTAAGGCCACCGTACCGCAGAACCTACGCCGCAACTACCTGGAGCACGCGCCCGTCCCGCGGCACCACAGCCGCGCCTTATGCGATAGGCTGCACCAAGGAGCTTCGCACGCTCCTCTCTCTCCCATGCCCACTCTGAAATGGTATCCGCCCGAAGGGGCTCCGCGCGCCTTCACCCTGTTCAAGCCAGTGTCGACCATCGGCCGCGCGCTGGGCAACGACGTCGCCGTCACGTCCCGAGGCCTCGCAGAGACGCACGCGCAGGTGCTGTTCGACGGCCGCGACTTCAACCTCGAGGAGGTCGACAAGCAGGCCGAGATCCTCATCAACGGCAAGAAGAAGCGCCGCGCGCGCCTGGTGCACGGCGACAGGATACGGCTCGGTGACGCGGAGTTCGGCTTCAGCATGTTCGACGACCCGCCGGCGCGAAGCCGCGCCCCCTCGCTGAGCGGTGCGGGCGCGGGCGACGGGGGCGCCGCGGCTCCCGGGCCGGAGGGCTCGGCGACGGATCTGCAGCTCTCGGGACTCCGGAAGCTCTTCGATTTCAGCGAGAAGCTCATGACGCAGCGCAAGCTGGACGAGCTGCTCGAGGCGATGCTCGACGCAGTGATCGAGGTCACGGGGGCCGAGAAGGGGCTGATCCTGCTGCTCGAGGACGGCGCGTCCGGTCAGGCCGACGGGGGCGCGAAGCCCGTGATCCGCGCGTCGCGCCACGTGAAGCGCGAGGCCATCACCGACACGACCGGCGCGATCTCGGACAGCATCGTGCGACGCGTGCTCGAGACCGGTCGTCCGGTGATCGTCAGCGACGCCCTGAGCGACTCCCAGTTCGGCTCCAGCGAGAGCGTCCTCGCGCTCCAGCTCTCGTCGGTGATGTGCGCGCCGCTCATCAGCCAGGGCCAGGTCACGGGCGCGATGTACGTCGGCAACGACCGCGTGAAGGGGCTGTTCGAGCGCTCGCAGCTCGACGTGCTCGCGATCTTCGCGGGCCAGGCGTCCCTCATCCTTCAGAACGCGATGCTCCTCTCGGCCCTCCGGGCCGACAAGGAGAAGCTCGCCGCGGAGCTGACCGACAAGCGCTTCGGCGACATCATCGGCGTGTGTCCGGGGATGCTCGACGTCTTCCGGAAGCTCACGAAGGTCTCCACCACCGACATCAGCGTCCTCATCACGGGCGAGACGGGCACCGGCAAGGAGCTCATCGCGCGCGAGATCCACCGGCGCTCCAACCGCGCGACCGGCCCGTTCGTGGTCATCAACTGCGGCGCCATCCCCGAGAACCTGATCGAGAGCGAGCTGTTCGGGCACGTGAAGGGGGCGTTCACGGGCGCCATCGCGTCGCGGCCCGGCAAGTTCCAGCTGGCCGACAAGGGGACGCTGTTCCTCGACGAGATCGGCGAGCTGCCGCTGAACCTGCAGGTGAAGCTGCTCCGCGCGCTGCAGGAGCGCGTCGTCGTCCGCGTCGGCGACAGCCGCCCGGAGAAGGTCGACATCCGCGTCGTGGCCGCGACCAACCGCGTGCTCGAGGAGGAGATCCGCACGGGGCGGTTCCGCGAAGACCTCTACTATCGCCTCAACGTCGTCAACGTCTGGCTGCCGCCGCTCCGCGAGCGTGGCGACGACGTCCTCATCATCGCCAAGGCGCTGCTGTCGAAGTACGCCGACGAGCTGCACTCGGCGGTTCAGGGGTTCACCCCCGCGGCCCTCGGAGCCATCAAGAAGCACGCGTGGCCGGGCAACATCCGCCAGCTCGAGAACCGTCTCAAGAAGGCGCTCGTGCTGTGCGAGCGCACGCTGCTCTCGCCCGAGGACCTCGACCTCGGCCAGAGCAGCGACAGCCCGATCCTGCCTCTCGAGAAGGCGAAAGAGGAGTTCCAGCGCAAGTACGTCCTCGAGGTGCTCGAGCGCAACAACGGCAATCGTACCCAGACCGCGCGCGACCTCGGCGTCGACCCGCGGACGATCTTCCGTCACCTCGAGCGTGAGGCGAACCCGATGCCGAGCGGTGGGAATGGCCCGACGGGCGGCGGCGGTGGAGGAACGGGCGGCGACGGACGGTAGAGCGCAGTGGCCTTCGCGTTTCCGCGAAGTATGCTCCGCCGATGAGTCACCGGTTCTTCTTGCTCGCGACGCCGCTCGGGCTCGCTGCGGCCCTCCTGGTCTCGCTCGCCCTCCCCTCGTGCTCGAAGTCCAGCGCGTCGGCGGACGCGGGGCCGAGCGACGCGGGCCACTACTACGACGCGATCATCCCGTCGTCGTGCGGGACGACGGACGACTGCCTGAACCTCGGGCTGGACGCGGACACCTGCGCGTTCGCGATCGAAGCGGGGTGCTCGGCGCTGGGGCAGTGCGTGGCGATCACGACACCGAGCGACAAGTCGAAGTGCGCGCCGGCGCTGACCGTGTGTCCGTGCGCGTCACCGACGTGCATGGCCATGGGCGAAGCCGGCACCTGCACCGCCAACCTCACGACGGCGACGGTTCCGGAGTGCTGGCAAGGCTACAGTCCGTTCAGCGTCATGAACGTCGGGCAGTGCGCGCCCGCCTGCGCTCCTTTGTGCACGACCGGCACCCCCTGCCTCGCCCCGAGCACGTGCGCCTCCGGCGTCTGCACGAACGAGCTGTGCGCGGCGCCGGCGTGCGCAGCCATCGCGCCGCTCTGTCCGGACGGCCACGGCTGCGGAGCGAACTCCGACTGTGCGACCGCGAGGTGCGTGAACGGCGCGTGCGCGACGCCGTTCTGTGCTCCGACCTGCCCGACGTCGAACGTCTGCGGACAGGACGACGACTGCGCCTCGGGGACGTGCACGAAATACGGCAAATGCGCGCCGCCTCCCGACGCGGGGCACGACGCCGGGCGCGACGGTGGCCAGGACGCGGGGGACGCGGCTCGCGACTGACGCGCGGCCGCCATCGATTCACGGCGATCGCTCGATCGTCGCACGCCTACGCGAGGTGCGGCGCGAGCTTCGCGTAGACGACGTGCAGTACGGGGAGGCTCTCCGCGAGGCTCGAGAGGAGGTCCCAGTAGTCTCGCTGCTCGGTGACGAGCCCGTCCCGCACGCGCGCGTGTGTCGAGCCCTCGAAGGTGATCGTGGGCCCACGTCGCGGCTCATAGCGCATCGCCCACGTGAGAAACGCGGAGCCCTGACTGCCGACGGCGTCCTTCACGTCGAACGAAAGACGCCGGGCGCGCCTCATGATGCGCCGGTTCATCGCGAGGAAGGCGTCGCGCCCGCGGAGCGTCTGGAGCGGGTCTCGAAACACGACGTCGCGGTGGTACAGCTCCGCGAGCCGGGCGAGCGTGCCGTCCCCGTCGCGTTCGAAGCCGGAGAGGACGTCACGCAGGCTCTCGGCCATCTTCTGTTCGGGCACCGTCGTCATCGGGTCAACATGTGTAGCCATCGCTTCCTCCTTCACGCTGCGTCTCCGAGCGTCTTCTCCAGCCTCACGCCGCTCAGTTCCTCGCAGAACGCGAGCAGCCGCTCGCGCTCGTGCGCGGTCTCGCGGGTCCAGGGAAACGGATACTCGGGCGCGACCCGACGATCGAACCAGAGCTCGCCGCGCGTGCCCTTCGCTCGCGCGCACGCCGCCAGCCATACGATCGTGTCGGCGCCTTGTGCCGGCGTCCGCAGGAAGCGCTGCATCGTCGCGTGGAACGTCGGCAGCGAGGTTCGCACCGCCGCCGTGTCCGCCCAGCCCGGGTGCATGCTCGTGAACGTGATCGGCGCGCCGGAGAACCGCTCCGCGAGGAGGTGCGCGAGGATCACCTGCGCGCGCTTCGCGTTCGCGTAGGCGCGCGTGCCGCTGAACGCCGCCGAGTCCACGAAGGGCAGCGACAGGTCGAGGCGCTGAAGGTACATACCGCCCGACGACACGAAGATGACGCGCGCGTCGTCGGACGCCGAGAGCCGATCCACGAGGAGCGCCGTGAGCGTGAACGGCCCGAGCACGTTCGTCGCGAACGTGAGCTCCACGCCGTCCTCGGTGAGCTGCCTGTCGTGCGGCAGTACGCCTGCGTTGTGAACCAGCACGTCCACGCGAGGCGGCGCGAGCTCGCTCACGAAGCGCCGGATGGAACGAAGGCTGGACAGGTCGACGATGCCGAGCTTGACGCGCTCGGTGTGGCACTCCCGCGCGATGGCGTCACGGGCCTCGCCCCCGCGCGCGGCGTCGCGGCAGAGGAGCCACACCTCGAAGCCCCGGTGCGCCAGCTCCCGTGCCGTCGCCCGCCCGATCCCCGAGCTCGCGCCCGTCACGAGCGCGACGCGTGTGCGGGTATCTCCTGCGTCGTCCGGCAGGTCGCGCGCGTCGAAGCCTCGCCGATTCATCTCGAACCCGATCCGGTTGAACGAGTACGGCGCGACCACGTCCGTCACGGGCCGAAGACGGCGGACGACGCGGCCCGACCAGCTCATACGTGCCTCCCTCGAAGCGGCGCGAGTCGCGACTCCGGCTTCGTGAAGAGGAGGTGAACGCAGCCGAGGTAGCGCTCCTCGAAGCCGCCCTGGCAGTATGCGAGATAGTAATCCCACATTCGTGTGAACGCCTCGTCGAAGCCGAGGCGGCGGACATCGTCCTTCCTGGCGATGAAGCGATCCCTCCAGATCGCGAGCGTGCGCGCATAGCTCTGGGTCAGATCCTCGAGATCGGCGAGGCGCAGGTCCGTCCCTCGCGTCGCCGACGAGACCATGGATGTGACCGAGGGGAGGCAGCTCCCGGGGAATATGTACGCCTTGATGAAATCGACGCTCGCGCGGTGCTTGTCGTGTTGCTGGTCTGCGATCGTGATCGCCTGCAGGAGCATCACGCCGTCCGGCGCGAGGCGCTCGCTGCAGACCCGGAAGTAGTCGTCCATGTACTCGTGCCCGACCGCCTCGATCATCTCGATCGAGACGAGCTTGTCGTACTGACCCTCGAGGTCGCGGTAGTCGCGGAGGAGCACGTCGATTCGGTCCTCGAGCCCGGCTGCGCGCACGCGCTCGCGCGCGAGGCGATGCTGCTCGACGGAGATCGTCGTGGTCGTCACCCGGCATCCGTAGCTGCGCGCGGCGTGGATGGCCAGCGCACCCCAGCCGGTGCCGATCTCGAGCAGGTGATCGTCTGCGCTCAGACGCAGCTTCTGGCATATCCGATCGAGCTTGGCCTTCTGCGCCTCCTCGAGTGACGCGTCGTCCCGCTCGAAGATCGCGCTCGAGTAGGTCATCGAATCGTCGAGGAAGAGGCGAAAGAACTCGTTCGATAGATCGTAGTGGTGGGCCATGTTCCGGCGGCTGCCCGTCCGCGTGTTGCGCCGAAGCGTGGCCGTGAGACGTTCGGCCGCGCGCCGTCCGAGACGCGCAGGGCCCCCATCCATGGCGTCGAGCGTCTTGATGTTGCGCGCGAGGACCCGGGCGAGCGACGGGAGGTCGTCGCACGTCCAGTGGCCCTTCATATAGGCTTCGCCGGCGCCGACACTGCCGCCGAAGAGCATCGCGCGATAGGCCGCCTTGTCGCGGATAGTGATCGTAGCCAGCGGCGCGTCGCCGGGCCATCCCAGCGCGAACCGCTCGGCACCGTCAATCACGGCGAGGGACCCCTGCTCGATCCGTCCGAGTAGCGCGAGCACAGTCCGGCGCACGGCGTCGTCGAGCAAAGATCGAGGCGTCGTCGCGAGGGCTCGACCTCGCAGCGAGTGAAATGTCAGCGCCCGGTTGCTCTCAGCTCTCATGATGCCTCGCGTGCTCGACTTCGGGGGTGCGGATGAAACGGCGCGCGCCGCATCCAGAGGCGCAACGCCTGCGAGTAGATCCCGGCGACGACCTGAACCGTCATCGCCGGATGGGCGGCGAGCGCGCGAGCGAGCTCGAGGCCGCTCACGGGTCGCCGCTCGAGCGAGAGCGTCACCTCGAAGACGCGCGCGCCGTCCTGCCTGTTCTCCATGTGTACCCAGAGCTGCTCGCCCGGGATAGCGAAGCGCCACCCGTACTCCATGTTCATGGCCAGAAACGGCGAGACGTGGAGCTCCTTCTGGAGCTCGTAGCGCTTCTGGTCGCGCGGCCCGAGGTTCGACGCCTCGGGGAGCACGTACATGTGCCGTTCGCCCCAGGGCGTGTTGTTCACCTCGGCGACGATCACCTGGACCGCGCCCCCGTCGGGAGCGAAGCAGTAATAGAAGGACACGGGGTTGAAGCAGTGGCCGAGATACCGGAGGTGCGTGAGAAGACGAATCGGGCCGTCGGGGCGCGTCCCGGTGCGCTCCGCCACGAGCCGCCGGATCGCCTCGTCGAGCGGCACCCCGGGATCGCCGTAGTGATCGGCGCGACGGAACCACGCCACGTTCGGGGCGCGCGTGCTCCACAGCCAGCGCCGACGGAAGACCGTCTCGAGCTCACCGAGGTCGAGGTACGCCATGAAGAGGCCATACTCGAACTCCCGACAGGGCTGGGTGAACCGCCGATGGCGCACCGTCCCCTCGTAGAGGAAGCTCTCCACCTCAGAGCTCCTTTCCGAAGTAGCGGGCGACGGCCAGCGCGCTGCGCACGCCGTCCTCGTGGAAACCGAATCCCCAGTATGCGCCGCAGAAGTGCGTGCGGTTCCGGCCGCTGATCTCTGCGTGACGCTTCTGGGCAGCGACGGCCGCCTGCGAGAAGACGGGGTGGTGGTAGCGGATCGTACGCAGGACGCGCTCCCTCGCGATGTCCTCCGTCCGGTTGAGCGTGACGAGGTACTCCTCGCGACTCCGCAGCCCCTGTAGCAGGTTCATGTCGTAGGTGAGCGCAACCCGCCCCGCGGGATGACGCGGCACATGAGAGTTCCAGCACGCCCAGGCGCGCCGCCGACGGGGCATGAGCCGAGTGTCGGTGTGGAGCACGGCGACGTTCTCCTGGAAGCGGAAGCTCCCGAGAATCTCCCGTTCGTCGGGCGTCGCGTCCGCGAGCATCGCGAGCGCCTCGTCGCCGTGGGAAGCGATGACGACCTCGTCGAACCGCTCGGCCACTCCCCCACGCGGCGTCACGAGCACATGGTCCTTCTCGCGACGGATCGAGGTCACCGGCGTCGACACTCGGACACGGTTCTGGAAGCTCGACGTCAACGGCTCGACGTATCTCGAGGAGCCCCCACGAATCACGCGCCACTGCGGCTGCCCGAAGACGTCCAGGAACCGGTGGTTGGCAAAGAACTGCGCGAAGAAGCGCGCCGGAAGGTCGCGCACGCGGAGCGGGTCGGCCGACCAGATCGCCGCCCCCATCGGGTAGAGGAACTGCTCGATGAACGCCTGCGAGAAGCGATTCGCCTCGAGGAAGGGGCCGAGAAGCACGCCGTCATCGGCGCCGAGCAGCAGCTCGCGCGAGCTCTCGTTGAAGCGGACGATGTCGGCGATCATCCGCCAGAATCTCGGCCGGAGGGCGTTTCGTCGCTGCGCGAAGAGCGACCGGTTGGAGTACTCGAGGCCGTCGACCTCGGAGTGCACGCTGAAGCTCATATTCGTTGGCTGCGACTCGACCCCCAGTTTGCGGAGCAGCCTGACGAAGCTCGGGTAGCGCTCCTCGTTGAACACGATGAAGCCCGTGTCGATCTCGTGCGGACCGTCCGCGGCGTCGACCCGCACCGTGTTCGTATGCCCGCCCACGTAGTCGTTCCGCTCGAAGACCGAGAGGTGGTGGTCGCGGGCGAGCAGGTATGCGACCACGTTCCCCGAAATCCCTGTGCCGACGACCGCGAGCTTCACAGCTTGGTGCCCTTTCCGCCCTCGGCCGCACCACGAGGTGCGTCGCGATGTGCACGCCGCGCTTCGAAGCTTCCCTTCGCGTACCGCATGTCGACATGTCTAACTATTGTCTAACATTCGTCAAGGCCGCACATTCGCGCTGATCCTGGTTTGTCCATGCTAATTCAATCGTCGCTCGATGACTTGACTAGGAGTTGTCTAACGTTATCCTCTCGACGTGGCTCTCGCGAGACCGACACGCGCATCGAAGGTCGCCTCCAAGGGCGGGGCGCCGCGCGACGCTCGCTACTCCATCCGAGTGACGTCGCGCATGACGGCGATCGAGCTCGACACGCTGCGAATGTGGGAGCGTCGCTACGGCTTTCCGCGCCCCGAGCGCGCCGACGGCGGGAGTCGCCTGTACTCCGACGCGGAGGTCGAGAGCCTCAAGCTTATCCGGCGTGCCCTCGAGCTCGGGTACCGGCCCGGCGAGGTTGTCGGGAAGCCGCGGGAGGAGCTGCTACAGCTCGTCTTCTCGACGTCGGAGGCGCCAGTGCGAGCGACGACGACCGCGGCGGTGCCATCGAGAGCGACGACCGAGGCCATGCCGACCGTCGGGTCCCTCCTCGCCGTCCTCACTCGAGACGACGTGAGCGCTCTCCGTACAGGGCTGCGTCAGGCCGCGGTGGCGCTCGGACCGAAGCGCTTCCTGATGGAGGTGGCACATCCCATGAGCGTTCGCGTGGGCGAGCTGTGGGCGGAGGGCAAGCTGGAGGTGCGCCATGAGCACATCCTCAGCGAGTGCATCTCCGCGCAGCTCGGCGTGATGATGTCCGCGTACGAGGAGCGTGACGGCGCGCCGCGCGTGCTTCTCGCCACGCTCCCGAACGAGCGCCACGGACTCGGCCTGGAGATGGTGCAACTTTACCTCGCTGTGAGCCAGGTCACGCCCGTGCTGCTCGGCGTGGACACGCCCGCAGACCAGATCGTCGAGGCCGCGCGCATGCACCGTGTCGACGCCGTCGGCTTGCTCGTCACCCAGGCCTCGGACCTCGAGGCGACGAGGAAGGACCTGCGCGGGATGCTCGCCGGGCTGTCTCGCCGCGTGGGCGTGTGGATCGGAGGCCGCGGCGGGGCGGATCTCCGGCTTCACGACAACGCGCTGCGCACCGTAGGCACGTGGGGCGACCTCGACTCCGCGATCGCATCGCTCGCGCGGAGAGCGACGTGACTCCCCCGCGGCTCCCGCGGGTCGAGCTCGTGAGCGCCGCCGCGCTCCCCACGGAGTTCGGCGACTTTCGTATTCACGTCTTCACGAGCGACCGAGACGACCACGAGCAGGTCGCGATCGTGCGTGGCGAGGTGTTCGGCGGTGAGTCGGTGCCGGCGCGGATCCATTCCGAATGCCTCACGGGCGACGCGATGGGCTCGCTGCGGTGTGACTGCAGGAAGCAGCTCGAGCTCGGCCTCCGGCAAATCGGGGCGATGCCGAGCGGGGTGCTCCTTTACCTGCGGCAGGAAGGGCGGGGCATCGGCCTGGCCAACAAGATCCGCGCGTACAAGCTGCAGGAGGAAGGGCTCGACACGGTCGACGCGAACCTTGCCCTCGGGTTCCGCGACGACGAGCGCGACTACGGTGTCGCGGTGGGGATGTTCCGCACCCTTGGCGTGCGCTCGGTGCGTCTGATGACCAACAATCCGGACAAGGTCGCGCAGCTCGCGCGCTATGGCTTGCCCGTCACCGAGCGAATGCCACACGTCATCGCCCCGGGCGCTCACAACCGCGGGTACCTCGAGACGAAGGCGCGACGCTCAGGCCACATCCTGGGGATGGCCAGCTCGACCATCGACTCGCCGAGCGAGCCCGAGGACGCTGCACCCGCAGGCCCTTGCGGATAACGCGAGGGAGCACAAGCAGCGCCAACCGGCCTTCACCACCGCTCGATCCGCCAGCCGCGCCGCCGCGCAACGCGTAGGAGTCTCGGGTCCGGGTTCACTGCGACGGGCTCGCGCACCCGCTCGAGCAGCGGCAGATCGGTCAGCGAATCGCTGTAGAACGTCGCCTCGTCGATCCGGAACCCGAGCTCGCGCGCGAGCTTCTCGGTGCGCACGACCTTGCCCTCGCCGATGCAGAGCGGGTCGACCGGGCGCCCGGTGAAGCGTCGGTCGGCATCGAGCTCGAGCTCGCTCGTCACGACGTGCTCGATCGACAGCCGCCGCGCCAGCGGGCGCGCGACGTACGGCGTCGCTCCGGTGACGATCGCGAGGAGGTCTCCCGCGCTGCGGTGTCGCTCGACGGCGATGCGTCCAAGGTCGGCGATGTGGCGCTCGACGTGGCTGGTGAAGAACTCTTCGCAGCGCGCCTCCATCGTAGCCTCCGGAACGCCGATGTGGCTGGCGAGCGCCTTCACGGCGACCGTTGGCGCGTCGATGACCCCGAGCGTGTATTGCCCGACCCAGTAGAGCGTCCGTACGAGGTCCCGAAGCGTCGCTTCGCCTCGCTCGCGCTGATAACGGACGTAGAGGCTCGCCGTCTCCTTGCGGATGAGCGTCCGGTCCATGTCGAAGAGCGCGGCGCGCGGCATGGGTGTCAGTGCGGACCGTACGCCGAGAGCAGCGTCGCCGAGAAGAGGTTGCAGCTCGCATGGAACGCGATCGAGGCGCCCACGCCTCCGGTGCGGGCACGGAGCCAGCCGAAGAGCAGCGACGGAAAGAAGACCGCGAGGCGGCCGGCGTCGTGGATGGTCAGCAGGTGGCCGACGGCGAAGATGACGCTCGTCGCGAGGACGGACGGGCCGACCGACGCGCCGAGCACGGAGACGCGCGCGGGCCACGCGTCGTCGAGTCGGCTCTGGAGGTATCCGCGGTAGAACACCTCCTCCGGGAGGGCGATGAGCGCGACCTGCCCGAGCACTTCGTTGAGCGTCGCGGCGCCGTGCGGCCAGGTCCACGGATGCGCGTGCGCGTGCCAGACGACGCGCGCGTAAACACGGAAGCCGAGGAAGAAGGGGCCGAAGCAGCAGAGCGAGAATACCAGCGCCCACCCGAGGGCCTGCGCGAGGTCGCGCAGGATGCGGCGTCGGTCGAGCGGCTCGGGGAGCACGAGGCCTGCGAACGCGAGGCCGGCGCGCTCGACCGCCTCGTCGTCCTTGCGGAAGACCAGCACCCACGTCGCTCCGAGGAACGTCGCGCCTACTGCGCTCGCCACCCAGCGCGCCGGCGCGAACGTCGACGCGAGCGTGACGGTGGCGCTGACGACCGCCGCCGAGAGGAGCGCTTCGCGGAGCGGGCGCGGCGGCGGCGACACGCGCGGCGACGAGAGCGACGAGGCCGACAAGACTGTCCTAATGACAGACGATCCGTGCTGCGTATGCCTCCGTGTGCGTCCCTTCCGTGTCCTGCCACGCCACGAACCACTCCCCCTTCGCGCGACCGGCGGCGATCGACGGGCGCGGCTCGTCCCCCGACACCTTCGCGAACGAGCTCGGCGCGCTGACCCCTTCACGTGCGAGCCGGGCGATGCGGACGGCGCCCGCCTCGTAGAACGCCACGGCGACCGTGCCGTCGTCGCTTCCGGCGAGCGCAGGAGCGGCCCCCTTCTCGGCGAACTTCTTCCTCCACATCACGCGGCCCTGGACCGGGTCGATCATCGCCGCGAACGCGCCCCCCTTCTCGCCGTGCCACACGACGAAGCACCCTTCGGTGCCGCAGGCGATGTCGGGGGAGTCCGACGGGACCTTGTCGTCGCTCACGACCTGCACGTCGCCGAGCGCGCGGTCCCCCCGGCCAGCGGCAGCGGGGGCAGCGGCGCCGAAGTCGAGCCCCGTCCCGAGCTCCTTCGCGTCGAGCGGGATGCGCATGCGCTCGATCGAGTGAGGCTTCCCCTCCCGCTCGACCTTGTAGACGAGGTAGAGGGCGTTGTTGGCGACGGCCACCGACGGGGAACGGATCGCCGGGCGCCGTCCGGGTCGCCCGCGGTAGTCGGTCGCGCGAATCTCGGGGCCGCGCGGCTCGAGCTCGCGGCCGAGGTGACGCAGGTAGAGATCGGTCCCGTCTTGCTTCCGCTCGTCCTCCCACGTCGCGAAGAAGCCGTCGGGTGCCCGCTCCAGATCCGGTGAGTACGAGCCCGGACGTACCCCGCCGACCTGCATGCTCGCGCCCGCGATGCGCCCTTCCTCGTCGATCCAGCGGACGCGGACGCCCACCTCGGCGCCTGCCTTGTCGGAGTACACGAGCGCCATCCGGTCGCCTGCGGTGACGAGCGTCGCACGGCCTGCGTCGACCGCTTCGGGCGTGAGATCGCGCGGATGGCCGAGCGGGCGGCCGACGGGGTCGATGAGGACCGCGTAGATGTGCTGGTGCCCGGGCTGCTCGTGGTCGTCGCTCCAGCTGAGCACGGTTCGCTTCGCGCTCGACGCGATGGTCGGACGGAGTGCGTTGCCACCGAGCGCCATTCGCGGCCTCGAGAACGCCACCATCTTGCACTCTCCGCCCCCGGCGAGACCGGCCTTGGTCTGCTCCGCGAACGCACGCGCCGCCGCCGGCGGTGCCCCGAGCTCCTGCGCCTTCTTGAACTTCTCCTGCGCGGACGCCAGATCGCCCACCGCGAAGAGCTGCTGCCCGTCCTCGAGCTCCGTCTGCCACCTCGGCGTGTCGATCGGGGTCGTCGGGCTGCTCCCTGACGCGGCGGGGCTCTCCGTCGTCATCGGCACCGTCGACTGAACGAGCTGGGTGCCGATCTGCGGCCGCAAGATCCGGTCCCACGTGAGGTAGGCGCCTCCCGTGCTGACGAGGAGCCCGAGGACCGACGCCGCATAGCGCACGGCGACACCACGCCGTCCGAGGCCGCTCGGCAAGAACGCCGAGCTCGTTGTGCCCGGGAGATCCTGCGCGCTCCGCCCCGCGTCCGCGGCTTGCGGAAGCAGCCTTCCCGAGTCAATCAGCGGTGGCGGTGCGGCCGGGTACGCGCCGCTCGCCGACAGCGGCGCGTCGAGATCCAACGAGTTCCGCCCCGACTGGGCGAGCAGCGCGTTCACGTCGAGCTCGCCGCTCCGGAGGCTGACGCTCCCTGGCTCTCCGAACGAGCGCTGCAACGCGTCCGCCAGCTCGCGCGCCGTCTGGAAGCGAAGGGCCGGATCTCGCTCGAGCGCGCGCCGGAACCACGTGTCGAAGGTCGCGGGGAGGTCGCTCCGCAGCCTGGACGGCACAGGGAGCGCGGACGCCGCGATCGCAGCGAAGGTCATCGCCACACCTTGCTCCGTGTTCCACACCGGCCGGCCGGTCAGGCACTCGAACGCCATGCAGCCGAGCGCCCAGAGATCGGCGCGATGGTCTACGTTCCCCTGCCCCTTCACCTGCTCCGGGGACATGTACGCAGGCGTTCCGAACACCGCCCCCTCGCGCGTGAGGCGGGCGGTCTTCTCGTCCGGGTTCATCGGCGCGTAGAACTTCGCGAGCCCAAAATCGAGGATCTTGAGCGTGTCCTCCCCGTCGTCCCCGGCGAGGAGAAAGATGTTCTCCGGCTTCAGATCGCGGTGAACGATGCCGACCGCGTGCGCCTTCATCAGCCCCTTGGCGCACTGGCTGATGATGCGGATGGTGGTCTGGGGGTCGATGAGCCGGACCCTCGTCATCAGGTCGTAAAGCGTCTCCCCGTCGAGCATCTCCATCGCGATGAACGGGCGGCCGTCCTCCAGCCGGCCCGAGTCGTGGATGTCGACGATGTACGGGCTCTTCACGCTGGCGGCGGCGCGCGCCTCGCGGAAGAACCGCTCGATGACGGTGGTCGAGGCCGCGAGATCAGCCGCGAGAACCTTGACCGCGACCTTCTTGCCGAGGGCGAGGTGCACGGCCTCGTATACCGCAGCCATCCCGCCTCGGCCGATCTCGCGCGTGACGCGATACTTGCCGATGAGCACCGCGCCGACGGTGATCTTCGAGTCAGCCTTCGCTTCGCTCATCGAGTGGCAGGGGCAGGGGGGGGAGGCAGGGGAGGCAAGCAGGCAACGGGGAAGGAGGAAGAGTTGGACGCAGGGACCTGCGAGCCGGCGGATCGCCGGGACGAAGCCTACACGCTTTTGCGCAGGGCGAGGGTGTGGGGAGTCGTGTGACGTTCCGGCAGCGCTTCGTTCTCCACAAGTCGCCCGTGCTCACCTACACTCGACTCGTGGCAGACGGGTCCGAGGAGCAGGACGCGCGCGAACGGCTCCTTGCGATCGGAGAGATCGCTGCGGAGGTCGCGCACGAGCTGCGAAACGTGCTGCAGGTCATCACGGCGAACGCCTACCTCGCGCGTCAGGATCCGGCGGCCAGCGCACCCGCCCTCCTGAAGATCGAGCGCAACGCACGCATCGCCCACTCGATCGTGGACGATCTGATGGCCCTCGCTCGAGGCGAGGCCGCGCGAGCGACGCCGACCCGCGTCGCCGAGATCGTGCTCGCGGCGCGCGCAGAGCTCTCCGCGGACGCCGCCGTCTGGGACGACTCGCTCTCCCCCGTCGCCATCCGGGCTCGAGTGCACCCTGGTCTCGCCACGCGCCTCTTGCACGCGCTCTACGAGAACGCCATCGGCGCCAGCCTCCCGCGCGTCCCGAACGTGAGGACACGCGCAGAGGTCAAAGGAGAGTGGACGATCATCCAGGTCGAGGACGACGGACCGGGAGTACCTCCCGCGCTCGCCGCGCGCATCTTCGAGCCGCTCGTGACTGGCCGGAGCGGCGGCACGGGTCTTGGGCTCGCGCTCGCGCGCCGAATCGCGGCGGCTCACGGCGGAACGATATCGCTGGTGCCCGTCGTCGCCGCCCCGAGCGAAGGCCGCCCCGGCGCTTGCTTCGAGGTCCGGTTGCCCGGCTGCTGACCCCACGCGCGCGCATGGCGAGGCGGAGGCGGGCGAGCGAGGGGCGTGGGCTCGGGATGTTCGTCTTCGGGATCGTCGCCCTCTGCCTCGTTCTCTCCTGGGTGGCGATGCCGACCGCGCAGCCCGCGGCCTCGGACGCGGCGACGACGATCCATCCGAGCGGCACCGCGAGCTCCGCCGGTTCCCCTCCCGCGCTGCCCACCGCAGCACCCGCGATCCCGAACGGCGACTCGCTGCGTGTCCACTTCTACGACGTGTCCCAGGGGCTGGCGGCGCTCGTCGATCTCCCGGGCGGCCGACACATCCTGGTCGACACCGGCGATGCTCCGACGCGAGAGCGATGCGGCCAAGACTGTCCCTCCGCGCACCGCCACCTCCTCGATGCGCTCGCTCGTGACCTCGCGGGCGCGCCGATCGACGTGCTGTGGATCACGCACCAGCACTCGGACCACATCGGCGGCGCGCGCGACGTCCTCGGTCAGTTCCTCGTGAAGCTCTATGTCGACAACGGGCGCGACTCGGCGAAGGCGGAGGTCGCTCGCACGCATGATGCCGCACGCGCGCGCGGCACCCTCCTCGAGACCGTGAGCCCAGCGCATCCCTCGGGCGCGACGGGCAGCGCGCTCGCGGGGGTTCAGGGACCGGCGCGCGTGTCTGCGGTCGTCCCGGCGACGTGGCCCGGCGACTGCAGCACGGACCCGAACGAGTGCAGCCTCGGGCTCCGCATCGACTACGGCACGTCTTCCATCCTCTTCACCGGCGACGCGGAGCACGGCGAGGAACGCGTGATGCCCATCGTCGGGAAGGTCACCCTGCTCCAGGTCGGGCATCACGGGAGCGAGACCTCGAGCACCGAGGCGTTCCTGGTGCGCGCCGCCCCGCGCTACGCGGTGATCAGCGCCGGCCATGCAGGCGCAGGGATGAACGCCGACTATTGCCTGCCGCGCGCGTCGACGATCGAGAAGGTGAACCACGCGCTGGGGGGAGGGTCCGAGAAGACGCTGCTCGGCTACGACGGCAAGATCAGCTGTCGAAAGAGCCACGGCGCGGGGTGGGTCTCGGTCCCGGTCACCGACAGGCTCTGGGCGACAGAGCGCGACGGCGACATCGTCCTCGTGACACGAGGGGACGGCGTCTTCGAGAGGGAAGCGCCGTAGACCGACGCGCGCGCCCCGTCGCTAACAATTCGACACACGCGCATAGTGATCGCATTTGCGACGCTCGGCCACCTAGCTGGTATGCGTCCGAGACACCTTCGAGCCCGCAACTACCCGATGCTGCACGAGACGGAGCTCGACGTGACGGCGTCTGGGCTCCGCGAGAGCCTGGCCTCGGACGAGACGCGGAGGACCTCGGAGACCGGCGTCATCGACCCTTTCCTCGGCCGCGAGATCCTCCACGGGCAGTTCAAGCTCCTCGAGAAGATTGGCACGGGCGGAATGGGCGCCGTCTACCGGGCGGCGCAGCCCGCGATGAACCGGATGGTCGCCGTGAAGCTCCTCCACCGGAGGCTGAACGGCCGGAAGGACCTCGCGTCTCGCTTCGGGCGCGAGGCTCGGGCCATGAGTCACCTCTCGCACCCCAACACGGCGAGCGTGTTCCTCCACGGCGAGCTCGAGGACGGCTCGCTCTATCTCGTCATGGAGCTGCTCCAGGGGAAGGACCTCCACAAGACCGTCCGCGCCAACGGGGCGTTCACCGTCGCGCGTGCGCTCCCCATCATCATCCAGGTGTGCGGCGCGCTCGAAGAAGCGCACGCGGCGGGCATCATCCACCGCGATCTGAAGCCGGAGAACATCTTCCTCTGCCAGCAGGGGCCGCTCCGCGACCACCCCAAGGTCATCGACTTCGGCCTCGCGAAGGTCACCGAGCGCGAGATGCGCCCGGGCTCCGCCGTGCTGACGCGCGAGGGGATGGTCCTCGGCACGCGCCAGTTCATGAGCCCCGAGCAGGCGCGAGGGATGCCGGTGACGGCAAAGAGCGACATCTACTCGCTGGCCGTCGTCCTCTACGAGGTCCTCACGGGGAAGCTCCCGTTCGATGCGAGCGCGGGCGTCGACTACCCCGCGCTCCATGTCAGGGCGCAGCCCATCTCGCTCTCGCGACGCGTGCCTGGGTTGACGTTCCCGCCGCTCCTCGACGAGGTCCTCGCCCGGGCGCTCGAGAAGAAGCCGGAAGACCGGTTCGCGACCGCCTCGGACTTCGCGCGCGCGCTCGAGGCGGTCGCCGACCTTCGCCCGCCGATGGCGCGAGAGCTCCAGCGACGCGACGCGCCCACGACGCTCGTGATGGCCGACGCGCCACGCCACGAACCGCCGCCGGCCGTGGGATTCACGAGGACACCGCCGACGCGCCGCCCGAGCTCGGAGAGCGTGATTCCGATGCCGACCTTGAGCCAAGCGCCGCCCGCCGCGCACGCGAGCCTCGGGACCTTCGTCGGCGTGTCGATGTCCTGCCTGATCCTCGGCGCAACGATGATGACCGTGGTCATGACGCTGTCGGGTCGCTGAGCTCCGCGAGCCCATCCGGACGACTCCTCGTCTCGCTGTTCGACCTCTGCCTCTCCAGCCGACGGGCCGCGCTCGTCGGGCGGTGCACTTCGTGGCCGGGACGATGATACCTTCCGAGGGATGACCGAGACACGTTCGAAGGTTGCGGTTCTGGGTTCGGGAGCGTGGGGGACGGCTCTCGCGAAGGTCCTCGCGGAGAAGGGGGACGACGTCGTCATCTGGGCGCGGCGCGAGGAGCTGTGCACGCCGATCAACGAGCAGCACGAGAACGTGCGCTACCTCCCGGGCGCGATCCTGCCGGCGAACCTCACGGCCACGAGCGACCTCGGCGCGGCGCTCGACGGCGTGAACCTCGTCGTGTTCGTCGTGCCGAGCCACGCGACGCGCGAGGTCGCGAAGCTCGCGGCGAAGCTGATCCCGAAGGACGTGCCGGTGGTCAGCGCGACGAAGGGGATCGAGATCGAGTCCCTCATGCTGATGAACGAGGTCCTGGAAGACGAGCTGACGAACCACCGCGAGGGGCAGCTCACGTTCCTCAGTGGCCCGAGCTTCGCGAAGGAGCTCGCCGCCCAGCACCCGACCGCGGTCGTCGTGGCGTGCCGTGACCAGGTGAACTGCCACGCCGTCATGAAGCGCTTCCACACGTCCTACCTCCGGCTGTACGCGAGCGAGGACGTCCACGGCGTCGAGTGCGGCGGCGCCCTCAAGAACGTCATCGCGATCGCGACCGGCGCGGTCGAGGGGCTCGGCTATGGCCACAACACGCGGGCGGCCGTCATCACGCGCGGCCTCGCGGAGATCGCGCGCCTCGCCATCTCGCGAGGCGGCTCCCCGCTCACGCTGGCCGGCCTCGCGGGAATGGGAGACCTCGTCCTCACGTGTACGGGCGAGCTCTCACGTAACCGCACGGTCGGCGTCGAGCTCGGCAAGGGGAAGAAGCTCAGCGAGATCCTCCAGGCGCTCGGCCACGTCGCCGAGGGGGTGAAGACGACGAAGAGCGCGTACGACCTCAGCAACAAGCTCGGCGTCGACATGCCGATCGTGCGCGAGATGTACGCGGTCCTCTACGAAGACAAGCCGCTCCCGCAGGCCGCGATCGATCTGATGACGCGCGAGCTCGGCCCGGAGTTCGATCACCCGCCGCATCCGTAGCGGACTCCGCGGCCCCTCCGGGTCCCGTCACGCTACTTCGGCGACACGTTGCAGAACCCACCGACGCACGACGCCGAGGTGTCGCAGCAGTCCGACGAGGTCTTGCAGGCATCGCCGGACCCGGAGCACCCGCCCGACTGGCTCGTGCACACGGACGCGCCGCCGTCACCGACCACGCAGAACCCCGCGCAGCACTCGTAGCCGCCGCTGCACGACGCGCCCGTCGCCTTGCACGGATCGAGCGCCCACTCGCCGCGCATGTTCTGGTCGACCGTGTTCTGCCCGGGGAGCCAGAACGCGGGATGGCTCGGGTCCTTCCCGGCGACAGGGTTCGCGTCGATCGCAGTCACCCAGAGCTGCTTGTGGCGGCCGGGAGCCGCCGACGTCCCCTCGTCGATGCTCGTGAGCGTGTTGCCGTAGACACGCTCGCTCACGAAGACGAGCCAGAAGTACCCGCCGACGGCGACGGGCATGAACGTCGGCTCGTAGGTCGCGTTCGTCTGCGTGTAGAGGCCTGTCCCCGTGTTCGCGGCGGTGAGCGCGATCTGGGTCGCGCCGTCGATCGACGTGAGCCATAGCTCGGACTCCGCGCCTCGTGAGCGGGACTGCGTGGATCGCTCGAACGCGATCCATTCCGAGTCGGGGCTGAAGGACGGATACGTCGTCGTCGGGCGAGTCGGCGCGGCGTTCGAGACGATCTTCTGGGTGCTGGTGAACGTCGGCGGAGACGCCGTGACGTCGACCTCGGTCGTCCACAGGTCGGAGGTCGTGTAGTCGAGCCAGTTCTCGCCCGGCGCCGTCCGATCCGCGAACGCGATGTGCTTCCCGTCGGGCGACCACGCCGGCTGCGCGGGATTGCCGACGCCCGGGTTCAGCTGCGTCGGTGAGGACGTGGCGCTGTTGGACGGGTTGAGCGACAGGTACGCGACGTCCTGTTCTTGCCCCCACAGGAGCCATGACCCATCCGGCGAGATCGCCTCGAAGCCCGAGCCGGCCGGGCCGTTCGTCGAGTCCGTCCCGTCGACGAAGATCGAGGTGCCGGTGGACGTGTCGAACGTCCCCCATGGGCTCGCGGAGCCGTTGAACGCGGCGACGACCGTCGAGCCGTTCTTCGAAACCGAGTGGCACGCGACGCAGGTGATCGCCGGAGTCTCCGTCGGAATCTGAAGGAACTGCGCAGGCGCTTGACCGAGCGGCAGCTTCACGACCGTGCCGAGGTCGACCTCCCAGTAGTAGATCGTCCCCGCGAGGTTGGCCGCGGCGATCGTCCAGGTCTGCGTGATCGGCGTGTACGCGGTGGTGCCGTCGAAGCGCGCGATGGAGAACGTCAGCGTCCCCGCCGTCGAGCTCGTCAGCGTGCTCCACACGTCGACGGGCATCGTCGGGAGCGTGAAGCTCGGCGCGGTCGGCGTCGAGGTCGTCGTGAACGCCTCGAACGTCGCCCCCGCCGCGGTGAGCTTGATGTCGTACACATCCGTCGCGTTGCCCGTGCACGCGGGCGCGGCGCCGAGGCACCACTGCGCGATCGGCCCCGGGAGACCGCGCGGGAAGATCGTCTGGTCGTACGGATAGTCGAGGGCGAGCATCGGATCGGGCATCGTCGCCGCGGCGAAGAACGGACGAAGCGTCGTGGACACGCCGCCGGGGTCGAGGGTCATCTGGAGCACGACCGTCACGCTCGTCGTCGCCTTGAGGCCATTCGCCGTCGCCGTCAGCGTCCCCGTGCCGCCCACCTGGCCCGTAGGGTGGAACGCTCCCGAGCCGTCGACCGCGCCGATGTCGGGCCGGTCGAAGCTCCACACGCCGCTCAGCTTCGTCGTGGCCCCCGTCTTCGTCTTGCCCGAGACCGAGAACGTCGTCGGCGGCGGCACGACGCCGTTGTTCACGACGATCGTGGGGTTCGCGGGCGCGATCGAGAGCGATACGTAGACGGGCTGGTTGGTGAGGAGGTTCGGCGGACCGTCTGACGCGCCGTCGTGCGGGCGAACCCGTGTCGCGTCCAGCATCGACCCGTCGACCGTGCCGCCGTCTCCCGAGAAGCCCGAGCTCGAGCTGCCGCAGCCCAGGCCTGCCCCGCCGAGCAACACGGAGGTCACCATCGTGAGGGTCGCGCGCCGCAAGGCCACCGTTCTCATCCATTGCTCATAGCAGGATCAAAACGCCGCCTCCACCCCGAGGCTGGGGATCGTGATCGGTCCGATCAGCTGCGGGCTGCAGGGGTTGGCGCTCGCAACGACGCACGTGAGCCCAAGCTCCTCTTTTTGCAGCAGCACGTTCAGCCACTCGGCCACGGCCGAGATGCGCCCCCACGACATCGGCCAGCGCTTCTCGAGCCGGAGATCGAGCCGGAAGAACGGCGGCGTCCGGGCGTTGGGCGCCCCGTCGACCGACGCGGTCGCGTATGGGCTGCCCGAGTATCCGACGAATCGTGCGCCGGCACGCCAGTGCGCGCCGAGATCGTAGGCGACGATGAGATTGGCGACTTGCGGGCGATCGAACTCGCTGAGCTGGTGGCCCCACGTGCTCGTGGCGCCGTTGAACGAGTCCCGCTCGGATCGCGAGAGTGTGTACGAGAGCCAGCCGGTGAGCCGCTCCGTGAGGTCGCGACGCACGAGCAGCTCGAGGCCGTAGCTACGGCCGAACACCGTCGTCCCTGCGCACGAGGGCGGGGCGTCGTCGGGGCAGTGGTTCGTGAGCTGCGCGAGACCGGAGAAGTCGTTGCCGAACAGCGTCATCGTACCGCTGAAGCCCCACGGGAGCTTCGCTTCGACCCCTTCGCTCGCCTGATAGGCCGTCTGGACTCCGCGTCCGAGCTGCGAGAACGAGAGCGCGGGGACGGGAAGCGGGATGTTGCTCGGCTGATGCGCCATGCCGAACGCGGACACCCACGAGAGCTGGCGCATGACCTTCACGCGCACGGTGAGCCGGGGGTCGAAGGTGGCGACCTGCCTAGCCTCGGTCGTCGGATCGGTGGACGACTGTCCAGGGTAAGTCGCTGTGAAGAGGTCGCCGCGCACGCCGAGATCCACGTCGATACGGCTCGACAGCTTCGCCCCGAGCTCGGCGTAGACCGAGGCGTCGAGATCGTTCTGGGCGGTCGGCAGGATCGCGCCGAGGAGCGCCCCACCCGTAGGATCCCCGGGCGTCGAAGACCCCACGGCGCTGAAGTCGAAGCGATACGGCTCGAAGACCAGGTCTGCCCCGGTGCGTAGCGTCGTGCTCTCGGTCGGATGGATAGTGAGATCCCCCCGGAGCGTGTACGACTCGGAGCTCAGTGTGATGGGCGGAGAGCTGCCGGAGGCGGTGCGATCGTGCCCGACGATGACCTCGATCTTGGCCTCGCCCGTCTTCCACACGCGGCGTGTGTAGCTCGCCATGGCCCGTTCGAACTCGATGCCGAGCAGCGGCTGCAAGGGGCCTCCGTTGTCGCTCGACGAGAGCGCGTCGTAGCTGCCGAATCCGAACACGCGCAGCTCCGAGCCGTCGGGGAGGCGATAGCTCACGCGAGCCTGATAGTCGTAATACTGGAGACCGACGCTCGGGTCGAAGAGCGAGAGCAGGAGCCCGGGGTAGCCGATCCGACCCGCGACGATCGCGTCACCGCGGCCGCCGCCGACGCTGAAAGGCATCTCGAGCAGGGCGCCGGTGTCGAGCAGGCGCACGTTCGCTTCGCCGTGAAACTTGTCGCTCGGCGGGACGGTCGTACCTTCGAGGATGCCCCCTGCGAAGCGGCCGAAGCTCGCGGGATAAGTGCCCGAATAGAGGTTCACGCTCTCGACGAGAGCGGGGTGAATGACAGCCTGGCCGATCGCAAAGTGGAAGAGCGCCGGGACCTTGATGTCGTCGATGAAGAAGCCCGTGTTCCCCGGCGGCGCGCCGCGAATCACGAAGTAGGGAATCCCGCTGAGAATGGGCGTCACACCTGGCAGCGCCTCGATCGCGCGAAAGGCGTCTCCGAAGGCGCCCGGCATCTCCCGCACCTCCGCAGCGAGCAGCTGGACGTGCGGCGCGATCGGCCTGGCGCCTCGGACCATCACCTCCTCGACGCCAGGATCGGCGGCGCCTGCGGGAGCGGGCAGGATCGATCGAGAGGCGCCCGTGTCGGCGCGCGGGGTCACGGCCGGCTTCGACGTTGGCTCCGGGAGTCGCATCTCCACGCGGAGGTGAATCTTCGCGGCCACCGCGACACCGTCGCGCGTCGCAGGCTCGAATCGCCACTTGCGGACCGTCTCGACGATCGAGGCGGCGAGCTCCGCGTCACCGAGCGCGACGGTCGCGGAGACCACCTCTCCCGTCCTGGAGACCAGCGCGTCGACGATGAAGACGGGCCCGATCAGCGTCCCGGCGGGCGCGACGGGCGTGGGCGTCTCCAGTGGCTTCGGCGGCTCGAGCTGCGGACCGGCGGCGCTCGCTACAGGGAGCGGCATTGCGAACGCGAGCAGCATGCCGACGATCGCGGCCCCCATACGAGGGGCGGCTCGAAGGAGAGCACGCGTCGCAGCGGGGAAATGCATCGTGGAACGAGCGGGCGTTGTACGGCCGCAACTGGTCCGCGTCACGCTCGCACGAGCACCGCGGCGTTTCTCAGCTCACTTCTGTGCGGGGCAGTACCCCGGCATCTCGGGAACGTCGACGCTCGCGAGGCAGGTCTCGCTGGTCGAGAGCGCCGGGTTGTACGCGGTCCCGTTCTCTACGCAGTACGCGCCGGTGATTGCCGGCTCGGTCGCTCCGATCGACGTGACGAGCTGCGTGCAGGTGTAGTTCTCCGGGCACGCGCAGTAGTCGGCACCGTCGTTCGTGTTGCCCTCGACGTTCGCGCAGCGGCACGAGCAGTAGACCGCGTGGCTCGCCGTGCGATCTGCCGCTCCCGTACCCGTGAGCTGTGGCGGGACCTCCCCCGTAGGGTATCCAGCGACGTTCACGTCGGTCGCCGTGACCTGCGAGCCTGGTGCACCGGCCTTCGTCCCGGGAAGGACGCATCCGTCCTGGCTGTCGACGTTTGCCGCCGGCGAGCCGCTCGGCCCGACAGGCCCGACACCGGGGGATACCTGGCCGTACGGACAGGTCACACGGCCCTGGAAGTGATTGACGAGGCACACGGAGCTCGCGCAGCTCGCGGCCTTCGTCCCGACGCTGACATCGGCCACAGAGAAGCCCTGGAAGGTCGGGTCTGACTCTTCCTGCGGAATGCAAGCGCCGCCGAGGCTTGTGGTCGTCGCCCCAGCCCCACTCCCGGAGCCTCCAGACGTCGACGCGGTGGTCGTCGAAGAGTCACTTCCGGTCGTCTTGCTGGCAACCGAGCTGCTGCAGCCCGCGAGCAGTCCTCCGACAACGATCCACGTCACGAGTGATGCGCTGGGCTCTTTCATTCTGACGTCATACTCTGCGCTCATGTTCGGACGCGGCAAGTTCCGTCACGGGACTTCAGTTCTCGCGCGTTGGGCATTCCAGCCAACGGGGGTTTCTCTCTCGACAGAATTCTCCCGGCGTCCGTCGGCAGAAGCCTCCCTCCTTCCTCCCGTGAGAATTCACTGTAACGTCGTCCGATGTCCCGTCGCTGGCTCGTCATCCCTTGCGTTGCACTCGTGCAGGGCTTGGTCGGGCCATCGTGCGTGGCGCCGACGGAGATCCTCCTCGACGTTCGGACGAACATCCCGTGCAGCGGGTCCGGACAGTGGCACGGGGTGTCGATCTACGTGGGCACGCCAGGGGCGACGTGGAGAGTCGCGCCCCCGTCCTGACCACGACGACGTGCGGCGCCAGCGGTGAACTCGGCACCCTCGTCACCGCCGAGGTCGGCATCCGCGTCGTCGCCGGGATCACCGTGAACCCGGAGACCTGCGAGTCCACGACCTACGCCGGCTGCGTCGTCTCCCGTCGTACGCTCACCTACCTGCCGCACCAAACGCAGAGCGTCATCGTCGAGCTGACCTCCGACTGCATCGGCAACGGATGCGACCTCAATCATACGTGCGTCGAAGGCTCGTGCACCGACACGGTGACGGCCACCGCTCCCGTGTCGCCCGACGGAGGCGTCGTGAGCGGTCCGACGGTGCGATGCGGCGACGACGGCACGCGCTGCCCCGTGAACGACCCGATGAACGCATGCTGCGTCACCTTCGACCTCGACGCGCGGACCGGCAAGGGCGCCTGCATGGCTGCGGCAATGTGTCCGTCGACAAGCGCCGTCCTGTACTCCGACGGCGACAGCGATTGCCCCGCGAGCGAGGCGGGGCTGAACGAGTGCGTCCTCGTCAACGACAACCTCGCGACTCCCCAGATCGCGATCAGCGCCGCGTGCACGGTCGACAAGACCGAGGGCGCCTTCGAGGTAGTGTGCCAGGATCGCCAACCGTGTCCGCTCAGCGGGAATGCCTGCGGAGTCACGGCGGCGGCGCCCGGATACTTCAGCTGCCAGGATTGACGAGTGGCGCGCGACTCACGGCCCGCCGACCTGGCCCGGAGTGAGCGTCCCGTGCCCTGCGCAGCTCGCTGTCGAGATCGCTCCCGGCCAACGACTCCATCACGAGGAACGGGCACCCGGCGGGCGTGACGTCGACGTCGAACACGCGGACGACGTTCTTGTGGGTCAGCTTGCTCAGCGCGCGCCCTTCGCGTTCGAACCGCGCGACGACGCCGGGGTCTGTCGCGAGCTCCATGGCGAGCACCTTGATGGCCACACGGTGCCCCAGCTTGACGTGCTCGGCTTCGAGCACGAGCGCCATGCCCCCCTCCCCGAGCGTTCGCACGACGCGATACTTCCCGGCGACCAGGACCTCCAGGTCGAACACCTCGTAGCTCACGAGCCCTACACTACGCCGCGTCGAGCTCCATCGACTCGAACATCGGCCAGAGCTCCGGCATCATCCGCAGCGGCTCGCAGAGGTGCATCGCGTGCGTGATGAACTGCGTCTCGTGCGTCGCTGCCTCCGCGGTGAGCAGGAGGAGGTGATCTTCCGCGGCCTTCTGCTCGGCGTCGACCTCCTTCTCGCGGGCGACGAGCGCGGTCCGCAGCGCCTGGATCTGGAACTCGATGTCGCTCGCCGCGCGTTCGTTGGCCTCGCGCATGCCGGCCGCCTTGCGCTCGTCCTCCTTCGCCTTCACCCACTGGTCGACGATGTTTCCCGCCGTATGGTACGCCTGCGCGAGGTCCTTCGTGGGCTCCTGGAAGCCGCAGCGCCCCTCCCAGAAGACGATGTCCTTGTATGCGCCCTGGAAGCGACTCGCCGCCTGTTCCGTGCGCGCCTTCACGACGTTGAAGTGAGCGTCGACGACGCGGACCTCGTCCTTCGCCTTCGACGCATCGAGGCCGAGCGCGTCCACGGCGAAGCCGAAGCGCTGCCTGCCCTCCCTCCCCTTCTCGGCGATGTCGCTGAGCGTTCGCTGCGCCTCGGGGATCGCCTTGTGGACGGCCATGATCTTCGGGACGAGCGCGCGCACGGCGACGAGCAGATCCAGCGCCGCCGGCGGGATCTGCGCGCCGTACGCCTCCGTGAGCATCCGCTCGAACGTCCCGACCCGTCGCTTCCAGCGCTCGAAGTCGCGCGACGGACGCGACTGGGTCATCGGCTCCTCCTGCCGCGCCCGCGTGGTGTGCGCCTCGCTCTCGGGGACGCTCGGGATCTGCACGTCCGCGTCGCGCGCGAGCTCGATCAGGTCTGCGTGGACCCGGTGGGCGTCGACCGGCCGGTCCTTTGCGGACTTCGCGAGCATCCGCAGGATGAGCGCCTCGAGCGGCAGCGGGATGAGCGGGTTCCACTTCGTCGGCGGGACGGGCGCCTGCTTCAGGTGCATCTGGAAGAAGGTCGCGATGTCCGGCGCGTCGAACGGGAGCTTCCCCGCCACCATCTCGTAGAAGAGGACACCGAGCGAATAGATGTCCGCGGCCGGCCCCGGGTCCCCCGACGTGATGCGCTCCGGGGCCATGTACTGCGGCGTGCCGAAGATCTCGCCCGTACCCGTGAGACGCGAGTCCTGCTTCGACAGCGCGATCCCGAAGTCGAGAAGCTTCACGATGTCGCCGCCGCCGTCGAGCTCACCGAGGAAGATGTTCTCGGGCTTGAGGTCGCGGTGGATGACGCCGAGGTCGTGGGCACGGGCGATGCCGCGCGCGACCTGCACCATGATGAGCAGCGCGCGGTGGATATCGAGCGCGCCCTGCGCGACGACCTCGGAGAGCGCCTTCCCCTTGAGGAGCTCCATCGCGATGTACGCGGTGCCGTCCTCCGTGTCGCCCTGGTCGAAGATCTCGATGATGTTCGGGTGCGCGAGCTTCTGCGCGTTCTTGGCCTCGCGCCGGAAGCGTTCGCGGACGGTCGCCTCCTTCGCGAACGCCGCGCTCATCACCTTGATGGCGCAGCTGCGGTCGGTCAGCATCTGCGTGGCGCGGTAGACGGTCGCCATCCCGCCTTCGCCGATCACTTCCTCGATGTGGTAGCGGCCCGCGATCATCGTGCCGATGCGCTTGTCCTTCAGCACGACGAGGTCGCCACCGTCGACGAAGCAGAACACCGCCTCGTTCGGGTACCGCATCTTGCACTGCGGGCAGGTCTTCATCGTATGCTGCGATGGTACAAGAAGATGATGCGTCAGGGAGCATCCGATCACAACGGGGCTCGTCCGCGGAATCGGGCGCCTGATCCGTGCGTCCAGGTTGTATAGCTATGTCGTGGCCCACCCTCACCCGCGTCTCCATCGTGGCCTTCCTGCTCCTCCTCGTCGGGGCGGGTGGCCTGCGCGTCAAGGCGCGGCTGGCGCCAGCGGATCTGCCCGGGTTGACGGTCGACGGCGCAGTGCTCCCCCGCGCCGTGACCGCCGCTGCGTTCGTGGCAGCTCGAGCAGACGCTCGCCTGCACCGGCGCGTCCGGTTGACGGTCGAGGGTCAGGACGTCGCCGGTCTGGGGACGGGCTTCGACGCGCCGGATCACAGCGTCTCGCTCGGTGAGCTGGGCGTCGTGGTCGACGAGGCGCGCGTCGTCCGGCGGGTCGCGGAGGAGCGCGCGTCGGGGGAGTGGTTCGAGCGCGTCGACCGAGCGAAGCGCGCAGCGGCTGGCGCCATCGACGTCCCGCTGCAGCCACATCTCGATGAGGCGGTCGCCCGGCCGATCGTCGAGCGCATCAAGGAGTGGACCGATCGCTCGCCCGTCTCGGCGCGCCTCGACCTCGACCATCATCAGGTGGTCGGCGAGCGAGCGGGGCTCTATGTGGACGCCGACGGCGCGCTCGCCGCCATCGCTCACGCCGCCGAGGCGGGGGGCTCGGAGCGCGAGGTGCGCGAGGTGGCCATCCCGACGCGCTCGTTCCCGCCGCACGTGTCGCGCGCGTTCGTCGAGACAGTCGACGTCAACGTGGTGCTCGCGGAGTACTCGACGGGCTTCTCGCGCGCCGGGGATCAGGCGCGGCGCGGCAAGAACATCGACGTCGCGGCATCGAAGATCGACGGCCTCGTGCTCGCGCCGAACGAGCTGGTCTCGTTCAACGCGCTCGTCGGCGAGCGGAGCGAGGACAACGGCTTCCAGAAGAGCTGGGAGATCTTCAAGGGAGAGATGGTCGAGGGGGTCGGCGGCGGGACATGTCAGGTCGCATCGACGTTCTATGCCGCGGTGTTCTTCGGCGGCCTCGATGTCACCGAGCGCCTGCCGCACTCCCGGCCGAGCGCCTACATCCCGATGGGGCTCGACGCGACCGTCGTGTACCCGATCGTCGACCTCAAGGTCCGGAACCCTTACGACTTCCCCGTCGTGCTGCACGCGAAGGTCACCGGCAACCAGCTGAAGATGCAGCTCTTGGGGGCCAAGAAGCCAGCGAAGGTGAGCTTCGTGCGAGAGGTCGTCGCGTCGTTCGCGTACCCGCGCAAGGTGAACCTCGAGCCGAAGCTGCGGTACTCGAAGCGAGTGGTGCTGAAGCAGCACGGAATCCGCGGGTACAAGATCAAGCGGACGCGGACCCTCGTGTTCAAGGACGGGACGCGCAAGAAAGAGGAGAACACTGACCTCTACCCGGCGACGGCGGAGATCTACGACGTGCCGCCGGATTTCGATGTGGACCTCTTGCCGCCCATGCCCGCGGACAACGTGGACATCGCGGAGGGGGAGGAGGCTGTCCCTGCACCTGCCGACGCGACGAAACCAGACCCCGCGGCCCCCGTCGTCGCGGGAACCGCAGCGACATCACCGGCGCCGACCCCGTGCACGGTGGACTGCGGCACCCCGCTCGCGGTGATCGAGGCCCCGACCGCACACGTGCCGACAGAGGCACAGGCGAAGCCAGCGAAGACGCTCACGCTGACGCGCTAAGCTTGTCGGCGCGAGCCAGCGACCCCACATCTGCAGCGACACCGAGGAGCAGGCGCGGGGGTCCAGCATCGCTGGGCCGAGATCGCGAGCCCGCGCGGCGTCAGTCCGTTCACCATGGAGGCGTCGATGCACGACACGTCGTATCTGGTCCCCGTCTACAGCTTCTACGCGGTCGTCACGGTCTCCCTGACCGTGTGGCTCGCACACACGCTCTACAAGAACGGCGCGGTCTTCCTGGAGGACGTGTTCGTCGACGCGCCGAAGATGGCGGACGCCGTCAACCGGCTGCTCGTCGTCGGGTTCTATCTCCTGAACCTTGGTTACGCGGCGCTCATCATGAAGGCGGACCGCAGCGACACGGTGATTCAGGCGTTCGAGGTGCTCGCTTGGAAGCTCGGCGCGCTGCTCCTATCGCTCGGCGCGATGCACTTCGTCAACCTCTACGTCTTCTACCGGATCCGCCGACGCGCACGGCTCGCATACCTGCCGCCTCCCGTGGTTCCGCAGATGCGCACGCCGGCGTACGCAGCCACGGCCGGAGCGTGAGCGTTCGCCATGCGAGAGCTCACGGTCCTCTACGACGCCAGCTGCGCGATGTGCCTTCGATGCTGCGCCTGGCTGCGCGAGCAACGGCCGCTGGTCACGATGCGGTTCGTTCCGTGTGGGTCCGAAGAGGCTCGCACGCGCTACGCCTCCATCCCGTGGCTCGGGGAGGAGCTGGTGGTTGCCACTGACGACGGTGACGTCTGGGCGGGTCCCGCTGCCTTCATCGTCTGTCTCTGGGCGCTCGAAGAGTGGCGCGAGTGGTCGTACACGTTGAGCGCCTCGACCCTCTCGCCGCTCGTGCAGCGCTTCCTTCAGGCCCTGAGCTCGCGCCGACGAACGCTGGCCGCGTTCATCGCACCCGACACGTGCGATGAGGGGACGTGCAGAGCGCCGGCGGCGCATCGGTCGCCGACGGCATACCGCTGACGCACTTCGCTGGTTTGCCGGTGCGCACGATAGGTCAGCCGTAGCGCAGCAGGACGCGGAAGCCGGGCTCGATGATGCTATCGAGAGCGAATCGCGATGAAGCCGACCCCACCCCTCGCCGCTCCCCGCGTCGCGGCCGGAGTGTTCGCAGCGTTCGTCTGGCTCGCGGCTTTCAACGCGGCAGTCATCGCGGTCCGCGTCCCGCTTTCCTCGGGCGGCGTTCGTCTTCGCGCCGCCTATCATGTCGTCGATCTGGCGGAGACGCTCGGGATTGGGCTCGGCGCCGCGCTCGTCGCATCCGTGATCGTTCGCGCGCCGCGCTGGGGAAGCGCTGCCGCGGCGTTCGGGGCCACGGCGCTCGTCGCGTGGATGGCCGTCGGCGAAAATCTGATGCGCTTCGCGTCGTTGACGCTCGACGGGCGGTTCGATCGGGCACTCTACGTCGGCTACCTCTCGCTGCTCAGCATCGTCATTCCAGGTGGCGCAGCGCTCGCGCTGCGGTACGCCGACACTCGTAGACTGCGCTGGATCCCCGTCGCCCTCGGCGCGGCCGTGCTGGCGGCGGTCCATGCGTGGGAGCCGGACGAATACCCGGGCATTCACTGCATCATCGCGCTCGGCGCCGCGATGCTCGTCGGAGGGGGGCTCGCTTCCTCGATGGAGCGAGCGGTGCGAGCGGGGCTCCGTTCCCGTGCGGGGCGCGCGCTCCTGGCGTCGACCGTCGTCGTCTCGATTGCCGGCATCGCGTACACACCGTCGAACGCGCTGCGCGTCGAGCTTTTCCGACAACCCTGCGCGATCGCTCCCTGGGTGCTGGCGACGACTCTCTGGCGCTCCCCTGCTCTCCGCGTGCCCAGCGCGCCGCAGGTCTCCCAGTGGTTCGTCGATCGCTCGGCGGCCCCGCCCATCCTGCGCACGGCGCCTCGCATCGTCGCGGCCAGGCCCGTTGTCGTTCTCATCACGGTCGACGCGCTGCGCGCCGATGTGGTGAGCGACGCAGCGAACGACACACTCCTTCCCACGTTCACGGCGCTGAAGCGGGAGGGCGTCTTCTTCACGCACGCGTCCGCGCCAGCGTCGCAGACGGCGCTGTCGCTCGGCACCCTCTTCTCCGCGCGCTACTTCTCCGAGCAGCTATGGACGGACCACGGCTCCGGCCGCGGGCGCTTCCTCTATCCGGCCGATGACGGCTCCCCCCGCTTCCCCGAGCTTCTCGTCGCCGGCGGCGTCACGACCTTCCACGACGCGAGCCTCACGTTCCTTGCGGGGGAGTTCGGCGTTGCGCGCGGCTTCTCGGAAGAGCACGTCGTCGTGAACGAAGGCGCACACGCCAGAGCCGCCAGCGTCATCGACCCCCTCATCGACCGCCTCGAGCACGCCGACGATGCTCCGCTGTTCGCGTATGCGCATCTCATGGAGCCGCACGCGCCCTACGACCGCGGCCGCAAGGACGGCACGCCGCGCGAGCGATATCTCTCCGAGGTGGCCATCGTGGACACGCAGCTCGCGCGCATCATTAGCGTCCTCGAGTCGCGCTTCGGGTGGCGCTGGGTGCTGATTGTCACGGCAGACCACGGCGAGGCGTTCGGCGAGCACCAGACGACCGGCCACGCAAAAACTCTCTACGAAGAGCTCTTGCACGTCCCGCTCCTGATCCGGAGCCCGTTCTTCCCGAAGCATGTGGTCGAACAGCGTGTCGGCCTCGTCGACCTGGCCCCGACCATCCTCGACCTGTTCGGCATGAACACCCCCGCGACGTTCGACGGCCAGAACCTCGGCCCCATCCTCGTGAACCACGGCGTCACGCTGACCCGGCCTCTGCTCGCCGAGGGGAGGCTACGGCGCGCGATAACCAGCGCGGACGGGCTCAAGGTGATTGAGGACTCGCGACGCAAGACCGTCGAGGCATACGACCTCGTCCGCGATCCGCTCGAGCTGAACAATCTGTTCGACCTCGAGCCCCAGCGAGTCGACGCTGCGCTCGCGACCCTGCGACAGTTCTTCGCGCTCCACGCGCGTCGGACCGACGGGTACGAGCCCCCTTACAAGCCGTGAGGGCACCGTCCCGCCGATCTCGGGACGGCCCGCTCTTTCCGTCCGTATGATGTCGCCCATGCGATTGGCCATATCAGGGGCAGCGCTCGAGCTCGGTCTCGTCGTCTCGCTCCTCGGAGGATGCGCCCAGACGGTCTTCGCTCACCGCGCGTTCGCCGTCACGTACAGCTGCCCGTCAGCCCAGGTGACCGAGCACTCGACGCGGAGTGCGTCCGCGGATTACACACCGATCGCCGTCATGGGATGCGGATACCAGGCCGAGTACGACTGCACGTTCCGCAGCGGCTATCCAATATCGACTGCGGACGACGTCGCGTGTACGGAGCGCGGTCGAGTCGTCTTCGAAGCGACGGACGGGAGCCGTTACGGCGCGTGGCAGGACGAACCCGAGGCGGCCTCGAAGGAAGCTCTCGTCGCGAGCGCTGCGCACGATCTCTCATGCACGCGCGCCTCGGTCGTCGTGGTCGCGGCGAGCGTCGCGGAGGGGTGTGGTCAGCGTGTCCGTTACCAGATCGTCGACTACGAGCTTCCTGGCGCGGCCGGACACATCGAGCAGGCGGTCGGCCGCCGCTACGGAATGCGCGAGCGCTCGCCGCGCCCTGGCATGAGCCAGCGCTGACACTTTCGCCTGGGTGACTGCGACGCCGGCGCTCGCCTCGACGATCTGTCGGGTGATCCACAAGCCCAGGCCGAAGCCACCGAACTCGCGCGTCGCCACGGCGCGCTCGAATCTCTCGAAGATCTTCTGCTCGTGCTGTCTGTCGATGCCGATGCCGTGGTCGGTGACACGAAGGACTGCGTCGCCGTTCTCGACCCAAAGGTCGACCTCCACGAGCTTTCCCTGGCCGTACTTCGACGTGTTTCCCACCAGATTGCTGATGACCTGATCGACGCGCAATCGATCCCACCGCCCGCTCACCTGCTCCTCGCAATGAACGGCGATCGGGCTACTCGGCTTGCTCGTCGGATCGACGAAGCGGCCCACGACCTCCTTCACCACGTCGGTCAGGTTGAAGAGCTCGGGCTCGAGACCGAGCTTCCCCGCGGCGATCCGCGTCACATCGAGCAGCTGGTTGATCAGCCTATCCATCCTCATCGCGCCCTTGGCGGCCTTCTCGAGCCGCTCGGCGATGGCGGTCGTCGGGTCATTCCGCACGATTCGCTGCAGGCCTTGTATCCGCAGCAGCAAGGATGCGAGCGGCGTTTTCAGATCGTGGCCCGCGATAGAGAGGAAGTCGTCTCGCACCTGCACGGCGGCTTCCAGATCACGATCGAGGCGAGCACTGTACATCGCGAGCCCGGCTCGATCCGCGAGGTTCCGCACGAGACCTACCTCTTCATCGGTGTACGGCTGCCCCTCCGAATGGCGCGACAGGATGACCACGCCGACCACCTCGGTGCCCGTGACGAGCGGGACGAACACCAGACTGTAGACGGGATATCGCGCGACGAACTCCCGGTACACGTCGCTGGTGACCGCGGGGACCGTCTCCGGGTCGACGACCGGGATGAGGACGTGCTCCTTGCTCTCCACGACCCGCGCGGTCAGTCCCGTACGCGGCACCCGCCGACCGAGGAACCGTCGCTCCGCGAACTCCCGGATCGCAGGATCCCGATGGTGAACGGCGGCAATCTCGAGCATGTCTCGCTGTTCGGTCACGAGCTCCAGGATGCATCCGTCGCCGACGAGCTCCGCGCACGGGCCGCCGCCGTCGTGATCGTGTCCAGCTCGCGGCTCGCTCGCGCGAACGACTGGGACGCCGCAGCGAGAACCTGGAGCTTCCGCGCGTGCTCGTGCGCTTCCGCCTCGGCTCGCATTGCCGCGTCTCGTGTGGCACGGTCGGCGGCATAGGAGCGGCCGTTCGCGATGGCGAGCGCCGCGTGATCTGCGAGAGCTTGTGCCATTTCCTGGTCGCCCTCGTCGAACGGGGGCGAGGCGGGGTCGAACCGAAAGAGCGCCAGCGTGCCCATCGATTTCCCGCGCAGGCGAAGCGCGACGACCAGCATGCTGTGGATTCCGATGGTCTCGTAGATGTCCGCGATGTCGGGCGTGACCATCGTGCGGAACTGCGCCGCCTCCAGATGAGGAAGGAGAAACGCAGCGCCCGTGTCGATGAGGTGCTGGCCCCACGCGTAGTCGCCCGCATTTCTCGGCGCGGCCATGAACGTGCGAGCGCGGCCGACGACCTGCGCGTCTGCGATGCATCGCTCCAGCGGGAGATGAATCGCCACCTGCGAGAACCAGCCCCCTCTCGCAGCAGACGCACTATGCACCCGTCCGCGACCACGCTCGCCACCGTTCGAGCGACCACATCGAGCAAGTGCTCGTAGTCGGTGGTCGCCTCCGAGAACGCGCGCAGAGCCCTGGACAGCACGTGCAGCCGCTCGTGGCTACGCCGATCCACGCTCGCCGTGCCCATCACTTTGAGCGTAGCCGATCCGACGAAGCCCAACGACGCGCCGAAGCCCACGATCGCCCACGCCTAGGCTACCATGCCGACGCCAGCTTCAGGTTGAGCCACGGGTCGAGAGCCCGGCTCAGATGCACCTTGCCGGTTCGGTGAACTGGCGCGAAGATCAACGAGCGAGGGCATCATGGTGGATCGCAGGCTGGTTCGCGAACTTCTCCTCGGCGTACGCAAGAACTTGCTCAACGAGCGTCTTGCCCACGCGATGTCCAAGGCCGCGGCGGAGACGCCGTTCGCGTTCGATCTCGCGGCGCTGATCGAAGGGCACGTCCGCGGCGTCGTCGCGATCCCCGAGTGCGGCGGGCTCGATCTCGTCGTGCTGCCGGAAGCCAGCGTGCAGCACGGTTCGAACGGGATGCTTCACGCCCCGACGCCGTGGCCGCCGCGCACGGTCGCTCTCGAGCTGAAGGAGGTCCGTCTCGCCAACGGGATCGAGACGGCCGGCGGGTACGACGAAACGCTCAGCGAGCTACGGTCCGCCATGGCGGAGAAGATGGCGACGCCGAGATCGGCGGGCGCGGACTGGGTGGCGCTGAGCCTGATGACAGACGGCGCCCCGTCGGAGACGGTAAAGCGAGAAGCGGAGCGCGTGGCCAGAGACGTACGCGTCGAGCGGTGGCGCCCTTGCCCGGAGGGCTTGCTCTGCATCGGCTCCACGTTTCGCTCGGTCGCCTACCGTGAGTGGCGCGCGAACGTGTGGGTCGAGGCGTTCGCGCCGACGCCCGCCAACCTCGCCATACCCTTGCGCACGGCCGTCGAGCGGCGGCCCCCCGAGCGCTTCGTGCCGGACGGCGAGGCGCTCGCCTGGTACGCCACGCACGGGGCCGATGGCGACGAGCTTGACGGCGACGCGCATGGCGCGGCGCATCTCCGTGTCGAGGCGACAGCCTTGCACGAGTACCGGTGCGACCAGTACGAGAGGCTCGGACGCTGGGGCGGAACGTTCGAGGAGCTACGGCTCTGCTTGTTCCAGGAGCACAATCTGTGGCGCAAGGTCGGCGACGACTCGAGCTTCGACGCAGTGCCGGGGGTGTCGCAGCTCGTCGACGAGCTGCGGCGCGCCTGGGTTGCCCCGCGCTGAGCTTGAGCGCCGCTCCTTCGTCGGGCATCCTCGCTGGATGCCCCTCGTCACTGTGTACACTTCAGCCGTGCTTCCCGCCGGCGAGAAGCTGGATGCCCTCCAGCGAGACCTCTCGGCGTCCGCTGCGCGCCTGATCGGAAAGCCCGAGAGCTATGTGATGACGTGTCTCGTCCCCCATTCTCGCATGACGTTCGGCGGTTCGTTCGACCCGTCATGCCTCATCGAATGCAAGAGCATCGGGGGGCTCGGCAAGGATGTTACCGCGAAGGTGACTGCGGCCTTCTCGACGCTCGCGGCCGAAGTGTTCGGCGTCCCCACGAATCGGATCTTCGTGGTGTTCTCGGACGTGCCGGCCCATTTCTGGGGCTTCGACGGCGACACTCTCGGGTAGGCCGACGGCGCGCGCCTAGCTGGTCTTCGTAGGCGTCGCCGTGTGCTCGTGCGCGCGATGCTCGACCTTGCTCGCGAGCTCCTTGGCGCCGTGCGCGAGCTTCTCCGCGGTCGCGTGCGCGCTGTTGGAGACCTTCGTGGCCATCTCCTTGACCGCATTGCTCGCCTTGTCCGCGGTCTCCTCGATGCGATGCCCACCCTTGTCGGCCATGGCCTCGACCTTCACTTCAGCCTCGCTCGCTGCATGCTTTGCCCTGTCGACGACTTCGGCGACCTTCTCGCCCGCCGCCGTCACCGCGTGCTTCGCCTTGTCCGCTGCACTGTCGATCTTCGCGTTCATGTTCTTGGTGTCCATGAAACATGGGCTAAGCAGGTTTCGTACCGCTCTCGCGATTCGCGGCGTAGCTCGCGAGATCCCGACAGCGCGCGCAATCTAGAACAGCCTCGAACGACCGCGATCGCACGGACGCCACGAGTGTGGCGCCGAAGAGATCGGCGGAACCATCGCCTCCTCGATGTACCGAGAGATCGGTCGGCGTGCTCCGCGTAGGGCTCGAGCTGCGTCCTCAGCGAGGAGAGCGGGCATTCGCGTCCGATTCGACCATCGCTGCGCGCACTGTGCGGCACACAAGTTGCGAACCGGACGCCAACCCAGTTCCTACCCAACGAGATGCCATGACACGTTTTTCAATGATCCCGACCACCCTTCTCGCGCTCTCGCTCGCTGCAGGGTGCAACAACGCGATGGATGAGCAGAACAAGGTGGCGGCCTCGCAGGCCGAGGCGAACGACAAGATCGCTGCCGCGAACAAGGAGGCCGACCAGAAGCGCCAGTCAGCCCAGGGTGAGGCCGACAAGACCCTCGCCGCGGCGACCGCGAGCTTCATGAAGATGCGCGAGGACTATCGCCACCAGACGACGAACAACCTCGTCGAACTGGATCACAAGGTGGACGTCCTCGAGGCGACGTCGAAGGTACCGGCGACGAACAAGCCTGATCTCCAGGCGAATCTGCAGCAGATCCACGCGAGGCGCGGCGCATTCGCGACCGATTACGCCGCTCTGGAGTCCGCCTCCGCGACGACGTGGGACGACGCGAAGGCACGTCTGGACAAGGAGTGGACCGAGCTCAAGGTGCTCGTCGACAAAGCGTGAATCGAGGGCGCGTCCCTCTTTGTGAGAGACGCGCCGTTTGAGCGTCGACCTGGACTCAGTTGCCGCAGCCGGGCTCTTTCGCGCCACCCGGCTTGGGAGCGGCCTGTCCCGAGAGCGTCGCGTCGCAGCCAGCGAGCTTCGGGTTGTGTGCGCAGAGGTTCGTCTTGATCGTCTGCGAGTCGATACCCGAGAACTTGTACTTGTTGTTCGCAAGCCACGTCGGGCTTGCGCCGATCCCCGCCGCCTTCGACTCGGCGAACGAGTGAGCGACGAGCTGCTTGCCCTCGTCCCCTTCCGAGCACTTCTTGATGACGTCCGTGTCGATCCCGGTCGAGCCGCCGGTGCACGACTGCCAGTTCGCGTCGCGGATGTTCTTGTCGCGGCACCAGACGTAATCCATGAACTTGAGGCTCTTGCCGTAGTGCTGGATCGCGCACTCCTCGCGGATGTCTTCGGCGACTTCGCCGGCGCCGTGCATCGAAGTGAGGCTCGTGGCATCGCCGTCACCGATGTAGTGGACGGCAAAATCGATCGGGTCGCCAGCCTTCTTGAAGTTGTCGACGACCTCCTTCATCGCGTCGAGCCCCTTCACGCCGTACGGGCACTGGGCCATGACGAAGACGTCGAGCTTCTTCGGCGCTTCGACTCGGCACTGCATCGTCTTCTTGCACTCCTCGAGGGCGCAGCCGCCGTCGTCCGCGCAAGACGGGTTCCAGCCGCCCATGGCGAGGACCTTGTAGCTCCCGACCTCACGGATGCCGCGCGAGAAGGCGGCCATCGCGTCCTTGTCGGCGTCGAGCGTCGCGTCGAAGATCGCGGCGGGCAGCATCGTGGGCTTCACGCTTCCGAACAGCTTCTTGCCCTCGGCCGAGGAGTAGTCGAGCGTCGTCACGATCGGGTTGCCGACCTTGCCGCGGATGCTCCCCTCGACGCGCTTCGGGTCGCAGTCCGGACCGCAGCGGTTGTCGCTGAGGAGGGTGACGTTCACCTTCGGGGCCTCCGGGATGTCCGCGCAGCCCGCCGGCTTCTTGCCGGGCGCGCCGTTGCAGATCGCCTTCATGATGTCGGTGGGCTTGCGACCCCCCTCGTACTTGCTGCCGGCGATGAAGATGGTCGGGCTGCCGCTGGCGCCCTTTTCCACCGAGCGCTTGAATGACGCGAGGAGGAGGTCCTTCCCTTCGGCGCCGTCCGCGCAGGCGGTGATCTTGTCAGCAGGAGCGCCGACCTTTGTCGCGCACGCCGCACCGTTCGAGCCGACCTCCTTGTTGTTCTCGTTCTGGCAGAGGACGAAGTCGAACGCCTTCGCGGGCGCGTACTTCTGCGTGCAGACCTGGAAGAGATCGCCTTTGACTTCGTTCGGGCCGTGCATGGAGTTCGGCGCGCCGTCGGCGCCGGTCTGGCCGATGTAGTCGACGTGCAGGTCGAGGTCCGGTCCGAACTTGGTGACGACGTCCTTGAAGGCCGCTTCGGCTTGCACGCCGTAGGGGCACTGGGCCATCACGTGCAGGTCGACGCGGACGGCGCCTGCGCTCGTCGCCTTCGCGGCAGCGGCCGGCGTCGTATCTGCGGCCATGCCGGCCGCGTTCGGGTGCTTGGCGTCGATCCCCCACATGATGCCGGCGCCCGCGAGGAAGCACAGGATGAAGCCGACGATCGCAACCCCTCCGGTGATGCCGCCCTCAGGCTGGTTGTTGCGCGGTTCCTCGTAAGCTGCTCGGTCTTTGGACATGTGGCTTTACCTGACGCTTCGGTGCGGTGAGAGATGTGGCTCTGCAACGGACGGCTTTTTTTGCCGCGCCGCAGGGTACAACAACAGAGAGCGAGCGCCAGATCATTGCTCGTTTCGCGACGAATGCGGCCCTTCGACGTCCGCAGCGCCTCTCGGAACTGCCTCCGGCGGGGCTAGCCGGCCTCGACGACCTTCGTGACCGTGCACGTCGGGTTCTCCCGCTTGACCTTCTCCTCCGCGTCCTTTTGATCGCGTGCCTCGACTTGCAGCGTAACGAGCGACCCGCTCCTCGTCTTGATGGTGAAGGTAAACCTCATGCGTGTCTTCCTCGTCGTCAACGGAGCGTTGCCGGCACAGCGTACCTTGTCGTGAGGGCGCGACGCGACCTATCACCGCAACGCCTCGAAGAACGCGGACGTGCGCGCAGCGGCGTCGTCGGCGATCGCATGCCCTAGGCCGTGCACGACACACCGCTCCACCGGGCGGTCGCAAGCCCCGAACACCTCGCACATCCCATCGCCCGTGACAGACGGCGCGCACCGGTTGATGACACGCCATCGCTCGGCGGCCCGCATCCCCTCCTCTAGGGGGACGTCCCGGTCATCCACGCCGTGAAACACGAGCGCTGCGGCGGGCGTGCACCGGAAGAGCCCCGAGGGGGAGTCCGGTGCGTCGTCTACCGGCGCCGGACCTCCGGACGCATGGGTCGCCACCGCACGGAAGTCGCCTTCGCATGCGAGCGCGCTCGCGAGGTAACCGCCGCTGCTGAAGCCCGTGATGGCACGACGTCGCGTGTCGACGCAGAAGCTCGACTCGACCCATGTAACCGCGGTACGCACGAAGGCGATGTCCGCGTTCGTCGCGACGGGCGCGTCGACGTCCCAGGCGTGGGCGCGGGCTTCGGGATAAACGACGACGCTCGTCGCGCCGAGGCGAGCCTCGAGCGGAAGTGTGCGTCGGATGTCCTCGGCGGAGCTGCCATTGCCGTGCAGAACCACGACGAGTGAGCGCGGCCCCTCGGATGCAGCAGGTGCGCTCACGAAGAGACGCCGCGTACCTCCGTCGGTCGTGAGGTCGTGCGGCTCGAAGCTAACGGCCGGGCGAGGAGCGGCGCAGCCCGCGGAGGGCAACGCGAGCTCTGGGCCGTCTGCGTGGGGCGCGGCGGGACGGGTGCCCACGGGCACACGCGGGGGTTTCGACCGAGGTGGAGGAGGCAAGACGGGCACGATGGGATGAGTGACGAAGAGCTCGACGTCGAGCTCGAGGGCGCTCGTCTGCGTGCTTTCGTAGCTAGCCTTGAGGAGCGCCGCCGCGTCGCGCGCCAGCTCTCCGACGGTCTCGTCCGGATCGGGGAACCACGAACGACCCCGGACCGTCGCTCGCTTTCAACGAGGCTGTTGCGGCCGCCACCGTGCCGGCCGAGACCTCGACGCACCGCTTGCTTCCGACGGTCGCACACGTTTGCTGCGGGGCATCGCGGTCGGCGAGAGTCATCCGGAGCACTCCGAACCGTCCGTCGCCCCATCGCGCGAAGATCCCCGTTCGGCCGCGCTCGAACACATCCCGCTGCACCACGAGCCGGACCTCGCGCACGCGACCGCCGCGCGGCCACACGTCGCGGACGCGTTTGGCCGCATCGGCCACGAGCACCCCCTCCTCTGCGCTCGCTTCGGCTTCTCCTCGCGCGAGCGGCAGCGGCAGGGTCGCAGCCGACGGCACCGTGGGCGCGTTTCCGAGAGCTTCCGGATCCGGGTCGCACGGGCGAGAGCTCGCCCAGCAGACGACGGTCGTCGCGAAGAGCGGGAGGAGCATTGTTGCGATCGTCCTAGGCACCGCAGCGAGCGGCGCGGGTGCAGGCGCGGACTCGTCTCCAGCGGCGCCGGGCACGGTCGGCGCCCTACGAGCCGCGAGAAGCGCCGGCGTCAGGATCGTGAGGACGATGGCGGTGATGGCGAGCACGAGCTCGAACTCCAGCTCGATGGCGACGGGCAGGCCTTCCTCGGCGCGAGCGAAGGTGCGTGCGAGCACGCGCGAGGCAACGCCGCATACGACGCAGGCGGGGATGAGCGCCCCGGCGATTCGGACGCGATCCAACAGCTCTCGCGGCAGTCGCGGGCGCAACGAACCGACCAGCCACGCCCCGGCGACCGCGGCGGTCGCGAACGCGAGGAACGCCTGGTGCTCGAGAACGACAGCGAGGTACCGCGCGAGCACGGGTCGCCCTCGCACGGTAGGCGAGAGCTGCTGCGTCGCCGAGAGCGCGAGGAACGGACCGACCGCACCGTGAAGGAGCACGAGCGCGCGGACCGACATGTACGGACGCTCGAGCGCCTCCGGGCGACGCGCGATGATCCGTGTCGCCGAGAGCGCGAGAGCGATGACGGCGGCAGCGCAGCAGCCGACGGAGAACACGAAGGACGCCGAGGCACCGACCACCTCCGTGACGGCTCCACCCCAGAGGGCGAGCATGTACACCTTCTGCGCAGCCGCATAGGCGTACCAGCGCAACATCCCCGCTCTCGACGCGACGAAGGGAAGCAGCGCCAGCGCGCCAGCGACGACGAATCGGCGACCCAGCTCCCTCGGCCGCAGCGGCATCGGCGGTCCAAGTATCCCCGTGTGCGGGTCTCACGCAACGGAGGCGTCAGTGATGAGAGCGCGCAGCAACGCTGCACTGGGCGACCGCGAACGCTAGGGCTCAGCTGTGGAGACGTCGACGCCGGCGTCGCGAACGACCGGTGCGGCGTCGATGGCCACCTTCGGTCGTGCGAGGACGACGCAGCCGCTCGGGTTCCAGGTTCAGCTGTCGGGATCAGCTCCGCAGGTGTCGGGGTCCGACGAACATGCGCCCTCGCGACCGATCGTGAAGCACCAACCGCATCCGGGGGCAGGTGTGCACGTGCCACAGGAGACATAGCTCGCGCAGGAATCGAAGGGGCCCGCAGCGCGATCGTGGTGCCGGTGCCCGTCGCCGCATGCACCAAGAAGTACCGCGACCGTAGACGCCGCAAGAGCTCCGACAAGTGCTCGTTTCATCACCGAAGAGCATAGTGCGTCAGCGGGGTTTGCGCAGCTCATGCACCCGCGATGGCCGCGGAGCTACCCTGCACACGGGACATCGGCTTTCCGTGCATCGTCCATTACGATGTCCGCGTGGACGTCATCGGCTTCGACGACGGGCCCTTTGCTCGCGACCATCGCGGCGATGTCCTCTTGGTCGGCGTCGTCTGCTCGGACACACGACTCGACGGGGTCGTGAGCGGTCGGGTCCGCCGCGACGGAACGAACTCGACCCAGACGATGATCGCGCTCGTTCGCGCGAGTCAATTCGGGGCCCATCTCGGCGCCCTCATGCTGCAAGGGATCGCGGTCGGGGGCTTCAACGTGGTCGACATTCACGCGCTCTCGGACGCGCTCGGCGTCGGCGTGCTCGTCGTCGTGCGACGTCCACCCGACATGGACGCGGTGCAGCGCGCGCTGTTCAGCGCAACGCCGCGACGACGACCGCGAGTACCAGGAGCCGACGCGAAGTGGAGACTCATCGAGCGCGCAGGAACCATAGAGGAGCTCGGCCACTCGCGTCGCTCGCTGAAAAAGCCAGTTCGATCGGGGCTTCGCGCCGGGGCGCCGAAGCTATGGGTGCAACGCGCCGGCCTCTCCATCGAGGAGGCGCGAAGGGTGGTGGACGCAACGACACTTCACGGAAACGTGCCCGAACCCGTTCGTCTCGCGCATCTCATCGCGGGAGGAATCGTGACGGGCAGAAGCCGCGGGCGACCGTGAGCGAAGAAGCTACGCGGCGGTGTACGTCGTCGAGCGCTTCTGCCCCTTGCTCTTGAGGGCCTTCTTCGCGAGCCCCTCCTTCAGCACGCGCGGCATCTCCTTGGATTCCATCCCGAGCCGAGCGCGAATTTGCTCAGCGCGGAGCCCGCCCTTCACCGACCTCACGAGGTCGACGATGTTCGAGAGGGCCTCGGCGATCTCGGCAGGGGACCGGCGCGCCAGGCGTCCGCTCGTCTTGCGCGCGGGCTTAGCGACGCCGCCCGCGGCCTTTGCTGCGGGCGCGGTGGAAGCCTTCGTCGCGGCCTTCGACGCGTTGGCCGTCGCGGGCTTGGCCACGGAGGTCGACGGCCGGTCAGCGCTCTTGCTGGCGAGTCGCGGCACGGTGCTCGGGGTCGCTGTCGATGTCTCGGCGGCGAGCGCCTGCAGGTCCGCGACGCTGGCGCTGCAGATGGCTGCGACTATGGCAGAGGCAAAGTTGGAAGCGAGTGTCGATACGTGGGCGGCGAAGTCGTTGCTCATAGGCGGCACTCTAATCATCTATCGAGTCGAGAGTCACGCCGCAGCGTACGCACTGCGTTGTTTCCTTCGACCTGCCTCCGCCATCGCAGCATGGTATCCGCGAGACGCTCGACGGCGGGGGCGGTCGCATCGCTCTACGTGCGAGCACTATCAACAACGCGCCCTCGACCACTCCGGTCGAGACCGTGACTCCGCGCGAAACGGACGATGAAGGACGCGGTGGACGAGCTGTCGACACGAGTGGGACGCGCGGGCGCACCGTCCATGTGGTCGTGTGCTCCGAACGAGGTGAGTCCGCGATTCGACACCGACTGGTGTAAGGTGAGGGCCTTGAATCCACGCGGCGTCGATGTCGGTAAAGGACAACGCGACTCGATTGCCGAGCTGCACGCCGAGATCGGTCGCGAGGCCGGGCGCCTTCACGTACTGCACGCGGCGCGCCTCCAGTGCCGGCAGGGCTGCACGTCGTGCTGTGTCGATGATCTGACGGTCTTCGAGGTCGAGGCCGCACACATTCGCCGCCATCACGCGCAGCTCCTGGCCACAGCCGAACCGCACGCGCCGGGCGCCTGTGCCTTCCTGGACGCGCATGGCGGCTGTCGAATCTACGAACAACGCCCGTACGTGTGTCGCACGCAGGGGCTGCCGCTTCGATGGCTCGAGGATCGGGACGGGAGCGCTGCGGAGCTGCGAGACATCTGCCCGCTCAACGAGGCGGGCGAGCCTCTCGAAGCACTCCCCTCAGATGCGTGCTGGAGCCTCGGGCCGACCGAGGAGCGTCTGGCGAAGCTGGAGCTCGCCGCCCCTGGCGTGACCGGTCGCTCTCGACTTCGCGATCTCTTCACACGAACGCGCTGAATCCGGTGACTGCACGGCCGACGATCAGGCTGTTGACCTGCTTCGTCCCCTCGTTCGAGTAGATTGCCTCAGCGTCGGCGACGAAGCGCGCCACGTCGTACGAGAGAAGGATGCCGATTCCGCCGTGCAGCTCCCGCGCGTGGCTCACGACCTCGCGGCAACCGACCGAACAGAACACCTTCGCGAGCGAGGCATGCTCATCCGTCAGCTCTCCAGCGTCCTGAAGCTGGCTCAGCCGATACACCATCGTCGGCATCGCCGCGAGCTGGCTCAGCATTCGTGCGACGAGATCCTGCACCATCTGGAACGAGCCGATGGGCCGCCCGAACTGCCATCGTGATTGTACGTACCGAACCGTGTGCTCGTAGGCACCGCGCGCGCAACCCACGGCCTGCCAAGCGACCCCGGCGCGCGTCATCCGGAGAACATTGGCCGTGTCCTTGAAAGAGCTCGCGTTCGTGAGGGGCTTCGACTCCGGCACGCGGCAGTCCGTCAGGGTGATCTCCGCATTCTGGACGATCCGCAGCGCCATCTTGTCCTCGAGCTTGGTCGCCGCGAAGCCTGGAGTCGCGCGGTCCACGATGAACCCTTGACGTTCTGGTACGCCTCGTCACGCGCCCAGATGATGGTGAAGTGGCGAAGGTCGCGTCGCCAATCCATTTTTTCTTCCCGTTCAGCACCCAGGCGTCGCCATCCCTCCTGCAGATCGTGGTCAATCCGAGCGCCACGTCCGGCTCCGTCAAGCCGAACGCGCCAAGAAGCTCGAAGCTTCGCATCTTGGGGAGGTAGGCGCGTTTCCGTTCCTCCGATCCGCAGAGGTAGCTCGACCCCATCGAGAGCCCGCTCTGTACGCCGAAGAACGTCGACATGGAGACGTCGACGCGCGCCATTTTTCGGCGACGAATCCTTCGAGCACGCAGCTGCGCGCAGGGAACCCGTACCCCTTGAGCGTCATCCCCGCGACGTCGAACGCGGCGAGCTCCGGAATGATCTGGTGCGGGAACTCGCCCTTGAGCAGCAGTCGTTGACAATCGGGGAGACCTCGCGCGTCATGAATTCACGGACTCGAAGGAGCACCGCGTCCTCGTCGGGAGTGGACGAGATTGCGGCCGGAGGCCGTAAGAGTCGCCGTTGGCTTCCGGCAATCGAGCGTTGCGGTGCTTGGCCCTGACCTGCGACGCAAGGTCAGCGAGGTCCTCCAGCTCAAGCTCGCTCAGCGTGCGAAGGAGCTTGCCCAGGTCGACGTTGCGCGTGAGCGCCATGATTCGCTTCAAATCGAGGTGCTCCAGGAGCAACTTGAGCTCGGTCAGGCGATTCGTCATGGATGCGCTCCTCACGGGTTCGCGGCCGCCGGCGCGGCTTCAGCGCCTTGGGTCGACGGCAGCATCGAGCGTCGCGTATCTGCTAGCATCTCGCACGAATGCGATCGCTCCGCACGCTGCTCTTCGACAGGTCGCGACGCATCTACTCGTTCCTTCGAGAATGACGCGACGGCTCCCCGTTTCTCCCTCGGCGGGTTTGCTCGCCGCGCCGGCTCCGCCGGAGCGCGCATGAAGCTTCTCGATCAGTTTCTCGAGCGCGCGGTCGGCGCGATCCAGGTGACCCGGCGGGCCCTCGACGCTACCGACATTCCGGGAATCGAGAGATGAAGTCGTTCGCGAACTACGGTCACAACTGGTCGTTCGCGCCCGCCCGCGTCGAACACCCCGAAACCGTCGCGGCGCTGCAAGACATCGTGCGGCGAGCCACGAAGGTCCGCGTGATGGGTGCACGGCACTCCTGGTCCAAGGGGATCGTCACGACGGACACGCTGGTGTCGCTCGATCGGATGAATAGGATCCTCCAAGTGGACGAGAGCTCGCTCCGCGTCACCGTACAGGGCGGGATTCGCCTTCGCGCGCTCATCGACGCGCTCGACGCGCGCGGGCTCGCGCTCGCGAACGTCGGCTCGATCGACCGGCAGTCACTGGCGGGTGCCCTCGCGACGGGAACGCACGGCACCGGGCTCGGGTTTCAGTGTCTCGCCGCGCAGGTCGAGAACCTCAAGCTGATCGATGGGCGCGGCAACGAGCGAACGCTTCGGAAGACCGACGACGCCTTCCAGGCCGCCGCGGTCGGGCTCGGGTGCCTCGGGGTCGTCCACGAGGTCACCCTCGCCGTCGTCCCTTCGTTCCAGATGCATGCGATCACTGAGACGATGCGCTTCGACGATCTGCTGGGCGATCTCGAAGCGCTCGTCCGCGATCACGACCATTTCAAGTTCTGGTGGTGCGTGCCGGGAGAGCGGGTCATCGTGTTCAAGAACAAGCGGTCCCATGCACCACGGGATGACAGCGACCTTACGCGCTGGTTCCGCGACGATTTCCTCGCGGTGTTCGTCTACAGAGCTCTCGTCGCCCTCGGCAAGGTCGACCGGGCGCGCCTCATCCCGCCCATCAATCGCGCGCTCACGAACGTCGTCGGGAAGCGCTTCGACCGGATCTGCAAGAGCCACGTCGGCTTCCTCACGCCGGTTCCGCCGGTCCACCGCGAGACCGAATGGGCGTTCGACTACCGCGGCGCGCGCGAGCTCCTTTCCCGATACCGGGACCACCTCGTTGGCAGCGGCCATACGTTTAACTTCGTACAGGAGGTCCGCTTCACGCACGCGGATTCGTTCTGGCTCAGCCCCTCCTACGGCCGAGACTCGGTATGGCTCTCCCTCTACAACATGGACGCCGATGCACGCTGGAACGACCAGGTGCGCGGGTTCGAGGCCTTCGCGCGCCAGAACGGAGGGCGACCGCACTGGGGGAAGGAGGCGACGTTCGACCCGATGTACCTGCGCACACAGTTCGAGAATATTGACACGTTCCACGAGGTCATGCGCGAGCACGACCCGGACGGAACGTTCGTCAACGACTGGGTCGCCCGCGTTTTTGCGTAGCGGCAAGAAGCTTCGCGGCGGAGCGCCGTCGTCGCGGATCAGGGCGAGGCTTCCATCGCGAGGATCGAGGCGATGACGAGCGCGCAGGAAGACCGCCCGTCGTTTCCGCCTGGGCGTTCAGGTGCAAGTTCCGCTCGACGTGTCGCAGGTGGTCCCGGAGCAGGTGCACTCCGCATCCGTCGTGCATGTGGTACCCGCGCAGCTCGCCGCGCCGGCGTCCGCCGTCCCCGCATCGACGGTGCCGGCGACACAGGTGCCGCTCGACGTGTCGCAGGTCTCCCCGGAGTTGCACTCGGAGTCCGACGTGCAAGCCGCACCCGCGTCCGCCGAGCTTGCGACGCATGCGCCTGACGCGGTGTCACACGTCTCGTCCGAGGCGCATTCGGAGTCGGAGGTGCAGGTCACGCCGGCATCGGCCGCGGTGGCGCCGACGCAGGCACCGCTCGCGGTGTCGCAAGTCTCGCCCGTGCCACACTCCGCGTCCGAGATGCACGATCCGGCCCCGGTATCGGTGACGCACTTGCCCGCCGCCGTATCACAGAACTCGCTCGCGCCGGTGCAATCGGCGTCCGACGTGCACGCGCCGCTCTCGGATCCGGCGACGCAGTCGCCGGTCGTGAGGTCGCAGAAGTCGCCCGTCGCGCAATCGGAGTCCACGGTACAGCCCGGTGTGCTCGTCGTGCCGCCCGAGTACGGAGCCCAAGGATCACCGGGCGATGAGGGGTCGGTGCAATCGTACTGGCTCCAGCTCGTGCCGTCACAGAGCAGGTACGTCGTGCTCGGGCACGGACCTCCCGAAGCCCAGACGTAGTACTCGCCGGCGGTGCACGTGCTGGACAGGTTGCTCGGCAACGTGCTGCCGAACGAGACGGCCGACGCGGGCACGCTCACCCCGTTCGGAAGCGTGACGGCGACCGACGAGGAGCAGGCCACGAAGGCAACGAAGGCGGACAGAGACGTGGCGGCGAGGATGGAGTGAGAAGTTTTCATGATGCACATTCTTGTTCGGACACCTCGGTCCGCCACACGAGATCGTCGGAGCGATCGCGCGCGGTCCAGGACATGAACGAGTCCACGCGCGCACTGTTCGCGAAAGTTCTGCGGCTGTGAGATCGTTCCGGTCGAACACGTGCGATCCGTGCGATTGCGTGAACGCGGGCGTGCGGACCGGAGAATGTGGAACGGTCCCGTGGTGAGCCCGCGTCACCCCACGCGTCGGTCGTCGCGTGGGCATGGACGTGATCGTCAGTGAGCGCGCGCTCCGGCGCCGGCGCTTGCCGCGCCGTGCTCGACCATGTCTTTCACGTTCGCGAGCATCGTCTCCATCTCGCGGATATTGAGCTTCACCACGAGGGCTTCCGCGAGCTTCCCGAGCACAGGCACGGGAATCGTGTATTCGACCTCGCAGGTGAGCTTCATGCCCGCCCCGTCGTGACCCTGGAACGTCCAGCGCCAAGTGCTCTGAATCGCCCCGTCACCGCGGTGGCGGAGTAGCTTGCCCGGCTGAGCCTGCTCGATGGTCGTGTGACCCTTCAGGTGCACCCCCACCATCTTGTAGATCCAGTCGTAGTCAGACCCGCCGCCGGTCCCTGCAACTACGTTCGACACTTCGATCAGGCTCGGCAATACGCCCGGAAGGTTTTTGGGCTGGATGACGAAGTCGTAGACGCGTTGGGCCGATGCCGAGATGTCGATGGTCCTCTGGATCTTGTGCATGACTTCCTCCATCTGAATCGGTCGCGCGCGTGCGTGCGCACGGGCAGGCGCCACCCTGCATGCCACGCGCCACGACCTCGACTCGCGCGCACGATCCTCGCAATCTCGCACGACACGCCGCCACGCTTCGCCTCGGCCCAGCGACCTGCGCGCGGGGGCTGGCCGCCGGGCTGTCGCAGCTCGCCACATTGTAGCCTCCTGCATCGGGTGAAACGGCCCGTCCCGAACAACGAGCTCTGCCCCCAAGGGCGAGAGGGTCGAATCGCCACCTCGATCGCCCAGTCTGGACTAAGGTCCGCGCATGAAGATCAAGCAGCCAGAAGCCGCGCAGCTCCTCCTCAAGGCAAGGGCCGAGTTCGTGCCCGGCACGCACTCCTGGGGCATGAAGCTCGCGGAAGATTTTCGGACCTTCATGGGCACCCTCAACACAGGGGCACCACTGCTTCTCGATACAGCGAACCTGGCACTCGCCGGATCGCTCCGTCGCTGGGGGCATGACCGTCAGCGGCTCGGACAGGACTTCACGCTCGTCCAGCTGAAGGTGGCCGCGCAGGATGCGGCCCACGGGCTCGGTTCGACGTAGCCTCGCAGAGTCGAGCGCCGGGCAAGGCTCGGTGGTGCACGCTCTCGGGCGCGTCGTAGCGCTGCGCATGCGCTCGTGCGTGCTGTAGGCTAGCGGTATGGCTGACCAAGCGTCGCAGATCGGAACGCTCGCGATCGCCACCCTCGCCATGGGAGCGACCATTGGTGAGTGCGCATGGTCGTGGAGCCTCGACGATCTCGTGGATTTCGACATCGCCCACGGCGGCGTGCTGAACGGGCTCTCCTTGGTTCTCGCGCTGACCGCCGCGGTGGCGCTCGTACGCTCGATTCAGTCTCTGCGGACGCGTAGAACAGGATGGGCCTTCGCGGCCCTGGCCGTGACGATGGTGAACCTCGGGATCATCGGCTTCGACGCCTTCGTCTGGAACTTCCTGGTCTGGGGATAGCCGCGGCGGTCAGCGCGCACCGTGCCGGTCGACGGCCACCACGACCTCGACGCACGCTCCGCGGTGGTGCATTGTTCGAGGGGATCTGCGATGCGGCGACGGAAGCTCCCGATCTGGCAGCCGAGCGACGAGCAGATGCAGCTCTGGCCGCCGATCTCGGGAAATGCCATCAACGGCGTCGACGAGGAGCCCGCGCGACGTCCGTCACCGATCTACTGGCACGCGCCGGACTCGACGCCACACGGGAACCTCCAGCTCTGGTTCTACGCGCGCACGTCGAACCTGGGCGAGGAGCTTGCAGACGCACGACGAGAGCGTCAGCGCGCGATCGACGAGCCGCTCGCAGCACTCTCCGTCGAACCGACCGAGCGAAGCCCTGAGTCGTGGTGCGAAACCGTGAAGCGCATCGCTCTCGACGCGGGCGCGGACGACGTGGGTATCGCCGAGATGAAGCCGGAGTACGTCTTCGACGGGCACGCGATCCCTACCCAGCGTTGGATGATTGTGCTTGCGGTCGCGCAAGATCACGACGCCATGACGACGGCGCCCTCCGTCCGCTCGCTCGTCGAGGTGACACGCCAGTACGCCCGCGGAACGCACACGGCGAAGGCTGTCGCCAGCTGGCTCCGACGCGAAGGACACGACGCCTTCCCCTACGGCGGCCCGATGGCGGGCTCGTTCTTGCTGATTCCTCCGGCCATCCTCGCGGGGCTCGGGGAGCTCGGCAAGCATGGCTCGATGATTCACAGGACCCTCGGATCGAACTTTCGCCTCGCTTGCGTCCTGACCGACGCACCGCTCCTGGCCGATCGCCGCGACGTCTTCGGAGCCAGCGACTTCTGTGCGAGCTGCCGCGTGTGCACGGACGCATGCCCTCCCGATGCCATCGCCGCCGAGCGACAGCTCGTGCGGGGCGAGGTGCGCTGGTACGTCGATTTCGACAAGTGCCTTCCGTACTTCAACGAGAACCTGAGCTGCGCCATCTGCCTCGCAGTCTGTCCGTTCAGTCGACCCGAGATCGGCCCCCGGCTCGTCGAAAAGCTCGCCCGGAGGCGCGCGCGGGGCGACCGTTGACAGCGCTACGTGCTCCGAGACCCTTGCCGCGTGCGCGATTCTCGCTACTCTGCGTTCGAGCCCGGATCGCCCAAGCGACCAGGGCTACGCGGCGGCGAGTCGCCCCGCTGGTGCATGATCGATGATCTCGTCTCGCTCCTCGAAGACCTAGACGGCATTCAACACTCCCCGCGCTACCACCCGGAAGGGGATGCGCTCTTTCACTCGCTGCAGGCCTTCGAGCTGGCGCGTCGCGCGACGACCGATCCCGTGCTCTGGGCGGCAGCGCCGTTCCACGATGTCGGAAAGGCCGAGGAGGGGCCGTTTCACGACGAGATCGGCGCCGATCCTCTCGAAGGCTTACTGTGCCCCCGCGCCGCGTGGCTCGTGCGTCATCACCTCGATCTCCTCAAGGATCCGCGTGCCAGCCGCCGCCGTTACGGCGGCACACGCGCCCTGCGCGAGCTCGAGATGCTCCGCCGCTGGGACCTGCGGGGACGCGATCCGGACGCGCGGGTCTTCTCGGTCGAGCGGGCCATGGATGAGCTCCTCGCACACGGGGACTCGTTTCTCGACACGAGCTCGAGCGAGATTGCCGACGATGGGAGCTTCGTCGCCCAGCTGGAATGAGCTGGGAGCGGTATGGCGGCCTGCGAGCCGTGATTGCACAGCTGGCCGCGCAGATCATGTATGGCGAGGAGGTCAAACAGTACTTCACGGCAAAGCAGCTCGCGGCAAAGCGCCTGCTCGGTCAGGTGAACGCGAAGGCGCTCCGCTACCTTCCGCAGGATCTCCCTTCGAACGGCGAGATCAAGGAGGCGCTCCTCGAGCTTGTCACGGAGATCGAGGGTGACGGACGCACGCGCCGTCTCTTCGCCATGCGCGTCGTCGTGCTCGAAGCGATGGACGCGCTCGAGCAGTTCTCGCCGCGCCTCATCGGCTCGGTCGCCACGGGTCATGTACGGAGCTGAAGCGACGTCGACCTACACGTGTTCGCGTGGGACGCCGCGGACGTGGAGTCGCACGTGCAGCGCCTGCGATGGGCTCACGAAACCCAGCGCGTGAGCATCCGCAAGCAGGGCAAGGTGATGCACCTCACTCTAGTGCACGTGGCGGACGTATTTCCGCTCGAGCTCACCGTCTACGCGCCGAACGAACTCGCTCAGCGGCCGCGAAGCAGCACAGACGGAAAGCCCATCGTCCGCCTTCGTTCGGCGACGCTGCGAGCGCTCTGCGCGCGCGAGCACCCGGAGCTGTGGAGGCGCTACCTCGCGGACGGGTCCACGCCAACGCTCGAGGAGATCCTCGCCGTGGAAGACGACGACTCGCCGCCACCCGAGGTCCTCGGTGACGATGAGCTCGGCAATGACGCGACGTGGCTCGCGATGAATCCGCAGGAGGACGATGAGAGGCCCGCGACGACGACGCGCCCGAGCGGGAGCCGCGCATCCATCGCGCGGCAAGAGGCACGCGGCGCCGGCGGTGGGGTCTCGACGGGGGCTAACCCGGGTCGGTGCGCCCGACGCTTTCTTGCGCGGCCTTCACGACGGAGACGTCTCGCGACTCTCCGACGTGCGGTCGGGCTCGCCGGGCTCTCGCCGCCGGGGCACTTCAGCGCAGCCGCGTCGCGGTGACGTTCACGTCGTACTGTCGATGCCCGTCGTCGAGTCGGAGCGCGACCGCGGGCTGGCCGGGCTTGATGAGCACGTCTCCAGACGCAGACGCCTTGTGGATCGGGACTGGCGCACCTGCAGCCGCTGCCTCCGTCTCACTCACGTCGAGCCGGAGCTGCAGCATGACGTCGTCGCCGGTGGACGTGCAGTCGGCGCCGAGCCGCAGGCCCACGTCGGTCCGCGAGCTCCCCGTGCCCGAGAGGCTGCCGCCCTGCAACGGTACGTTGCGACCGACCGAGATGTCTCCGTGCTGCCTGTCGGCCAGGTTGAGGGTGAACTGTTCTTTGACGGTAGGGGGCGCGCCCGCTTCGCCCGAGGTGACGACGAAGTCCAGTCTGTGTACGTGAGCGAGCGGATCGGGCGCCCGCCTGTCCGCCGGCGAGATTGGATAAGTTGCGGCGCAACCGAGGGAGGCGAGAGACAGAAGCCACGAGGATGCGACGTACATCGGTTCGATGTTCATGAGGGTCCCTGGCCGGTGAGCGGCGAGCCAGTCCTTCTCGCATCGAGGAGGACGCTCGCTGCGCGTCTCGGTGCCAGGGGAACCTTGGGCGTCGGCGCGGCATTCCGGAGATTCGACGGTCCTCGCCAAGCGTCCTTCGCGTACGACGGCCTGATGTACGCTGGCGGTGGTGGCGACGACGAGGTCCTTCCTTCGGCGCGATGCTGACGCGCAGCGCTTCTGGGATGTCTCCTGGGAGGACCTGCGCGTCGAAATTACTTCGGGAAAGTGGCGTACGAACGGTCGCTCGCGACACGCCGTATTCGACTCGACGAGGGAGCGCGACGCGTTCCTCTCCCAGGAGATCCAGAAGGTCCTCGCGAAGGGATACGCGGAGTCGTGCCTGATCGCGCCTCCCGCCCCGGACAAGGCAGCCACCGGGAGCCTGCGAGCGGCCGCCTCGCTGCGGAAGCGCATCGAGGCGCTCGTCCGTCCGGCCTGGCTACCCGCTTTCGAGAACGGCTCGGAGCACCCGTCACGGTTCGGCACCGTGCGCGGCCCGATGACGCTGGCGATCGGCGAGGAGTGGCCGCGATGCGCGCGGTGCGGCAATGAGCTTTCCGCGTTGCTCGAATTCGACCTTCGCGACGTCCCCGCGACGCACCTGCGCGCGGACGCGCTCGTGCAGCTCTTCTGGTGCGAGGCGTGGGAGCGAGACGGCGGCCGCGACGTGTGCATCGTATCCGGCGGTTACCTCGCGCGGCGGCGCCAGCGTTCCGGCAGCCGCACCGACGGACCCGCGACGGTGCACGGAGCGCGGACACCATCGAGCATCGTCGGCTGGACGGAGATCCACGAGCTTCCGCTACTCTGCCTGACCGAGCTCGGGGGGATTCTCGACGAAGCCGACCCCGCCGTCATCGATGCGCTCCTCCGCGCGGTGCACATTGATGACCTCGACTACACTACCGTCTCGGAGCTCGACGGTGCCGCCGTCTACGAGAAGGTCGCAAACAAGCTCGGCGTCGCGCCGCAGAACAGGCACAAGCTTGGCGGCCATCCCACCTTCGTTCAGCAATACGGCGACCCACCTTTCGTGGAGCAGGTGTTCCAGATCGAGCAGTCCGCGCCGTTCGACGCGAACTTCGGCGACGTCGGCGCCGCTCACCTGCTCGCGCTCGTCGATGGCTCGATTGGCCTCTTCTGGTCAGGCCACTGACCGAGCCGCAGACGCTCGCCCTCCGGCAGCCTCGATGAGCAACTATTCAACGCGCGGTTGCTGCGTCGCGAGGCCGAAACGAGACGATCGCGTCCCGCGGAGTGACGAGAGACGCTCTCGTTGAAGCCAGGGACTCGCTCGGAGCGACGAGCGACGCTCTCGTTGAAGCGGGAGACTCCCTCGGAGTGAGGGGAGAGGCGCGAAATTCGACCCGGGCCTCCGTCGGAGCGCCGATGGTCGCTCTCGGTGCGCCGATAGCCATTTTCGACTCGCCGAGGGGCGCCCGGGGAACGCCGAGAGCGACGTTCGGAGGAGCGACGGCGTCCGTCGGCTCACCGACAGACGCCCACGTCAGAGCGAGAGCGGCCGCAGTCGTGCCGAGAGACGCCCAAGTCACACCGAGAGCGTCCGCAGGAGCGATCGAAAGATGCCGTCGGTACGACGAGGGAGCCTCTCGTCGCAACAAGGGCCGCTGTCGGAACGGCGACAGAGGCCATCGGCACACCGAGCGCCCCCTTTCGAGACATCGAGAGCGTCCCTCGCCGTTCCGACCGAGGCTCAGGTCGAAATTCGGGAGGCGCTCGGCATTCCACCGGAGGCTCTCGGCAGACCGAGAGAATCTCTCGGAATTCGTCGGGCAAGACTCGCGGTAATTCGAGGGGCTCGAAGCTGACCGAGCGGCGCGATCGACACCGAGGGAGGCGCTTCGCATGTCGCGACGGAGGCTCTCGGCGGGTTTCGAGGGGCGCTCGACTCGACTCCGGCCGCGCAGCGAAGAGCTCGGGAGGCGATCGGAGCGCTCCGGGAAGCTCTTGCCACACCCGGACGTGCCGTCGGTGACCTCAGCGTCCCGCAGCGCTCGACGTGGCGACGCGCATCTCACGCGGCTGCTTCCCGAAGCGCGCGCGGAAGGCGGCGGAGAACGCGGCGAAGTTCCTGTAGCCGACGCGGAGCGCGACCTCGCTCACCGTGAAGCGCTTCGACTTGAGGAGGAGCACGGCCTCGTCGAGCCGGCGCGCGCGGACGTAGGCGAGAGGGCCTTGCCCGAGCTCGCGCTTGAACGTACGGAGCAGCGTGCTCGCGCTGGCGCCGGCCAGCTCCGGCAAGCGAAGGACGACGTCGGCCTCGAAGAGACGCGCCTCGATCACCTTGAGCGCACGCTGGACGAGTGGCTTCTCCCCTTCAACGATCGAGGGGCGGTCCCCGCTGGTGTCGCGCTCGCGGCAGAGAAAATAGACCTCCTTCACGATCTCCGTCTCAAGGAAGCGAGTCGCGTCATTCCCCTGCTTCTTGCAGACCGCTCGCTCGAACAGGTAGCGATGGCAGATTTCGTTCATCCAGTTGGTGCGGGGGAGGACCTCGAGCCTCGAGAAATAGCGATCGAAGTTCGACGCCACGACCTCGCCTGGATACGTCGCGAGCAGCGTATCCTTGAGCGCCGGAGCGATCGAGAAAACGAGGACGTGCGCGATCGGGCTCCGCGCGCTCACCGTCGCGCGACCGCCGACGGGCAAGAGGAGGAACGAGGCTCGATCCACGGCGTGAACCTGGGCCCCGCGCGTCGCCTCGATGACGCCGGCATCGGTCGGCACGACCAGCGACGGCAGCGAGGCGCGCAGCGTGAGCGTGTCGCCCTCGCGGAGCGGGGCCAGCCGGATGCCCATGGGCCCTCTGCCCTCGTCGAGCGGTGACGTCCGCTCCGCAAAACTCGGCGGTCGCGCGACAGCGCGCGCCGGCTTCAGGTGCTTAGCTATCGGTCGTCGGCGCATCTGCGAGGCTCCAGAAGTCCAACCCACTCACGGTACCAGATTGACCCCGCATGAAGCGCACCCCTCCCGCTCCTTCCTTCGCTTTTCCCCTGCTGGCGCTTGCGGCGTGCAGCTCGAGCTCGCAGGGGACGACAGCGTCCCCGCCCGCGAGCGAGGGCGGCTCTCCGGGGGTACTCGCGCACGATGCGTCACCGGCGGACGATGGCTCGAGCAGATCCGCCGTGGATGCGCCCATCAACCTCGCTCGAGATGCGCGTGGCGAATCGAAGGCGAGCTCGGGAGATGCACGCGACGCTGGCCAGCATCCGGCGGCGGAGGCGGGGGAAGCAGGAGTCGCGTGCGTACGCTCCGCGGTCGTGCTCGGGGGGCAGGTGGCGGGCGCCTCGACGCTCGCGTTCGGAGCGACCCTCCGCGCCGACACGGGCTGGAACGTGGCAACACTTCCCACGAACGTGGTCGCTCCACCCGCCGTTGTCCCCTACGACACGGGCTTCCTCGCCGCGTTCGTGGACACGAACGGGGGCCTCGACTTCGCGACGTCCACCTGGGGCTGGGGCTCGCCCGCCACGATCTCCAAGGCCACGGCGCAGGGGAGTCCGTCCCTCGCGGTCGTCGGGATGACGGTCCACCTCGCGTATCAGGGGAGTAATGGCAAGTACTACCATGGTACGTATTCGCCGGCCGCGGGGTGGGACGGCGCGAGCGATCCGGTCGGCGGCACCAAGCAAGGGTTCGGTCCCGCAGCGCCCGTCGCGGCGGCGATAGGGGGCGCGCTCGTCATCGCCTACGGCGGGCAGGACGGGGCGCTCTACGACGAGACGTGGACCGCCGGCGGGGGATGGGCGCCGGACAACGAGCACGCATCGGCGCAGGTGGGGAAGCTTGCGCCCGCGATCGTGGCACTCGAAGGCGGCGCGAGCGACGCGCTGATCGTGTATGTAAACCCCGCGGGTACTCTCTACTTCACCGCGCGTAGTGGAGCGTCGTGGTCGGCGCCCACCGTCATCAGCACCAGCGCGTTCACGAACGCGGCGGTCAGCCTCGCGCCGCTCACGGGCGCGCGCGCGATGATGACCTACCTTGGCACGAACGGGCTCCCATACTTCAGTGTATACGACCCCACGACGACCCCCGAGTGGACGGCTCCGGCCGCACTCGGAGCTGGCGCGACCAACCTTTCTTCGCCACCGAGCGTAGCTTCGGGCGTGTGCGGCGATGATGCCGTCGCGGTGCTCGTCTCCTCCACCGGCGCGCAGTCGCTCGGCTACGCAGCAGGCACATGGTCGGCACCCTCCACGCTTCCGGGAACCGCCGGAATGGCATTCGCATCCGTCGCCGCGCAGGCCTCCGCAGCCGTCACCGCCGGACAGGCAGCCTCCGGCGACGGTGGCTCCAGCCCGTCCACGCCCATCACGGTCGATCCGCAGGGCAATTACCAGATCGGCTTCGAGTCCCTCGGGTGGACCTTCAGCGGCGCCCTCCACACTCCGGCGACCCAGATCGCGAACGCTTCGGGAAGCGACTCGATCGGGACCTACAAGGAGGTCACGTTCTCGTTCGACGACACGTCACAGAAGACTGCGTCGATCCGACGCTACGACCTGCTTCCGGTCGCGCTGCTGAGCGTCACGTATGTGGCAGCGGCCGCCAACAGCGCGACACCGTTTCCGACCTTCACGCGCTACCCGGAGCTGCCTCACCACGCATCGTACAGCGACACCGAGTTTGGCCCGGTCAGCTTCGACACGCTCACGGCCGACAGCCCGTTCGTCTTCTTCGACGACAACGCCAGTACCTTCGTCCTCTCGGCGGCGTCCGATTTCATGAATGCCGCGACGATCGAGCTCGCGGGCGGCGCCCTCGCGGCCGGCATCGACCCCGCCGTCACGACGTTCCCCGCGGGCTTCACGCATCGAACGCTGCTGGTCGCCGAGTCGGGCATCAACGCGGCGTACGCCACCTGGGGGTCGGCGCTACTGAGCCTCTCGGGAAAGACGCGTGTCGCCAGCGACGCGACGCCGTACCTGTCGCGCATGGGCTACTGGACCGACAACGGGGCGTACTACTATTACAACTACGACACGACGACCGGCTACCCGGCCACTCTTGCCTCCGTGCGCGACTCGTTCACCCAGCTCGGCATGCCGCTGGCATACGTGCAGCTCGACAGCTGGTGGTATCCCAAGGGCCCGGAGCGCCTGTGGAGCGACAAGGCCAATGGGCAGTACACATATACAGCCGACACGACGCTGCTCCCCGAAGGCCTCCCATCGCTCCACCAGAGCCTTGCGCTGCCGCTCGTCACGCACGCTCGCTGGATCGACCCGTCGAGCCCGTACGCGATCGAGTATACGATGTCAGGGCACGTCTCGACGGACCCGGCCTACTGGGCGGAGACGGCCAGCTACCTCGCTGCGGGCGGAGTCACGGTCTACGAGCAAGACTGGCTCAATCAGAACGCGCTGCCGACGACGACCAACCTCACGGACCAGGGCACCTTCATGGACGGGATGGCCGGCGCCATGGCCACCGCGGGCATCGACGTCCAGTACTGCATGCCGCTGCCGCGCCACTATCTGCAGGGTTCGAAGTACCCGAACGTGACGACGACGCGCGTCAGCGTCGATCGGTTCAGCAGGCCTCGCTACGAGGACTTTCTCTTCACGTCGCTCCTCACGAGCTCTCTCGGCGCGTGGCCCTGGGTGGACACGTTCAACAGCCCGGAGATGGACAACCTCCTGCTCGCGACGCTGTCGGCCGGGATGGTCGGTATTGGCGACCAGGTGGGCAGCTCCAGTATCTCCAATCTCCTTCAGGCCGCGCGTCCGGACGGCGTCATCGTCAAGCCCGACGCTCCCATCGTTCCGCTGGACGAGACCTTCCTGAGGCTGGCAAACGGCGTCGACGCCCCGCTCGTCGGCGCCACGTACAGCGACTTTGGCTCTCTGCGTGCATCGTACGTTTACGCGTTCAATGTCGGGACGAGCGTCACGGCCGCGTACACCCCCGCATCGCTCGGCTACTCGGGCCAGGTCTTCATCTGGAGCTACTTCGCCGGTACCGGCGTGCTCGCCGCGGCGTCCGCGACATACACCGAGGATCTGACCAACGGATCGCTCTACGACATCGTGGTTCCGGTGGGCGCGTCAGGCATGGCGCTTGTAGGTGATCGAGGAAAGTTCGTATCGCTCGGGAAGAAGCGCTTTACCCAGCTCGTAGACACTGGCACGATGACGCTGTCGCTCAGCTTCGCCGCCGAAGAGACGAGTGTCACGCTGCATGGCTACGCGAACTCGCGGCCGACCGCGACGGCGAGCGTAGGATCCGTCGGCGTCGTGACCTGGAGCGCGAGCACGCACCTCTTCACGCTCGAGGTGATGCCGAGCGGGGGCGTCGCGACGATCGCGATGCAGTGAACCGACGAGAGGGCGGTCCGGCTCCGGTGCGGCGACCCCGTCCGGCCAAGCTACTTCATGCAGCGCAGGGAGCGGACGAAGCTGAGGACGGCGGCGTGCGCGACCGCTTCACCGTCGGACCGCACCACCACGTCCACCAGCGGAAGCCCGGGGAACGCGACGAGCGCCACGGTCTCGACATGCCAGTTGTGAGCCGAGCCCGAACGCACCGTGAGCATGTGCGCGGGCGCACCGGCCCCGTCGAGCGCCGCGTCGGTCATCAGCGTCGCCTCCGCCGAGGTGAGCGGGCCGGAGCGCTCGTATGCGAGCACGCGCTCTCGCGCAAGCACGAGATTCGGCTCCTCGCGTTCCTCGAGGGCTGCTGTGAGGTTCGTCGCGGATAGCTCGGCGATGTGGTCCGGCATCGGCTGCGCGCTGCGTGTCCAACCCTCCGGCAGCTCGAAGCTGCAGCGAACCGTCGGTAGACGCAGCCCGTGCGGCCGCCACGGCACGCCCGGTGCCGGCGGCGAACCAGTCGGTGTTCGGTCACAGCCAACCACCCCGCACGCGAACGCGAGAGCGGAGGCCCACCGAGCAAGCACGCGGACGCTGTACCACACCCTCGGCGACGCTAGCCTTTGCTCCTTGCCGCAGTGACGTGCTCGAGGACGGCGCGATTCAGGTCCAGGACACGTGAGATGACCGCGGAGCGGTCTTCCTGTGTGGGGACGTCGTGGCTCCATTTCTCCATCACCACGAGAAGCTCGCGCGCCTCGGCGGTGAGCGCGACGGCTCTTGCAGAACTCTGACGGCCTTCGCAGCCCAGACGCGACAGGGCTTCCTGGCAGATGTTCGCGAACAACGGGAGTGATTGACTCACCGTCCGCATCATTATTCGTTCGGTCAACAGCGACGAGGACGCGGCCATGACGATCACGCTGCAAGCTGAGGGCCAACTGCGGGAGTACGCTACCTGTGTTCGACCTGCACGGCGCCGAGGCATCGTGCCAACCCCCACAGCGCAGCCTAGAGGTCCGTTCGCCGCGAATCCGTCCGGGTCACGCCTCGCTCCCACCGGAGCCGCGCCACGGCGAGTGTACGTCGATGGTGCGAGTGCGTGTATAGACGCGTCGAGATCGCACGTGCCGAGTCCCCTCGGTGCAAGACGTCACCTCCGACGCACGGTTTGCGTCCCCCGTCCAAGTCGATGCTTCGATCGCCGTCCTGCCGCCCCACGCGACGTCGTACATCCGGACGCGCACTTGTGGCGTGCGTGCGTAGAACCGCCAGAGCGCGGCACTCTGCCCGCGCAACGACCCGCAGCGGTCGCCCAAGACCGAACCTGGAACGCGGCCAGACTCTTGCACTCTCGAGAATTGCGAGTCGTGGGTGGGTAGCGTGCCTGCCTCCACTCGCATTGGAGACGAAGGATCATGGGCAAGATCATCGGCATCGACCTCGGCACGACTAACAGCGTCGTAGCGGTCATGGTTGGACGCGAGCCCAAAGTCATCGTGAACGAGGAGGGCTCGCTGATCACACCGAGCATCGTCGCCTGGGACGAGAAGGGAAACGCGCTCGTGGGGCAGATCGCGAAGCGTCAGGCGGTCACGAATGCGGAGAATACGATCTTCAGTGCGAAGCGCTTCATCGGGCGAAAGTTCGAGGAAGTCTCGGAGGAGATGAAGCGCGTCCCCTACAAGGTCGAGCAAGCGACGAACGGCGACAGCACGTTCTCGATCCGCGGGAAGAGGATGAGCCCGCAGGAAGTCAGCGCGCAGGTCCTCATCAAGCTGAAGAAGGCCGCGGAGAACTTCCTCGGAGAGAAGGTCACGGACGCTGTCATCACGGTTCCCGCCTACTTCAACGACGCGCAGCGGCAGGCGACCAAGGATGCCGGACGCATCGCCGGCCTCGACGTCAAGCGCATCGTCAACGAGCCGACCGCCGCGGCGCTTGCGTACGGGCTCGACAAGAAGCAGGACGAGCTCATCGCCGTCTATGACTTCGGCGGCGGCACGTTCGACATTTCCATCCTCGAGGTCGGCGACAACGTCGTGCAGGTGCTCTCTACCAACGGAGACACGCACCTCGGCGGCGACGACATCGACAACGTCATCATCGACTGGATCACGGCCGAGTTCCGCAGGACGAGCGGCATCGATGTCTCGACGGACAAGATGGCGATTCAACGGCTCCGTGACGCCGCCGAGCGTGCGAAGATCGAGCTCTCGTCCACGCAGGAGACGTCGATCAACCTGCCATTCCTGAGTATGGGGGCCGCCGGCCCCGTCCACCTCGACCTGCGTCTCACGCGCTCGAAGCTTGAGCAAATGATGATGCCGCTCATCGAGCGGACGATGACACCCGTGAAGAAGGCGCTCGCCGACAGCGGGAAGACGGTCAAGGACATCGTCGAGGTAGTGCTCGTCGGAGGCTCGACGCGAGTGCCGCTGGTCAAGGAGACGGTGAAGACGTTCTTCGGCAAGGAGCCGCACCAGGGGGTGAATCCCGATGAGGTCGTCGCGGTCGGTGCGGCCATCCAGGCGGGGGTCCTGTCTGGGGACGTGAAGGACATGGTGTTGCTCGACGTGACGCCGCTGTCGCTCGGCGTCGAGACCATGGGCGGGCTCACGACCGTCATGATTCCGCGCAATACGACCCTGCCGACCCAGAAAAAAGAGACGTTCTCGACGGCGAGCGACGAGCAGCCGAGTGTCGAGGTCCATGTGCTTCAAGGGGAGCGCACCGAGTCTCGCTACAACCGGACCCTAGGTAACTTCACCCTCCAGGGCATCATGCCCGCGCCGCGCGGTGTACCGAAGATCGAGGTGACGTTCGACGTCGACGCGAACGGTATCCTCTCGGTGACGGCCAAGGACCTCGCCACTGGAAAGGACCAGAAGATCACGATCACGGCCAGCTCTGGGCTGAGCGAAGCCGAGATCCAGAAGATGGTCCGGGATGCGGCCGATCACGAGGCCGAAGACAAGGTCCGGCGTGCGGAGGTAGAGCGCAGGAACAAGCTCGACAACCTCTGTCATGCTCTCGAAAAGACGCTCGCCGAGAACGCGGGTAAGCTCGACGCCGCCGAGCTCGCGGCTCTCTCCTCGCTCATCAAAGACGGGCGAGACGCGCTCGAGAAGCAGGACGACGCCCTCGTCACGAGCTTGACCGCGAGGCTCGAGAGCGAGTCCCAGCGTGTTGCCGCCGCGACCCGCCCGAAGCAGGACGCTGAGGCGCCCGCAGCCGACGAAACGACCGCGAAGCGCGGCAAGCAGAGCCGGACGGATATTCCGGACGCGGAGTTCGAAGAGACGCAGCAAGGCCACCCATGACCTCACCGCTACCAACTACACTTCCCGCTCGATCGAACGAGGTTCTCCCGTGACGACACCCTTTCAGCTGACCTTTCGACACATGGCCCACTCCGCGGAGCTCGCTGCTCACATCGAGCAACGTGCGACGAAGCTCGGCGAGCTCTCCAGCCAGATCACGACCTGCCACGCGGTGGTCGCGCTCGTCGGGCATCATCATCGACACGGGGACCGCTACCGCTGCTCAATCACCGTCGCGGTCACAGGGCACGACATCGTCGTGAGCCATGAGCCGCCGGAGGACGGTAGCTATGGGAGCGCGCAGGCGAGCGCGGACTCTGCGTTCGACGAGGCCGAGCGCCAACTCACTGACTGGGGGCGACGAAAGCGCGACGATCGTCACGCGATGGCGCACGGGCACCGAAGCTGATCGCGTCCCGTACCGCGGCGGAAGGCGACAGGCGGCGCGCTCGAGGCAGGATGAGTGCTAGGCCTTCTTGGTCCGACGCGGACGATGCGGCGCAATTCCGCCGAGCCTTCCGGCCGTTTTTGCTTCGTCCGACGTGAACTCGTGCGCCGTCCCCTGCTCGTGTGCCGCGCGACCGCCCTTGCTCGCGAGCTTTCGCACGAGCGCCGGGTCCATGCCGGCAAAGCCGCGGCGGCTGCGTGGCTTCGAGTCAGGTGCGATGGGTTGGGTGAGGTGTTTTTTCGAGCCTTCGACAGCGTCCATGAACGTGCCCCTTGATATTGGCCGGGTGAAGTCCAGCAGGGCTCAAGCGTAGAGCCTACGACGTGGCGCCGCCGCCCGGTTCGTCTGCGAAAGCTGCGGGTTCGTCGGACTATCGGGCGCGCCGCGACCCGTCGTGAGCGAAGGCAGTGCTCGTCGCGCGGCAGCTGGGCTGCGGCGCGCTACTGGCAGGTCGCGGCGAGCTCCGTGGGATTGTTCCGATGGAAGCCGACCGAGCTGGACGGGGACGGTGAACCACATGCGTGGAGGTACAGCCGCAGGACGCGTCGAGCTCGGCGGTGCCGTCGCACGAACTGGCAACTAGCGTCCGCGCCGACCAGGTCGATGTACGACGCATCACGGGATTCGTCCTCTCCTCTGGAGCCTCTTACGCATCGGCAATGAACAACTCGGGAAAGACGAGCCATGACGCCGCTAACGTGCTCAGGCACGCCAACGTCGCAGGCTCGACGGGCACCTTGTCGTGCACGCGGCGCCACCGATAGATTTCCCCGGCGACGGCGACCCCGTCTATCCTCTGCCTCGATGCTTGTTGCGCGCGGCGAAACATCGGTGGGGAGCGGGTCCCTGCGGTGGGCAATCCTGCTCGGTCCGCAGTTTCGGATGTCGATCGTGCAGCGTCGTGGGCTCGTGTTCGACACACGCTTCGTTCCCGCATCCACCCAGGCAGCAAACGCAAATCCGTGTCTGTACCTGCTCGTCGACGGCACGTGGCGCACGAGCACCGGCCTTTCGTTCTCCTCGCCGCAAGCGCTCGTCGTGTCGGGGACTCACCTGGATGGGGCGGACGGCATGCGCCCGCTCACGTACCGCGCCGCGGGCGATCCCTTCTGCATGATGGAGCTCCACTTCAGCTCCAACGTAACGTCTCTCCGCCCCGAGATGGCGCCAACACCAATCTCGCTCGACCGCGCCGCTTGGGAAGTCGCGACCTCCGTCGCCGAGTGTTCGCGCGGAGACGACGACCGTCTCTTATCGCAGACGGCGTCACTTCTCGCAACGCTAGCCAGGCTCTCCCTGGTGAGCCCTGAGCTGGCAGAAAGCGTGCTCCGCCCGATGCCAGCCCGGTTCCAGCTGCTCTGGAAGGCGATCGGGCCGATCGTCGAACGGCTCGATCTCCGGCCCACAGTGAAGGAGCTCAGCGCAGTCACAGGGGGAACGCCACGTGAGGTCGATCGCAACGTGCGCGCGTTCGTGTCGTCGTTCGGGTTTCTCGGTGGGAGCTGGCGAGAGGGGTCGCGGTACTGGCGGCTCAAGCTGGCCATCGTCTTTCTCAGCGCGGAAGGCGCATCGATCGCCGACGTTGCCCGAGCCGTCGGCTACGGCAGCACCGACGCTATGGCGCGCGCCTTTCGCGACGCGCGGATTCCCCCTCCGAACGTCGTCAAGGAGCGGATCGCGTCTGCGGCCGTAGACGCGCGCGCGGCGACGTCGTGACCCGCATCGGAGCGGATCCCCCAGCAAAGCTCGTACCCAGGCGCACGCGCCAAGACGGCGACCGGGCCACGATTGTCTGTAAGAGGTTCGTCTCGTCGCCCGTCAGTTCTGGCGAAGCCCGCATCAAGCTGCCTCGAGGAGACACACCATGAAACTTTCCACGACGAACCCGATTACACCCGACACCGAACCGACCCGCGCGCAGGATTGTCCCCTCTTGAGCCGCGGGCCCGCATGCCCATGCAACCCATGCACTTGCGGACCGTCGTGCCGTTGCGGTCAGGCACCCGCGAAGCGACACTAGCGCCAATGGATGCTCGCGTCCTAGTTCCGCTACTGGCTCACGAGCGCGTGCGCTTCGTCCGCCGCGCTCGCCGGGTCCTCCCGACCGAAGCGGACGCGGAGGACGTTGTTCAGCGGGCGATGATGCGCGCCGCGGACCGTGCCGGGTCGCTCGACGACCCGGCGCGCGTTCTCCCATGGTTTGGCCGGATCCTGAGGCGAGACATCGCGGAGTTCCATCGTTCTCGGCGGCCAGACGCCACGCACGACTCCGACGCCACCGAGATCGCGTTCCAGACCCCGGACGCGCCGCACCGCGGCTGCAGCTGCAGCGTTCGGCTCCTCTCCCGGCTTCCCCCCAACTACGCGGATGCCCTCCACCGGGTCGATGTCAAGGGTCAGTCACACGATGCGGTCGCGTCGACGCTTGCCGTCTCGCCAGCGAACCTACACGTCCGCCTCCACCGCGCGAGGCGCGCGCTCCGCGAGCGCCTCATGAAGCACTGCCGCGTGTCGACGTGTGGTCCGTGCCTCGATTGCATGTGCGACGCGCATGGTCGCTGTGGTCGCTCGCGCAGCAGGCTTGGCACGTCGTGAGCGCGGAGAGCTAGCCAGGGCGACGACCTCAAGCTCGTCATCGCCGTGCGGATCCGGACGCTCACGGCGGCGCGTGCGTCTGAAGCGTCATTCTTCGTGCAGGCCTTGCTGACCGTGGAAGCATGGCATGCAGTGCTCACTCGCGGGTGCTCGGCGCACAGTGTGCCGGGCGTGCGACAGGGCGCTTGGCCGGTCCTCAGCGGAACTGCAGTTTGTCTACCCAAGCGAAACGGAACGGCGATTGCAGACGGCGTCCGCATGAAGCCGCCCGCAGTGCTCGTGATCGCTTGGGTGCTCGTCGGTGGATGCGTGGGTGACGCACTCACGCCAGGTGTCGATGGGTTCCCACGGCCGTTGACCGCCGAGGCTCTGCTCGACAGCCCGCTTGGACGCGACATCGAGGCGGGGTACCGGATGTACGGGGTGGCGCTCGCGTCTCGCGGTCAGTGGAGCATGGACACGGTCTACGGCGTGCACTGGTGCCCCCGAGCTACGGAGGCGGCATTCGTCCCTTACGTTTCGAATGGCCACTGGGCACCGGTTGACGAAGTCGTGACGCCTCACGCACCGTTCCCGTCGGATGTACCCTACTGGGTTGCCGACGATTCCGCGGGCGATGTGACGATGCACCATGGTTGGTGGGTGCATGACGACACGCGCGGAGCGCGAGGTTGCTGGTGCTGGGTCCCGGGGGTCGAGGAGACGCCCGCGCGCGTGCTCTGGCGCGAGAGCGATGGGTTCGTGGCGTGGGCGCCGGAGCCGCCACCCTCCGCCGATGCCGACGACGACGACGACGACCTCCTGTCGTGGGTCTTCGAATTCGCAGGGACACTGTTCGACGAGGGGATCGAGCAGCTATTGCTTGCTGGGGACGGCGCCGACGCCGCCGATGCCGCGACTCATGCGGCACGCGCACGCGAGCGCCTTGCGGGCCGCCGCCCCGCCCAGCTCGGGCCCTCACGTGGTGAGGTTGGGGCGGCGCGAACCGCACTCTCGGAATATGCGGCAGCGCATCCGGTCGTGGGAACGACGACCGGTTCGACGCCAGGCGAACGGGGCGCGCCTTCGCGGACTTCGACGGATGCTTCGCGCGGAAACCATATGGGCCCGTCCGCGAGGAGACTTCCGCGTCCCTCGATCATCTACGCACAGCTCGCGCGCGACTCGACGCATGAAGTCGAGTCCAGCCCACGGTCATCGCTCCCCGTGATACCGGCCGCGCACGGCGGCGGCTACACTCCCGGCCTCAACAGGTACGCTGGCCGGGCCGGCACCGAGCACGGCGGCGACTGCGGCTCGCACTCCGGAGGGCATTCGTCGACTGCGAGCAGCCAGGCCGGCCGCGCAGGGGCGAGCAGCGGCGGCGACTGCGGGTCGCATGCGCCGCACCACCGGTAGTGTCGATCCGGTGTCGCAGGGCTGGATCGCACGATGGTAGGCTAGCCTCGCAATGAAGGGACGACGCCTCGAGACCGACGCCGATGTCGATGCCCTCCTCGCCGTGACCAGGCGCATCGCGGTCCTCGGGATGAAGACCGAGGTCCAGCGTGCCGAACCTGCCTTCACCGTGCCGCAATACCTCATCGCCGTTGGGTTCGACGTCATTCCCGTGCCTGTCTACTACCCCGACGTCACTACGATCCTCGGCATCCCCGTCTACCGCCGTCTGAACGATATCCCGGGGGAGGTCGATCTCGTCGACGTCTTCCGGCGGCCTCGCGATGTGCCTGCGCATCTGGACGACATCCTCTCGAAGCGTCCACGAGCTGTGTGGCTCCAGCTCGGCATCCGCAACGAGGCTGTCGCCGACCAGCTGATCGAGGCTGGGGTCGATGTCGTCCAGGACCGCTGCCTTCTCGTGGATCACCGGCGATGGTTGGCGCGACGGTGACCAAGCGAAGCTGGCGCCACTGCGGCGCGTCGGGCCTTAAGCGAGGATACCCCCAGAGTCGCGTAGGTCACGTCGACTAATGCGGGAGCACCCTCACCGTCAGAGAGCCAAGCAACGCGCTCTGCGGAGCCTCCCCTTCACGCAGCCGGCGTCGGCTTCGGGCGAGTCTTGAGCCTCACGCGACTGGCACCCGCAAGTAGAATGAGGGTCGATTCGCTGGGCTCGTCACTCCCCTCCAAGCCAGCGACGGAGGAGGGCGACAGGCCCACCCGCTCGGCCAATTCGGCCTGCGTCAGGTTTGCCCGATTCCTCGCCCGAATGACCAGCGCCGCGATCGAAAACTCTCGCTTCAGCCCCTCGTAGCCGGACCGACACCCCGTCCGCGTGGTCGCTGACACGACGTTCTTCTTCAACGGAGTATCCATGAGTGGCGTAGCTTAGCTCATGCTGCGAGCGGTGCGGCGGTCGTCACTGCCGGAATCGCACGTGGCCGCGAGCTCCTGGTTCCGCCGTACTCAATAGACTGAACCGACCTCGTAGAAGGCTCGGCCGAATTCTTCCTCTACCAGACCGACGAGCTCGGGTGCGAACGCGAGCTTCGCGTCTCGGACGAAGCTCTTGCCACAGTCAATCTTGATGGCGAAGCGATACGCACAACCACCGGCGACGTCCTCTTCCGATCCGTCGAACGGGTTGGTCACGCTCGCGCTCTCCTTGGACGGGTCGAAGGTGCGGCTGCACTCCCCACAGGAGGTCCAGATCCCGCTCGTGGCGCCGAAGGGGTTCTCGAACTCCGAAGGGTCCCAGTCGAAGGACAGGTCGTTTCCGCAGCGGCATTCGCTCGGCAGCGGGTCGATCGTCTCCGAGATCGGATAGACGAAATCGGCCGCGCGATGAAGCTCGAACCGATAGGACGTCGGCCCGTCGGGACGTCGCGTTAGCGGATATTTCAGCCGGGGCTCTGGCGTGGCGACACTCCACACAAGGTTGAGGTCTTCGCGCTTGGCGTCGTTCAACCACGACGCGTCGACCGTTGCGGGGAGGCTCTCCGTGCTCGCCGAGATCTTCGCGAAGAGCGCGTCACGCCCGACGCCGAACGTGTTCTCGATGCGTCGGATCGCGTACGCGCCGGTCGTCTGCCCGCGCTGCTCCCGAGGACCTCGGAACTCGAGTTGCTGGAGGTCCGGTGACGTCGGGTCGACGAGCCACCCCTCCGCGCGAAGCTTCGCGATGAGCTTCAGAGTCGCGTCGGCGCCGGGCGAGAACACGTTTCCGCGTGCGACGAGCCAGCGCTCATACTCGACGCCCATGACGCTGAATCCTACCGCGTCCACGCCAGAAGGCGAGCCCGACGTCCGCCGCAGGGGGCGACGCAAGTCGAGGTCGCTTGGCGCGCAAATGTGTCAGGCACATGAACATGTCGTGGCGATGCGTCGTTCGAGCTGAAGCGTCACGTCGATTTCGCGATCATTGGCTGAACTCGACGCCATCTCCGCGAGACGACGTTGGGCCGCTCAGCTAGGGTGCGTGACGGTCGGACCTCACGTCGTGCAGACTGCGTGAGACCGCACCCTCGGAGACTCGGAGACCGCCATGAGTAGATACACACGCCGTTCGACGGCTCTCGTCCTCGTCATGATCGGGGCTGGCGGATGCGCGACCGCCGGTGGCAGTCCGGCGGGAGATTCGGGGGCCAGCTCGGCGACGACGACGATCCCGTCGTTCGACGCGAGTCGAGACAGCAGCCCGGTCATCATCACCGGATCGATGGACACCGGTCTTCCCTCGATCACGATAACGAACGACGGGGGCTCGCACGACGCCACCCTCACTGCTGATGCGACGTCGACCCCGGACGCCGGTGCTCCGCTCGACGCGACGCCAACCGAAGCAGCGAGCTCGCTGGACGCGCCGCGGCTCGTGGACGCGGCAACCACGCCGGACGCGCCGGCCGCGACCGACGCGAGCAAGGGGGCCGGCGACGCCGGCGGCGAGGGCAACATCCCGACGACCTGCGCGGAAGCAAACACAATCGTCGGCTGCTGCGGTCCAGGCGAGAAGAACTACTATTGCGCGAGCCCCACGTCGACCACTGTGAAGTCCGTGACCTGCGCTGCCGGCAACGTCTGCGGCTGGAGCGCCGCGGACGGTGACTACGAGTGCGTGGCACCTCCGGCCACGTCCGACCCGTCGGCAACCAACCCGATCACGTGCGGCGGGACGAGAGCCGATGCGGGCAAGGTGACCCCGGACGCGGGCGCCGTCGGCGGAGGGACGCCGACGACTTGCACGCAGGCCGACAACGCGGTTGGGTGCTGCGGAGCGAACGGGAAGAACTATTACTGCGCGACCGGGTCAACGACGGTCACGGCCAAGGCCTGCAGCGGGACCGAGGTCTGCGGGTGGAGCGCGAGCAGGAGCTACTACTACTGTGTCGCCGGCCCAGCGACCGCTGACCCCTCGGGGACCTATCCAATTGCGTGCAAGTAGCGTCGGCAGACTCGGACCGATCAGCGTCGTAAGGGCCGAGCGGAGGCCAGTTCGAGCCTCGCGATGCGAGCTCCCCACTCCGAGATCGCAGCCCGTCGCGTCGTGGCTCGAGCGACAGACGTCGGCACTTCATCCAGCCACGCCACGAGCTGGCGGCGGTAGACGTCCGAGCGTTCAGCGAAGAACGCGGTGAGCAAGGCTGGATCACGCGGCCGATAGCCGGGCCCTCCGCAACCGCAACTGTGAAAGGTCTCGCCCACCTCGTAGAGCGCGGAGAGGGTGCTCCACGCCTTGCGGTCGTCGGTCGGCGGTGGTGCGAAGTCGAGCCCCATGTCTGCCATCAGGAGCGCGCACTGCGGGCATCGCGCGGGATGCTCTTCACCGCCCTGGTCAACGTCGGCCTTGTTGCGGCGCTTGAACGCCTTGCGACATGCGAAGCAGGCGTAATGCTTCTTGTAGCGCGTCGTTGCGTAGCGGCACATGGGTCGACTCTAGCCGTCGGCAACGGAGCGCGTGCTGCAGCCTGCGGACGACGCTTCGCGGCTCGGGGTTTCGTATGACCGGTCGCCGCATGGGTCCACTACTCGACCGCACATGGGTCCGTCGGGAGAGCGTCCACACACGGATCCCATCCGATATCGCACCGGCATCGCGTGGCGGCGAGCGTCACGTCGAAAGGGGAGCCGGGTGTGCTCTCGCTGACGACGAGCCGGTAGCTGACCGCGTCGCACGCCGACCGCATGAGGTCGATCTGCTCTGTTTCCGACGCGGGGTCGCCGCAAGCGCCGCCGAAGCTCCCGCCGAGATTGTCGGAGGAGACGTGGAACACTTCCGGCGTGTTCTCGGCGATGACGTAGTCGCCGTTGCGATCACACTCTCCGCCGGCGACGGTGAGATCGAGGAGGTAGGCGTCGGGCGTCCCGTTGCAGGAGGTGCTGCCATCGAACGTGAACAGATACCCGGCGCGCTCGCCGCTCATCGTTTCGAGTCGCCAGGTGCCGCGAGTGTTGTCGCTGCACGACGGCGGCACGGAGCATCCCTCCGTCCCCGCTTCCGCTGCGCAAGTGGAGCTCGGAAGCGTACAGGCGACCCCCTCCGCGACGCACTGGAACGACGGCAGGCCGCGACCACTCGGCGGCGGCTCGCAGCACTCACGACGGCACGAAGTGTCGGCTGCGAGACTGTCGTTGGCGTTGACCGCGAGATCCAGGCTCGAGCGGGCTCCGCACGAGACGACGCATCCGGCCGTCCAGAGGGCCGCCGAGATGACCGCCGATCTTGTCGCTCGTCGTCCCATGTCGATAACGGGGAGCATACGCGCCGGAGACGACGATGCACCTTGCTCGTCGCGTTCGTTCTTTCACGTCGCCACGTCTGGAGCGAGAACTGCGGGCGCCACCGACTACGGCGATGTCGGATACGCAATGATGACCACCCCTGAGCCACCCGCGCCGCCGGTCGAGCCCTGATCGCCGCCGCCACCTCCACCCCCACCTGTATTCGGCTGAGCGGCCGCTCCACTGGCGCCGGAGACCGGGCCACCCGCCCCGCCGCCGCCGTTGCCGCCGGCGCCGCCCGTGCCGCCTCGCCCCGAACCTCCTCCGCCCCCTCCATAGTACAAGGTCGCCCCCGAGATCGACGACGCGAGGCCACCGCCACCCCCACCCCCGTTGTTCGACGAGCTTCCATTTCCACCGGGGCCCCCAGCGCCGCCGCCACCGCCCATCCCGTAGCTGTTCGGAGCCGAACCTCTGGTGCCACCGCTGAAGCCTTGACCTGCTGTACCCGAGCCGCCCGCCGGAAAGGGAGCCGCCGCATTCGCTCCGCCGAAGCCACCCCCCGATCCGCCGTTGCCACCGAAGTTCAGGGGACCGCCACCGCCGGTGTTGTCTTCCTGTCCGCCGCGCCCACCTCCCACGGAATCGAGTCCCGCGAACGTGGAGTCAAACCCGTTTCCTGAAGGCGTACCTATCTCACCGCGTCCCGCACCGACGCCGCCAGCTCCAACGACAACGGAGAAGGAGCCCAGCGCGAGCGGCGCACTCCCCATGAGGACACCTCCCGCTCCTCCGCCCGCGCCGTCGCCCGAACCACCACCCCCGCCGCCAGCGACGACGAGATAGCTCACCGTCATCGGACCGTACGTCTGGAACGTTCCGGCGCTCATAAAGGTGTGAATCCGGAAGCCACCGCTCGTCGTGATGGTTCCGCCGGCGGGCAGCGAAAAGCACACGATCGAAACGGTCGTGACGTTCGCGTTCGTGACGGTGCCGCTGCCACCGGCGTTGACCGTGCAGATCTGTGCGGGGCTCGGGTAGGCGAACACCGTCACTGCATACATGCCGCCAGTGTCGATCGCCGTAGCGAACGTGAACGTGCCGTTCGCGTTTATCGTCAGGTTGTCGCCGCCGTTGTCTTGAAGCACCAGGTCCGTGCCAGTGAGGCCAGAGACCGTGCCGCCGATGGTGTACCCCACATGGCAGATCCCACCGCTGCACGGCCCCATCGTGCAGCGGTTTCCGCATGTGCCGCAGTTGTTGCTGTCCGTGCTGCTATTGACCTCGCACCCGTCGGCCTCCAAGCCATCGCAGTCGAGGAATCCGTGTTGACACACGTACGCGCAGTTCGACGCTGCACAGACGGCCGTGGCGGCCGCCGGCGTCGGGCAGAGGTTGTTGCACATGCCGCAGTCGGCCGGGCTGCTCGTGAGGTCCGCGCAGGCGCCCGAACAGTTGGTCAGCCCGCCGCCACATGTCGTGCCGCAGGAACCCGCGGAGCACACCTTGCCGCCCCCGCATGAATTCCCGCAGCTCCCGCAGTTGCCGTTATCAGCCTGCGTGTTGACCTCGCAGCCGTTCCCCGGATTGCCGTCGCAGTCGGCAAACCCCGCGGCGCAGGCTCCGATCGCGCACGTGCCGGTCGCGCAGGTGGCGCCAGCGTTGGGATAGCTGCAGCGAATGCCGCATCCGCCGCAGTTGTTCACGTCGCTTCCATGGGTCGCCGTCTCGCAACCGTCTGCGGCGAAGCCGTTGCAGTCGCCGAAGCCGATGGCGCAAGCGCCGACCACGCACTTGCTGGCGGAGCACGCGTTGACCGACACGTTCGGCAAGGCGCACGCGTTCGTACAGCTGCCGCAGTGGCTCACGTCGCTCGCCTCGGTGACACAGCTGCTCGAGCAGTCCGTCGTCGCGCCGCCGCACGTCGTCCCGCAGGAGCCCGCCGAACACACCTGGCCGCCGCCGCACGCTGTCCCACAGCCGCCGCAGTTGGCATTATCGGCCTGCGTGTTGACCTCGCAGCCGTTCGCGGGATTGCCGTCGCAGTCCGCGAAGCCGCCGGCGCAGGCGCCGAGTGTGCACGTTCCAGTCGAGCAGGTCGCGCCGGCGTTGGGGTAGCTGCACCGGATGCCGCATCCGCCGCAGTTGTTCACATCGGTACTGTGCGTCGCCGTCTCGCAGCCATTCGAGGCCACGCCGTCGCAGTCGCCATAGCCCGCCGCACAAGCACCGACCACGCAGTTGCTGGCGGAGCACGCGTTGACCGACACGTTCGGCAGCGCGCACGCGTTCGTGCAGCTGCCGCAGTGGTTCACGTCGGTCGTCTCCGCGACGCAGCTGCTCGAGCAATCCGTCGTCGTCCCACCGCACGTCGTCCCGCACGCCCCCGCGGAGCACACCTGGCCGCCGCCGCACGCAGTGCCGCAGCTACCGCAGTTGCCGTTGTCGGCCTGCGTGTTGACCTCGCAGCCGTTCGCGGGATTGCCGTCGCAGTCGGCGAATCCAGGGGCGCAGGCCCCGATGGCGCACGCCCCGGTCGCGCAGGTCGCTCCGGCGTTCGGATAGCTGCAGCGGATGCCGCACCCGCCGCAGTTGTTTACGTCGGTGCTGTGCGTCGCCGTCTCGCAGCCATTCGAGGCCACGCCGTCGCAGTCGCCGAAACCCGCGGCGCAAGCGCCGACCACGCACTTGCTCGCGGAGCACGCGTTGACCGATACGCTCGGCAGCGCGCAGACGTTCGTGCAGCTCCCGCAGTGGTTCACGTCGGTCGTCTCGGTAACGCAGCTGCTCGAGCAGTTCGTTGTCGAGCCGCCGCACGTCGTCCCGCAAATGCCTGCCGAGCACACCTGGCCACCGCCGCACGCGTTCTTGCAGGTGCCGCAATTGGCCACGTCGGCGGCCGTGTTCGTCTCGCAGCCGTTCGCAGGATTGCCGTCGCAGTCGGCGAACCCGGGCTGGCACGCGCCGAGCGCGCACGCCCCTGATGAGCACGTCGCGCCGGCGTTGGGGTAGCTGCACTTGACGCCGCAGCCGCCGCAGTTGTTCGCGTCGCTGGCGCCCGTCGCGGTCTCGCAGCCGTTTGCTGCCACTCCGTCGCAGTCGCCGAACCCAGCCGCGCAACCGCCGACCACACAGCTGCTTGACGCGCACGCGTTCACGGTCACGTTAGGGAGCGCGCACGACGTTGTGCAGCTCCCGCAATGCTGCTCGTTGACGGTCGTGTTGACGCAGCTACCCGAGCAGTTCGTCTGCCCCGCTGCGCAGCTCGCCGTGCATGCACTCGACGAGCAGACCTGGCCGCCGCTGCACGCGTTGTTGCATGCTCCGCAGTTCGCCACGTCGGCGGCCGTGTTCGTCTCGCAACCGTTGGTCGGGTTGCCGTCGCAGTCAGCGAACCCCAGCTGGCACGCTCCCAGCGCGCACGCACCCGCGGTGCACGTGGCGGCCGCGTTCGCGTAGTGGCATGTGACACCGCACCCACCGCAGTTGTCGATATCCGTCGCCTTCGTCGCTGTCTCGCAACCGTTCGCCGCCATCCCGTCGCAGTCGCTGAAGCCCGCAGCGCACACGTCCACCGCGCACTCGCCGTTCACGCAGGCGTCGGTCGTCACGTGGGCCAGCGCACACAGCATCGCGCAGCCGCCGCAATTCGAAGGGTCCGCCTTGGTGTCCACGCAGCTTCCGCTGCAGTTGGTCTGAGTCGGCGTGCATGACGCGCCGCAGGCGCCGCTCGAGCAAACCTGGCCGTTCACGCAGGCGGTGCCGCCGCTCCCTGCGCCGCCGACTCCGCATCCGTTCGTGGCTCCGCAGTGCGTAGGATCGTTGGTCGGGTCCACACACGTCCCGCTGCAGTTCACCTCCGTCCCGGGGCACGATACGGCGCATGTGCCGCCGTTGCACACGAGCCCGTTCTTGCACGCCGTGCCCGCGCTGCCCGTCCCGCCGATGCCGCAACCGGGCGTCGCACCGCAGCGCGATGGATCGGTCATCGGATTGACGCATGTACTCCCGCACTGCAGGAGCCCCCCAGCGCAGCCGGTCGCTCCGTCGCTCGTCGGCGTCCGGACGTCGGGCGCCGAGCCGTCGATTGCCGGAGCATTGCCGTTCTGCCAACACTTGCCGTCAGCCGCACAGTAATAACTCGCTGGGCAATCCGCTGCTCCCGAGCAAGGCGCCAGACCGTTCTGCAGGTCCGTCGGTCCGCATCCTCCGAAGAGAACCCAGAGCACGAGGATCGTCAGAGTGCCGACAAACGTTGAGACGACCCGTGAACGCAGTGGCCCCTCCAATCGTATCGAGCGGAATTCTTACTATAACCGAGCTCGTCTTCGAAGAGGAGGATCTTCTTCCGGGACCGGCCCACGGATAGGCAAGTTCGACGCTCGCCGCGGCTTGCACCCGCGAACGTCCTCTCGCACACACGCAGCCGTACCCTTGACTACCTCACCTCCGGAGCCACCAGTAGAACCGCTTTCGGGTCGGTCTGCGGCTCCGTCGTTGTCCTGTCAGCTGATGAGCTCAAGGCTGCCGCGCGCGACGCACATTGGCGGAGACGTCAGTCTCGCCCGCCACGCGCGGTGCCCCGGATCCTCGCGATCGCTGCCCTGACGGATCTCGCAACGCCGGGCGAGCGCGTACTCCGTTTCATCACAGCCTGGAGGGGCTCGATGGCCAGTGGATCGCCGACCTCGCCGAGGCGTTCGATCGCGAGGTAACGCACGAACGAAGAGCGGTCCCGCAGTGCGCCGATCAGCGCCTCGATCACTCTGGGGTCGCGCTGGACCGCGAGGTCATTCACCGCGGCAGCTCGATCTAGTGGCTCCTTTTCCGCCAGCCTCGCAAGCAGGTATGGCACGACCCTCGGGTCCGGAACTCGCCCGACGCACGCGGCAATCTTCACATCACTCCACCCGCGAGCCTGGACCGCGTCGAGGACGCGAGCGAGGTCGGCCTTCGCGAACACGCCCACGCCGAGGATCCGCCAGTCTCCCCAGTCGCGGGCCTGTGTGTACGTCTGATCGACGTCGAGCACTGCTTTCCCATCGATGCAATCGAGCAGCCGCTGGAGCGCGGGGCCGCCGAGGGCGAGCAGCTCGCCGTCGCACGCGTACACGGGGCTGCGCTGAAGCGAAGCCCACCAGCGGCGAAGCCCATCGTCGAGCCCCCGCATCACGACAGACCGCCCACGCGCATCATCCGCGCGTGCCGCGGAGGGGTCCGCATAGCGGTTGCGCCTACGAACGCGGTGGGGTTGGCGTCACGATCCGCTGAAGAATGTCCGCCTGGCGTCGGCCGATCTCGGCGTTGAGGTCTTCTGGCGTAGAGAACATGCCGACGCCGCTTACCTGCACGCGCACGACACCTTCTGGCGTCACCTGCACGACGGCCATCGCGCCGCTCAGGACGTCGTTCCCCAGATCGTCGCGCCTCTTCGCGCTCACATAGCAGGCCGTCTCGTTGAACACTTGAGGGATGAACCCTGCGTCGATCAACGCGCTGATCGACCGGTTCCACGCCGCCAGCCGCTGGTCCGCCGGAACACTCGCTGTCGCGAGAGGGAGGGTGCCCGGACGCGCGACCTGCATCGAGTAGCAGCCGGCCGACATCCCGACCAGCAGGGCGAGCCCGCCAACGCCGAAGGGGCTTTTCATTGGTGCCCACGCTACTCGGGAACCAGCGCCAAGCGCTAGTCACGGGAGTCGGTCCAGACCAGCTGTGCGCCCAAGGTCACTCTGCGATCGACCGGGCGAGCATGATGGCCATGGCGACCGCGATCAGCGCAGAGCCGACACCCACGACGTAGGCGAGCACGGGGCTCGGAACCGCCGACCGGCCCTCTTCGAGCGCGCGACGCACACGAGCGTACCGGAGTGTGGCGGCGGTGTTGGTCATGAGGCCGAGAACGACAAGCACGACACCGAACCAGCCCGAGCCAACCCCTCGGGCGCCGCTCAGATGAACCTGCCCAGCTTGCGCAATCTCGCGGAGAAACAGGCTGAACCTTGCGATCGCGAAGCCGAAGCCCATCAGCGCTACACCCGTGCGAATCCACGCGAGCAACGTGCGCTCATTGGCAGCGTGGTCCCGGAATCGTCCCTCGGGGAGCGTCGGCTCGGTCATTTGGGACCACCTTGCTGGAGAGCCCGGCGGAGCGGAAGCTCTAACACCTTTCCGCTCCACTCCGTTCCGCCGTGGCGCTAGGATTCTTCGGTCGTGCTCACCCCTCATCTCCGAACGCAGGCGATGTGTCGCCTCGCTTTCTCGGGCGCTGGATGACCACGGTTGACGTTCGCGACGTGTTCCAGCTCGCGGGCACGACTCTCGAGGGGCGCTTCACGGTCGAGCGTGCCATCGCCGAGGGAGGCTTCGGCGTCGTATACCTCGCGCAGCAAGCGGCGCTCGATCGTCCCGTCGCGCTGAAGGTCCTCAAGACGCCGGAGCGCTTCGGCGACGCGGCGAAGCAGCAGTTCCTCGCGAGCTTCGCGGCAGAGGCCAAGACCATCGCTCGCATCACGCACCCCAACATCGTGCACGTCCATGACTTCGGCGTGTCGATCATGCCCTCGGGCGAGATCGCGGCGTGGATGGTTCTGGAGTGGCTGGTCGGTGAGACGCTGGAGGACGAGCTCGCGCGACGTCGTGGCCACGGCGGCCGATCCCCGGCAGAATGTCTCGAGATCCTCCGGCCCGTGCTGTCCGCGCTCGCAGTCGTTCATGCCGCGGGAGTGGCCCATCGCGACCTAAAGCCCTCCAACATCATGCTCGTGCCGGGACCTGACGGCGCGGCGCCGAAGCTCGTCGACTTCGGAATCGCCAAGATCATGGACGCGGACGAGGCGCCCGGATCGGGCCAGACGCATACACGCTCCGGCCAGGTCGCTTTCTCGCCGGGATACGCCTCCCCGGAGCAGATCAGTCAAGGCAGGTCTGGCCCGTGGACCGACGTCCATGCGATGGGGCTCATCGCGACGGAGATGCTCACCGACAGCTCCCCGCTGGAGGGGGACGAGGTCGCGCTCATCTTTCAGCAGATCGTCCACGAGGTGCGTCCGACCCCGGCAAAGTTCGGCGTCGCCGTCGGAGCGTGGGAGGGGGTGCTCCGACGGGCGCTCGCCGTGTCGTCCCAGGAACGCTACCGGAACGCGAGCGAGCTGTTGCACGCGCTCGAGGCGACCGTCGGCGAGTCGACCGCGACACCTGCGACGCTCCGTGATCTCCCGCCGAGTCACGCGATGTCGGGGGCGCCGCAGACGCTCGCGGTGATGCCCACATTGCCACCGCGCGTCGCAGGCGACACGATGCCGCTCAGGTCGCCCCGGTCGCACGTCACGACGGGCACGCCCACTTCGGACGGCCCGACAGGCATGCCTGCACGTAAGGCCTCGACAGCTCTCATCTACGTCGCGGGCGGTGCGCTGGCGCTCGCAGCCATCGCTGCCGTCGGTTACCGCGCCAGCGCGACGCACCCCGAGATTGTCGAGCCTGTTGCAGCCGCGAGCGGCTCGGCAACCAGTGCAACGTCGGCGAGAGGCGTGAGCGCGGCGCCTGCGACGCCGACATCGGATGAGCCCAATCGCTGGATTCGCGTGGACCCTCCCCGAGGCCAGCAGGTCCTGCTCGGTGTGCCCGACGGCACCCCGGTCACCGTTCGGGGGCTCCGCTATGCACGGCGACTCATGGCGCCCGCCGCACCTTTCGACATCCAGCAGCACGAGGTCACGTGGGGCGAGATCGGGCCCTGGCTCACGAAGAACCCATCCCAGAAGATCGCGGAGCCGCCGGGCCTGCCCATCGAGGCCGCGGGGCGTAGGCTCCTGCCGGTGACGGGGATTGCATGGGACAGCGCACGCCTCTACTGCAAGTCGATCGGTGGCACCCTACCGCGCGAGGATGAGTGGGAATATGCGGCGCGCGGCCCGCACCTCAACGCCTTCCCCTGGGGCGACGACACCATCGACCTCCAGCGCACGAACACGCTCGAGGGCGCGGGCGCGACACTGAAGCCGGTGATGTCTACCGACCAGGACCAGACGCCGGGGCCTGACGCCACGGCGATCTACGACCTGATGGGCAATGCGCGCGAGTGGACTGCAGATCTCTATCGCGAGGACACGCCGCCGGCTTCCGCGGACGGCGAACTGTGGGTGCAGAGCGGCAACATGTCATGGCGCGCGGTGCGCGGCTTGCCGCTCGAGGAGAAGCCGCAGCACGGACTCGACAGCTACACGGCGGCCTACCGCACGGAGATGTGTGGGTCCGGGACGTGCCCGAACGGTACCGAACAGCGTCGCCAGTTCGTCGGGTTCCGCTGCGTACGACGGGCGCTACCGGGCGGGAGCGGCACGAGCGGATCGAGTCCCGCGCCGGCGAATCCGTAACCGGACCGACCGCTCGTCATCGACAGTCGGCGGCGACCCGGAGGGCGATCTCGGCAGACTTGGAGTCCATCGCGCGAACGAACGCGCTGTACTCCTTGTACGCGGCGATCGCCGCCACGCAGCGGTTGGCGTCGTCGAGCGCCCGCGCTCGTCCATATATCGCGATGGATCGTCCCCGCGGATCGTCAATCAGTCGCTGCTCGGCACGCTTGAACGCGGCGACGGCATCGTCCGTACGCTTCATGCCCGCGAGCGCCACCGCGCGATAGTAGTCCATCCACGGGCTCGTCGGCCCGGATGCGGCCGCGTGATCGGCAATGTCGACTGCGTGCGCGTCATGGTGGATGAGGATACCGTCGACGACGGCGCGGAGCTGGCTGTCCTCGACGCACTGCGCTGCCGCCGAGAGGGCTCCGCGCGCGCGACGAGGATCAGACTCGCGGACCGACTCGGCGTAGTCGGCATAGACGAGCTTGGCCTGCAGGCAGAGCCCGGCTTTCGCGAGCGATCTCGCCTGCTCCCGGAGATCGTCGACAGGGCGGGTGACCTCCGTGCTCGTGAGGACAGGCTGCGCGTTCAGGAGGACCTGGCTGCCCGTCGTGGCACACGCGCCGAGTGTGGCGAGACCGCTCAGGACGAATGCGTGGCGAAGGCTCATGGCATCACCTACCCGAGACGCTTGCATCGCGAGTGCCAACGAGACACACGCTTCCGCTGTGCGAGGCGCGCCTGGGAGGCGTCGCGGCTGCGCAAGCTTGCATGCTAAAAAATCTGCAGCTTTAAGTTGCTAAGAAACCAGCACGTACCTATGAATGGTTGGCGCGCCGGAGCAAGGACGACATGCACAAGCCCGACCCTGTCACACTCACACGCCGCGAGCGATCCATCATGGACATCCTTCACCGTCGCGGTCGCGCGACGGCGCACGAGGTGCTCGCCGACCTCGACGATCCGCCGAGCTACTCGGCCGTTCGAGCTCTGCTTCGGCTCCTCGAGGAGCGCGGGCACGCGAAGCACGTTCAGGACGGACTGGCTTATGTCTACTCGCCCGTCGTCTCGCGTGCCGATGCGAAGCGCACCGCCCTCGCACACGTGGTGCGCACGTTCTTCGCCGGCTCCGTCGAGCAGGCGATCGCGGCGCTCGTCGACACCCCCAAGGCAAAGCTGTCGCGCGACGAGCTCGATCGCCTTGCCGATCTGATCGAACGCGCCAAGAAAGAAGGCCGCTGAATGACCATTATGTTCTTCGTAGCAAGCGCCCTCCGCGCGAGCGTCGTCCTGCTGGCCGGGCTCGTTGCGACCACCGCGCTCTCGCGAGCGTCGGCCGCGACCCGGCGCGCCGTGCTCGTCGTTGCCCTCGGAGCATCGCTCGTCGTTCCAGTCGCCGCCGCGATCGTGCCATCGTGGCATGTCGAAGCGCCCCTCATGTTGGAAGTCCTTGGTCACGAGTCCGTGCTCGAGGGAAGCGTCGTCGTTCGCGGAGAGGGTCTCGCCCAGCAGCGTTCGACGGCGGCGCAGGGAGGACCATCGCCAGCAGCGCGGCCGGAGGTGCCGACGTTCGCGATCGCACTGTGGGTGCTCTGGCTCACGGGGCTTACGATGCTGCTCGTGCGCGGCTGGAGGTCGTTTCGTCGTGCTCAGAAGCTGATCGCGACCAGCCTGCCTGTCACAGGCAGCGACTGGGAACTGGCGATCGCCCGCGCTGGCCGCGAAGCCGGCGTCGTCGCCGAGGTTCGCCTCGGTGACGCCGTCGAATCGCCCGGCGTCACCGGTGTCTTCGCGTCCACAATCCTCCTGCCCAAGAGCGCCGAGGCGTGGTCGGACGAGCGGAAGCGAATCGTGCTCGTGCACGAGCTCGCACACGTCCGGAACCGCGACGGCATGGCCCAGGTGGTCGCCGACGTCGCGTGCGCGTGGAGCTGGTTCAACCCCCTCGTGTGGCGTTGTGCCGATCGCCTGCGCGTCGAGCGCGAGCTTGCGGCGGACGACGCCGTCCTCGCGACGGGGGTTCGTCCGTCGTTCTACGCCGAGGAGCTCCTGGCACATGCCGACAGCGCGGCACGCGGCGTGTTCGCGATGGCCGAGCGATCCTCCCTCGGAGATCGCGTTATCGCGATCCTCGCGGCCGGACGCCCTCGCGAACGCCTCGCGGCGCGAGGGAGAGCGTTGCTCGTGGCGTCGAGCGTCGTCGTCGCGGTCGCTGCTGCATGCACGTTGCCTACGGCGCGCGTGCGGGCGGCCAGCGCTGCGCACGTGATCGATTCGACGATGCAATCTGCTGCAGAAGAGGAAGTTGCTGCGCTCCTCCATGTCGCTGCGGGCGAATCGGCGACGGTGGTCGTCCTGGACCCAGCGACGGGAGAGATACTGGCGAACGCCGGGAGTCGCGCGGGACAACCGTTTGACGTGGCGCGTACCCAGGCGATGAGCCCCGGCTCGACGTTGAAGGCCATCACCCTCGCCGCAGCCCTCGAGACGCGCGCAATCACGCCGGGTCAGCTGTTCGAGTGTGGCCCCAACGGGCGGGTATATCCGGAAGGCGAAATGAAGGACGCCTCACCGCACAGCATGCTGGATGCCGCGCATGTGCTCGCAGTGTCTTCGAACGTCGGTGTCTCGCGCGTCTTCGACGCCATCGGCGGCGCGCGCTTCGGCGATTGGCTCGAGCGCTTTCATTTCGGACACGCGCTCGCGCTGCCCGGGGCCGCCACCGGTCTGGTGCCCGCCACGATCACGACCGGGACTCTTCAGGGAGCCGAGGTCGCGACGGGGCAAGCGATGACGGCAACGCCGCTCCAGATCGCCGCGGCGTACGCGGCGCTCGCGAACGACGGCGTCTACCACGCGCCGACTGTAGGAGGGCCCGCAGCTCCGGCCGAGCGGCTCGTGTCGTCATCCACGGCGCAGCTGATCATGATGATGCTCCAGACCGTCGTCGACGACGAGGCTGGGACGGGGAAGCTCGCGCGCATCGAAGGCGCTCACGTCGCGGGCAAGACGGGCACGGCCGGGTGGACTGCGCCTGATGGGAGCGCCCATCTGTACGCTAGCTTCGTTGGCGTCGCGGACGTGCGTGGACGACGAATCGTTGCGCTCGTGGGCGTCGAGACGTTGCGCGACGATGTTTACGGCGGGGGGACGGCCGCGCCTGCGTTCGCCCGCCTCGTCGCAAGACTTCGCTGAGTCGCGGCACTCGCAACTCCAGTCGCGGCCCACCGCCGCAAAAGGTTGACCCCGACGGAATGTTACAACCTGACACGAAGCGCACGATGAACCTGCGGTGGAGGATCCACCGCGGGTCATGTCAGGTAGGCTGCCGCACGTGAAGACAATCCACGGTTACGGAGTCGCTGTCGCTCTCGCCATTCTCGCCGCGTGCGGTGGGAGCGCGACGGATAATCCGGACGGCGGCGGAGGGCCGGCACCGGATGCGAGCCTCGCGCCCGTCACCGAGAAGAAGGCCGATACAGGAACAGGGCTTGGCACTCCGGACGTCAAAACAAGCACATTCGTGGACACGGGGACCGGCACGGCGGACACCGGGACATCGACACCCGGGGACACCGGAACCACGATGTCGGAAGACAGTGGCACCGGCAGCGGAACGGGCACAAGCACGAGCACGAGCACAGCAACTGGTACGACAACGACCGGCGACGCCGCGGCGGGCGGAGCCTGCCCCTCGTCGTGCACGACCGACAGCGAGTGTCAGTCCGCCTGCCCCGCGACTGCGGGCGCGCTCAACTGCTGCGACACCGTGACGAGCGCGTGCTTTACGTCCGCCGCCTCGAGCTGCCCAGATCAGGCGACGACCGGCACCGACAGCGGCACGAGCGGGTACTGACGATCGTTTCACCCGTTCGCTGACCGGTTCGAGCACGCGCGTCTGCTCGCGCTCGACAGCTCGTCTCCCTCGACGACGTCGCGACCAACAGTTCGAGCGCGCGCGCCTTCGTGGCGTACGCTCGGAGCATGAGCCCCATCCGCTGCTTGGCCTTGACCGTCGTCGCCGTCTTTCCCGCCGCCTGCGGAGCCGTCAGTACCGCCCCCCCTTCCGATGCCGCAATCGACTCGCGGCATGCCCCCGACTCGCACACCGCGGTCGACTCGCGCGTGAGTGATGCGCCGGTCGAGGCACACGTCGCTGCCGATGCGTCCACCCATGACACGCTCACCTGGTACGTGACGTGCGGGTACCCCGTGTGCGGCGGTCCTCTGGGAGCCGACGCCGGACCCGAAGACGCGGCGTCGTGCCCGGCGGTGGGATCGTCGTGCTCCGCGAAAGGCGCAAGCTGCGGGACGCCTAGCAAGGAGAACTGCGGCAGTACGCTGCTCTGCGACGACCAGAACCCCGCGGTCGACTGCCCGATATCGAGCCGGACTCACAAGGACGGCATCCAGTACGCCGATCAGGCGGCGCTCTCTCGGCTGCACGACGAGACACTCGCCATCAAGCTCGCCAGCTACACGTACAAGCCCGACGCGGCAGACCCGACGATCAGCCACCTCGGGTTCATCGTCGAGGACAATCCCGATAGCCAGGCGGTGAACGCGGGCCGTGGCCGCGTGGACATGTACGGCTATGTCAGCATGGTGGTCGCGAGCCTGCAGGTGCAGGAGAAGGAAATCAGCGCATTGAAGGCCGAGCTCGAAACTGTGCGGAAGGAGGCAAGCGCATGCCGGAGAAGCACGAAGTAAGGTCGGCGCGATCCCTCGAGATTGCGTCTCGGCCGTGAATAGGGGTCAGGCGTCCTCGATGGTCACCGTGACCGCACCGTCGACGTCCTTGCACTGCGGGCCTGCGGCGCCCTGGATGCACGCGCACGTCACGGTCGCTGCGCATGCCGACGGTATCGACACGCAGCCTGAGCTCATATTCGAGCCGCCGTCGGGAAGCGGCACACCTCCCTCCGTGATCTGGCAGTACTGCGTCGCCGAGTTGCAGGTGGTGTTGCCGCACGCGAAGATCGGCGCGGGCGCATCATGTGCCGCGCTGTCCTGATGGGTCGCAGCATCCTTGCCGCCGGCCGCGTCGAGTCCGCCATCGCGAATGCCGACGCACAGACTGTCGCACGCCACGTCGGTGCTCCCGCCGCTGGGGCAGGTGTATGCGTTCGACGTGCAGACAGCTGGGCCGAAGTCGTGCGAGCAACCGTTCAGCTGGCCACAGCACTCCGCAGGCTCGCCCTCGCCGCAGCCGCCCCCACTGTCGCGAGGACTCGCCATGCAGATCCTCGAACATCCTGCCGCCGGGGTGCCCCCGTTCGGGCAGACCCATCCGCCCTGGCTCTTGCTCGCGAGCCCCACCTGCTGCTCGCACAGATTGACGTATGCGCAGCACACCTCCTGGTCGCCCGCTGCGCTATCTCCGCTGTGGCCAGCGTCGGACGTCGTTGCGGTGTTGGACGAGCAGGCCGCGAAGAGCGCAAGCAAGAGGGTAAGCGACACGGGCGCTCGAAGACCGGATGAGAGGTGCATCGGGGGAGTATGCGCCGGGCACGCGTCGGGCAACCACTGATGGTTGCGGCCAGTGCGAGGATCAGGACGCGACGATTCATTCCGGTTGATCCGCGCGGCGTGCGCTTCATAGGGTGTGCGATGACATCGACCGGATCGAACTGCTCGATCTGCAAGGGCACCGGCCAGGCGGCGTGCCTCGCTTGCAAAGGGAGCGGCGAGCAGGTTGCTCCGAGAACGGTAAAGACGGCGGTCAGATCGACCCGCGCGTGCCCACCGTGCAAGGGGACCGGGAAGCGCCCGTGCCGTGCATGTTCGGGGACGGGGAAGACGTAGCGAAGCTGCATCCGCGAGAGCGTTTCGTGTGTCCACGAGTCGTCCGCCGCCCGCCCTTGACACTGAACGTGCGCACAGTTAGTCGACCTGAATGGACCCTGACAGCTCCGACCACCCGCCCGTCAACCATCATCCCTTGCTCGGCGTGAACGTGCTCGCCGCGGTCGCTGAAGCGCTCGCGAAGAACGGCGCGCCCGTGGGGTATCGTGTCGTCTACCGCACGAACCCGCGCGGCGAGCATGTCGTCGCGGTCGTCTGGCCGCCGCAAGCACCGTGAAAGGCATCGCTCGTGCCCGTCACCACACACCCGGCGACCCACTACAAGGTCGTGTGCTCACGCTGCGGGAGCGATGCCGAGGTTTGCCCGCAGCGACAGGCCGACCTCGACGTCTGGCTCCGCGCGGTGCGTGCCTTCGAGCGCGTGGGGTGGCACCAGGACGTCGACCAGGCGCGTCGCTCCCACGGTCGAAATGACCAGCGCGATCACGGCAGCGGCAAGTGGTTTTGCCCCGAGTGCTGCCGCCAACGACGGATCTAGCCCGGAGCTCAGCCACCGCCGCGATGACGCATCCGCTCGGCCTGCAGGAGCGATTCGCGCACCCACGTGGCGTGCGTGCGAACGCGTGCGTCGGCGCTCCCGGCGAGCGCCTCGAGTTGCCGACGGAGGTCGGGAGTGTCGAGATCGCGTGCCAGACTGCTGAAGCGCCGAAATTGACGACGGTGCCGTCGTCGCACCGCATCGAGCACGACGCTGCGGAGTCGCGCCTTCATCGGCTCCGAGAGCGCGTGCCGACGGAGCTTGCGGAGGATTGATTCCGCGACGTATCCGCTGCGGAAGAACATCGGATCGGCCTCGAGGAACGCGACGAGCAACGACACGTCGCACTGTGCCGAGGTGCCGAGCGACTGAAGCGCGTCCCAGAAGGTCGGCGGCCACGCGTGCTGCCACGCGTCTTCGAGCGAAGCGCAAGCGAGCTCCCACGCGCGGCGCTTCTCGTCCGTCTTCCCTCCGCGCTTGAAGGCGTCGAAGGCCGCGGCGGCTCTCGCCTGCGCGATGTCCACGAGGCGCGCCTTCTCGCGCCAGTTCCAGTCAACGGGCGGCATTCGTGTTCGTCGTCAACGGCTTCACGGGCAGACGATGTAGGAGCCCGCGCCGATCGCGCCCGCCTCGATCATTCGAGTCGAGAGCGGCCCCGGCCGAGGGGGCTCGAACTGCGCGACGACGTTGTCGGCGAAGAGATAGACGCTCCCCTCGTAAGCGAGCGTGGCGTACGGCGGGCCCGAAGGGAGCGACTCGTCGATGAGAAGCAGCACCGCCCCGCTCGCTGGGTCAATCTCGATCAAGTCGCCCTCGGGCTCCGGTGCGTACGCGAACAGATGGCCGGCGTTGTCGGCGGTGAGGTTCACGGGGAAGAGCGGGTCGTTCGGGCTCATCGGATCCACCGGACCGATCATCGAAAGCGTGAAGGACACCGTGTCGCTCACGGCCAGGATCGCCGTGTCTGAGCCCGTCGGGACACCGTAGTAATAGAGCTGCTCCGACGCCCCGCTCCCCGTCAACGCCACGCCGAACTCGTCATCGAGACCGAGCTGGCCCGCCACGAACGGCGTGGGCGAGCAGGCGAGCGTGGCGAGGTCGACGCTGTAGATCGACCAGTCCGTGTAGACGATGTACGCGTGGTCGCGTCCGGCGGTCATCGTCCAGGCGATGACCGAGTCGCCGCAGCTCGGAGTCCCGACCAGGACCTCTTGTCCGGTAGCCGGATAATAACGATACAGATTGCCCACGGCGTCGAGCACATACGCGACCGCGCTCGGACCGCCGTCGCCACATCGCGAGCTCGCGTCCGGCTGGGCCGCGTCCATGAGCGACGAAGCGTCGGATCCGGATCCGAGAGGTTGGGCTCCCGACACGGTGAGCAGGTCGACCCCCGTCCGGCTGCCGCATGCGAGCAGTGCCATGAGCGCGGTGCACGCAAGAATGCTCGGCGTGACCGGCCGGAGCGGGCGCGTTCCCATGCCGCGGAGGCTACGCGGACTGGTGCGCGAGCGGAGGATGAAAGCGCGACCGCCGCCCTCCCCGCGGACGGCGCGAGGGACGCTTGGTGCTAGCCTGAGAGGTCTCGGGAGAGCATGGGCGAAGAGCAGCGAGCGACCGAGTTGTGCGTGGCGCACGGTTTCGCACTCACGCGCGAGGGCACCTGCCTTCGCTGCGAGCGCGAGGCGGCCCAGTCTCACGCGAGGGTCGTCTCGAGGTGGGTGCTGCCGGTTCTCTTCGGGCCTGTGCTCGTCGGCGTCGCCGCGGCGGGATTCGCCCACCTCCGGACCACACGCGACGAGGGGCATCGAGGCTCGCCATCCCGCCGCGTCGGGCAGGTCGTCAGCGAGCGATCGGCGGCGAGGGATCCGATCGAGATCGGGGAGGCTGCCTCCGCCAGAGTCACGGCTCCCGCGACGCACGCAGTGCTGGACGCATGGCAGGCCGAGCTTGCGCGTGCCGAAGCGACGCGCGCGGACGAGCTCGCCGCCGAGGAGGCCGAGCGTATGCGGGCGGACAAGGAGAGGCTCGACGAGATGCTCCGCCTCCCCGTCGAGACCGCGAGCGACGTGCCCGCCCGAAAACACGGAAGGATCTGGCAGTTCCCGAGCGAGTACGGTGAGCAAGACTGGTCCGGTCAACCTCAACACGGGACCAAGCACGCGCGAGACGCTCCGTTCGACGTCGCCGACGAGGTGACGGATGCGCCCGAGGCGAGCGCGTTCATCCTCGTGCCCGTCCATGTCTTCGTGCTGCGATCCGACACCGTCCCGGCGCTCTCGGCCTCCCCCTCGCTCGCCGCGCAGGTGCCGAGGCTCATCGCGAAGGCCAACCGCATCTGGGCCGCGGCGGGTGTGTCCCTCGAGCTCGCGAGCGTGACGCCCGCAGCGGCGGAGAGCGCGGCGTTCGATCCTGCCGTCGCGCGGCCGCCGGTCGATAGCCTGCGGCTCGCGATCCCGGCCTGGACTCGGCAAACGACCGGCTTCCGCGTCTACGTCGTGCATGACTTCGATGCGAACGGCGTCTACTTCGGGGGCCAGAACGACGCCGTCGTCCGCGAGACCGCGCACTCGCGGCGCGTAGAGGACGGGATCGACGAGGCGGTGCCCCGCGTCATCGCGCACGAGATCGGCCACGGGCTCGGGCTCGAGCACGTCCGGACGGAGACCCACCTGATGTCCGGCGGCTACACGGGAACACGGCTCGGGCGCCGGGAGGTCGACACCGCACGCGCGCGGGCCCAGACGGTCCCGGGGGCGCGTGTCGTGGGGTCGTCGGCGCCGCCGCCTGCCGTCGTCGCCGTGGCGGGGCAAGCGCTCGCTCCGTGGCAGGTGGACACGCATCCCTCGTCGCACTCGCGCTAGCTGAACCGACGCGCGGCATCGAGCGCCACGGTGCGGCCGCCCCGCTCGTGCGCGCCTGACGACCGCTCGTCGGCAATCCATACATTCTCGAACTTTGCTGTCTTCCGTGAGATCGATTTGCACCCGACATATCCACCTGGCTCCCATGACCCGGTGCAAGCAACGTCGCAACGATGTGGAAGGGCGGATAGCCGTGTCAGGAAACACAAAGGCCGTCGCGCTCGCGCTGTCGTTTGGCGCAGTCGCCGCTCTCGTCTGGAGACCCCAGCGCACGCCGCCTGCGGACCGCCTTTACGTATCTGGCGAGGAGTCGGGCATGGTCGCGGTGATCGACCTTGGCAGCGAGCAGCTCCTCGCGCAGATCCATGCCGGGAAGCGGCCACGCGGCGTCCACGTCAGCCCCGACGGAAAGACGGTCTATGTCGCGCTCAGCGGCTCGGCGAACATGGGGCCAGGACTTGGCCAGCGCGAGGGCGCGACGGCCGACAAGAGCGCGGACGGCATCGGCGTCATCGACGTCGCCGAGAACAAGCTCGTGCGCACGCTGCCGAGCGGCTCCGATCCTGAGCAGCTCGCGGTGACCGCGGACTCGCAAACGCTCTATGTCTCCAACGAAGACACGGCGCAGCTGACCGTCGTCGACGCGGCGAAGGGAGAAATCATCCGCAGCGTCTCCGTCGGCACCGAGCCCGAGGGCGTCGCGCTGAGCCCGGATGGCACAATGGCCTTCGTCACCAGCGAGACCAACAACAGGGTCGACGTCGTCAATACGGTCTCGGGCGAGCTCCTCGGGAGCGTCGCCGTGGGGCTGCGCCCGCGCGCAATCGCCGTGTTTCGCGACGCTCGGCGAGCCCTCGTGACGCTGGAGGACGCCGCCTCCGTCGCCCTCATCGACCCGGTCGGGCGAAAGGTCATCAAGACCGTCACGCTCCCTGGCGACAACATCCGTCCGATGGGGGTGGCGCTCTCGCCGGACGAACGCACGGCCTACGTGACGACGGGACGAGGAAGGAAGCTCTTCGCGCTCACAGGTGACACCCTGGTCGAGCGCTGGTCGGTGGAGGTCGGCGACCGCCCCTGGGGTGTCGCGGTGTCGCCCGACGGTGCGAAGGTCTACACGGCGAACGGCAGCTCGAACGACGTGTCGGTCGTCGACGTCGAAGCGCAGAAGGTCGTCGCGCGTATCCCGGTTCCGGGTCGCCCCTGGGGGCTCGCGATCCGTCACGCGACGACGCCGTAGCGCTCTACGGTACGCCGAAAGCGAACAGCTGCCCCGTGGCGCCGACGTAGAACCGACCCTTCGCGACGATCGGGCTCGTCCAGCGGAGAACCTGCGTCATCGTCGCGCCGCCGCCTGTGAAGACCGCCGCGCCCGTGTCTCCGTCGAAGCCGAGGAGGAGGTTCGAGCCCTGGGCACTTGCGACCCACACTATCGGGTTCGACTGGCCATCGGTCGTGGTCACCATGGGCGAGCCGAGACCCTGTGACGTTGCGCACCAGGCGACGGAGAACGACGGGGGCGAGGTCGGGAGGATCTTAAGAGCTACGAGGTCACCCGCGCTCGCGTCGCCGGGGCAGCCCGTCGCGACCGCGTCCCCTCGAAACACGACGTACTGACCCTGCGCGGTCGTGTACGCCGCCGGGTTTCCCTTCATTCCTTCTGCCGGCAGCACGAGCGCCGCGCTGAAGAGCCCTTCCCCGGTCGAGCCATTGCCCGTGCCGATGCCACCCAGGTTCGAGCGGTCGAGCAGATGCGCGACGCCAGCCTTCCCCATCGCGACGATCAGCGAGGACGGGTTGGCCCCGGGCACGTCGAGCAGGACAGGGCTCGAGCTGCCCAGATCGTAGTCCCTCATGTCGAGCGTCTGCCAGTTCGACGGGGTGAAGAACGAGGTCGTATCTCCGGTGAACACGAGATCCTGGGTCAGCCGGATGACCGCCTCACCCCCACCCCACGTCTGTCCGGCGTCCGGGATACCGCCGGGCGTGTAGGTGTTGCCGGTGGAAACGAAGAGGCTCGTGCCGTCGGACGCGACCGCGCCCCAGATTCCGCCGCGGTTCGCGGGCACCGCCCAGGAGATCACGTGCGTCGGGTCGGCCATGGATATTCCGATGACGCGCCCATGGTACGTCGGTGGCTCACAGTCGTACTCGATACCGGAATAGGTGATGTAGACCATCCCGTTCAGCACCAGGAGCGAGCCGCGCTGATGCTGGACGATCGCGCTGAACCCGTCGACGGCGGCGGCGACGTCGACCGGCCAGCCGGCCCTGATGCTGCCATCGTCGATCGAGAGGGCAAACACGAGATGCTTCTCGGTGGCACCGTCGTCCCCGACCGTGACGAACGCGTCCGTGAACAGCGTGCGTGACGCTTCGTCGATCGCGGGCGTCGACTGGATACCATAAGTCTGGTTGAGAGGCTGAGTGCACGGCAGGTTCGCAGGCGGCACCGGCGTGCCGAGGTTCACACTCCACAGCGTCGCGCCGGTCATGGCGTCGAACGCGGCGACCTCGTTGGTCTGCGTCGCGACGAACACGGCATCCCGACCTGGCTTGTATCCGTCGATGTAGAGCGGCTGACTCCACGTCTGGCCGTCGTAGGTAGCGTGGAAGCTCTGATCCATCGACAGCGCGGCGGCGGAAGCTCGGGTGATCTTGACGTCCACGTGCGCGCCGTCGCGCGTCGCGTGCAGATGCCCCGTGAGCACCGACGCCGGGCCGAAGGCGGAATCCGTACCGACCTCAGCGGGGACTGCCGTCTCGGTGGCGCGAGCGTCCACGAGCGGATGAGCATCGGCGGGTTGGGTGTCGACGCGCACTTGCGACTGTTCGACCATCTGGCTGCAAGAGCAGAGCATCGGCAGCGCAGCGGTGGTTCTTGCGATGTAGCGGAGCACAGGACCCGAGTGGCGTCGTGGGACCGCGATCGATCAAACCTCAGGCGAAGATAGATCGACCACGCGTCACGCCAGCTGAGCCATGCGAGCCCGCACGCCTGAGCCTTGGTGTTATCGCGACGGCCGCGCGCCACACCACCTGTTAGAGACGTATGCGTGAGCGCCGCGTTCGTGTCGAAGGAGGTGGCACGGGCCGCCGGGCAGAGCTGCGCGGCCGCTGTCTTCGGCGGGTTCTGCCTCCTCGCGCTCGCGAATGCGGCGGCGATCGCGCTCGTAGTCCCGTTCCCGGCAGGCGGCGCGTCGCTGCGGATCGAGCACCACCTGTTCGACGCCGCGGAGACCCTTGGCATCGCGGCGGTCGCCGCCGTCTTCGTCGGGTGCTTCGTGAGCGCGGTCCGCCTCCCCCGCTGGGCTCTCCACGCGATCTCGTTCGTCGCCGCCATCGTCACGGTGAACGCCGTCATCGGCACGTACCTCCGGCTCTCCGCCGTGCACGCCCGCAACGGGGACTTCGAACGCCTCGTCCTGGTGAACACCCTCGTGCTCTGTGGCGCTGCGCTCGCGAGCGCCCCGGTCCTTGCGTCCCATCTCGCCTCGCGCGCCAAGCTGCGCCTCTTGCCGCTGCTCCTCGCGATCACGGTGCTCGTCGTGGACGACTGCGTGTTGCGCGACGACTACGCCGGCATCCACGGGCTCGTCGCAGTGGCCGCCGTGTTGCTGGCAGGCCCGGCCCTCGCGCCTCTCGTGATGGACGTCACGCGCGCTCTCACGCGCCGTCGTGCGGGGCGGAGCGCCCTCGTCGTCGTCGCGGTGTTCTCGCTCTTTGGGCTCGCCGTCTCGCCGCCAAACGACGTCCGCCACGAGCTCTTCCGCGAGCCGTGTGCGATCGCGCCCTGGGTGCTCGCGACCCTCGTGTGGAGCCCCCCGCGGACTCATGCTCCGGTCGCAGCACGCCCTTCTCCGTGGAGCGCCGATCGCCGTTCCGCTCCGCCGATTCCGCCGAGCGTGCCGCCCTTGGCGTCCGACCTCGTCGTGGTCTTGATCACCATCGACGCGCTTCGCGCCGACGTCGTGAGCTCGCCCGCGAACGACGCGCGCTTCCCGACGCTCGCACGGCTCAAGCGCGACGGCGTCGTCTTCTCGAACGCGTCGACGGCGGGCACTCAGACGCCAGTCTCGCTCTCGACGATGTTCTCGGGCCGATACTTCTCCGAGCAGCGCTGGGAGGAGTTCGGCGTCGGGCGTGAACGGTACCCGTACCCCGCGACCGACACGTCGCCGCGGTTCCCCGAGCTGCTCGTCGCCCACGCGGTCTCGACGGAGAACGAGGCTGGCTTCGTCTTCCTCGCGGACCGCTTCGGCGTCGCCCGCGGATTCCAGGAGGAGACGATGTTCGGCACGCCCGAGAGCGCAGCCCCCGCCCGCATGCTCGCCGGCGCCCTGCTCCGAAGGCTCGAGCGCTCGAAGGAGGGGCCGCTCTTCCTCTATACGCACTTCGCCGAACCGCACGCCCCGTACCAGCTCGGCGTCCCGAGCGACGAGTTTCACCACTACCTCGCCGCAGTGGCCGTGGCGGACGCTCAGGTCGGCCGCGTGCTCCGCTTCCTCGAGGCGCACTTCGGCGAGCGGTGGGTCCTCATCGTCACCTCGGATCACGGCGAGGCGTTCGGCGATCACGAGACCTTCGAGCACGCCAAGACGCTCTACGAAGAGCTCCTTCACGTCCCGCTGATCGTACGCAGCCCCGCGGTTCGGCCACGTCGCGTCGATGCCCGGGTCGGCCTCGTCGATCTCGGTCCGACGATCCTGGACCTGTTCGGCGTTCCCACGCCCGCCACCTTCAACGGACAGAGCCTCGTCCCGTTTCTCGAGGGTCGTTCCGTAGCGCTGTCGCGCCCGCTGCTCGCCGAGGCGCGGCTCAAGGTCGAGCTCACGCAGAGCGACGGGCTAAAGGTCATCGAAGACCTGAGGCGCAAGGTCGTCGAGGTGTACGACCTCGCCCGCGACCCCGGAGAGACGGAGAACCTCTTCGACAAGGAGCCAGGACGCGCCGACACCGCGCTCGCGTCGCTGCGCGAGTTCTTCGCCGCGCGCACGCTGCGCGACGGGGGTTACGCGCCGCCATACAAGCCATGATCATGAAGGAGCGGCACGTCGCCGGAATGCGCGACGCGGGCACGCGACGCTTTCACGTGACCTACGGTCGCGCCGTCCGCTCGATCGCTTCGGTCGAAGGCTCTCGCACGCGCTTCTGCCGCTCTTGCTCGAAGCTCACGCGATCTCGATACGTGTGCCTGTATGCCGCACGCGAGTACGCGCTCGACGCCTCGAGCGCGAGGAAGAGCAGCGTCGACTCGACGAGCGTATGGACCCCGCGGCACGACCGCCGATTGAGCTCGCGTCGCTCCTCGGCCCACACGGTGAACGTGCGACGGGCGTCCGGGTGAAAGCCGGTCGCCTTCCCCCAGTCGTGAAAGATGTCGACCTTGCGCGTCGCGCCGTCGACGAAGACGTGGAACTCGCGAAAGTACCAGTAGACCATCGCCTCCGACGCGGTGCCGGTGAGGGAGGTCGCGAGCAGATGCGGCGCGAGTCGATGCACGATCGCCTCGCCATGCGCGTCCCGGAAGACGAGATCTGACTCCGGTGCGCTCATCGCGTCCGCAGCCTAGCCTGCCGCACGAGGCGCCGTGGCGCGTTTGTGCGCCGACCTCGCACGCAAGCGAGCCCACGGCCATGCCTTCGCACGGCCGTGGCACTGCGTTGCCTCGGATCGTCGCCGATCCTTAGCTGCTCGAGCCCGAGCCCGAGCTACCGCTGCTGGAGCTCGAGGTGCTCGAGCTGCCGGTGCCCGTTCCGCTACCCACGCAGTAGCCGATCGAATTCCCCTTGGGCTTGATCGGCGAGCAGACGCCGCTCGAGCACTCGCTGTTCTTCGAACAGATCTGGAACCCCGTGCATGCGGCGGCGGCGACGCAGGTCGAGCCCTTGAACCCCGAGACGTACTCGTACGAACCGAGCGTGGTGCCGCCATCGCCGCAGCCGGGCTGGGCTGCCTGCAGCGCCAGCGTGCCGGAGCCGCAGCAGATCGTGCCGGCTGAACCGACACAGTCGGGCGTCCCCTCGCAATGCCAGTCGGTGTCGGTCGCGCCGCACGCCGTGGCCGTCGGCGTACACGCCGCGCCTGCCGCCGCAGTCTCGCAGCAGTGCTCCGTCCCCGGGGTGCAGCTCACTGCCTTGCCGCCGTCGACACCGCTGAACGGGCAGTAGAACGCTCCGCCGTCTTCGGCGAACACCTTGTCGCCGGGCGCCGCGAAGCACTTCGCGGAGGACCCGCTCGTGCTTGCCCCGGAGGTGGTGGTGCCGCTGGTCGTGCCGGTGCTGGCACCGCTCGTGCTGCTCACCGTGCTGCCGCCGCTCGTCGTGGTGCTGGTCTTCGTGCTGCTCGCGCCGCTGCTGGTCGACGTGCTGGTGGAGCTGTTTCCCGTGGGGCTCGAGCTACTGCACGCCTCCGCTCCCATCCCGAGGCCAAACACAGCAACTGCACCGACGAGACAGCTCAATCGAACCGAGTTCATGGCATTGTCCTTTTCTAATTGACGTGCGCAGGGCACGAGCGAAGGCAAATCATCACGGGTGCCCGGCATGCGCAAGTGCACATCGCTCGCCGCCGAGCAGGTGTCACCGGGCCGGCACGTCCCCAGCGATGTTCGCGGCAGAGCTCTCCGACCGCTCCGGCGACGCGCATGCAGCGCGGCCGAGCGACCGTACCTCGTCATCGCGAGCCTGCGAGACCGTCACGCGCAGCTCGCAGAAAGCCGATGTCCCACGCCGTCCGACCCTCGAGCGCGAGGTCAGCGAGGATCTCGCCGATGACGGTGGCGAACTTGAAGCCATGACCGGAGAAGCCGGCCGCGAACGTTACCTCGGGGTGACGTGGGTGCAGGTCGACGACGAAGTGCTCGTCGGGAGTCATCGTGTACATGCACGTCCGCGCGTCGACCTGGCGCGTTTCCAGACACGGGAGTCGCTCGCGAACGAACGCTTCCACGCGCTGGACGTCGTCGGCCGAAATCTCGCGACGGACGTCGTCGGGTGTCGCCACGGGCTGCCGCGCGCTGTGCTCGGCGATCTTCACGAGCCCGCCGTTCTGCGGGAATCCATAAAAGAAGCCTCCCGCGAGGTCGAACGCGAAACAGGGCGCCGCGTGCTCTTCCCTGGCCTTGAACCAGAGCTGCACGACGCGATGAACCTGGAGGGGGAGCGCCAGCTCTGCAAGCAACGCGGGAGCCCACGCACCGCCCGCGATGACCAGCTTGCGGGCTCTGTAGCGGCCGGCCGACGTCTCGACCTCGACGAGGCCGCTCGCCTCGTCCACACGCCACGACCGTGCTCGCTCGTCGAAGCGCAGCGCCGCCCCGGCTCGCGACGCAGCGTCGAGGTGCGCCTGCACGCAGCTCTCGACCGCGAGCCACCCTGCGCCGGGCTCGAAGAGGCCGACCCAGTCGTCCTCGACACGAATGTCCGGGAATCGCGCTCGAGTCTCGCGCGACGAGAGCTCCTCGATGGCGATGCCGAACTCGCGCGCGATGGTCGCCGCGGTGCTGGTGCGTCGCCCGAGCAGGAGGAGCCCGGAGCGATGAAGCAAGGCTCTCCCGGACGCGGCGGCGAGCTCGTCCCACAACGTGTAAGACCGCTTCAGCAGCGGGACGTAGGCAGGGCTCTCGAAGTACGCTTGTCGGATCAGCCGGCTCTCGCCGTGGGAGCTGCCGCGGTCGTGGGCGGGCCCGAAGCGGTCGAAGCCGAGGACCCGCGCGCCGCGCTGTGCGAGGTGCATCGCCGCCGCCGAGCCCATGCCCCCGAGCCCGAGCACGATGACGTCGGCCGAGCGATCGAGCTCCCCCGAGGACATGCCGTCAGGATCCGTAGCAGTTGATTCCTGCGCAGCCTAGCTCGCCCCGAGAGCGCACGACACTCGCTCCTCGAGCCGCCGTGACGGGATGGCGCCCTCCGCCGGAGGAATGCACCGGGCAAGCTGCAACCTGTTCGCTTCCTCTCGCCCGAGGGTGCGATGCAACCTGACGATGATCGCTCCCTCTCGCGTGAGGACGCGAAGGTGACCGACGATGATCGCGTCCTCGCGCGCGAGGGCACGAAGGTGATCGACAATGATCCCGTCCTCTCGCGTGAGGATGCGAAGGTGATCGACAATGATCCCGTCCTCCCGCGTGAGGAGGCGAAGGTGATCGACAATGATCCCGTCCTCCCGCGTGAGGATGCGAAGGTGATCGACAATGATCCCGTCCTCCCGCGTGAGGATGCGAAGGTGACCGACAATGATCCTGGCCTCCCGCGTGAGGAGGCGAAGGTGATCGACAATGATCGCTTCCCGTCCGGGGAGGTCGTGAAGGATCGGAGTAATGATCGCGTCCCCACGCACGAGGCATGGAAGGATATCACTGATGATCGAGCCCCTGCGCGCTGGGTCACGAACATGATCGAGGATGTTCGCTCCCTCATTTCTCGGGTGACGAAGAATCACGAGAAGGATCGACACCTCTCCTGAGAGGATCGAAACATCATCGATAATGTTTCAAGCCCAGCGCATGAGGCTTTGAAACTATCCATGAACGATGGGCGCCTCGATGGGCGGGTCACGTTCGTCGTGCTCGACGATCGACGACACTCGCGCGTGGCGATGAGCCTCGTTCGGTTTGGTCGCCTCGATCGTCGCGGACCTGGTCTGCGCGTTACAGAGGATCGATACCCGTCGCTCGGGGCACCGAACATCGTGGGTGCGGTGAGCGAGAGAGTCTCGGGTGACGACGACTACTCGCGCCAGACCTCGGTCCCCACGGGGACGTCGGCTTCCGTGACATCGTGGAGCCGGATCATCGCCATCGGGGGGAGCGAACCTCGAATGTGGGCGACGACGGAGGTCGCTGTCACCGGCCTCTCGGCGCCACCCGGCGAGCGAAGCGTGAGGGAGAACGGCGACGGCGGGAGTCGGTCCGAGCCGACCGTCGGCAAGAGCTCGACGGCGTTCCCGCGGACGGCGAACGCGCCGGTCACCACGAGCAGTCGCTCCGCCATGGCGCATCGTATCAGCACGCCGACGGAGCGCGCACGTCACCCCGGAGCGAGCGTTCGAGACGTGAGCTGGACTCACACGAGGAGGCACGGTAGGGCACCCGCGTGCAACCCGGTCCGCGATGGCTTTATCTCCACGGGTTCGCGTCGAGCCCCGAGTCGAAGAAGGGGGTCGCGATCGCCGACCACTTCGGTCGACGGGGCGTCAGCGTGGAGCGCCTCGACCTTCGGCGACCGTCTCTGGAGCACCTCAGGCTGTCGGCCATGATGGCGCACGTGGGCGATCGGGTCGGGGATTCGCACGACCGCGCGGTCCTCTTCGGGTCGAGCCTCGGTGGCCTCACCGCGTGCCGGGTCGCGGAGAGAGACGCGCGCGTCTGTGCGCTCGTCCTTCTCGCGCCGGCGTTCGGCCTGGCCCGCGCCTGGCGCACGAGGCTCGGTGAGGACGGCTGGCACCGGTGGCTCGAGCGCGGGTGGCTCGAGGTCCACGATCACGCGACCGGCGGGACCGCGCGGGTCGATCACGGCTTCGTCGAGGAGCTCGAACGGATGGACGCACACGATGCGGGGATGCCGGACGTGCGGGTGCCGACCTTGATCGTGCACGGGGTCCACGACGAGACCGTCGACATCGCCCGCTCGCGGACGTTCGCGCAGGGCAAGCGGCACGTCCGGCTCGTCGAGGTCGACGACGGTCATGAGCTCGTGGCGTCGCTGCCGCGCATCGAGGCCGAGGCGGACGCGTTCCTCGCCGGATTCCTCGCGGGGTAGCTGCTGCACGAGGTGACAGGCGCGGTCGTCCCCGCAACGTCGCTTCTCCGGCGTTCGAGACTCTGTTCGGCGCTACTTGCGGCTCCACACGAAGAAGCGCGCGCGACACGCCTCGCAGCGGAACGGATACCAGCCGAGGAGCGCGAGCGCGCGCTCGAACCACATTCGGTGGGAGCGATGCACACGGTCGCATCCGCATCGAGGACAGGCCCGTCGGACCGGGGTCACCACGGAAGCCACCTGACTCAGACCCCGTGCGTCTACGCCGCCGTATACGTCGTCGATCGCTTCTGCCCCTTGCGCTTCAGCGCTCGCTTGCCGAGCCCCTCCTGGAGAACGCGCGGCATCTCCTTCGCCTCCATCTTCAGGCGATCCCGGATCTGCTCGGCGCGAAGCCCCTTCGGATTCTTCTTCACGAGCGCGACCACGGCGGCGAGAGCCTTGGCGATCTCGCCGGGCGAGCGACGACGGAGGCGTCCTCCCTTCGCGGTCTTCTTCGGTGCCGTGACCGCCTTCGGCCGGGTCGCGGTCGCCAGCGCGACTGCCTTCTTCGTTTGGGGCGCCACGACCTTCGCGGGCGCCGCCGTGAGCGCGCGAGTCTTCGCGACCGCCGCGCTCGGCTTCGGAGCCGTCTTCTTCACGGGGCGTGCGGGCTTCGCTGCTGCCCGTGGGGCGCTGGGGCGCGCGGCGGGGGCGAGAGCCTTGTTCGCTGAGAGCGAGAGGATCTCGTCGAGGCTCGCGGCCTTGACGGCAGCGACGATCGAGCTGGCGAGCGCCGTGGCGAAGTGGTCGATGGTGGAGCGCAGTGTGTTGGGCATGGCCACGCACCGTAGATCAAGTCGCGCGGACTTGAGTAGTGGGACGTGCCCGTGCTCCGCGGTTCACTTCGCGATCGGAGGCGGCGGCGGGAGCCCCGCGTCTTCGGAGACCGTCGTGGTGTCGGACACGACGCACGAGGAGAGATCGAAGAGCATGAACTCGAGCGCCTTCTCCTGCGGTGACAGGGGGTGGCTGGAGCAGCCCGACGGCGGCGGGTTCGTGTCCGAAGGGAAGTTGGGGTCGCTGTCGACGTGAATGTCAGCGAACACCGCGCGACCGCAGTAGGCCGGCGGGCCGCCGTCCGGCGATGCCGGGGCATTCACCGGCGTATCGAACGACATGTAATCGGTGTCGCCGTCGTCGGTGAGCCACGCCTGCGCCTTGTTCGTGCTTCCGACGTCCCCGTTCTCATCGAAGATTGGTAGCTGGCCGGGCGCGGCGCCTTCGACCCCGAGCGCGCTGTTCGAGGAGAGCCACTGATAGAGCGCAGCCCCCTTCTGGAAGGGCTTGTTCGAGCCATTCAGCGTCTGGACCACGGTCGCGCTTCCATTCGGCGACCCGGAGCCCTGCCACGACGCCAGGTTCGCTCCCCAGTCGCTCGGAGGTGCGGGCACGTTCTCGCCGGAGAGTGAACCGGCGAACCACGCATAGTGGTAGTGCGACGCGAACGCGCGACCGCCGGCGTTGAGGTATTGCTCGAGCACCGCGGAGTTCGAGTTGTACGTCTCGTCCCCTTCGCAGGAGAGCAGGAGGATGTCGTAGGGCATCAGGTGCGCCTGGGAGTCCCACAGACTGACGTAGCTCTCCGGCGCGCCGCTCATCGGCGGGCTCTCGGGGCTGCCACCGCCGGTGCCCATGGGGTCGCTGGGACCCTGGCCACCAGAGAAGATGTGGACGTGCCCCGCGCCGCCGCTGCCGGGCACGAACTCGCTCGCGGGGAGACCGATGCGCGTCAGGAGGCATTCGAGCGTGTCGAGACCGCCGGTCGAGACGGCGATGTGCGGCATGCTGTCGTTCGGGTCGACGACGCTCGACGGCAGCTTGAGCGACTTGTCCGTCTGCGGATTGTCCTGACACGCCTTCACGTCGACGTTGAACTGGCGGCGCCACTTCCCGACCTGCGCGACGAGCGGGACGCTCGTGCCGACGGGGACGTTGGTCAGCTTGAAGCTCCCGTCGACACCGGTCGTCGTGGCAACGACGGCGCCGCTCTCGAAGAGGGCTCCGCACGAGCAGGCGTTCGCGCCCGAAAGGACTCCCGTCGGAAGCGGCTGCAGCGCCGTTTGCGGGACGTACACCTCGACGTTGTAGAGCGGGTCGTTTCCACCTGGGTCGTAGATCTTGCCGGAGACCGTGGTCGTTCCGCCGCCGGTGCACGCCACGTTGCACTGGACTCCCGGTGGGCAGACCGTGGTGGTGATCGTGCCGTGCGAAGCGTCGTGCCCGGTGCTCGCGCTGTCGGTCGTGCCGAGCAAGCCCGCCTCCGATCCATGCATGGGCACGAGCGACGGAGGCGTGAACCTGAGCGAGCTGTCGACGCCGCCGTCTGCACCAAGATTGGTGAAACCGAGGGGCGGATCGGTCCCGCAAGCACACACGCTAGCGATTCCGATCGCGGCGCACGCAACCGGCGCAGCGCGGCGCATCCAACGAGCAAAGCCTGATCGCATCGAGCCTCCCGCTTTGCCGGACGCGGCAAGAGCGACCGTATCGTGAGCGCACGGAGGGCTCATCGCAAGCTCGCCCTCTCATGGCGGAATTGTTCACCGGCGCCGCAATCTTCTCGCTCGCTCGCGGCGGAGAGCACGCTCGAGGGTAGACCGCGACCGTCACGGCACGGCCGGTATCCGAAGCGCTAAAGCGTGCCCATCACGGCGCCGGTGCGCGCGGACGGCCCGGTGACCTCGAGCTGTGTCCACGCGTGTCCGTCCCACGCCCACGTGTCGGAGAGCTCTGCCCCCGATTCACCCGAGGTGCCGCCGAACAGGACGACCTTGCCGTCGAGGGCTGCCGCGGTTGCAGACCAGCGTCCCGACGGTCCGGCGTCGGCGACCTCGGTCCACGCCGTTCCATCCCATGTCCACGTGTCGGCGAAGGCGGCGTTGAAGTCCGTCCCGCCGAAGAGGACCACACCTCCGTCGACAGCCGCGACGACCGCGTCGCCGCGCTTCGACGGCCCGACCGCGCCGAGCGGCGTCCACGCGACACCGTCCCAGGTCCACGTGTCTGCGAGGTAGCCAACGCCTTCCCTGGTCCCTCCGAAAAGAACGAGCTCGTTTCCGAGCGGCGCCATCACCGCATTGGCACGCGCCGGAGCCATCGCCGTGGTCACCTGCGACCACGCATGGCCGTCGAAGGTCCACGTGTCCGAGAGCGAGCTCGTCGCGCCCGATCCGCCGCTGCCGCCGAACAGCACGAGCGTCCCGCCGAGCGGTGCCATCACGGCAAAGGCACGTGCGGGCGGCCCCTGTATGGCGAGCTGCGTCCACGCACCGCCGCTCCAGACCCACGTGTCGGCGAGCACCAGCGCGGGGTCGGTCTCGGTCGTCCCCCCGAAGAGCACAAGCTCGTCGCCGAGGGTCGCCATCACCGCGCCGATGCGTCCGGACGGTGCGGGTCCTGACACGTCGGTCATGTTCCACTCGGTCCCGTCCCACGTCCACGTGTCCGCGAGGTCGATCCACATCGTGTCCGGAATGTTGGCGCCGCCGAAGAGGACGATCCGCGGTGCGACCCCCGCATCGCTCCCGGTGACCCCGGCATCGCTGCTGGTCGCCGCCGCGTCGCTCCGGGTCGACGCGCCGGTGCCGGAGCTCGTCATCGTCATCGTCCCGCTGGTCGTGCCGGTGCCCGTGCCACTCCCCGTCGCCGTCCCGCTCCCCGTCGCCGCACCGGCAACGAGGAGGTCCAGGCCGGTGCGACTTCCGCAACCCACGGCCCCCGTCGCTGCGACGACCAGCCCGAAGAGTGCCGTCGGTCCCAGCTTCATCGCTCGCAGCGTAGCGCGCGTTCCAGGAGCCGCGAGGGCGAGGGTGAGCGAAGATCCTCAGCCCGCGAGGAGACGCCCTCGGCTCTGCTCGGCGGCGTGCCGCTCGAGGACCGACCGATAGACGCCCACCATTTTCTCGACCGACGCGTCGAAGTCGAACTGAAGCGCCCTCGCGCGGTACGGCGCGCGCGCGGCATCCAGCGTCGCGCGATTCTCGATCAGCGCATCGAGCTTGGCGCTCAGGGCCGCGGCGTCGCCTGCCGGGAAGCTGAAGTCTTCGTTCAAGGCGAAGCGCGACGCGGCGCTCTCCGGTGCGTCCGCGATCAGGGCGGGGAGCCCTGCGCTCATCGACTCGAGCACCGACATTCCTTCGAGCTCGACCTCGCTCGCGTGAATGAACAGGTCGGCGGTCGCGAAGTTTCGGAGCAGGTCCTCGCGGGAGAGGAAGCCGATCTCCGCCCCGTTCGGGAGCGAGGCGGCCTGGCGTCGCAGCTCCGCCTCGCGAGGCCCGCCGCCCGACAGGACCAGGCGAATCTGGTCGCGGTGACGCGACCGCTTCACGGCCTCGATGATGACGTCTTGCCGCTTCTCCGCGGCGAGGCGCCCCACCGCGAGGACGAAGAACTTGTCGTCGGACCGCCGCGGCGCCGGTTCCGAGCGGTTCGCCATCGCGCGAGCAACGTCCGGCGGCACGCCGTTGGAGATGACGAACGTCGGGGTCGTGAGCCCGTGCGCGCGGAGCTTCTCCTCGGCGAACTGCGTGGGGCAGATCACCGCGTCGACCTTGTTGTAGAAGTGCTTCACCAGCGTGCGGTAGATGCCCTGGTTCAACCAGTTGGCGCGGATGCCGACGCTGAACAGGGCGTTCTCGGGCTGCACGTGGAAGCCAGCGACCACCGGCAGCCCCGCGCGACGAGCCTCGTCGAGCGCGGCGAAGGAGAGCCAGAACGGGAACTGCAGGTGCACGAGGTCGACGCTCTTGAACGCGCGCGCGAGCACGGCGCGGTCCGGCCTCGCCATCACGAAGCTCGACTCGCGCATCGCGCGCAGCGGGAGCTGGAACGAAGGCATCGCGTCGTCGCCGTCGGCACCGACCGCGACGACCTCGTGATTGCGCCGCAAGCGCTCGACCACGTACTCGCCGGAGAGGATGCCGCCGCCCGAGGCCGAGTGCAGGGTGTCCGCGACGAAGGCAAGACTGAGGGGGTTCATGGCGTTCATGCTGGAGTCCTTTGGTACCTGGGTAGAACGGTGGATTCGGCGACGACGTGTGCGTTGGTTCTTCTGTGGCGTGCGCGTGGTCTGCGCGTCGGCTCAGTCTGCGTTCGCGCTCGGCACGCACGCGCGACCAGTCTCTCGACCTGCGAGCGACACCTGCGTCTGCTGCTGCGGAGCGTCGGACTTCGACACGAGCGCGTAGGGCATCGTGAACGTCTTCATGTCGGCGCTGAACTCGAACGACTTGAGCTCGATGGAGTTCGGACCGGTGTGGACCTCGCTGCTCCCGGGAGGCGGCGCGCCGAACTTTCCGCACATCGACCCTGCACAGGTCAGCGTGCCGTCGGAGCGGACGTCGCCGGCCTGACCCTCCCAGACGATGGTGCGCCCCGTCAGCCTGCCTGCGGCGACGCTCCGAGACGTTCCTGCGCGCATCTCGAGGCTCGTGGTCACGTGCGTCTCCCAGAGGAGCGCCTTGGCGATGACCGTGAACTGCTCGCGAAGGTCATACGTGATCAGGCGTGCGGTCTCACGACCCTGGCGATGGTCGAATCGAACGACGACCTTGCCTGGCCCGATCGTGTGCTGGCCGTCCCCGGCACCCAGGCGGGTGCCGGTGATCAGGAGGCTCGCGGACACCGTGTACTGGACGTCGGTCACGGGGCACGCTTCGCCCTCGTCCGCCGCGAGCGCGGGTGCCTGGCCGAACGCGATCGCGACCAGACCGAAGACCGTCGCCGCCGCCACCGCTCTGGATTCGTTCCTCATACTCTGGAGACGGGCCGCGGTGCGCGGAGGTAGCGATCTATTTTCCGCTCCTCCGGCACCCGGCATCAGAGCCCTGGCGTCACGCCGCCTTGAGAACCCAGAGCGCGAAGCGGGCGCCCGTCGGATCGACCAGCACGGAGGCGCGACCGGGGCCCCAGTCCTGCGGCTCCATGGTCACCTTGGCTCCGAGCGAGCGTGCCTTCGCCGTCGTCGCGTCGACGTCCTTCACGAGCACATACGGAAGCCACTGCGGCCCGTGACCGGCACCCGCGTCGAGCGCCTTCAGCCCTGCGGCGTCCTTGTCTCCTCGCTCGAACATCGTGTACGTCGCGCCCGGCCCCATCGGCATCGTCTTGCTCGTCCAGCCGAACACCTTCTCGTAGAATTTCGTCGCGGCGACGGTGTCCGTCGTGAGGAGCTCGTTCCAGCAGAACGACCCGAGCGTCGGAGGGGAGTCGTCTCGCTGGGGAGCACCTGCCGCCCCCTTGAAGGGAGCCACGAGCGCGCCTTGCGGGTCGAGCGCGATGCAAAAGCGTCCGACGTGCGGGATGTCGGTCGGGGGCACGACGATCGTGCCCCCGAGCGCCGGAATGCGGTCCGCGGCTCCGTCGACGCTGTCGACGGTCGGATACGGAAGCCAGTGTGACGCAGCGGGGCCTTTCGAGTCGACCCCGGCTGCGCCTGCGACGTCCTTGTCGCCTGCGCGGAACATCGTGTACTTGCCGCCCGGCCCCATATCCATCTCGGTCGCGGTCCAGCCGAAGAGGCTCGTGTAGAACTTCCGGCTCGCCGTGAGGTCGGTCGTGTTGAGAGTGTGCCAGACGAATCGGCCTTGGTTCGTGGTCGTCATGATCGCGTCTCCGTTCAGGTCCAGTCAGGGTTGGTGTCGCGCGTCGGGCGCCTGCCCACGCTCGCTCCTGAAGACGCTGCGGGAAGTCACGCGGTAGCAGGCTTTCTTTCGAAAACGCGACGGCGGCGCTCAGCTCTCCGCGTCACGCACGCCGGACGCCGACGTCGCGAGCATCGTTCGTACGCTGAGATCCATGCGACTCTCCATCAGCGCCAGGATGCTGTCGAGCTCGCTCCGACCGACGCCGTATCGCTGGAGGAGGATCCTCCGGGTGGCGGCGGAGAGCCCCTCGCGAGCGTCCTTCACCCAGCGGACGGCAGTGAGGCGATGGACGCGATGGAGCGTGGCGATCTGCTCGAGCGTCAGTCCGTCGACGTAGTGGAGACGCAGCACCGTGCGCGCACGCGGGCCGAGCGCCTTCGAGGCTTCGGCGAGCGCGAACCGGAACTCCTCACGATAGCGGTCGCGCAGGTGCATCAGCTCGGGGCCGGCGTCCGCGGAAGGCAAGCCCAGGAGCTCGTCCTCGTCGGCCGCGCCGGAGTCTCGCGCCCGCAACCAATCGAGCATCAACCGTGAGCCGACGACCTTCATCCACCCGAGGAGCGGGCCTCGACCGCGATATTCCGCAATCCGCGGCGGGCTGTCATCGCTCGACACAAGGAGCTTCTCGCGAATGCGCTGGCGCAGCTCGTCCCTGGCTTCGAGCCCCGCGCGAGAGAGCACGCTGTCGAGCCCTGGGATATATTCACGATCGAGAACGACGGCCGCCCCGCGGACCCCCCGAGCGCAGGCCGCGGCGAGCCAGAGGTCCGCGGAGTGGAGCGTCGAAAGGAGCTCGACGGCGCCGTCGTCCGGAAGCCGGGCGGCAATGTATTCGGCGAACTCCAGATCGGTCAGCGGTAGCCCTGGCCAGGCACCTCGCGCCGTCGCCAGGTGCGAGGCCAGGCACGCCGCGAGGTCAGCGCGCACATCGAGGTCCGCGCGCGCCCCGTCCCGCAGGTGCGCGCGAAACCGCTCCAGCAGCGCTCCGCTCGACGACATGCTCTGGCCCGTCTCCCTCTCGCTCAAGCGCGGGCCGCGGCGAGCCGAAACACGACCCCGCCGGGCGCGCGAAAATAGGCATGCGTCTTGTCTCGGTAGTCGACGTGAGCGAGCCCGAGTCCGTCGAGCCGCGCGGACGTGGCGGACACGTCAGCAACGACGATCTCGAGCCAAGGCGCCTTCTCGAGGGCTACCTCGGGGAGGGCGTCGCCGTCGTCGACGATCTCTGCTCCCAGCATGCTTCCGTCTTCGAAGCGGTACAGGTCCATGGCCCCCTGCGGGCCAAGTACGTCACAGCCGAGCGCCGTCATCGCGGCGCGGAAGGTCGCTCGGCGCGCTCTCGGAATGGTAAGCTTCACGTTTCGTCCCAGGGTCGTCATCGTCTGTACCTCCACAGGCGAGACGCGGACGGGACGCGCGCGGTAGCATCATTTCAACGTGGCCCAAGCAAGTCCCGGCCCCTGTCTGTCCGAGGATGCCGTCGTAGCGTTCGTCGCGCGGGCGCTATCGGCCGGGGGCACGAACGATGTGCTGTCGCACATCACCGGCTGCACGGACTGCCGGGAGCTCGTCGCGCTGCTCCAGCACGAGGCCGCGCGCGAACGTGGCGTCCGCATCGGCTCGGCGGCCACCGTCGCCGACGGCGCGCGCCGCGCGCTCGCTGGAGCAGCGGGGTCGGGGGCGTCCTCCAGGGGTGTCCGGTCGGTGCCGCCGGCTTCGGTGCTCGCCTCCGGGGATCTCGTCGCCGGCCGCTTCGAGATCGATCGCTGCGTAGGCGCGGGTGGAATGGGCGCTATCTACCGCGCCCGCGATCGTCACACCGCCGAACAGGTTGCCGTGAAAGTGCTGCTCGAGTGCTCCGCGGCGAGCCTCGAGCGCTTCGAGCGCGAGGCGTGCATCCTCGCCGAGCTCCGACACCCGGGCATCGTCCGGTACGTGTCGCACGGTCCGTTCGCGAGGGCGGGCGATGTCGGCGCGGCGCAGGCTCGCGGGCTCGAGCCCTCCGGCGTGTTCCTCGCGATGGAATGGCTGGAAGGGGAAGATCTCGCGCAACGCCTGAAGCGTGGTCCGCTCGGGCCCGAGGGCGCGATCGTCGTCGCGGAGCGCGTCGCCGCTGCGCTCGCGGTCGCTCACGATCGAGGCATCGTTCATCGCGACCTGAAGCCCGGCAACATCTTCATTCGATCGGGCAAGCTCGACAAGGTCGCGCTGCTCGACTTCGGCATCGCGCGGCTGGTCGCGCCGGATTTCTCGATGACCGGCGCGGGTATGCTGATCGGTACGCCGTCCTACATGGCGCCCGAGCAGGCGACTGCCCAAGAGGCGGCAGGCGCTCCCGCGGACGTCTTCGCGCTGGGCTGCATCCTCTACGAATGCATCACGGGGCAGCGGCCGTTCCAGTCCGATCTGCTCGCGTCGCTGCTGGCGAAGATCGTCCTCGAGGAGCCCTCGCCGCTGCGCTCGCTCGAGCCGCGGACCCCCGAGTCGCTGGAGGGGCTCGTCGGACGGATGCTCTCCAAGGCGCCGGCGGACAGGCCGGCGGATGCAGGCGAGGTCATCAAGGCGCTCACGAGCGCGGGGCTCTCCGCGCGTGCTCTGTCGACCCAGCCGCGCCAGGAGACGGTGTCGTTCGGCAAGGGCGAGCTCCGCGTCTACTCCGTCGTCATGGCCATTCCGGGACGTGCTGCGCCGATCGTCGCGCTCGGTGGGCGCGGCAGGGCCACGCTCGCGGCGCACGGCGGGAGGGTCGAGACGCTCTCGGACGGATCATTGCTCGTCACGGTCGCCGCGGCAGGCGCTCCGACGGATCAGGCGGCGCGAGGCGCGAGGACAGCGCTTCTCCTTCGGGAGCTCCTGCTCCCGGGGGCGCCGATCGCGATGGCCACCGGCCGGGGAGACGCCATCGCGCTTTATCCGATGGGCGAGGCGCTGGATCGCGCGGCGGAGCTTCTGCGCCTTCCGCCGCTCCTCGCGACGAGCGGTCCGTCTCCGATCCGGATCGACGACGTCACGGCGAGCCTCCTCGACCTTCGCTTCGACGTCGTCACAGACGAACGGGGGCGCCTGCTGAACGGCCAGCGCGACAGCGAAGCCATCCGTACCCTGCTCGGCCGGCCGACCCCGTGCGTGGGTCGCGACGCGGAGCTCGCGCTGCTCGAGGCGCTGCTCGCCCAGTCGTCGGCCGAGTCGGTTGCGCGCGCGGTCGTGGTGACGGGACACGCAGGGATCGGCAAGTCGCGCCTTCGGTACGAGCTCTTGCGCCGTGTCCGGAGCTCGTCGGTCGGCGGCGAGCCCGCGGTGTGGCTTGCGCGGGGGGACCCGATGCGCGCGGGCTCTACGCTCGGGCTCATCGCGGAGTCGGTGCGCGGGACGGTCGGCGTCCGTGCCGGCGAACCGCTCCAGGACCGCCAGGACAAGCTTCGAGCGCGCGTCGCGCGCCACGTCCCTTCGGGGGATGTCGAACGGGTCAGCGTGTTCCTCGGCGAGATGATCGGGACGCGCTTCCCCGACGACGAAAGGCCGCAGCTCCGTGCGGCGCGACTCGACGCTTCCCTGATGGGCGACCAGATTCGCCATGCATGGCTAGACTTCGTGCACGCCGAGTGCGCAGCCGGGCCGCTCGTCATCGTCCTGGAAGACCTTCACTGGAGCGATCTCGCCACCGTGGAGCTCGTCGACGCGACGCTCGGATTGCTCGCCGAGCGGCCGTTCGCCGTCGTGGGCATCGGTCGCCCCGAGACATACGACATGTTCCCGCGACTCTGGGCGAGGCGCGCGCCCCAGGCGGTGCGGCTCGGCGGGCTATCGCGCAGCGCGTGCGAACGGCTCGCGCGTCACGTGCTGGACACGTCCGTGACCGAGGAGACGCTCCGAGGCGTCGTCGACCTCGCGGCCGGCAACGCGTTCTACCTCGAAGAGCTGCTCCGTGCGGTGACCGAAGGCCGCGGCGCGGCGCTTCCTCCGAACGTCGTGGCGATGGCGCAGGCACGGCTGGAAGCCGTCGACACGAGCCTGCGACGATTGCTCCGCGCGGCGAGCGTGTTCGGACGAACGTTTCGGTGGGCGGGCGTCATGGCGCTCGTCGACGACGAGAGCCTGCACGATCGCATGGAGGAGCTCATACGAACCGAGCTGGTGACCGCGCGGTCCGCGAGCAAGCCCGACAACGACCAGGAGCTCGCCTTCCGTCACGCGCTCGTGCGCGAGGCCGCGTACGCCATGCTCACGGAGGAGGACCGCACGCTGGGCCACCGGCTCGCGGCCGACTGGCTCGAGCAGGCGGGGGACACGGACGCGATCACGCTCGCCGATCACCGTGAGCGCGGCGGAGATGGCCCCGCCGCAGCCTCCTGGTATCGCCGTGCCGCGGTCGAGGCCGCGGAGGCCAACGACTACCCAGCGGCGCTTGCGCGCGTCGAGCGGGGCATCGCGTGCGGTCCGAGCGAGGTCGTCCACGGGCTCCTCGACGTCGCGCGCGCCGAGGTGCATCGCGCGCTCGGCGCCAACGCCCTCGCGTACGACTACGGGCGGGCCGCGATGCAGCGTCTCGAGCCGTTCCAGCCCGGATGGTATTCGGCGGCCCGCGAGGTCGGCCTCGCCGCGGCGACGATGGGCAACGTCGCGGCTGCCCGTGAGCTCGCACATACTCTGGACCCACGCCGCGCGCCCGGTCCCGTGAGCACCGAAGGGCTGGTCGCCGCGGCCTGCGTCGCTGGCGAGCTCGTCCTCGAGTACGTCGACGAGTGTGTCGAGCTCCTCGATGCCGTCGTCGCCGCCCTGCCCGAAGGCGAGCTCGCGCCGCTCGCGCACGTCCACAGCGCACGCGTGGCGCTTCCGTACTTCAGGGGTGACCTCGTGGAGTTCCTCGAGGCCGTGACCCTGGCGATCGACACGTTCCAGCGGGTCGGAGACCTGCGCGGATGCACGCGCGCGAGGGTCAATTTCAGCGTCGCGCTCGGTCTCCTCGGCGAGTGGGAGCAGGCCGAGTCCTGCTGCCGCGAGGCGCTCGCGATCGCGGAGGGTGCCGGGCTGGGGTTCGTGAGCGCGCTCGCCAGGCACAATCTTGGGTTGCCGCTGATACGCCTGGGCCGGGTCGACGACGCGCTGCGCGAGCTACGGAGCGCGGCGGTGGCCTTCGGCGTGCAGCGGCACCGACGGCTGCTCGTGTGTACTCACGAGCACATCGCGCTCGCTCTCGCGGCCGCAGGCGACGTAGGCGCGGCGGAGGTCGCTGCTCGGACCGCGGTCGACCTGGCGACCGCGACGGCGTTCGCGGCGAGGCCGCTCGCCGTGCTGGCGCTCATACGCGTCGAACGCGGCGACCCAGAAGGTGCGCGCGCCGCCGCCGTCCTCGCCCGCGATGCCCACGGCGCGGACGGGCTGTACGACGCGATCGTCACGCTGGCGTACGTCGAGGCGCTCGCCGCGTGCGGGGAAGCGGAGAGAGCGCACGAATCGGCCATCCTCGGCAAGACCAGGCTCCTCGCGCGCGCCGCGAAGATCACGGACGCTACACGACGGGAGACTTTTCTCGCGCGCGTACCCGAGCACGCTCGCCTGCTGCAACGGGCGTCATCATAGCTCCGCTCGCCAGCCTGTTCACCGCGAGGTCGCGTTTCGTGTGCGAGACGTCACGTGGCATCGTCGAGATCGATGGTCGGGATGACCCGCTTCAGCTCGCGTCCCATGCTGAGCCGCCAGGCACCCGCCAGATCGAGCGAGACCGAGACGACGCCATGCAAGTCCGCCTGCATCTGATCTGCGGGCGACCGATAAAGCGCGCAGACGCGCTGTCGGCCGAATCGGCCGAGGGCATAGCCTAGCGCGAAGGCGACATTCCGGTCGGCACGAGGCGCCGGTTCGTCGGAGCGGGCGTCGGAGCGGGCGTCGGCGAGGGCCGTCGTCGATCGAGCTCGTTCGAGTGGAGGCACGAGGACCACTGCGAACGAGGCCTCCGCGCCCGCCTCGAGGCTGTCGAGGACGTTTCGCCCGTCGCGGGGGTCCGCGTGGAGGATGGCGGGATCAAGCCCGAGCGTCTTCAAGAACCCGGCGATGGCTCGACTCTCGCAGTCGTCGCTGACGGAGATGACGAAGACTCGCGTCGCCGGTCTCGGCGTCGTGGTGACCACGCGCGAAGCGGCTGCCATGTCTTTGAGCGCGTTCGCGAATACGCGCAGCAGGTTCAGCTGACGCACGAGGCCCTCGCGTCGAAGCGGACAGAGGTCCGAACCGGCCTTGGGGCGCCTCTCGAGCCCGACGACTCCGGCGCTCTCGAACTCGCTGATCTTCGACGAGCTCTCGCCGAAGCTCCGCGCGACCCAGTGCTTCGTGTCGACGACCCACCGCGAGTACGCGACCTCGTCGGCGCCTGCCGCGATGACCCGCTCGCCCGCAGCGAACTGCCTGCCGAGCACCAGGTACGCCCGATCCCAGTCGAGGGCAGGACACACCGGGCTGATCATGACGCAAGCCCCACGAGCCTGGCGCTCTCGGCCCAGAGGCGCCGGCGTACGGCGGCGTCCATGTAAACTGCCGGGATCGACTTTTCGACGTTGCCCGTGACGCCCTCGCGCTCCGCGTCGACGGCGGTTCCGAGGGAGGCGCGCCTCGCGCTCTCGGGAGCTTCGCCGAACAGCGCGAAGACCATCCATAGCGGGAGCGGCGCCTCGCGCGGCAGCGTCGACGTGGTCAGCTCGGGGTTCACGGCGTTGACGACGACGCCGGTCCCCTCGAGCCGCTTCGCGAGCTCGACGGCGAAGCACGTGTTCGCGCGGTTGGTCATCAGGAGCACATCGAGCGACGCGTAGTTCTTCTCGGACATCAGCTCGTGGAACGCGATGGGCTTGTCGGAGCCCATCGTCATGACGACGACGCGTGAGGGCGCGCTGGCCTTGAGGCGCGCGAGCAGAAGGTTCGTGAGCAGGAAGTACCCGAGGTGGCAGACTCCGAGCACCTGCGCGAAGCCGCTCGCGGTGGTCTGGCGGTCGCTCGAGAAGACCGCGGCGTTGTTCACGAGGACATCGAGCCTGGGGAATCGTTGCTCGAAGCTCCGCGCCGCCGCCCGTATCGATCCGAGCGAGCCGAGATCGAGCTCCAGCGTCTGCACCCGCCGGCTCCCGCTCGCGAGCTGGACCTCCTTCGCGGCGATGCCGAGCTTGTAGCCCCGACCAGCCATGACGACGGTCGCGCCACGCTTCGCGAGCTCGACGCACATCGGCTTGCCGATGGCCCCCGCTGCGCCTGTGACCAACACGACACGACCATCCATCGTACCCATCGACGCCTCCTGACTTCGTGACTGTCTACGAGCCCGCTGGCGCCGCGCGGTACCGCCGCGGCGTTCCGGGCTCACTGGCGCGTGGCGCTCGCAGGCGGGAGATAGCCGACCGGCTGTGTGCCTTCGAATCCCGCCTTGTCGAGGTTGAAGCCAGAGCGAGTGCCCATCTCGAACATCGACCCGGGCAGGAGCCACTTGAGGAAGGTGAACATGGTCGCCTCGGGCGTGACGCGGTTCCGCAGCGACGGGTTCTCCGAGCGGACCAGCTTCGAGAACACGGCCGCGACCACTTCCGGTCCCGGGGCCTTCTCTTCGAAGCCGCGCATCGTCCGCTCGAGGCGAGCGCGCCAGGGCTGGTACTCCTCCATGCGCGCCGCCGCTGGCTGCGCGTAGAACGGTGTCTTGATGGCGCCCGGCTCCACCATGGCGACCTTGATGCCGAACGGCCGCACTTCGTGGCGAAGCGTCTCCATGTACCCTTCGAGCGCGAACTTGCTCGCGTTGTAGAACCCCCAGAACGGGACCGGAACGAGGCCTGCGAGCGAGCTCGTCGCGAGGATGTGCCCCTTGCGTGCCTTCCGCATGTGCGGAAGAACGGCGGCGACGAGGCGCGCGACCCCGAAGAAGTTCGTCTCGAGCTGGGCCTGCCCATCGGCGATCGTCGTTTCTTCGATGGCCCCGGAGACAAGATAGCCCGCGTTGTTCACGAGGACGTCGATGCCTCCGGTGCGGCGAACGAGGTCCGCGACCGCGTTCCGGACGGACTCGTCGGAGCGTACGTCGAGCGGCAGCAGCTCGATGCCGTCCGCCGAGCGTCCGCCCTTCCGGCTCGTGCCGAAGACGGTGTGCCCATCCGCGACGAGGCGGGATGCGATGGCAGCGCCGATGCCTGACGACGCGCCCGTGATCAGGATGATGCGAGAGGATTGGCTCATACCGGGGAGACGGCGCGCGGATCCCCGAGGTAGCGAGTTTTCGTCCGCGCCTCGGCGTTGTTCGACGGTCGTGCGCGCGGGCGACCCCGCTCGAAGAAATGTCGCTACCAGGCCGTTCGCGGGCGCGTCTCGAAGGCGGGAGGTACGCCGTCCTGGCGATCATCGCCTCCCTTCACGCACTCATTCACGAAAGCACACACCATGAAGCTCTATTTCCATCCTGGCTCGGCAAGCGCACGCAAGGCCCGCATCACGGCCGCGCTCCTCGGCATCGACCTCGACCTCCAGATGGTCGACATCGCAACCGGTGGCCACAAGAAGCCCGAGTATCTCGCCCTCAATCCGAACGGGCTCATCCCCACGCTCGAAGACGACGGCTTCGTCCTCTGGGAGTCGAGCGCGATCTGCCAGTACCTCGCCGCGAAGAAGTCCAAGCCCGATCTGTTCCCGAGCGACGTGAAGGTCCGCTGTCAGATCTCGCAGTGGCAGTGCTGGGAGCTCGCGCAGTGGACGCCCGCAGTGCAGTCGATCGTCTTCGAGCGCGCGTTCAAGAAGCTGTTCAAGATGGGCCCCCCGGACGAGGCCGTCGTCGCCAAGGGCCTCGCGAGCTTCGACCGCTACGCGGCCGTCCTCGACAAGCACCTCGAGGGCAAGGACTTCATCGTGAACAACACGCTCTCGCTCGCCGACGTCTGCATCGCGGCGCAGCTCACGCACGCGGCCGCGGCCGAGGTTCCCGTCGCGTCGCACAAGAACGTCGCGCGCTGGTTCGCCTCGTTCTCCAAGCTCGAGGCCTGGGTGAAGACGGTGCCGGTGTTCGGGTGACCCTCGTCTGAGAGGTCGCCAGGCGGCGCGGCGCGCTCTCCAGCGCCGCATGGGAGGTTCACGCCGATCGGGGACGCTGCAGCTACGGCGTCTCCGGTCGTCATCCTGATGCCCCGCGGATCGTGCGGAGTCGGGAGCTCTTCGTTGCGAGTGAGACGGCCGGGCGCTCGGTCGGTTTCGGAAGCGTGGAGATCGCGTTCATGCACGACAGGTCATCGCTCGCCGAACCAGTAAAGGACGCCCTTGCGGCGCAAGCGGCGCGGAACGAGCGGGCGGTGGCGGCCACCGGCGCCGTTTTCGGGGTGCTCGGAGTCGCCATCTCGCTGGTTCTGTGGCTTGCGCCATCCCCGACGATGGAGGCCTTCCAGCGCGACGTAGCGCCGTCAATTTTCGGTGTCACGCTCGCCCTCGCGCTCTGGTACGCCACGAGCTCGCTCCTCCTGGCGCGCGGTGTCGGCGGCCGCATCGTGCCCTGGGTCAGCACGTTCATCGAAGCGTCCTACCCTGGCGGGTTGATGTGGATGGAGGCGCGGAGTCAGTCGCCCGGGTATGTGACATGGACGACCCTCGGGCCGTGGATTCAAATCGTCGCCTTCTTGCTGGCGATTCTCCGTCTCCGCTGGGAGTTCCTCCTCATCGTCGGCGTGCTTGGATCGCTCGAGTACGGAAGTCTCCTGCTCTACGCGGTGCCGCGGCTCCCCGTGATCGCCGGCGATCCGACCCTCGGTGCGCCGCTCCTCTACGCGATGCGGCCCGTCGTCATCCTCGCCGCCGGAGCCCTCGGCGCGATGGTCGTGCGGCGGCTTCGAGCGACGGTCGGAAGGGTCCACACCGAAGTCCGAAGCCAGGAGCTGTTCGGGAAATATCGCCTCGGGGATCTTCTCGCCGCGGGCGGGATGGGCGAGGTGTACGAAGCGACGTATTGCCCCGAAGGCGGGTTTCAGAAGCGGGTGGCAGTGAAGCGCATTCACCCACACCTTGCGGGGGACGCGCGGTTCGTCGAGGGCTTCCGGCGCGAAGCCGAGCTCGGGTCGCACCTTGCTCACCCGAACATCGTGCAGGTGCTCGACTTCGGAATGGAGGGAGGTGGGTACTTCCTGGCGATGGAGTTCGTCGACGGGCTCACGCTGAGCGAGCTGATGAGGCGAGCGCGGGCGAGGCAGCTGCCCCTCCCCGCCCCGCTCGTCGCCTGGGTCGGACGTCAGATCGGCAACGCGCTCGCCTTTGCCCACTCCGAGGCGCGAGACGCGTCCGGGGGCCGGTTGCGCGTGATCCATCGAGACTTGAGCCCGGCGAACGTACTCCTGTCGCGGGCGGGCGAGGTCAAGGTCACCGACTTCGGCGTCGCCAAGGCGCTGGGCGAGAAAGAGGACACCGTCACGGGCTCCGTGGTCGGGAAGCTCGCTTACATGGCCCCCGAGCAGATGCTCGGCGAGCCCACGGACGAGCGCTGCGACCTCTTCGCGCTCGGGGTCGTCCTCTGGGAGGCTCTCTGCGGACAGCGACTGTTTCGCGGCTCTCACGACGCCGCGACGATCCTCGAGGTGCTCAACAGGGACGTACCTCCTGTCGGCGACGCGCGCCCCGACCTTCGGTCTCCGGGCTGGGACGCGTTCCTCGCTCGCGCTCTGTGTCGCAGCAGGGACGGACGCTTTTGCTCGGCGTCGGAGATGGCGACGGCACTCGACGAAATTCGCGACGAGGAAGGTGCCTTCTCCGCCGAAGCGATGGCCGCCTACGTCTGTTCATGTCTCGCGGACGGCCCGACCTCCAGCGTGCCATCGCTCGGTGCATCGCCCTTCCCCGCGCACGACCCCGCGCACGAGAACGAGACCAAACGCAGCGCCGGCCACGCCTTCGGTGACGACACGGTCCGCGCACCGGCCGAGCTCCAGACGCGAGCGCTCGACTAGTGCAGCGCCGTTGATGTGGCATCAAGCATCGCAAGCGATGCCCCGCTTCGCGAGACGGCGCAGCACCAGCTCTGTCCCGGTCGGGCGTGCGCCCGACACCCGCCGCCGGAGCTCGAAAGAAAACCCGCTACGCGCCCGGCCGCAGCGCCGTCTCCACTTCGAGCGCTTCGCTCTTGGCTGGTCCCGTCTTCCGGAGGTTCTGAAATGCGTCGTTCCCTAATCGTTTCCGCGTTCGTCGTCGCGTCGGCAGGTTGTTCGAGCACCAACGGCAACACCACGAAGCCGACGCCGTCGGAGGACGCGGCTCCGTCGCCGTCGCACGATGCCGCGCCGTCGCACGATGCCGCGCCGTCGCACGATGCCGCGCCGTCGCACGATGCGGCCCCGTCGCACGATGCGGCGCCATCGCAGGACGCCGCGCCGTCCCCGTCGCACGATGCGGCCCCATCGCAGGACGCCGCGCCGTCCCCGTCGCACGATGCCGCCCCGTCGCAGGACGCCGCTTCGTCCGACGCGGATGCGAGCGCCGTGAAGCCGATCGTGGCCGGTGTCCTCGTCGTCGGCACCTTCGCCAACAGCAGCCTGTCGGCATCCGAAACGGCCCACAACGCGCTCGCGCAGGGGGCGCAGGCGAGCGCCAACGCAGCCGGCGACGTCGGCCATACCGTGATGCTCGGGACGACCATCCTCGGCACGGCGGAGGACCAGTTCCTGGCGCTCGATCGGTGGACCAACACGACGGCCGAAGCCGCCTTCTACTCGAACCCCTCGTTCGTCTCTGCGTTCGGGATGCTCTTCAACCCCGCGCCGAGCGTGACCGTCTACCTCGCGCAGCCCGCCTGGGCGACGTATGGCTCGCCGGACAGCGCGAACGCGACCGACCCGCACTACTGGGTCATCGTGCGCGGCACGCTCGCGTCGTCGGACATGGCGACGAACAAGGCCACCCACGACGCGATCCTCGCAGGCGCGAAGGCGCAGGCGATGGCCGCCGGCGACATGGCTCACACGGTCTGGACGGGTGCAGGCCCGACCGACCAGACCGAGTTTCTCGCCGTCGACGTGTGGGCCGACTCCACGAACATCGCCGCGTTCTACGGGAACGCGCAGCTTCAGGCGGCGTTCGCCACGCTCTTCGCCGGGGCGCCGACGATCGGTGTCTACTCGTCGACGAGCTGGTACCAGTGGACGCCGTGAGCGAACGCCCGCCGCTACGCCGATGCCTGGCGCAGCAGCCGGGCATGCTCCGGAACGCGCGTGAGAAATGACTCGCGCCGGCCAGCGTCCGTGATCCGCGCCGCGCTGGTGAGGAGCTTCTCCTTGCCGAGGCGGGCGGATTCGGCCGCCCGCGCGAGGTCCCCGCAGGCTTCGAGCGCGACAGAATGCGCGAGCCGGACGACGGCGCCGTGGGTTTCTCGGCGGTCGGCGGCCAGCGTCGCGACCGCGCGCTCGGCAGCATCGAGCGCGCCCTGCGCGTCGCCGCGGTCTAGCCTGATGAGCGCGAGGACGGCCAGGGGTCGCGTCGCGAGGCTCTCCACAGTGGCAAGGTCGACGGCGGCCTCGGCCTGCGCTTCTGCCTGCGCGTAATCACCTTGTGCGGCGAGGGCTACCGCGATGTGCTCGTGAGTACCGAGCAGGAGCCGACGGTGCTGCTGCGCGCGAAACACATCGAGGGCGCCGGTGAGCTCGCGCACCGCCTCGTCGAGACGGCCGAGCCGGATGAGCGGTAACCCGAGATTGTGCCTCGCGAGGGCGGAGACGAAGCCGAGGCCGGCACGCTCGGCGAGCGCGAGCGCCTCGCGGCAAGAGAGCTCGGCCTGCTCCCACTCGCCGAGCAACCCTCGGCCGACGCTGAGGTTCACCATCGCGCGGGCGTATCCGCGCATGTCCCCGATGCGGTGGAACGTGTCCATCGCGGAGGCGACCAGGTCGAGGTACTCGACGAGATCTCCCGCGACGTACGCGCGTGCGGCGCGCGCGTGCTGGACGTGCGCGAGCGCGGCGAGGTCTCCGGGCCCGATCACGTCGGCGACCGCGTCGAGCAGGCTCACCATCGCGTCGACGTCGACGACGACGAGCTCGGCGGCAACGCTGGCCGCCGCGACGAGGCCTTCGCCGCAAACGGCGTCGCCGACCTGCCGCGGGTCGAGCGCGGCGGCGAGCTCGCGGACGGCGGCGAGGTTGCCAAGGTTCCCCGCAGAAACCCCGGCCTCGCGGGCTGCTGCGTACCAGGCGGGCTGCCTCGGATCGAGCCGATCCATGGCTTCGCGGGCGCAATCGTACGCGAGCGCGTTCTCACCTCGGTGTCGGTGAGCCTCCGCCCGGGCAAGCTCGAGGAGCGGACGGACGCCGTCGTCGGGGCCGCACGCAATCCCGCGCCCGGCGCGCGTGAGCGCAGACGCATAGTCGTTGCCCTCGGTCGCTTCGACGGCTGCGCGCCGGTACAAGGAGGCGGCGCCCGCACCATCGCCCCCGCGCTCGTGGTGCTCCGCGAGCGTCATCGCATCGGTTTCGCCCGCTGCGAGCAGCCATTCGGCGGCGAGCTTGTGCCCGAGCGCACGGTCCTCGTCCTTGAGCATCGCGTACGCGGCCTCGCGCACGAGCGCGTGGCGGAACGCGAGCTCCTGCTCGCCGTAGATCTTGCTCGTCGGCCTCGCCGTGACGATCTCGGCGCGGACGAGCTCCGCGATCCGGTCGATAGCACCGTCCGCGCCGACCAGCGCCTGAACCCCTCCCCGCCAGAAGGTCCGCCCGAACACGCTCGCGGCGCGCAGGAGCTGGCGCAGATCGACATCGAGGGCTTCGAGGCGCGCCTGCGCCATGGCGACGACGTTCAGCGGCAGCGCCGGACCGCGCCCCTCCACGACCGTCCGCAGCAGCTCTTCGAGGTAGAACGCGTTGCCCGACGAGAGGTCGACGATGCCGCGGAGCGTTTCTGCCGACGTCGTTGGGGGGAGGACGGCGCGGGCGAGCCGCTCGCTCGCGCTGCGCGAGAGGCCGCCGACGTGCAGCGCCTGCGGCGAGCGCCGCGCCCACAGGTCCGGAAACAGGTCGTAGGTCTCCGGTCTACCCATCGCGACGACCGCGAACGGTCGATCCGCCAGCAAGCCAAGCGTCGAGTCGATGAGCTCGACCGTCGCGAGGTCGCCCCAGTGAATGTCTTCGAGGACGAGGACGAGCGGTCCGTTCGCGCATTCGGCGTGCACGAAGTCGAGCCACGCGCGTCGGATGTTGTCTCCCATGAGGGTCGCGTTGAGCCGGGCGGCGCGGAGCTGCGGCCGGTCATCGTCGGCGAAGCGCGTCCCCACCAGCTCGCCCAGGAACTCCGTGATGCGTTCGACCTCGCTCGGCGCAACATGCCGCGCGAGTCGCGCGCGAAGCTTCCGCTGACCGACCGGGAGCGGTTCGCCCGCGAAGAGGCCTGCGGTCTCGCGCACCGCCTCGGCGACGAGCCCGAACGTCGACCCGGCGCGCATCGGGTCGCCGCGCGCGATCCATATCTGCGGAGCGACCCCTCCCGGATGTCGATCGCGGATGCGCTTCACGAGCTCGTGCCGAAGCCGCGACTTGCCGATGCCCGCGGGCCCGGTCACGACCGCCACGCGGGCGACCGGCTCTTCGGCCGACTGCGCCACCAGCGTCTCGAGGAGCGCGAGCTCGGCGTCGCGGCCGACGCACGGGGTAGCGCGACCGAGCAGCGTTCGGACCGTCTCGTCGTTCTTCTGACCGCAGAGCAGGCTTCCGTGGCTGTCGACGTCGACGTCGAAGCGAGGATCGAGGAGGCTCCTCGTGACCTCGTCGATCCGGATCGGCGACGGCCCGTCGTCGCGCACGGCGCTCGGCGGCTTCGAGAGGAGCTCCGCGGCCCTGTCGAGCGCCTCCCCCACCGGGTAGAGCGCGATCGCGTCTCCAGTACCGGTGGCGACCGCGATCGGTGCGCCGTGCGAGAGCAGCTCCCGGAGCGCGAGCGCCGTGCGCGCCGCGCGAGCGGCCTGATCCGTGGGCGCGCCCGTCCCGCCGAGGGTGATGAGCAGCGCGCCGTTCGACAGACTCTCGACCCGCCCGCCGTGCGCGGCCAGCGCCACTCTTCCGCGTCCGCCCAGCGCCACGACGGCGGAGTGTTGCGGCGGGATCGCCATGACGACGGAGAACACGCGGAGCTCGCCCCGACCGAGGGAGAGCTTCGGCGACGTCGGCGGTATCGCTGGGGCGCGCAGCGAGAGCCCCGCCTGCACCAGCGCGCGCACGACCTGACGCGCGTCGGCCGGCCTTTCGTCAGGCTCCTTCGCGAGCATGCACGCGACGAGGTCGTCGAGCGTCTCGGGCGCGGCAGGCTCGAGCGTCCGAATCCGCGGCGGGTCCTCCAGCACGATCTTGCCGAGCAAGGAGTGGAGCTTCTCGGCCTCGAACGGCCGTCGTCCGGTGACGCACTCGAAGATCATGCCGCCGAGCGCGAAGACGTCCGCGCGCGCATCGACGGCGTCTCCTCCGATCACCTGCTCCGGCGCCATGTACGCCGGCGTCCCGATGAGCAACCCGGCGGTCGTGAGCGAGAAGTCGGGCTCGACGAGCCGCGCGACGCCGAAGTCCAGCACCGCGACGTCGTCCAGCCTGCCGGACCGAAGGAAGACGTTGCTCGGCTTCAGGTCGCGGTGAACGATGCCGCGGTCATGCGCGACCGCGAGCGCGGCAGCCACCTGCTCGGCGACGAGGATCGCGCCCTCGGGGCCGAGCGGGCCTCGCTTCAGCCGCTCCGACAGATCCTCTCCATCCATCCATTCCATCGCAAGAAAGACGCCGCCCGCCTGCAGCCACTCGGGGCGTGGCGACCGGGTGTCGTTCGCCTTCACGAGCGCGCCGTGCGCGACGTAACGCACGATGCTCGCGTGGCGCAGGTCGGCGAGGATCAGCGCCTCCCGCTCGAAGCGTTCGAGGCTCCCCTCGACACATTGCTCCAGCACCTTGATCGCGACCGGCTCTCCCGTGTGGCGGTCGCGCGCTCGGTAGATGGCCCCCATTCCCCCGGCGGCGACGCGCTCCAGGATCTCGAAGCGGCCGGCGACGATCTCGCCGGGGACGATCGCCGAACGCCGCGTGGATGGAGCTTCCGACGGCGGAGCGTCGGAACCGCCCACCGGCCCGTCGGACATCGTCAGCTCGGCGGCGTGCGGCGCGGGTGCGGCCTCGCGCGCCAGGAGCGCCATCAGCTCGCGACACGCCGCGCACGTGTCGACGTGTGCCTCCAGGCGATCGCTGTCGTCGACCGAGAGCTCGCCGACGACGAAGGCCGCGAACGCATCCTCGGACGGACAGCTGGATTGAGGGCTTGCCTGCGTCATCTCTCGGTCGACAAAAGATGCTAGCAGCCCGCTCCGGGCTCGCGACGATGTTATAGTTGCAGAGCGCGCGCTGGCGGCCGGCCCCATGAACGACCCCGACGTTGAATGGTTCCTGTCGCGGCTTGGCGCCGGGGCACGCTCCGCCCTCGACGCGATGACGGAGGTCGCCACGGTCCTCGCGGCGCACGTCGCCGCGGGTCGGCGCGCGTGGCCCGCGCTTGCCCTCGACGACAGGGAGTTCCTCGCTCATCTCGCGGGCCGACTGCCCGAGACCGGCGCCGACGCGGCGATGCGCGCAGTGCATGCGTCGGATCTGTGGCTCGCCGCCGCTTGCGCGTGCGGAACCGACGGAGCCGCCGCCGCGCTGGAGCGCACCTACATGCACCAGCTCGACGGCGTGCTCTCTCGCGGCGGTGCCGAGATACGAGACGAGCTACGCCAGCGCATCCGCGAGAAGCTCCTGGTGGCCGCGCGCGGGACGGCGCCGCGAATCGGCGACTACTCGGGTCGGGGGCCGCTCGCAGGGTGGCTCAAGGTGGTCGCGTCGCGCATCGTCGTCGACTTTCTTCGAGCGCGAGACCCGGGCCCGGCGGGCGAAGACGAGCTCCTCGCACTGCCCTCGGCGGACGCCGATCCGGAGCTCGTGCACCTTCGTCTCCGCTACAAGGAAGAGTTCCGCGCGGCGATGACCGAAGCCGCCAGGGCGCTCGACCCGCGCTCCCGGACCATCCTGCGCCTTCACTACATCGACGGGCTGACGATGGAGCAGATCGCAGCGCTTCACAGGGTCCATCGTCTCACTGCCGTCCGGTGGGTGACGGAGGCCCGCGAAGGCCTCGCCGCGACGACGAGGCGCGTGCTGCTTCAGCGCTTCGGCGTGGGGCGCCGCGAGCTCGACAGCATCGTGGCTCTGATGCAGAGCCGCTTCGACCTCAGCATCCGCGCGCTCTTCAAGACCGACGGGTCGATCGCCGGCAACGAGCGCTGAGTCTGACCGCATCGCGTTTTGCACCGGAAGGCACGCGCGTCAGTGCGGAGGCAGCGCGCTCGCTGCGGTGTGGAGCGCGACGAGAGTTGTCACGACGGTGGCGACGACGAAGAGCGGACCGGTCGGCACGTCGGCTCTCTTCACGCGCCGCATCGCCAGCCCGACGACGAACGTGCCGGCGAAGAACAGGCCGCCGAGGTTGATGAACTCGCCGAGCCCGAGGAGGGATCCCAGCGCTATCAGGAGCTTTACGGCTCCTCCGCCGAGACCGCCGCTCCTGTAGACCAGGACACTGACGACGAACGCGACGGCGAAGCCGAGCCCGTGATCCCCCAAGCGGTGATCGAGCGCGCCGAAGACAACGCCGAGACCGAGGCCGACGAGGGGGAACACGTTGGGGATGCGCGTCGTCTTGAGCTCCCACGCGCAGGCCCCGACGACGAGGGCGATCGCGCACCCGTGCTCGAGCCAGAAGTGCTGGGTCATGGGCGAGCGAACGTACACGCTCGCGGCGCGAAGCAGAACCGGCCACCGTGGTCGCTCGTCCAGTGCGGCTGGACGGATGGGGCGCAGTCCTCGGCCCCGCTTTCTACTGGGACGCCAGGACGCTGGGTCGGCCGATCCGCCCGCGCGCTCGCGTAAGCCACTGCATTCACACGTGTTGGTCGACACCTCCGTCTCGCCGTCTCGCCGTCCCAGTAGGCCGGCACAGACCCCGAGCCGCGCGCCACGGAGGGGGCCGGGGGTTCCTCCCGTTCACCTCCGGCTGGGTCTTCCGGGGTGGAGAGCGTGGCGCAGCCTCTCGCGCGAGGTGCGCTCGGCGAGATCGGCGGCGACGGTTCCGTCCCGATCGCGGCGCGCGCTCTTCGTAGAGCAGCGATGCAAGAGGTTCGACGTCGTCAAACCTCTCGCAGCGCCTCCCTCGGCACGCATGGAGCGGCGCTCGGCGTTCGTGGAGCAGCGGTGCAAGAGGTTCGACGACGTGGAGCCTCTCGCAGCGCCTCCCTCGGCACGCGTAGAGCGGCGCTCGGTGCTCGAAGAGACGCTCTCGGCCTTCGTGGAGCAGCGATGCAAGAGGTTCGACGACGTGGAGCCTCTCGCAGCGCCTCCCTCGGCACGCGTGGAGCGGCGCTCGGCGCTCGAAGAGACGCTCTCGGCCCTCGTGGAGCAGCGATGCAAGAGGTTCGACGACGTGGAACCTCTCGCACCGCCTCCCTCGGCACGCGTGGAGCGGCGCTCGGCGCTCGCAGAGCGGCTCATGTCTCTCGTGGAGCGCCGATGCAAGAGGTTCGACGACGGAGAAGCTCTCGCATCGCCTCGCTCGCCACGCCGAGAGCGGCTCGACGCATTCGAAGAGACGCTCACGTCTTTCGTGGAGCACCGAGGCAAGGGGCTCGGCGACGGCGGACCTCTCGCAGCGCCTCCGTTGTCATGCCGCCCGCGGCGCGCGCCGACGCATATGCGTACAACGGACAGTCACGGGCACCAACGCGCTGCGCTAGAGCAGCTTGAAGCGAATGCCGGCCCCGCCCAGCACCCACAGCTGGCTCTCCGTCTGACCGGAGCGGAAGTCGAGCGGCACGGCGACGCGCGCGAAGGCGAAGAAGCGGCCTTCCTCGCCGAACAGATACCGCACGTCGACGTGAGGCGTCAGGACGAACGCGGCCGTCGTCCCTCCGGCAAACAGGATGTCCGCCCCCGCACCGAGCCCCGGGCCGACGACCAGCAGCGCGTCGCCGACGGGAATACCGATGTCGTACAGCGCGCGGAACTGGATCGAGAGCGTCTCCGTCGCCGGTTGACCGGCAGCGCCCGAAGGGTGAAACGATTCGCCGAAGAGCAGCCCCGTGGCGAAGCCGCGGTCGCCCCGGTCGCTGAGCCAGTGGCGCCCCATTTCTTCGGAGAGCGCGACGCCGGTGCCCCCGCCGGGAGACAGCGGGACGGCGGCGCCGACGCCGAGGGCGGCCCACTCCCGGTTCACGGGAGGGTCGGCGCGGACGATGGAGGAGTACGCGAGGGAAGCGAGGCCGGCGAACAGCGCGAGTGCGTTCTTCATATGAGTATCGACGTTTCTCGGTTGCGTTGAGATGCGGGAAATCGACATCCACGGAGCGATTGCGACGTCGCGCTGCTCCTACTCGTTCATGTACATGCCGTAGAGAAACACCCACTGGAGCGCCTGGAGGGAGTTGTGGTCCCAGCCCTGCCAGCTCCCGTACTTCGGCTGCAGAGCGTCGGTCGCGGCGAACAGCACCTCGCCTACCTTCGGGTTCGTGAGCGCCGCGGGGTTGCCGCGCATCGGCGACATGCCGTGATCCACGGACGCCTTCGCGAGCGCCGACTCCATGTCGTGGAGGAGCACACCGAAGTCCGTGACATCCTGCTTCGTGCCATACCGCCCGTGGCCCGGAATCAGCGTCTCGTAGTCGAGGGCCTGCATCCTGTCGATGGCGGCGAGGACGCCATGGTACGAGTTGAACGGCGACCCGAACGGCGGGACCATCTTCACCGCGACCATGTCGACCGTGTAGAGCGCCTTCCGGTGCGGGATGTAGACCATGACCATCCCGTCGGTGTGCGCGCCCGCCACGTGCAGCAGCTTCAGGGTGACCCCGCCGAGCGTGATGTCCTTCTCCTCGCCGTCGAACGTCTCCGTCGGCGGCAAGACGGCGGGATCGGGCCGCGCTGCAATCTCGCGAGCCGCGTTGGCGTGCGCGACGATGACGGGGTTGCCGCCCAGCTGCCTGGCTCCCTCCTCGTGGTCGGCGTGGTTGTGACTGTAGATGACATAGCGAATGGCCGGGTTGGGGGCGACGCGCGCGATCTCTCGCGACAGCATCGTCGCGGCGTCCGCGTTGAGCGGATCGAAGACGATCACCCCCTCCGGGGTCGTGACGAAGGCCGTCCGGTAGCCGAACCACTTGAACGTGTAGAGGTCATCGGCGAGCTTCGTCACGCCGCTGTCGGGCGTATTGATCTCGAGGAAGGCGGACTTGATGGAGCCGTCGATGGCGCTCCGCTCGAACGCGGTGCAACCGCTGGAAAGGGTCGCGAGAGTGACAAGACTGGCCAGCGCGACGGTGGCGTGCGCGAGTGTTCTCATGGGGTTCTCCCTGCGCGCCCACTGGAGGCGCGTTCCGAGGAGAGGATGCGGCGCCTCGCGAACGCCAACAAGGCGGTCCCGGCGCTCCACACTGTTGCGCGCGCGGAACCAATCGCACGCGCACGCGCGACGCGTCGTCACCCCGCTCTTGCGGCGCCGAACGTGGCTTCGAGAAACTCCTTCGCGCCGTCGCGACCGGTGACGTGCAACCAGGGAACGCTGTCCCCGGCCCACTCCAGGCTGAAGGAGAGGAAAGGACAGCAGCGATGCTCCAAGGTGATCAGCTCGGCGGTCTGTCGAAAGAGCCCGTCGCTGGCTGCGAAGCGATAGGCATAGCCGTCAGGGAGCTCACGCACCTCTTCCACCGCACCCATCTGCGCGTGAAGCAGCTCGCCCTCTCTCGCTCGCTCCGTCGCCGTCAGGGCATCGAGCCGGCATGCGATCGGGCCCGTGTCGGTCGTCGCGGTGTCTGCGTTCCTCCGGGTGACGGCGCGGCAGCACGAGCCGGCAAAGTGCTGGTAGAGACATAGACCGACCGTGCCTGCGAACGTGGCGAGCAAGAGCGCGGTGGAAACCGTGCGCCAGTTGGCGCGGATGAGCGTGAGCATCGAAACCTCCCGCTCCTTCTAGCCGCGGCTCGCCATTCTGTGACCGAGCGCGCGAGACCGAACCGTCGTCAAGGCTTCCAGGTGCTGCTGTTGCACGTGTAGCCGTCGACCGTCTCGCCGTTCGCGTAGCACTGGTTGTCCGTCGACACGTCGCCGGCGTTGTTGCTTCCGCAGCATCCGAGGTTGAAGCAGTCGCCGTTCGTCACGCAGCCGCAGATCGTGCCTCCCGCGGGAGCGTGGTTGGAAACGCAGTTCGCGCCGCGCGACACGCCGCCGCACTCCCCCGCCCCCGCGGTGCAGCCGCAGACCCCCCCGGAGAGACAGGCAGGCGTCGCTCCCGAGCACGTCTGCGAAGACAGGACCTTGCATCCGGTGGTGTTGTTGATCGAGCAGCTCTGATACGCCGCCCCGTTGGCGCAGTACTGGTCGACCGTCGAACACTCATCCTGGCAGCACGAGGAGGTGGCGCCGGTGAGGTAGCAGGCGCCGCCTCCGCAATCCATCGTGTCTGCCGCGTAGGCACAGCCCTGCGCGTCCACCATGCAGACGATCGCCTGCGTGTTGCCGCTGCTGCAGATCCCTCGCGTCGACGTGACTCCCGCACAGGCCGGATTGCTCGCGGCCGAGCAGGCGCAGGTCGCCGAGCTCCCGGTCGCCATGCATGCTTGATGGATGCCGCACGGGGTCGTCGTGGCGGTGACGAGATCGATGCCGCACTCCATCGTCGCGGTGTCGTCCGGCGAGCAGACCTCATCGCCCGGCGAGCGACCGACACATCCGACGATCTCCGTCGCGCACTGCCCCGTCCTCGAGTCGCAGAGGTCGCCCGCGGGACAGGGGGTGACGGGAGTCCATTTGCCGCTCTGACACTCGAGCACCTGCGTCGACGCGTGGCCTCCGCACGCGACCGCGCCGCTCCCGGTGCACGGCTCGCCCGCGACCGACACCCCGCCCCCAGCGTCGGTCGCGACGACGACGTCGACGGTCACGACGTCGTGGGCGCCCGTGTCGTGCACCACCGTCGCGTCGAGCACCCCTGCGTCGACCGACCCGGCGTCCGATCCTGCTTCGGGCGCTCCCGTCTCCCCTGCCTCCGCGAGCGTCGGCGCGTCGTGACGTGCATCGCGCGCGGTGCCCGCGTCCTTCGGGGCATCCGTACGCTTCGCAGCATCGGAGAGCCCCGTGTCGCCTTGGTCCGCGACGAGGGTCCCCTGATCGATCCCCGCGAGAAGGGCGCACCCGGACGCGCTCGCGGCGATCGCGACCAGCGTGAGGACTCTGCCGACCGACGTGCTCCTTCTCAAGCGCATGCCGTACGGTATCGCGGAACGACCGCGGGCACCCTTCCCTTCCGGCACGCGGCTCGCCTACCGTCCGCGGCGGACGGAGATCGTCCACGGCGTCGCGCACGCCAGGGCTCAGCTCGGGGTCGCGTACGACATGATTGAGCGACAGTTCGCGAGGACGCCGTGGGCCGCCGGAGACGAGTTCAGTATGGAGGCGCAGCCGTACCTCGCGAGCTTCCCGGAGTCCTAGTGTCCTGAGTCCATGATTCAATGGTGTCATCCTGACGCCGAAGGCGGAAGGATCCCCCGAGGACCGCGCCCGGTTGGCTCGGGGGATCCTTCGCTACGGTCAGGATGACACCGACGTTTCGCGGGACGCCTACGCCGCTGCCGGGACCGAGCGCCTCGCGTGGAGACGGTAGGACGCGAGCACGAGGACCAGCATGACTGCAGGAGCAGCGGCGACGGGGCCATCCCCCACGATGAGATGTGACGCGAACGCGCCGACCAGATCGAACGTGTATCCGGCGTACGCCCACTCAGCGAGCGTTCTCGATCGATTGCTCACGATCGCGACGGCTCCGAGAATCTTGGCGAGGCCCAGGATCCTCATGAGGTAAAGCGGGTAGCCGAGATGCACGAGCGCCGCTGCGGTCGACGCGGGGCCTCCGATGAGCAGCTCGGGAATCCCGGAGCCCGCCATCGGCAAGAGGAACAGAGCCGTCAGGACCCAGTACGAAACCACTTCCTTCTTCGTCATCCGCCGGACCTCATGTCGGCGGGCTCACGACCACCGTACGTGTCAGATGCCCTCACACGAGAGCGAGTTGCGTCGGCGCGAGACGGCCCGTCCGGTCAGCGGTGATGCGGGCCGTCCGACCGGGTCCGGTCCGCTCGTGACGTCGCAGTGGCACGAGCTGGCACGCGTCGGTGGTCGCGAACGCGCCGGATCCCGCAGGTTTGCGCTGGCTCGCTCTTTGCTCGAGAAGAGGGTCCGCTCTTTCCCACCAGGAGAATCATGCCCTCGCGCCTCGCCCCGTGCCCCTCTTGCACCCGTCACGTCAAGGTCGGTGCAGCGTCGTGCCCGTTCTGCGGCGGGGACGTGCCGACCGAGGTTCCCCTGCGCGTCTTCCCCGCCCGAGGCGGCAAACCACTCACCCGCGCCGCGATCCTGTTCGCCGGCGCGGCTGCAGTGACGGCCTGTGGCGAGGTCGCGTCGAGTCCGGCGCCCGTGTCGAACGACGGTTCCTTTGGCGTCGACGCTGCGCCACCGGCCAGGGGGTTCGACAGCTCCATGCCTCCACCTCCACCACCGCCTCCGGGCGACGACGAGTCCGGAGGTTTCCCCGTCCTGTACGGCCCCGCGGCCGTCGTCGACGCGATGGTCGGACAGGTGGACGCGGCCTACGGCGGCTTCGTACGCCCTGACGCAACCTTCGACTTCGACAGCGGCGGCCCCGTGGCGGCGTATGGCGGGTTCGCGCGTCCGGACGCAGGAATTCCCGAGCCGAGCGAGGACGCCGGGCAAGGGTTTGCTGCGTACGGCGGCTTCGTGCGGCCAGACAGCGGAGGCGGCCACTGAGCTCGTTGCGCAGCACGGCACTCTCGCCGCAGGGGGGTCGCATGGGGCACCTCATCCTCGGGCTGGTCGCAGCGAGCGCCGGTGTGACCCTGGTCCCTGGCTGCGGCACGACCGCGACCTCCGCTACAGGCAAGGATGCAGGGCATGTCCCCGAGGCCGAGACGGGCCCGGGGAGAGACGTCACTGTCCCGACCGGAGCGCAGTGCGTCCTCCTCGGTGGAAACATCGATGTCGACGCGAGCACCACGTGGCTCTGGGGCGGCAAGGCCTGGACGCAGGTCTTCCCGAGCCCGGCGCCGGATCCGAGGACCGAGGCGGCCGCAGCCACGCTGAACGGCGGCGTCGTGGTCTTCGGTGGCTACGCGGTGATGGCGAACGCGTCGGGGTCGATCAGCGAGAACGTCGACGAGACGTGGGTCTGGGGCGGCACGTCGTGGACAGAGAAGTCCGCGACCAGCGCGCCGTCGGCTCGCTCCAACCCTGCGGTCGCCACCTTGAACGGCAAGGTCGTCCTCTTCGGCGGCGGCGGCCTCGCGGACACGTGGGAGTGGGACGGTTCGACCTGGACCGAGCAAAAACCCGCGCAGTCTCCCCCGGGTCGCAACGGAGCCGTCGCTGCGACGCTGAATGGCAAGGTCGTCCTCTTCGGCGGCGACGTCGGGATGGACGAGAGCGCCGCGCAGGCGAACGATACGTGGGAGTGGGACGGCTCGACCTGGACCGAGCAGAGCCCCGCGACCTCACCGCCCGCCCGGGAGTATGCGGTGGCCGCGACGGTCGGAAACACAGTGGTCCTGTTCGGCGGAGGAAGTGGCCCCTCGGGCACGCTCCAGAGCTACCTCGGCGACACCTGGACGTGGGACGGCACGACGTGGACCGAGGCCACGCCTGCGAGCTCCCCTTCCCCGCGCGCGATGGCTTCGGCAGGTGCGCTCGGGGGCGTCATGGTCGTCGCCGGTGGACAGGCATACATGAGCATCGCCGACGGCGCGGTCTTCGGAAGCGACGGTGGCCTGCACGGCAAGACCATCGGCCAGATCGTGACGTACACCGACACGTGGACGTGGGACGGGACGACGTGGACGCTGAGCCCCGCGACGGGTCCGAGCGGCGCGGACCTGAGCGGGGGCGCGATGAGCTGCGAGTGACGACGGCGCGCGATCCGTCGCGACCGCGACGGCGTCCGCTCGAACCGGAGACTGCCAGGGACGTACCTCGGTCGAGCTCGGCGAGCGGCGATGCCGGTCGCGCCGCGGCGGAGGTTCGGTGTCACGCGGGGCGCAACGCTGGTAACTCTCGACCATGCTCATCTCTGGGATGTCTGGAAACGAGATCTACTGCCTTTCGCTGAAGGGGTTACGCCCCGGAGAGATCGCCGTCGGGAACAGCGTCCAGTCGCTCGGGTTGGTGGGCGGCATCGGATCGTCGCTGAAGACGCTCGCAGGCGGCGAGATCACGAACCTCACCCAGCTCATCTCCGAGGGGCGCCACGCGGCGATCTCGCGCATGGAGGCGGAGGCACGCAAGCACGGCGCCGCGGGGATCACCGGCGTGACGAGCGAGCTCACTTCGCTCGCGGGGTACACCGAGTTTCTCTCCCAGGGCACGGCCGTACACGCGGACGGCATGCCGGACACCCAAAAACCCTTCTCGACGTCCGCCTCGGGCATCGAGATGTACTGCCACCTCGACGCCGGCTACCGACCCGTGAAGTTCGTGATGGGCAACGTCGCCTATGCGCTCGGCATCGGGCGCGGCCTCACCGGCGGGCTGCGCACGATGGCGCGCGGCGAGGTCCACGAGTACTCGCAGATGTACAACGGGATCCGGCAGCTGGCGCTCGCCCGGCTGAAGCAGGAGGCCTCCGCGGTCGGCGCCAACGCCGTCGTCGACATCGCCGTCGACATCCGACCCTTCAGCCCCGGGATCGTCGAGCTGCTGATGACGGGCACGGCGGCTCACCACCCGCGCCTCCCCGAGCGAGTCGCGCCCGAGCAGGTCGTCACGTCCGAGCTGAGCGGCGAGGAGCTCTGGAACCTCGCGAAGCTCGGCTACGCGCCGGTGGAGCTCGTGATGGCGACCTCGGTGGTGTCGCTGGGCGTCGTGGGCGGCATCGGCGCGATGTTCAGCGGCCTCTCGCGCGGCGAGATCGGCGACCTCACGTCGCTCGTCTACCAGGCCCGCGAAAACTGCATCGAGCTCTTGCGGAGGGAGGCCATCCGCATCGGCGCCGAGCGCGTCATCGGCGCAAACCTGCACATCCGCGAGCTCTCGGCAGGGCTCATCGAGGTCGTCGCCATCGGCACGGCCGCGCGCCCCGCAGAGGGCATGACGCCGGAGACGCCGACGCTCATCACGCAGGCCATCATCACCGACCGCGAGTTCTTCAGCATGGGCGCAGCGATGCCCGGTGTCTCGAGCATGGACACGTCGCAGGGCGCCCGCGCGCAGTCGCCGCGCGCCGCCGGATGCATGGTCGTCGTGTTCATGATCCTCTCGGTCCTCGGCGGCCTCATCAGCGCGCTCGCTCGCCACCACTGATGCCCGTGCGCCGTGAAGGCGGGTCCATTGGCGGCGGCCCTCGAGTGAGTTGGACCGCCTAGCGGACCGGGTCACATCGGCAGCTCACTCAGTATGGATTCGTCTGCTCTCCGCAGGCCGGGCCCGACGCAGTCGGCGTCGGTCGTGCAGGTCGACGAGCGGTCGCCGGGCACCCGGCTACTCGTTCGGGGAAGAGCGCCTGACCGCTGAAGCTGCGCGGGACCGGCGTCGCGCCGCAACGACGGCACCCACGCAGACGAAGGCGAACCAGCCCTCCTCGGTGACCGTCGTCGCCGCGGCGCTGCACCCGCCACTCGCTCCCGAAGTCCCGAATCCACCGTCCGCCGCCGGTTCGTCGTGGGGCGACTCGCCGGTGGACGAGCTCGAGCGAAGCACGATCGACGAGCCTTGCACGATTCCCGAGGATGAAGCGGAGCCAGCACCCGTCCCCGTTGCGGAGTGGGTCGTCGATCCGCCGTCGGGCGTGGATCCGGACGCCGACGCTCCGCCGTCCTTGCTCCCCGTGCCGGCGGCCGGCATGCCCGTGCAGCACTGGATGTTCGCCGCGCCCGGACAGTACCCGGCGGTCGGCATGTAGGTCCCTCCGAGCGCGTCGCAAACGGTCGTGTCGAGGCACTCGCCGGGGTCGCCGTTGGGCAACGAGCACGAGGCGCCTCCGGCGTCCGGAGCCGTATCCATTCCGCCGGTGCCCGAGCCGCTCCCGCTCGCCCCTGCGTCGCCGGTCGGCGACACCCCGCTCGTGGTGAAGGCGGTCAGCTCGGCGAGCGTCCCGAGGAAGTAGTCGTTGTCCACGCTCCCGAGCCCCGAGATCGACCCCGACCCGCTGTACTGCCAGATCGTCGCCTTGGTCCACGGCGACGGGACCTCGAAGCAGCTCGTGCCGCTGTAGTCGGCGATCCAGAGCGGGTAGGCGTCGAGCCCCGTCGTCGTCACGCCGAGATCGCTGAAGTACGAGCCATAGGAGTAGATGAGCGGCTTCCGGCCCGTCTTCGCGACGACGGTCGTGATCCAGTCGTTCATCCCCTGCGTGAGCTCGGCGCCCGTCGCGTCGCCCGACGTACCGTTGCCGAGGCAGTCGTCGCTGTCGGGCTCGTTGTTGCTGGTGGGGCACTCGATATCGAGCGTCGGCGGCAGGTCCCCCGCTTCGAGCGTCCCCATGACGTTGAGGAAGTAGTTCGCCTGGTCGACGCCGCTCACCGTCGGATCGAAGAAGTGGTACGCGCCGCGCACGACGCCTGCCGACTTCATCGCTGCCCAGTTCGACGCAAACCCACTCGCGGTGAAGCTCGTCCCCTGAGTGGCCTTGATGATCGCGAAGCCGATGTCGGCCTTCGCGGAGGACCAGCCGAGCGTCCCCGAGGCCTCGAGGTCGGCGCCGCTCACCGTCGACGCCGACGTGCACTGCTGCCCGGCACTGGCGACGCTCGCATGGCTCGCCCACGCACCGACGAGCACAGCCAGAGGAATCGCGAACGCCCGGCGGTTGACCTGCCTCATGTACGGAGACGCTGCCACGCTCGCTGGTCCACCGCGAGCACGGACCGCAGGAAATCGGTAGTGCACCAGCGAGCCCGGAAAACTACGAGCAAGACAGACGGCTCTCCCCCAATTGACGCCAACGCGAACGAGGCGGCTGCCGCGCCGGCGCAGCGCCGTCGATTGCCCGCAGCAGATCACGTTCCGGTGAAGGCTTCCTTGAATGCGGTCCCTGCGCCACGCATCTACCGGCGCCATGACGCGTCTCCGGCTTCGACCGACTGTCTTTCTCCCGATCTGCGCGCTGGCGGCGTGCAGCTCGTCGAGCGGTGCCCCGTCGACCCTCGACGCGTCGAGCGTCGTACAGCACGACGGCGGCGGGGGCACCCCTCACGCGGAGGGCGGGCACGCGGACGCGGGACACGACGCGGCAGGGCACCCGGATGCCGTGGCGTCACACGACGCGGGATCCGTTCGAGACGCCGCCGACAGCGGTGAGCACCTCGACGCGGGGGACCACGACGCTGTTGCCGTGGGGCCGAAGGAAGCGGGAACCTTTGCGTTCCAGGGGACGTTCGGCGGGCAGCCGTACAATGTCCCGTCGCTGACCTACAAGTACATCGTCCAGGCAGGCGGAGGGCCCGTCTACTTCTCGTTCGTGGGGGCCGGCCTCCCCGATCCGCTCATGGATCTCTTCTCGTTCCACGTCTTCGCCCCCGCGTCGGGCTCGAGCGTCGTGCCGTGCACGGCCGACTCGGGCACGGGCGGCCAAGGAACGGTTCCCATCGCGGGCGGCGACCTCGAGAACTCGACCGCGTTCTACAACAGCGCTGGGTGCGTGTCGGTCACGATCGACCCGGTGAACGCCCTCGCGACGGGGGGGACGATCACGGGCACCATCGACATGATGGTGATGGAACCGGAGGCGGCGGCGCCGAACGCGACGTTGACCGGAACCTTCACAGCCACCTCCGCGGGGCCAGTCTCCATGGACGCGGGGCCGTAGGGTCGCTGGCCTACCTCGCCGACGACCGGGGCGTGTGGCTCGCGGCCTCCGGGGACGAGCCGCTCGGACGTCAATCCGGGTCGCCGTTCGCGACCTTCACGGCGAGGTCCATCCAGCGCACTAGCTGGGCACGCTTGGCCTTCCATTTGCGCTCGCCGATGGTGTGAGTGAAATCGGCGTCAGGCATGATTTCGCCGAGCGCAGCCCGGATCTCGCAATACGTGCGAAACGTCTGCTCGAGTACTGCACGCTCGGCCTTCGCGTCGCCCTTGGCAGCGACGAGGCTCGGTTCGACGTCGTCGACCGCCTTGCGAAGCTCGCGTTCCAGGTCCTTCTTGCTCTTGCGCGGCGGCGGCTCTTTGCCCTCCAGGGTCGCGCGAATTGCCGCGGAGGAGGCCGCGTCCTTCTCGTCGAGTACCGGGAGCGCTTCGCGCTCGAGCCACTCCCGCTTTTCGGAAACCCACGCCTTCGCTTGCGCCCCTGTCGACCGGCTCACCAGGAGGGCACCGATGGCGCGTGCAGCGCCCGGGTGCCGGAGCGAGCCGATCTCGCGGAGGATGCGCAGCTGCTCCCACTTGGGGAGCCGCGTCAGCTTCGCGGAGTCACCACGAAAGAGGAGGTCAGCTCCGCCGACGGTGATGGTCTGGGTCGGAAACGAGAACGACGGCCAGTCCTCGCAGTCGGACGCCGCGATCCAGGCGGCGTCCCGACGTTGCGCGGCAAAGACATCCCCGTAGCCCGGGGAGAGCGGCGACCCGCGATCCGTCAGAAGATGGAGGAGTGACGAGTAGACGGGCAGTCGACGCTCCGGCTTGCCGAGCGGCGCGACGAGCTCGTCGAACCGCGCGGCGTCCATGCGCAAGCGCAGCCACCCGAGGATCCACGCGAGGCGAGGCACCTCTTCGGCCTCGTTGTCGGGGAACTTCCCCCACCACTCGGGGTGCTTGAGCGCGCCGAGCATGTGCTTCGCGATCGCCGCGACGACCACCTCGGTGCCGAGGAACGCCTCGAAGAGGTAGACGACCTCGGCGAGGCGAAACGCGTAGGTCTCTCCGCCCCCCTCGAGCGTGCTCGAGGGGGCCATGCGCCGCTCCATCACGACGTCGAGCCACGCGCGGTCGATGCCGCCCGGATCCTCGGCCGCGCTCTCGAGCGTCACGCCCGTCTTCTGCGCGCCGTAGATCCGCAAGTAGCGACGCGCGATTTCGCGTGGGATGCCGACCTGGAAGTACGGATCGACGGCCCAGATGCCCTTGATCGCCTCGCTCGCCGCCTTCTTCGGCGTGACGGGCTCGTCGGTCAGAATGCGAAGCTCGGGCCATCCCCGCGCCAGGAGGGCGTCGTGTTCCTTGGTGAAGCCGTGGGTTCGGAGGGAGGACGTCACGGGTCGTGATGTTACCTCGCGACCGTCGGCGCCGGGGTGACTCCGCACAAGCTCGAGCATCACACATCACACGGCTAGAGGCGTCGCCTTCAGGCGCTGCAGCCGATGAACGACGCCTGACGCGACGCTTCCGTCGCTCCCCGCACGGCCTTGCTCAGTGCAGCGCAGCACGGCGCGACGAGGGTCATCAGCGCCTGGCGTGCCAGCCCGTCGAGCAGCCGTGCGTCCGGTACGCCGTGACCAGGAACGCCCGCGGCGTCCGCGCGGACCGGCGCCGCCATGCGCTCGGCGATCGCACGCGCAACCTCGGCTTCGGCCCATTCCCGGAACGAATGATCGCCGCGCTCGAGCAGCCACCTCGCGGCGCGGAACGCGAGCTCGGCGTGGCGGGTTTCGTCCGCGGCGATACGAGCGAGCGCTCCCTTCACCGCGGGCGCGGTCGCCTGCGCGTGCGCCTCGGTCGCCTCGACCGCGGCGAGCGTCTCCCCGATGCAGCCCTCCCGGAGCAGCGTCGCGAAGACCGTCTTCTCGTCCGGAATCGTGAGCGCGCCGGTGATGTCGAGCGGCCCCGGGCCGACCTCCGCTCCGCCATATTGCGTCGCCAGGTCGAACGCGAGGCGCGCGTGCTCCGTCTCGTCGGCCATCGCCGTGCTGGACGCCATGACGAGGTGGGCAGGCGCGCCCAGCGCGAGGAGCTCGAGGGCGAAGCGTGCGAACGCGGCGATGGACGCGTGCTCCATCTGTCCAACAGCGATCCAGTGAGCGGCAACGACGGCGCGGCTCGCGTCGTCGAGCGCCGGCGCGGCGATGGATGCGCCGCATCGCCAATCGCTCCTCGACACCACGCCCGCAACCCGCGCGACGGCGTCGACGAGGAACGGACGACCTCCGGCGCATGCGATGGACGTGCACGTGCGCGGAAGGAGCCCGCCGTCGGGCGAGGTCTCTGCGACGCACGCCGGCCCGCCCGTCGAGCCCTGGCACTCGTTCGTCGACAGGCATTGATCGGCGGTGGCCTCGCAGGAGAACTGAGACGGGATGCCGCACGACCCCGCTCCCCCCGCGTTGCTCGCGCAGAGGCTGCCCGTGGGACAGGCTTCATCGGACGTGCACGTTGCGGGCACGCACGACCCGACCGGGTCTCCGCACTCGCAGATCGCACCGTTCCCGCAATCCGAGTCGTGGACGCAGCCGTAGGAGCAGATGCAGCCCACGGCGACACCACCGCCCGTCGGCACATCGCACGTCCCGAGCGGGTGGGCCGTACAGTCACTGTCGGACGCGCAAGTGCCCTCGAAGCCAGCGTCGTGGTCCTGGCCGATCGGGCAGACGCCCCCGCCGGCGCGCGGGAGCGCAGAGGGGCAGCTCACGACGCTCGCCCGGTGCGAGACGTTGCCTGAGCACTGCACGTAGCCGGTGTTCACCCCGTTCACGACGATGGGGCTCGGGGACTCGCACGGGATGTAGCCAGCGCTGGTCGACGCGTGGCTGCTCGACGTCGAGGAGCGTCCGCTGCCCGACGTGGAGGAGCTTCCGCTGCGCGACGAGGTCGACGAAGCGCCGCTCGACTCGCACGCCCCCCCGTCGCACTCGACCGCGCTGTGCGCCGTCGCCCCGCAACCCAGCGGGCCAAGCCCGAGCGCCGCACCGAGTACTGCGCCCACGACACCGATCGCGCTCTGCGTTCTCATCCGCGCACGATACCTCGAGTTGCTCGACGAGTTGCTCGACGCGTTGAGAGGAGCGTCATCGAGCATCCTGACGCGTCCCGTGGCCGCGCCCCGAGTCGTTTGCCTGTAAGCTCTGAAGCGAAAGAAGCGCGCCGTGAACCCTCCCACCCGCTGGCACGACCCCGAGACCCAGCCATCCCTGCGCGTTCTCGAGGGCGTCATGCGGCTCTTCGGCGCCCGCCTGCGTCGCTCGGACCCGCGCTTCTCTCTCCTCAGGGACGCACTGATGCAAGGTGACCCGCTCGCCGACGCCGTGGCGGAGCTTCTCCACGAGCATGCGTCGGCTCGCGAGCTCTTCGACGCAGCTCTCGAGCATGGCATCGACGCGGTCCCCGATGCCCCGCCAGCCTTGCGTGCGCTCTTCGACGAGCTCGATCGCGACCCGCCGTGGCTCGATCGTTCGGTCCTGCGTGTCGCCACCGACACGATGCTCCGCATGGGGGTCGGCACGACGTACGCCCTCGGCTTCGCGTCGCTCATGAGCGGCTACCTCTCCGCCGGGGGCGTGAAGCCGCTCGCCGCGACCGGCGCCCTCACGCGCATGGCAAAGCGACGCCTCGCCGAGACCAACAAGTTCGTTTGCGACGTGATGACCTCGGGAGATGTCTCTCGCTTCTCGGCCGGATGGAAGACGACGCTCCGCGTTCGCATCATGCACGCCGTCATACGGAAGCGACTCCACGAGTCGCCCACATGGAAGGACGACGCCTGGGGGACGCCGATCAACCAGCACGACATGGCCGGCACGAACCTCCAGTTCTCGATCGTGTACATCGCGGGGCTCGCCGCGCTCGGTCACCTCCTGTCGCGCGAGGAGCGCGAAGCGCTGATGCATCTCTGGCGTTATGTCGGCTCTCTCATCGGCGTCCGCGCCGACCTCTTGCCGACCTCCTTCGCCGAGGGGCTCGAGCTCACCTGGATCTACACGTTGACGGAGGAAGGGCCCGACGACGACAGCCGGGCGCTCGCGAACGCGCTCGTGGGGGCCTTCGAGGGGCGTCTCCCGGGTCGAGCGGGGAGCCTCGCGGGAAAGATCGAGGGAGGATTCCTCGTCGGGTACTCGCGCTTCATTCTCGGCAAGAGCGCGTCGGATGGGCTTCGCTTGCCCGACGGCGCGTGGAAGTACGCCCCGCTGGTGGTTCTGCCCGCGAGGGTGGCTGTCGAGTCACTGCGGCGCCTCGCACCAGGAGGGCGCGCGCGCGCGGTCGACCGCGGACGTCGACGGGTAGAAGCAGAAGCGGCGCTGACGCTCGAAGGGCGTCCGGCAACGTTCACTCCGCCGTGATCCGCATGGGGACGGGGCGTAGAGCGGTGTGCGACGGCCTGATGGCTTCGGACCGACCCGGGATAGCGTGTGAGCTGCGGGGTCAGTCCGGCGCGGTCGTGGACCAGGTGCCGCCCTGCGCGAGACATTGCAGCTTGTACTGGGAGCCTTCCCCGTAGCTGCACGCCACCGTGTTCCCGTCCGGGTATCCTGGGAACCCGCCGTAGGAGCTGGTGCAGCAACCCACCAGCCCCTCGCTCGGGCAAACCGCCACGATCGAGCCGCCGCCCGCCATGCAGTTCAGCTCGGTCTGCGCCGCTTGCGACACGCTCCCCTGGCTACCCGTGCATCCGCAAGGGAACGTGGTTGTGTCCGGATTGCTGGTTTCGTAGGAGCAGTCGTTGCCCGCGTCCGTCGCGTAGTGGCAATAGGAGCTCGTGGACGTCCCGCCGTCCGCGCTCTCCGTCGTCCCGCCATCCGTGGTCTCGATCGTCGACGTGGTGTCGCCCGATCCGCCATCCGCGCCGAGGACGGCGAATCCGCTGCCCTTCGCGAGGCAGTAGCCCGCGGCGCGGGCCTCGGCCAGGTCGTTCGCGCACTGGGTCTCGATGTTGCTGCTCGCGCCGAGGTCGCAGCTCGCGACCGAGGAAGCGGGGAGCTCCCCGCAGCATTGCAGGAGGGTGCTGCAGCTCGACTCGCTCGACGATCCCGCGTCCGGCAGGTCGAGCCCCTTGCCCGCGCCGCCGTCAGCCTCGAACGTGATGACGGTGTCGCCCGCGCACGAGCCCTCTGCCACGCAGACTTTGTCGCAGCAAACGAAGCCGGTGTCGCACGGGCACGGAAGGTTTTCGAGCGGGGCGATCGACCCGCAGGCGACCACCGAGCCCGAGATGGCGGAGAATAAGAGGAGGGAGACGAGGAGGCCGGGAGCTTTCATGACCCTAAGACGAACGGCGAGCGACGGATGGACGAAGCGCTGTTCAAAATGTTGCGCCGAACTCAAGATAGCCCCCCGACGCCGAAACCGCCGCCGAGACTTGCGGACCCTTGGGCCACAGGAGCATGAGCGCTCCGCCCGTCACGAGCGCTCCGCCTGCGACGTAGCCGGCAGCAGCGCCCGTGTTGTAGGCGCTCACGCGGCCATTGCTGGAGGACGCGGCCTGTTGCGACGTCGCGGCCGAGGACGCATTGCCCGCTTGCACCGCGAGCACGGAGAGCGCCGCCCCGACGCCGAGCGCGGCGACACCGACTCCGACGGCCGTCCAGCCGAGTGGACGACGGAGGCTCGCTGTCGACGCCGGCGCGCTCCTCTCCGGGGCGATCGCGGTCGGTTGAACGTACGCATCGACGATGCCGTAGTCGAACGGGAGGGCGAAGAACTGCTCGAGCGCGTCGCTCGCCGCGCCGCGCGCTTCGGCTCGAGGCGGAGTGCTCGTCAAGCTGGCGAGAGCGACGATGTCCGGAGCGGCAGGGATCGCGAACTCCTGCTGGACGTCGACGCGCGTCAGGTACGCCGTGCCGCCGGGCGCCGGGCGCACGACGTGCACGGCCTGGCCAGGGCTGTTGTGCAGGTCGAGCAAGCGCACTCCGCGGCCGTCCTCGAGCAGGTAGTGGCCCGCGTGCGCGCCGTCGATGTCGATGCGCCGCGTGAGGGCCGCGTGGACGTCGATGAGCACGTCGGAGTCGCGCGGCGGGCGAGAGTGCACCTCGGGGCGAAAGCGCTCGTTCGGGATGGATGCGTTCGCCCGCTGGATGAAGGCGGCGACCTCGCGGTAGCTGACCCGCCCGTCTCCGTCGGCGTCGGCGGCCCCGTAGAGCGCCGAGCGGACCTCGTGGCTGAAGACCCCCGCCTGCAGCGCGTCCCACTCGTGGCTCTTGCCGTCAGACGACGTCGACAGGAGCAAGCCGACGCGCGGGTCGTCGGCCAGGCCAAGCGTATCGACGAAGCCGTGGACCGGACGCCGCTCGCCCCCGGGACCGCGTCCGTAGGCCAGGGAGTACGAAGCGCAGGCATCGACGATGACGTGCACGCGACTCGCGGGGATGTGAGCGATGAGCTCGGCGAGGTCGCTGCCGGAGAGACGGGCGTCTTCGAGCGTGATGTAGCCCTGACCGTTGTGGACGCCGCCGTGGCCAGCGTACGCGATGTAGAGGAGCGTCTCGACGCCGCGCGATCGGGCCTGCGCGACGTCTGCGGTGACCTGCGCAACGACGCGGTCGAGCGGCGCGCGGCGAGGCTCGAGCGCTTCCGCGGCGGCCTGGGGATGCACGCGGCGCGTGTTCTCATCGGGCCGCGTGAGGAGGTACGTCCGGGCACCGAGCAGGCGAAAGAGGTCGAAGTAGCGCGCGGCGTCGTCGTCGGCGTAGCGGAGCGGAGGGAGCTCCGAGTCGACCGAGACGTTGGAGCCGATGATGATCGCGAAGGTGGCGGTGGTCTCGCGTGGCTCGTCGGCGCGCGCGGGCGACGCGGCCGCACACAGCGCGGCGAGCACGGCGACGACGAGCGCGGCGACGGCACCGCCGCGGTCTTGGGCGCGCGCGTTCAGACGACGGAAGCTCTGGCTCGGGCGGGGCACGTTACGGCTTCACGATAAACGAAGTCGTGCTCTCGATCGCCCCGGCGATCGGGAGGGGGCCCGACGGGTGGCTGCGAAGCTGCGCCTCCACATCCTGCACGGAGGTCGCACCGTCGACGAACAACGCGTGGACGAGGAGCTGCCGGCCATCGAGGCGCTGGCTGATCGCGTCGGGCAGCTCGTGGCGCGCGCCGTCGGTGGCGATCGGGACGGCGACCGGGTTGTCCTCGGGACGCGTCCACCCGGGATAGAACCAGTAGACGTGCGCGTGCTCGTCCGTGCCGAAGATCATGAGGCGTGGCTTGCCCGCACCGTTCTCGTAAGCAAACGCGAGCTCATCGTGGGCGCCGATCGACGAACCTGCCCGCGCGGGGGTCCGGCGCTCGGTGGCCTGGTAAACCAGCACATGCGACGCCGGCTGCGCGACACCGCCTCCTCGCGATGCGAAGCCGTCCGTAGCCGACGGGGCCCGGACCCAGAGCAGCAGGCACGCCGCCATCGCGACGAAGGGGACCACGTACGGCAAGACGCTGGCTCGCGCTCCCACCCCGAGCGCCCGCCCGAGCCGCTCTTCCGGTCGCAGCGCCGTCGGGTCGAGCTGGGAGAGCAGATGGTGACGGCCGTAATACGCGTGGCAGGCGTCGCACTCGAGCAGGTGCGCGCGCAGTGACCGCTCGTCACGGGTGGAGATGGTCCCCGCGAAGTGGCGGTCGACATGAGCTCTCTCTCTGCAGGCGCTCATGAGCTCCCCCCGTCGAGCAGGAATTTTCGAAGGAGCTCGCGAATGCGCTGCTCCTGATACACGAGCGTCGTCCGCTGCATGCCGAGCTCGGTTGCGGCCTCGCGCTGCGGGAGCTGGCGGATGAAGCGCGCATCGAAGACCCCCGCCCAGGCGACGGGGAGCTTCTCGCGGACGAAGCGATCGATGAGCATCTTGGCGTCGACGGCGTCGTCGAAGCGCGGCGCGACGGGGACTTCCGCCCCTGCGCCTGCGGTTTGCTCCGACTCTTCGCGCCGTAGCCTGCGGGCGACGTCGATGGCTCGGTTCGCGGCGATCTGCACGAGCCAGCCGCGCAGGTTCCCCCCCCGGAAGCTCTGTCGCATCTCCGGGTCGGTGAGGAGCCGGTAGAACACCTCGTGCGTCACGGTCTCGGAGTCGGCGGCCCCGAGCACGCGCTCGGCTGCTCGGGCGACGTCGGCATAGTGGTTCCGGTAGCACTCCTCGAGTGTCCGCTTCCGTCCGGCATGGAAGTCGGCGAGCCAGGAGTCGGGGACCATCCAGGGTAGGTGTACGACGTCGGCGTCCAAGCTGGGTCCCCCTTCGGGCGGCTCCTCACGATCGATCAACGAACGGGGCCCTGCGAATGGACGAACCGGACTGAGCGCCTCACGACGATGGACGCGCAGGACGGCGTAGCTGTCTTCCCGCGTCAAGACGCACGGAGAGCGCTCGATCCGCGGGGGGGTGGCCTGCGATCACGGCCCGGCGCCGCATTCCCCCGTGGAACTGAGGCTGTCCAGCTCCTGCTGGCAGAACGTCGCGTTCTTGCTTCCCACCGCGATCGAACACTGCGATCCGGATGGCTGTCCGTCGCAGCAGGGCGCGAGGTCGCCGCATGGATCCGGGCCCACGGCTCCGTCCCCGCCCGCGGTCGTGACCTCGACGTCCGTGCTTGCGTCCGAGCCGTTCTCGCCGGCACACACACCCGACGCTTGATCAGTGACGAGCGCCGCGAGACAGGCCGAGGTCAAGCCAGCGCTCACGGTGGCCTCGCACGTCGTTCGGACCACGCCGCTCGTCCTCGCGCAACATACGCTCAGCGCCTCGCACGACGTCGCCGGCGCGGGGCTCCCCGCGTTGCATGCGGAGACGACGACCGCAGTCACCATTACTGTTTCGACGAAGCCGATCCGGATGCTCACTACGGCCCTCTCTGCCTCAACCATGAGCGCCGCCCCGCAAAAAGTCTACCCGCTCAGGACGAGCGCGACGCGCGTCTGCGTAGACATCGACCCCGCTTCGCGCTTCCTTCGGCCGGAACACTCCTCACTCCTTGCATGGAGGTCACGTTGCTCTTCGTCGCGCGGCACATCGACAGCCTGATCCCGCTCGGGTTGGGCATCGTTTTCACCTGGCTGGCCTTTCGACGGAACACCGCCTTGGCCGCGCTGCCTCGGAAGATCTTTCGGATCTGCGGACCTGCCTTGATCGTCATCGGTGGGTTGCTGCTCCTGAAGCCCGACGCCGCCCCGAGCTGGCATACGCAGTTCACCGCCGACAGAGTCGCCTCGGCAGACTTCCCGGGCGTCGCGACTCCGAAGGAAACCACCGACACGATGGGAGACATCACCGTCAAGCGGACGAGCTTCGCGTACGACGTCCCCGGCAAGGACATCGCACTGTTCCTGTCCTCCTCGGCGCTCCCCGCAAGCGCTCGAACCATGACGGACGCGCAGCGCATCGAGAGCACCTTGGCGTATCTGACCTCGCAGGGATCGCGCGTGGTTCAAAACGAGACGGACGCGACCGGGTCCGTCCATCGGCTGACGCTGCGACAAGACGACAAGAAGGCCACCATGCAGATGGCGCTCGCCTATGTCGGTGACAGCGTCTACCGGGTCGTAGCGAGTTGGACGGATGGACAGGAGGACAAGCCGATGACCGATCGGTTCGTGACCTCCTTCCGCGTCTCCCGCGCACAGAAGGAGTAGTCTCTCAGACTTCCATATGCTCCCGGCTCGTCTCGTCGGCTGTCCCGTCTGAGCCAGACACGCCCGTGCCAGCGAGACAACGGTCCGCGGTCAGGGGTCCACGCCGTTCGCGAGCCGCCCCGCGAGGAGCGGATTCGCTGGCGAGCGACCGGCGGCGACCTGCCGCCGAAGGCCGACGATGGTCTTGTAGCCCCAGCTCTTCTGGAACGCGTTCATGACCCACCCGGGGATGTTGCCCATCGGGTCGGCGTGGATCTCGGCGACGACGTGCGTGCTCCTTCGGTCGGGGCTCGCCTGGAGCGTGAATGTGCTGCCGGTCAGGATGCCGCGGACGTAGTCCGTCCTGGGTGCGTCGGGGTCGTCTGTGGAGCGCATGTCGACGCGAAAGCCAGTGCCGCCGCCCTCGACGGTCAGGTGGACCGTGTAGACGAAGTCGCGATCGGTGATCAGCGGCGGGCTGCCGATGTGGCAGTAGAGGACGTAGTCCTCGTCGCGCACCTTCCTGATGATGCGCACTTCTCGGATGCTGTCCATCCACTGATTGTTACGCGAGACGTCGACGAGCACGTTGGCGACCGCGAGGATGGGCGCCGGGACGTCCCCTTCGCCACGGAACGCGACGAATGAGCTCCCTGGAACCGCCTTTCGTGCGACCTGGATGCCGTCCTCGACGCGGAGGATCTCCCAGCCCGCGGAGCTGCTGTCCGCGTGGACGACCGGGGTCGCGAGGGCGACGAGGATGGCCGCCGCAAGACCGAGCGGCCGGAGCGCTCGGCGTGCGGTGCGGATCAGGGAGTCCGCCCGGTTCGTCGAAGGTGTGGGGATCAAGAGTCCATGATGACAGCGGTGCCGGTCGGCGCCAAGGGGCTGAGCTCGGCCGAGCCGCGCTTCGAGCTCGCAGCGTCTCCGAGGGGAATAAGACGCGTACGGGTGCTCACACCGGGCTCGGGGTCGTGTCTACCGGCAGGACACGCCGGTGATGTCGTCGTGGGCGCGCACGGAAATCAGTGTCCCGCGGGCCGCGCGGGCGCCGACGCCGCGATCGAATTCAACGTCTCCACCACCTTCGGAGCTAGCTGAAGCTCTGCAGCCTTCAGGTTCTCGCGCAAGTGGCCGAGGGACGACGTCCCCGGGATGAGCAGCACGTTCGGCGCGCGCTGCAGCAGCCAGGCGAGCGCGACCTGCATCGGCGTGGCCTCGAGGGACTTCGCGACGTCGGACAGCGTCGACGACTGAAGCGGCGAAAAGCCGCCCAGCGGGAAGAACGGCACGTACGCCACTCCCTCCTTCGCCAGCCGATCGATGAACGCGTCGTCGCCGCGGTAGGCGAGGTTGTACTGGTTCTGCACGCAGACGATCTCCGTCACCGCGCGCGCCTCCGCGAACTGCTTGGCGGTGACGTTGCTGAGACCGATGTGCTTGATCTTTCCCTGCTTCCTCAGCTCGAGGAGGACCTCGACGTGCGCCTTGACCGGAGCGTCGCCGAGGCCGAGATGGCCGACGCGCATGTTGACGATGTCGAGCGACTCGAGGCCAAGGTTTCGCAGGTTGTCGTCGACGGCCGAGCGGAGTTCCTCGGGTGACTCTGCGCGGTTCCACGAGGCGTCGGCTCCGCGCTTGGCGCCGACCTTCGTCACGATGACGAGGTTCGTCGGGTAGGGGTGGAGGGCGCGCTTGATGAGCTGGTTGGTCACATGCGGTCCGTAGAAATCGCTCGTGTCGATGTGGTCGACCCCGGCGGCGACGGCCTCCTTCAGGACGGCGACGGCCGCGTCCGGGTCCTTCGGCGGGCCGAACACCTGCGGGCCGGCGAGCTGCATGGCGCCGTAGCCCATGCGGTTCACCGTCAGGCTGGTACCGGGAAACGTGAAGCGGCCGCCGAGGTTCTTCGATTGTGAGTTGGACATGAACGCCAACTTAACGTCCCCGGAAGGATGAACCAGCGAATAGTATAGATACGACTCATGAACGCCGTTCATGCAAGGGACCTCGACCTCAACCTCCTTCCCGTCCTCGTCGCCGTCGCCGACACCGGCTCGGTCACCGCCGCCGCGACGCGCCTCTACCTCACGCAGTCCGCCGTCAGCGCTGCGCTTGGTCGCCTGAAGTCCAGCATCGGCGAAGCGATCGTGACGCGGCACGGGCGCGGCGTCGTCCTCACGGAACGAGGCGCGCGCCTCGTCGCCGACGCTCGACCGCACCTCGACGCGATCGTACAGACCGCGCTCCAGCCGACGCGCTTCGATCCCAAGACGACCGATCGCACCGTCCGGATCGGGCTGGCCGACTCCACCGACGAAACGCTCCTGCCACCGCTGCTCCGCTTTCTCGAGGTCGAGGCGCCGCACATGCGCCTCGTATGCAGCACCATCCAGTTTCGTACCGTGGGTGAAGCGATCACCACTCGCCGCATCGATCTCGCGGTCACCGTGGCCGACGATCTCCCCGCGTCGATCGCGCGTCGCCCGCTTCTTCGGAGCCACTTCGTCTGCGTCTTCGACCCGCGCTTCGTCCGGCTCGGCGCGCGCCCCACGGAGCGCGCATATCTCGCGCAAGACCACGTGATCGTCTCGTACAACGGCGATCTGCGCGGCGTCGTAGAAGAGACGTTCGGACGTGAGCGTCGCGTTCGCTGCTCGGTCGGCAGCTTCGCCAGCGTCGGCGCGATCGTCGACGGAGGGCGCCTCGTCGCCACCGTCCCGATCATCGTCGCGCGCCAGGTCCTCCGCGTCCGGCCGCACCTGAAAATGTCGGTACTTCCGTTCCCGCACGAGGCTGGAAGCGTCGATCTCCTGTGGCCCACGGCGCTCGAGGTCGATCCGGCGTGCCGATTCGTGCGAGAGGCCATCGTGAGAATCGCCAGCGCCGCGTGACACGCGGTTCCCCGCGAGGGCCCTCGGTGTAACGTCGCGGGTATGAGCGGCTATCGCGAGGGCGTGTGCAACTTCTGTGACGGGGCCCCCGAGGAGCGGTGCCCGAGGTGTCAGGCGGCAGTCTGCGCGACTCACGGCGTCGCAGGGCGCGAATGGTGCTCGGTCTGCATGAAGGAGCTCAAGGATGACCTCGACGTCGCGGGTTTCGGCGTCGACGTCAACGCCGTTCCTGGAGACTTCAGTCGAGACACGACGAGATGGAGCTCGTACGTGGACCGGAGCGCCGGCCTCGACGTCGGGTCGATCGTGAGCGTGCTGCGAGCGATGATCGGGAGCATCTTCGGCGGCGTGAAGAAGGCGAGGGCCCGTCGCGTGTTCCGCGCTCGCTCCGCGGCGGAGATCGCCGAGTGGAGGCGGACCGCCGGCGTGTGGTCGCGCACGTAGACGATGGCGGTGAATCGGAAGCCACCGGGGACACGTACGCACGACGTGCGCATGCAGCTGAGGCGACCGACGCGTCCGATCTCGGAGCGCATCAGGGGCAGGACCGCGTCGGGAGGAATACAAGGGCCAGGCTTCGTGTCAGGAGGGGATGTTGCCGTCATCCGTTCGCCAATCGCTACAGCTCGCGCAGGTGGTCGCTGCGGCCGCGCTCGTCCGGAGCGTCGCCTATGAGCGATGGGTCACCGTCATGGTGGCCAGTCTGCTCATCGCGGGCGCCGCGGTCGCGCAACGAGGGAAGGTATGGGGGGTGGGTCTGGCGCTCGCATCCGCGGTCGCGTTCGTCGGCGCGTGGGGGCTCGGGATGGCGCCCGCGTGGTTCCTTCTCGTGGGTGTCGCAGGCGTTCTTCCGTTCATGGTCACCTGGCCACCGCTCGCACGGTTCGATCGTGCCGCGGCAACGGTCGGGGCAACCTCTGCAGCGGCCGCAGGCGCGCTCGGTGCGGTGGCCTGGCGTGCCGTCGCCTGGTCGATGTTCCGTCACGGCGATCTTCTGGCTCCGACGTGGAGACTGACGGCGTTCAGTGGCGTCGCAGCGGCGCTGACAGCCGTGGGCACGGCCGTCGTTCTGCGGCGCACGGCGTTCGCTCCTCGTCAGCCGCGACGCGAGCAAGCTGTCGGGCGCGGTCTCAGGCTGGACCTCGGTCGCTCCTCGCTCGCGATGCCAGCGTCACAGGAAGCGGACGCAAGCACGGCCCATGCGGACGACGAGGCGGGCTGGGATGACGTCGAGGAGGAGCGCCTCAGGAGCGCCGCCACGACAGCCGCTCCCGTCGTACGATGACGTGCGGGGCGTATCGACCCGTCACTCCCCAGTCGCGTCGCACACGTGAGTCACGGGAAGCCGTTTGCGCGGATCGGCACTACGTTCGCCGTGCCGTCCTGCGAAGCGTCGCGAAGAGGGCCTTGGGGTAAGGGTCGAGCTGGCCCTGGTAGACGGTGTCCGCGATCTCGACGACGTCGAAGCTGCCCTCGAAGACGCGGCGCAGGTCGTCCGGTGCGAAGCGGTGGGGGCCGTGCCGCCCGGGCTGCAGGTGGCTGAACGTCTTCACGAAGAGCCATCCAGACGGCGCAAGGAGCCGGTGCATGGTCTCTGAGTAGGGGGCGCGCTGCTCGGGCTCGAGCACGTGGAAACACCCACGATCGAAGATGACGTCGTACGGCCCGGTGAGCCGGGACGCGAGGATGTCGTCCTGCACGAAGCTGACCTGAGCGCTGCGCTCCTTGGCCATCCGACCCGCGTACGCCAGAGCAGCTGCGGAGACGTCGGTCGCCGTCACCACGAAGCCGCGTAGTGCGAGGGCGATCGCCTGGGTTCCTGGCCCAGTCCCTTGATCGAGCATGCGTCCCGCCAGAAGCCCGTGCCGGCCGAGCGCGGCGTCGAGGTCGGGGTCGAGTGTCGGCCAGTACCAAGGCAGCTTTTCGATGGTGCCGTTCTGGTACAGCTCTTCCCAGTTCGGGAAGCCGAGCGGTTGGGTCATGCCGGAGGATCTACCTCTTCGGGCGATGGCGAGCCATCGAGGCTCGGTGCGAACTGAAGCCAGGCGCTTCAAGCGCCTGAAGAGGTCAGCGGTGCGGCCGAAGATCTCGAGCATCCTGGTGCTGGCGCGGTCGCCCTCGTCTCTCGACGGTGGACCCTACCGCGACACTGCGGCGGCCGCCTGCTCGATCAACGAGACGACCGCGTCCGGGTGGGGCACATAGACCGAATGGCTGCCCGACGTCTCCGCCACCGTGGCGTGGGCGCGCTGAGCCATCTGTCGCTGCGCGGGCGGCGGGATCATCTTGTCGGTCGTCGCGACGTCGGGTTCTGCACGATGGTGACGTCGAACCCGTCGGCGCGCAGAAGGCGATACACGCCCTCCCAGCCAGAGCCGTCGACGAACCCACCGTGAACCAGGACGACGGCAGGATGATGCTTGTGATTGGTCGGCACGAGTGCCTCCCTTTCGTCGCACGTCAGACGTAGCAACGCGCGTGCCCGGACACCGGCGCGTAGCCACAGGCGTTGGCGCGGCTCTTCCGTGCGGAGCGACGTCTCGAGCTACCAGGCGACGGTGCGGCCGAGGTAGTCGAGATATTGCAAACCACGCTTGCCGCACTGCGCGTTCACGGTCGCAACGAGATTCGGAATGCTCTCGTCGATGCTCAAGCGCGCGTCCGCACCCCCCATATCGGTGCGCACCCAACCGGGAGCCATGAGGAGCAGGGTCCTGGAATCGCCTGCGTGGCGTGCCGCGAAGCTCCGCATCAATGTGTTCAGCGCCGCCTTGCTGGCCCTGTAGACCTCGTAGTGTCCGCTCAGGTTGTTCGTGACGCTCCCCTGCCCGGACGACATCACGCCGATGGTGCCGTTCGAAGAAACGAGGTCCTGAAGAGCCTCGATGACCCGCATCGGGCTCAGAGCGTTCGTGACCATCACGCGCACGAACTCGTCTGTCGAGACATCGGCAATCGTCTCTCGATCGTCGTTCTTGACGCCTGCGTTGACGAACAGCAGATCGAAGCGCCTCGCCGAAAGCCGTTCCCGCAGCGCGGTGACCTCGGCCGGGTGATTGATGTCGACGGACTCTACCTCGAGCCGGCCGTCGGACGACTCAGCCAGTCGCTTCAACTTGTCTCCGGACTCGGGCCGGGCGGTGGCGACGACGCGCCAGCCAAGGCCGAGGTAGCTCTCCGCGAGCGCATAGCCGAGGCCCCGGGACGCACCGATGAGGAGGAGTCGTTCTTCGCGAGGAGTCTCGAGGGGGGTGCGCATGTTTGGCAACGAGCTACTTGCGCCGGACGGGGAGCCCCATGCGCACGCGGTCGATGAAGGCGCTGCTGTCGAGCTCGACGTCATCGGCCCCCTCGCCATCCCCGTCGGACACGAGCACTTCGTTCACGAGCACGGCTCGCACGTCGCTCGGAATCTTCGACTTCGCGAGATCGCGCATCGACGTCGCGAAGCGGTATTCCGCCCCGTACCCGATCACGTGAGTGGCGAGCAGCTTTCCACCGATCTCGAAATGGTGGTTCTCAGGGTGGAGCAGCGGGGTGGTGACGTCGCCGTGAATGGTGGCGGAGTAGTCGTTGTAGAAGCCGGCGAGCGCTTCGGTCACCTCCAGCGACCCCTGCACGCCGAGCTCCCCGGTCGTGACCATCCGCGCGCATTTCATGTCTCCGAGCACGAAGACTCCCGCAGCGGGATCGTCGGTGTCGGAATACAGGCCGCCGACCGTCAGGTTCCCCCGCACGACGAGGCCAATCAGGTTCTGCTTGAACGTCTCGAGATCGCCCTCGACGTGGAGGTCGCCGTCGGCGACGACAATGTCGTAGACGCTTCCGATCAAGAGGTCGTCCTCGAAGAGCGGCTCGGCCCCCTCGAACGAATCGGTGAGGGAGCGGATCTCCTCGATCGTCGCCTCGCCCGCGAGCCACGACCGACCGAGAGTGTGAGACCCCGTGGTCTTCGGTGCGCGAGCTGTCGCCGGCGGTGTCGGAGGCCGGGCCGCGGTCTTCGGGTCGGGCCGCCGCGCGAGCTTCTTCGCGGGAGCCGGCGTCGTCGTCTTCTTCGCGCTCTTCCTGGGGGCGTTCTTCACGCCACGCTTGGCCATCGAGGCAGCGTTCCTGGACGTTTTCTTCGGGCTGCCGACGCGCTTCGCCATCTTCTTCGCGCTCGCGCGCTTCTTCGGCGCCGTACCCCTGGAGGTCTTTTGCACCGCCTTCTTGGCGACCGTCTTGGACTTCTTCGCTGCCATGGCGCCATCGTAGGGGATTTTCACGGTCATCTCGACCTCGTCCTAGGGCGGCCGGCGCTAAGGGGAGGCTTCGACACGCGACCTCGCGCTTCGATGCAATCTTCGCGCGTCTAGCCCTCTTCATCGGCGCGATGCTCTCGGTTTTGCTAATCGCTCGGACGCTCGCGCGGCGCGCCGCTCGCGTTACCCCAACCGTACCCCCCCAAGGAGAAGTTCATGACCTCGCTCTCTCTCGACCCCAAGACGTCTGCGCTCCTCGTCATGGACTTCCAGACGGCCATCGTCGAAATGGCGGCGGCCGACAAGGACGCTCTGCTCGCGCGCACCGCCAAGCTCGTCGACGCCGCGCACAAGGCGGGAGCGCGGGTCATCTACATCGTCGTCGGTTTCCGCGCCGGGTACCCCGAGGTGAGCCCCCACAACGCGTCCTTTGCGCCGGTGCGCGAGAGCGGCCGCTTCATCGAGGGGTCGGCGGGGACCGAGATCCACGCGACCGTCGCGCCCAGCCCCAGCGACGTCGTCGTCACCAAGCACCGCGTGAGCGCGTTCGCGGCGACAGACCTCGACATGATCCTCCGGTCCAACGGCGTCAGCACCCTGGTCCTCGCCGGGCTCGCGACGAGCGGCGTCGTCCTCTCCACCGTGCGCCACGGCGCCGACGCGGATTACAAGCTCGTCGTCGTCGAAGACTGCTGCGGCGATCGCGACCCGGAGGTCCACCGCGTGCTCATGGAGAAGGTCTTCCCGAGGCAGGCGACCATCGCGAAGTGTGAGGAGGTCGTCGGAGCGCTGGGCAGCCGCGTGTGACGCGCCGCCGCCGGCATCGCCGCTCCGTGTAGAGTGCCCGGCCGTGAACCCGCTCGACGGCTGGCTTGAGGCGCACGCGCCGCACCTCCTGGCGTGCTTCGGCGAGCCCGTCACTGCAAAGTCCCTCGAAGAGACCGTGACCTTGCTCGGAAGAGATCTTCCGACCGCCTACGTGGACTTCCTCCGCGAGCACGACGGGCAGCGCTTCGTGACCGGTGACATACCCGGAGCCGGCACCCTCGCCCCGATCTTCGGGGCGTTCGAGATCCTCCCGGTCAGCTACGCCCGGGGCGAGTGGCGGTCGATGCGCGAGTGGGGCGAAGGGATGGGCGGCATCGAAGCCGTGGGACCAGTACGAGCGGTCTATGCCCATGAAGCGTGGTGGCCGTTCACGGTCATCTACGGATCGAGTCATCATCACTGCATCGACCTCGATCCCGCCCCGGGCGGTGACGTCGGCCAGGTCATCGTCGTCTCCATGAAGGACGACCGACGCACCGTCATCGCACCGTCGCTCGATGCGTTCCTGGAGCGGCTCGCCGGAGTGCTGGACGATTCGGTGATCGAGATCGGCGCGCACGGGATCGAGCTCTTGGACGATGCGCTTGACTGGCTCATGGGCGCCTGAGCAGCCTCGGTACCGGGCACTGCGTGCCCGTCAGTAGGCGTTCGGGGCCCCCTCGAAGTTGTGGGTCTCCCCAACCGAGAGCTCGCAGCTGGCCGCCCGACCGAGCCTCGCGTCGACGGGGACGCTGAGACTCCAGGGCTTGCCCGCGTTCGCGTACATCTGGAGCGGTTGCTCGCGACGCAGGTCCGCCAGCTGCGTCCCGGGCGAACCGGGCGCACGGGGCGCGGCATACACGTACAGTTCCAACACGGAGCCAACCCGGTTGTAGATGGCGGGAAGGTCTCCACGGAACGAGCCGGTGGCTGTGACCATACCCTTCTCCAGGGTGCACGAGTCGACCTGAACGCAGGACGTGGGGAGCAGGATCGACGGATCGAGCGGCTTGTTCGGATCATGGGGCTCCACAGAGATGGGCAACGGCTGCGGGCCGACGGGGGCGGTCGCGGCTGGCTGACCCGCGGGAGCGGCAGTTGCAGTAGGCGGTGGTGTGGACGACGGCGCAAAGACCAAAGCGCTGGGAGCCGCCTCCGCGGGTCTGTCCGTGGCTACGTCACAACCATCGATGCTGAGCGACGCGAGGACCGCGCCTGCGAACTGGAGGAGGAGTGGGTATCGTCTCGGCTCTCGGTGCGCGTCTCGTTGGTTCACGGGCGCAAGAACGCCCTCGAAGGAAAGGCGCTTCCCGCAGGCATCGAGGGGACGTCGCGACGCTCGCAGGATGGCAGGCGGCGCCGCTCGTTCCCGCGCTAGAGTCGATCCGGAGAGGGCGACGGCTGCGATGCGCGCGAGGGTAGAGCATGTCGTCTTCGTGGTCGCCGCCACCCTCTCGTGCGGAGCACGAAGCGAGCTCTACGTGCCCGGTGCAGCCTCTCCCGACGCAAGCGCGGCCGAGCCCATCGACGGGGCCCGCGACGCGACGCGCGCGCGGGACGCGGATGCGAGCCGAGACGCGAGCGCGCACGACGCGACGCGGGGCAGTGGTCACGACGCAGGACGAGATGCCGACGTCACGCGAGACGCACCGCGCGATGTTGCCCGCGAGACCAGCCCACCCGACGCGCCCGGCGACGCGCTGCCGAGGGACTCGCCGCCCGAGGGATCGCCACCGCCGCACGCCGTGGTCCCGCGGCAGATCGCACCGCTCTCGACGTCTCGGGTCACGCGCCGAACGCCGACGCTTCGGTGGGTTCAGGCGACCGCACACCCGGACGTCACGCTCGACCTCTGCAACGACCGGGCGTGCATGCTGCCGATCGCATCCGGGATTCCTGTCAGCGGGACGAGCTACACTCCCACGGTCGCCCTGCCCGTCGGCGTCGTCTACTGGCGCCTCCACCCCGCGACGCTGCCGACGCTCACGAGCCCGACGTGGGAGTTCACCGTAGGCGCTGGCGATGCGCGCGTGGATGCCTCCTGGGGGACCACCTTCGACGTTGACGGAGACGGCCACGCCGACCTCGTCGTGGGGAGTGAGTACTTCCCTTCCCCGGTCGCCGGCAGCGTCTACGTCTTCCTCGGTAGCTCCCACGGCCTTGGCACGACCCCCTCCGCGACTCTGACGGCGCCCGACGCGAGCGGCGGCTTCGGCACCTCCGTCGCGAGCGCCGGGGACGTGAACGGAGACGGGTATGCCGACCTCATCGTCGGTGAGCTCCTCGCGTCGAACACGGAGATCGCCTACCTCTACCTCGGCAGCGCGAGCGGCCTCGCCACCACGCCCGCAGCGACGCTCACCGCACCGGACGCGCCTCAAGGCGAGCTCACCACCATCGTCGCGAGCGCGGGGGATGTCGACGGTGACGGCTACGCTGACGTCGTGGTCGGAGCGAACTCGCCGCGCACCGCAGCGACAGTGTTCCTGTATCGCGGCAGCGCGAACGGCCTCGCCACCACGCCAGCGGCGACGCTCACCGCACCGGCCGGCGCGAACGCTCTCGACTATGGCCAATCGGTCGCTGGCGCGGGAGACGTCAACGGCGACGGCTACGCGGACGTCGTCGTGGGCAACTCGACCGCCGTGAGCGCGTACGTGTACCTCGGAAGCGCGGGCGGGCTCGCCCTCACGCCGACGGCCACGCTCGGCGGGTCATTCCCGATGCTCTCGAACTACGGTGTCAGCGTCGCTGGAGCGGGCGACGTGAACGGCGACGGGTACGCCGATGTGATCGTCGGCGACGACCTGAACGCGACGGCGTATGTCTACACGGGGAGTGCCGCGGGCGTCCTCACCGCGCCCGCCGTGATGCTCGCGAGCCCCGAAGGCCCGACAGGCGACGAGCGAGGCAACTATGGCGCCGCCGTCGCGAGCGCGGGCGATCTGAACGATGACGGCTATTCCGACGTCGTCGTGGGCGCGCCGAATGTCTACGGGCGGGTGTATCTCTACCTCGGGGGCATGGGCGGGCTCACCACGACGGCGAGCGTGACGCTGAACGCGCCTGGAGGTGAGTTCACCAACTTCGGAATCTCGGTTTGCAGCGCGGGCGATGTGAACGGCGACGGGTATGCGGATGTCGTCGTCGGCGCGGACACCGCGTCGAGCGGGAGCGATACCGGGACGGTGTATGTGTTTCTCGGGCCGGGCGGGACGTCCGACGCCGGGGCACCGGCTACCACGCTTACGGGCATGGCGATGCACGAGCATTTTGGGACTTCGGTCTTCGGTGCGACCAACTGACGGGAATACACACGGAAGAGCGCCCCTTGGAGAAGCTCGTCCCCGACGATCCTCGCTTCGTCCCGAGCGCGACGAGCGATCACCCCACGCGTCCCCCCTCGACCACGGCGAGCTGCACGGACAGCTCGAAGTGCGCTCCTCCGTGCGCAAACGGCTCCCCCACCCACGCCTCGAAGCACGGCTGGTGGTCGGGCGCGAAGCCGCTGCGAGGGAGCCACGTCCCGTAGAGCCAGTCGAGCGCACGCGTCTCGAGGTCGATGGCCCCCGAGAGCGCGAGCTCGGCCACCCTCATCGCCGGCAGCCGCGTCTCGCTCACGTCGACGCCGAGCTTCGCGCCCTGCGGGACCTCGACCGCTACGTCGTAACGACAGAGCTCTATCGGCACGATCTCGGGATCCTCCCACTGGTAGCCGAGCCACTGGCCCCCCGCGAGACCGCGCTCCTTTGCCCACGCCACGAGCCCCGCCGCTGCCTCTGGCACACGGTTTCCTTCGTAGGGCCTTAGCACACGACGGTACGCCACGCGTCGCTCAGGCAGCTCGCGCAACCGTACGGTGAAGCCGTCGGGGTTGGCGCCTTCGGGTAGTCGCGCCAGTTTTTCGCCGTAAGGGAGCGCGCTCATCATCTGGTGGCGCCTCGTGGCGCGGAGCTGTTCGATATCGAGCTTGCGCGGCGACACGCCGAAGTGTTTGCGGAAGCTGCGCGAGAAGTCGGAGCTGCCGCTGAACCCGCACGCGAACGCGACCTCCGTCAGCGACGGCGGGGCGCCATAGGCCATGAGATAGACCGCCCTCTCGAGGCGCACGCGCTTGACGAAGTCGTGCAGCGTCTCTCCCACGAGCGCGCGAAAGACGCGGTGGAAATGGTACGGCGAGAAACACGCGACCCTCGCCACATCAGCGAGGTTGAGCGGGTCGGCCAGGTTGCGCGTGACGTGGTCGATGGCGCGGTTGACGCGGTCGACGCAGTCGAGATTCGCAAGATCTGGCAAGTCGCCCATGCCGCCCCGAATTATCTTCGCGCCATGACCACAACGAACGCAATGATCCTCGGTAAGTTCTCGGTGAGCCTGTCGGTAAAAGACCTCGAGGCCTCTCGCACCTTCTACCAGAAGCTCGGCTTCGAGCCGGTCGGCGGCGACGCCGCGCAACGCTGGCTGGTCCTCCGCAACGGCAACGCGACGGTCGGCCTCTTCCAGGGGATGTTCGAGCGCAACATGCTCACGTTCAACCCGGGCTGGGATGCCGACCGCAAGACGCTCCCGGAGTTCACCGACGTGCGCGAGCTGCAGCGGCGGGTGAAGGGCGCAGGGATCGAGCCGACCACGGCGGCCGACGAGTCGAGCAAGGGGCCGGCCCACTTCATGGTCGTCGACCCGGACGGCAATCCGGTGCTCATCGACCAGCACGTGTAGGCGCCCCAGACCACCCTGCGATCAGGGCCAAGCCCCCCGCAGCTGATCACGCCGCGCATCGACGCCGACGCAGTCGCCGCCCGCGGCGTCGGGGGCCCGCATACACCGGCCGCCGCGAGGCACGCCCGCCGTCCGGTTCCGGAGGGCAGACGGACGCGGCCCTCTGAAGGCAGGTGTTCGTGGTGGGGAGCGCATCCGACGCCTGATGCTGGTTACTCCCCGACCCGTACTCCTCCTAGACTCACCCAGAAGTTGGACGTGACTTCGCCGTGAGTGATGCCTCCATTCGCCCGCGCGCCGCGCTCCTTGTCGCGTTCGCGCTCCCGCTTGCCGCGTTCGCGCTGGTCGCGCCACAGATCGTCGCGCAGGACCTGCCGTGGTGGGACGAGGCCACGTACCTCGGTCTCGGCCGCGGTCTCGTCGCGGGTGCGCCGCCTGACTTCGCGTGGTCCCCCGCCTATGCGCTCACGCTCGGGATCGCGCGTGCGGCGCTTGGACCCGCGCGGGCGGTCGCCGTCGTCCACCTGGCATGGGCGGCCGTGTTCGCGGCGGCGGTGGGGCTGAGCGCCCGGACGCTGCTGCGCGACCTGCGCCCCGCGCTGGCCCTCGCCGCAGCGGCGCTCGGCAGTTCCCATGCGCTCGTCGTCGTCGGGCCGCAGCGTGCAGCGATCTCGCTCGTGCTCCTCGCCTTCGCCGTGCTGGCCTCCCGGCGGCGGCCGCGCGCAGGCCTCGCGACAGGGGCAGTGCTGGCCATCGCCGCGGCGGCGTGCCGCCTGGAGGCCGCGTTCGCCATCCCCTTCCTGCTCCCCGCGGCCTGGGCGGCGTCGCCCGCCGCCGCGCCGCGTCGTGCCGCCCGCATCGTCTGGGCGACCGTATTCTCCGCAGCCGCCCTCGCGATCACCCTGGGCACCGCGGCGGCCGACAAGCGGGCGTGGTTCGCCTTCGGCCAGCACTACGCGTTCGCCACGTACGAGCGCGACCCCGCTTCCTTTCGTCCTGGCTTCGTGCCCGGCCTCGACTACCGGGACCTCATGCGCCGCGACTTTCCTGGGGCCACGTCCGTTGTCAGCGCAGCGCTGGTCGCCCCGGTACGCTTCGGAGCCCACGTCGCGCGCAACGCCGCGACGGCCGTCGAGGTGGCCGCGGCCGCGCTGATGCCGGAGCGTCTGGCGGCGTGGAAGGGCGCGCTCGCCGTCGCTGTACTGGCCCTCGCAGTCGCCGCAACCTGGGCGCGCCGTCGCGAACCCCTCCCTCGCGGTCTCGGGTGGCTCGTTCTCAGCCTCGCGGCCACGTCCTCGGGCGCGATCCTTGTGGTGCCGCAGGGTCGGCACGTTTTCGGCCTCTCGCTCGCGATACTATTCGTGCTCGCCGCCGCGGCCTGGGCCGCCGCGCCGAAGACCGCGCCGTTCCTCGCGCTCGCCGGCCTCCTCACGCTCGCGAGCGCGCAGACGCTCGCTCGGACCCACCCGAGGCCGCAGGCTGTGCGCCGCCTCGTGGCGCGCGCCATGGCCCTCCCACGCCCCATCGTCGTGGCCGGTGCCGGGTCGAGCTGCTTCTGCGCGTACCTCGACGCCTGCGACGCCCACGAGGATCCGAGCGCCGGCGGCAAAGGCGAGCACGATCGTGACTGCGCAGCAGTGGCGCTGGCCCCAGACTACTTCACCAGCTCGATGGCGCCTTCGCGGCCGCTCTGCGTCACCTCCGCCTACGATCGTGTCGCGGTGAACCCCGAAGTGTGGGAGCGGCGCTAATCGACGCGGCGTCGCCCGAGAAGACGGTAACGACCTCTGGCCACGACGACTCCTATGCGCTCGTGTCTATCGGCGACCTGAACGGCGACGGCATTGACGATTTTGCGGTCATCTCCAATGTCCTCACGACAGATGTCTTCTATGGTTCGGGCGGGCTTTCCCGAGCGGACCGGCAGTGACGCTAGCCCTGGGCCCCGTGGACCACCTGACGGTCGCGTGCCGAGTTACGGTAGCGCACCAGAGAGTGCGCTCGCTCGCACCGTCCGCCAGCCCGTCGCCTCGTCCCAACCCGGACCCGCGCACGCACAGCTCGTCGTGCACCCCCAACGACATCGTAGAAGCTCGCTTGAACCTCGGGGCTCAGATAGAGGATTGCATTCAACCAGCCGATCTTCGGTCTGCCTGTCGCCGCGCTCGCCTGCGTCGAGGGTCCGGCCTGCGTCGACGGCGGTCACGACCTCACCCTGCGCACGAAAGTACGAGCGCCGCACGCATGATCGCCTGCACCTCCCTCGGCGCAGGTGCATGGTCCTAGGCGGGTCTCTCAATCGACACCGAGAGAGTCGCTTCGTGTGCGCCGACGGCGGCTCTCCGAGCGTGTCGGGAGGCTCTCGCCATGGCAAGAGCGGCCCTCGGAGTGCGCGGCCATCGCGATTGCTGCGAGGATGGCGCGATGACCTTCACGGACACCGCGCTCCTCGACGCACTCGCTGACTGCCTGGAGTCGGGAGACTCCCTCGCGGAAGCTCTCGCCAAGGTCGCGATGGCAGGGGGGGTGGCCGGGATGTGGGCGGAGAGGATTCGTCGTTCGGTGCGCGCCGACGTTCCTCTGGCCGCGCTTCTGCGAAGATCGAACGTGATCGACGAGAGCGAGCACGCGTTGCTCTCGGCGGAAGGCGCGGACCACGTCGGTGCCGCGTTGCTCCGTGTCGTCGCGACGCGGAGACGATGGCAGCTCGCTCGACGACGTTCGATCCAGCTGGGCCTACTCGGTCCGTTCGGCGTGGCCGTGCTCACCGTCATCCTCGATCCCATCCCGAACCTGGTGAGCGGCGGACCCTACGTCTGGCCAGTGTTCCGTGGCCTCGCCCTGCTCGCGGCCGTGACGCTCGCGATCGTCGTGGGCATTCCTGCCCTGCTGCGTGACCCGCGAGCACGCCACAGACTTCTCCGGCTCTGCGCGGCCGTGCCGGGAGTGCACTGGCTCGCGGCGCTCCACGCCGAAGAAGAAATGACCACGGCGCTCGTCCCGTTCGTCGTCGACGCGCAGGTGACGAGCGCCGGGCTCACGGCGGCTTCGGCGATGCTTGCATGGTCTCCGATCGGTGAGGCGATGCGCGCGGCAGGGCGTGTCGTCCGCGTTCCGGAGGCGCCGCTTCCGATGGGCGGGCTCGAGCCACTCGCACGCCAGATGTCGCTGGCGACGAACCTCGCCGTGGTCGGAGGAGTGGCGTCGAAGCGACTCGCGGAGCGGCTCACGCAGCGAGGGGAGGCGATCTCGGTCCTCCTCACGGCGCGAACGCGGCTCGTGGTCCGCGTGGGCGCCTACGCCATCATCGTCCTGTTCTCCGTCGCCAGTCTTGCGAGCATGGTCGCCCGTGGTCTCCCGGGAATCCCGACGCTCCCGGGCGCGCCGGGCAACGCGGATCAGAAGCAGCTCGAGGAGCTCATGAAGCAGATCGAGCAGCAGTGACGCTGCGACACGGCCGCGAGAGCACGCTGACGGGCCATCAGGCGGTCATCGCCTCGGCGCGCGAATGAGCGTGACGACGGCAGGGGCAACGAGAAGCAGAAGCGCGAGCAGGCTTCCACAAGTGAAGAACACCGTCCCGAGCGAGCTTTCGTCGTGGACGCCGTATGCAATCATCCACCAGAGGACGACCAGGCCGAGACAGAGACGTACGATGGCCAGGGCCAAGCTTCCGATTCGCCGGTTGCAGGAGCTACCGGATGCGGGGCTGCGGAGCCTCGGCGTCATGTCGGCAGCTGTATTCACGGATTGCCAACCCGAATGGGTCGGCAATCCGCAGACCGACGTGGACGTCGCGAAGCTCCGTGCAGGTACCCGAGCCTACAGGGCGGTGATGGTGACGAAGCCGTTGCCCGACTGCACGCCAGCCGTGTTCGTCTGGTTGGTGCCGCTGCTGAAGGAGCCGCCGCCGCCGCCCGAGTAGAAGTACTCGTCGGTGGTGCTCGCGCCGCCGCCGCCCGAGTAGCCGCCGCCGCCGCCCGCGGAGTGCTGGAAGTTGCCGCCGTTGCAGTTGTTGCCTCCGCCCTCGCCCCCGCCGAAGCCGCCGGCGCTGCTGTAGGTCGATGCAGCCACCCCACCGAGCGGGCTCCCTGCCACGCCGACCGTGAGCCATCCCATACCGCCTGTGGCGCACGTGGCGTTGCTGCCGTTCGTGCCGAAGCTTGCGAACGCGCTCGACCCTTCCCCGCCAGACGTCGTCGTGACGCCCGGCCCGCCCTGCGCAGCTGCCGGGCCGTTGTTGTTCAGGCATGAGCCGCCGCCGCCGCCGGCCGCGATGAGCGGGGTGGTGGTGGTGTCGACCCACACGAACGAGCCACCGCCGCCGCCCGAGCCACCGTTGGCCGCGTTGCTCGGAGCTGCGAGCGTCGCGCCCTGCTGACCGACGATGATGTCGAGCACTTGCCCCTGCGTCAGGCTGAACGTGCCGACCATCTCGGCCCCCAGACCGCCGTTCTCGGTGAACGGGTCATTGCCGCCCTGCGCGCCCGCGACCGCGATCTGGTAGGAGTTCGTGGCGGGCACGGTCCACTTCTGGACGCCGGTGGCCGTCACGGTGACGGTGCCGGCGAGGTTGCCCGCACCGTACGCGGTGGTGCACGCCGCCTGTGTCGGGCCCGTCGGGCCACTCGTGCCACAGGTCGTGAAGTCGTACGGGGTCGGGGCGACGCACGCGCCGGCCGCACTGCATACCTTGCCGGCCGCGCATCCACCGGCCGAGCCCGCGACGAGGAGCCCGCATGTCGTTCCGCCCGCGCACTTGGCGCAGGGACCGGTGCAGGCCACGTTGCAGCAGAAGTCATCACCGCCCGAGCAGAAGCCAGTGTCGCAGTCGGTGCCATTGTTCGCGGGGTTGCATGTCTGGCCACTGACCGCTTCGCATGCTCCGGCCGCGTTGCACGCGTGGTTCGCCGGGCAGCCGCCCTGCGTCCCTTCGGCGACCAGCCCGCAGGTGGTCCCACCCGCGCACTTGGCGCAGGGGCCGGCGCAGGCCACGTTGCAGCAGAAGTCGTCGCCACCCGAGCAGAAGCCGCTGAAGCAATCAGCGCCGTTGTTGGCGGGGTTGCACGTGTCGCCGTTGCTGTCGCCGCAGGTGACGACGACGGTCGTCACGTTGGCGTTGGTCACCGTGCCGCTGCCCATCGTCACGGCGCACGTCTGCTTGGTGGGCGTCGCCGGGTTGGTGAGGACGGTGACCGCGTAGACGCCCGCGCTCGCGATCGGCGTCGCGAAGGTGAAGGCGCCGTTCGCGGCGAGGGTCAGATTGCCGGCGAGGTTGTCCTGCAGCACCACCGACTCGGTGGCCGCGAGGCCGCTGAGCTTGCCGCCGACCGTGTACGTGTTGGTGGTGCAGGTGACGGTCACGGTCGTGATGTTGGCGTTGGTGACCGTGCCCGTGCCGTTCGTGACCACGCACGTCTGCGCAGGTACGCCGGGCTGGGTGAGCACCGTCGCTGCGTACGTCGCTCCGCTCGCGATCGGGGTCGCGAACGCGAACGTGCCGTTCATCGTGAGCGACGTGTTGCCGGCGGCGTTGTCTTGCAACACGAGCGTGCCGGCGAGGCCAGTGACCGTGCCGCCGACCGTATACGTATTCGTCGTGCAGTTGACCGTCACGCTCGTGACGGGGCCTGCGCCGACGGTGCCCGTTCCTCCGGAGACCACGCAGGTCTGCGTGGGCGCCCCGGGCTCGGTGAGCACCGTGACGTCGATGGTCGCACCGCTCGCGACCGGGGTCGCAAAGGTGAAGGTGCCGTTCGCCGAGACCGCGAGGTTGTCGCCGCCGTTGTCCTGCAAGGTGACGTTGTCGGTCGCCGCGAGCCCGGTGATCGTGCCGCCGACGGTGTATGACTGCGTCGAGCAAGTGATCGACACGCTGGTGACGTTCGCGCTCGCGACAGTGCCCGTGCCCATCGAGACGCTGCACGTCTGCGTCGGGCCGGAGGGCTGCGTGAGCACGGTCACGGCGTAGGCGCCACCACTCGCGACGGGAGTCGCGAAGGTGAACGTGCCGCCCGGCGAGACCGTCAGGTTGTCGCCGCCGTTGTCCTGGAGCACGAGGCCCGTGCCCGTGAGGCCGGAGAGCGTCCCACCGATCGTGTAGGTGTTGGTCGTGCAGACGACGCTCACGCTGGTGACGTTGGCGCTGGCGACGGTGCCCGTGCCCATCGAGACCGTGCACGTCTGGCTCGGGCCAGAGGGCTGGGTCAACGCCGTGACCGCATACATTCCGCCGCTCACGATCGGCGTCGCGAACGCGAACGTGCCGTTGGCGGTCACGGTGAGGTTGTCGCCGCCGTTGTCCTGAAGAACGACGCTGGCGCCGGCGAGGCCGCTGATCGTGCCGCCGATCACAAAGTCCGTGCCACAGTTGACCATCACGCTGGTGACGTCGGCGCTGCCCACCGTCCCCGTGCCTCCGCTGACCGAGCAGGTCTGGGTCGGCGTCGAGGGCTGCGTCAGCACAGTCACGCTGAAAGCGCCGCCGGGTGCGACCGGGGTCGCGAAGGTGAAGGCACCGCTCGCGGTGACGGTGAGGTTGTCACCGTTGTTGTCCTGGAGGACGAGGCCCGAGCCCGCGAGCCCAGCCACGGTGCCGCCGATGGTGAAGGTCCCGCTGCCGCCGTCGTGCCCGCTGTCGCCAGCATGGCCACCGTCACCAACGTGGCCGGCATCCTTGCCGCCAGCATCCTTGCCTCCGCTGTCGACGTGGCCGCCGCTGTCGACGTGGCCGCCTCCGTCGACGTGGCCAGTGCCGCCGCCGTCGCCGGCATCTGCACCTGTCCCGCCGGGGGACGAGGAGCCTCCTCCACACGCAAAGAGGAATATGGCGAGGCCGAGGAAGCGGATTAGGCCGGCGTAGTTCTTCATGATCGCGGATTATCGATGAGCTTCCCGAGATTGGCAACGATGCCGGAGGCGGTAGCCGCGCCATCGAGCGCTTCGCGCGGCTCACCGCTCCTTGGGGGACAGGCGGGTGAGCGTCCCCCCAAGGTCGCGCCCGGGTCCCGCCCTGGCCGGGCAGGTGGAGCGCCGGTCGGCTGGGGGGTGAGGCCGGTCAGCTGCTCGAGACGGAGTCGGTCTTGAGCGAGCGGCCGCTGGCGTCGAGCACCTCCACGTCGATCTTCTTTGCGTTGCCGAGGGGGCGGATGCCCCAGGTGTGCCAGCGGCCGGAGTGGCCGACGTCGAGCGACTGACGCTGCACCTCGTGGCCGTCGAGCGTCCACACGAGCGTGACCTGCGTAGCCTCGCCAGGGTTCGCGATGTCGACCGCATACACGGCCTTCTTCGCCGCGAAGATGGCGCTCGAGTCTCCCTGCACCTTGCCACCCTCGACGTGGTCGCCGAACTGACCTCCCACACACGCGACGGCGGGAGGGGCCCCGGCCTCGCCAGACGTCTCGGCGTGTGCGTTCGTGGGGACCGCGACGGCGGCGAAGGAGAATGCGACTGCGGAAAAGACGGCGGTGACGATCGAGAGCTTCATGATGACCTCCGACAGGACGACATTGCAGCGGGCAGGCCAACCACGAAGGCGCGTGATTCCGCCATGTTGCAGCTTGGGAGAGGCTCGAGTGTGGGGAAGCGGACGCGAAGGCGTGTCTGCGCCGAGACAGCGGCGGCGCTCGTCGGCGTCAGCGCGCCGTTCGCGTCGCGACGAGGTCCTTGAGCTCGCCTGCCGGCAAGAGGCGGGCGACCTCCGCGCGCTCGAAGACCGGCTGCGCCGGGCCGAAGACGCGGTGGCTCACGAGGCCGAAGCGCACCTTGTCCTGCTCGATGCAGAGGGGGACATCCTCGAGGCTCAGCTCCGCCGCCACCGAGTGGAAGTCTTCCGCCATCGCGTCGGGCACGTGCGACCGCGAGACGTCGGCGAGGGCGTCCTTCCGTGCGCGCACCGTGAGCGTGTCGCGCGTCTGAGGGTCGAGCAGCTTCGCCGGCTCCACGAGCGCTCCGCTCCGGAGGTCGACGGCGACGCACGACAGCCACACGTCCCCACTCCACGCCCCCTCCTGGTGGTAGTGCTCCACCTCCACCGCAATCCAGCCGTCGTGCAGCAGCGTCGCGCTGTAGACACCGCTCTCCATTCCGCGGTCGTCGGGGCCACGATGCGGACAGTGTTGCCGGACGCTCGAGAGCGGCGTCGCCTCGCGGACGACCTCCGGACCGGGCGGCTCGGGGCTCATCCCCTGCAGCGTGAGCGCCTTCAGCGCCGGGTCGAGCGTGGCGGCGATCGCTGGAGCCCCGTCGACCACGGGAAAGACGTACTCCTCTACGATGCCGCAGTTGTCGACGTACCGCTCCTGCGCCGCGAGCGCGGCGCCGCCCCCGACGTCGATGCGCGCGGGATAGTCGCCGCCATCGAGCGCGAGCGGCAGTCTCTTCGACCCGTCAGCGGAGGTCCAGATCCCGCGAAGGAGCAGCGAGTGGTCGTGCCCGAGCACGAACGCGTCGAGGCGCCCCGTGACGCGATCGCCGTCGCCGAGCTCGTCGAGCGTGAGGGTGCGCGCTTCGAGGTCGACGTGCCCGCGGAGGCGGAGATCCTTCCGGGTCACGGTGTAGCGGACGACGCCGGTGACCTCCGTGCCGTCGAGCACCAGCCTCGCGCGGTAGCGGAGCGTCGTCCCGACGAAGCCCTGGAAGTCGACCGGCTTCGCGAGCTGCTCTGCCCGCAGCGGCCGGTAGGGGACGCGGACCCAGTGCCCCTTGCTTCCGTCGTGATAGACGCGCTCCCCCTCGAACGAGCCGTCGTCGTGGAGCGTGAGGTCCATCTCTCCGATCGGAGTCGTGCTCTTGAGGTGATTCCCTTCGAGCCGCGGAGACGGGAGGTCGTCGCCGCGGAGGATCGCCGAAAGGTCGCCCCCCTCGCGCGCGAGGAAGAGCTCCTCCGTCGCGATCGACTCGATCTGCGTGGGGGACTTGCCGAAGAAGATGCGTCCGTGCGGCGGTACGAGCTCGGCTGTCGCGGCAGGCGGCGCGGTCGTCGAACCCGCACTCGCGTCGATGCGGTGCACGACGGGCCGCGGAACGGCGACGTCCGCCGGGCTCACTCGTTCCGATGATGGGCTGTCGCGATGGCACGCGCACAGCGCGACGACGGCGCAGCAGCGGAGTGGACCGAGCCTTGCGAAGTCCATGGAGATCTACGGAGCGACGACGCGGGACGGCTGGCACGCCGGCGATATCGCAATCGACCGGGTGGGTCTCGCGAGCGCGTCAGCGCCGACCGGCGCAGCCGCGCGGAGCTCGTCGAGGAGCGCGCGTGGTGTCACGCCCGCGATCACGCGGAAGTCGGCGATGAGATGCGCCTGGTCGTAGTAGCCGGCCGCGGCGGCGATGTCCGCCCAGCTGGCGTCATCGTCCTCGCGCGCGGCGCGCAGCGCGTGACGGAAGCGCGCGAGCCTGGCGAACGTCTTTGGGCTCACGCCGAGGGTCTCACGGAACACGCGTCGGAGGTGTCGCTCGCTCACGTCGAGGTCGACGGCGACGGCGTTCACGCTGGCGTGGGTCAACCTGTCGGCGGCGTCGAGGACGAGCTGCGCGCGGGGACGTCGCGCACCCGTCAGCGCGAATCGCTGGTCGATCGCGCGCTCCAGGATGGCAGCCGCATCGGCCATGTCACGTGCGTCGGCGAGCCGATCGGAGAGTAGACGCGTCGCGCCGTCGCCCCACAGATCGTCGAGCGCCACGATACGCCCGGCCATTGCCGAAGCCGGGACGCCGAGCACCGCCTCCGGCGCACCCAGGTGAAGGCGCGCCATGACCATCCGCTGCCCGCTGCGAATGAGCTTCCGATGCACGGTCTGACGCACGCCGAATGCGTGCAGGTCGAGCCCCCTCCGCGCCGACGAACCGAAGCGTGCGACGAGATGGATCTCTGGACGCGGGATCAAGACGCGCGCCATGTCGCGGTCGCACTCGTACACGAGCAGCGCCGCGACCGCGGACGGCGCTCTCCGCCTCGGCGCGATGCGATCGTAACGAACCGCGCTCGCGTGCATGGGACGATTCTGTTGCGTCCGCGACGGTCGCGCAAGATTCGGTGCGCGCTTGTCCGATTCTTCCAATCTGCGACGAGCGCGGAGGGCTACGTTCCACCCATGAGAATCCTCGTCACTGGAGCCACCGGAAAGGTCGGAAGCCGACTCGCCAAGCGACTCGCCAAGCGCGGCGATCAGGTGCGCGCCCTCGTGCGCGATCCGGCTCGCGCCGACGACTTGCGCGAAGCTCGCATCGAGCTCGTCGTGGGCGATCTGCTCGATGTGGGCTCGCTCGCGCCCGCGGTGCACGGCGTCGATGCCGTGGTCCACTGCGCCGCGTTCTTCCGCGGCGCGACTCCCGAGCAAGCGCACGCCGTCAATGACCTCGGCACCCAGCATCTCGCAAGCGCCGCACGCGCTGCCTCCGTGAAGCGCTTCATCTTCACGAGCACCGGGCTGGTCTACGGTTCGACGGAGGGCCGCCTCGCCCGCGAGGACGACCCCTGCGTGCCGACCGCTGCATACCCGGTGAGCAAGCTCGCCGCCGAGCGCTTCCTCCTGGCGATCGAAGGTCTCGACGTTCGCGTCCTTCGCCTCCCGTTCGTGTACGGCGACGGCGACCCGCACATCCAGGAGGTAGTACCGCTGATGCGCGCCTTCCCGCCCGGCCGGCGCCTCTCGATCGGCCACCACGCCGACGTCGCGCAAGCCGTCGCTCTCGTGCTCGATACCCCGTCCCCGTCGCATCGCATCTACAACGTGGTCGACGACGAAGCCCCCGATCTCGCCACACTGTTCGCGTCGGTGGGCGCGCCGCCACCCGACGGCTCGGACGCCGAGCGGGCCCGCGCGTTCGACGTGGTCCTCGACGGTCGCCGCATTCGCGAAGACCTCGGCTTCAAGCCCAGGTTCCCCCGCCTCGCAGACGCGATCGCCGCAGGCGCGTAGACGCCGCCCGGGACCACCGGCCACCAGAACGGTCGGCAGACTCGCACGGCACGCGTCCGACTCCGGCGACCGAGCGCTCTACGGTAGGCAGTGCCCGGCGTCGCTGCAAACGCTGCTCGGGATCGGCCATGCGGCGCCGCAGTCTACGCGGACTGGCACGTCGGGCCGGAGCGCCGAGGTCGTCCGACGTCAGCGCGGTCTGGGACTTGGAACGAGGCCGTCGTTCTCGATACCGGAGAACACGAGGGGCGGAACGAGCCCGAGCCACGGGTCGCTCGCGGGTGTCAGGAACAGGGTCGAGTAGACTCGTTCGTTGAGAGCGCCCAGGCCGAGCGCCGGCTCCCGCGAGAGCCACTCGTGAATCCGCGCGTGGAGGGTGAGCTCGTTCCGAACGGAGTCTTCGGACATCACCGCCTCGAAGCCCGCCACGAGCACCGACAGCGCTCTTTCGTCGAGAGGCCTCGGTGTGGCGCTCCAGTCGAGCGGCGACTTGGCCGCGATGGCCGCGCGGCTGCTCGCGTCGAGCGCGGCGTCGCTCGCGTGGCGTCGGCCGATCTGCTTCCAGAGCGCCGCGTCGACCGCGAGCGAAGGGCGCAAGCTCGGTTTCGGGCGCAGGAAGGCGCCCAGCATCGGCCGCTCCACGAACCCCTTTCCCATGGCGATGGGCTGGGCGACCAGCGCGGACGGCGCTGGGCCGTCGCCGATCGCCGGGGCCGGGAGCTGCGTCGCCGACGCGACCTCGAGCGAGCTCCCATTTGCGACGAGCTCGTCCGTCCATTCCGCGCGCAGTCGCCCGAGCGACGCCTGGTGATAGGCAGCCAGCGCTGCGTCTCGGAGTGCGCCGTCGAGCGAGGCTGTCGTCGTCGCGATGCCGAGCGCGCGGGTCAGCTCGCGATGAAACGACGCCGGGCTGTAGAGGCCAGGGAGGGCGTCGACCGGGCGCCCCTTGGAGTCGAGCACGTAGTGAATGCTGTTGCCCGTCACCGTGCGCATCACCTTTCGACCGTCGCCGAAGTCGATCGTGATGACGGGGGCGGGCCGCTCGGGGCTCCAGTAGAGGACGAAGCTCTCCCGCAGGAGCTTCGATACGGCGGCGTCGGGGTAGAGGGCCGTCCGGAAGAACCGGCTGTTGGCGCAGCTCAGGTCGTCGTCGAGGTTTCCGAGCAGCCGGAGGGAAAGGATCGGCTTGCCGGACACCGCTGCCGCGAGCTCTGCGCGCTCGAGATCCGTGTACCAGTAGAGGCGTGACGCCGCGGCGTCCTTCTGTCGCGCCACTCTGTCGAGAGCGCGGCGCAGGTGTGCGAGGCGATCGACGTGCGACGGTCCTTGCTCGCGCAACTCGGCATCATACGCGGCGAGCACGACCTCGAGCCCCTTCGGCCCATCCTCTCGCAAGCGACCGAGAGTCGCGTCGTCGAAGCCGTCGCCGGGAGCCGTGACCGCAGTGGCAGGCGGCACGACGCTCCCACGGCACGCACCGGAAAGGACCACGCCAAGAGCAACGAGAGCCTGTCGCCATCGTGAATATGCCAACGCGTCCTCCATTTCTCCCTTCGACGGACGGCGAACGGAAACGATCTAGCTCCGGGAGCGCATTGCACAGAACGAGACACGGGCGATGTCCGTCGCTGCGATCGAGACGCCATGGCCCGCCGCACGACTGCCGTCCCTCGACGCCGTGTTCCGAGGCAGGTACTTGACGACCGAGAAACAGTGCAAGGGCGTCGGGCCGAGCCTGCCAAGCTCTCGTCAGGCGGGTGACTTCACGCCGAGCGTGTTCGAACAGGCCACGGGTTCGTTCACTGCACCTCGGAGGACGCACACTCTCTATCTGATCAATGATGGCGAGCGGGCGCCTGCAAACTCGTTCACTCCGCCTTGATCGCCCTGGCGACCGCGAAGATCGGAAGGTACATCGACACGAGACAGACGGACGCGCCGATGAGCCCCAGGATCACGGCGACCGCGAACCACGTGCGACGGCTCGCGGGAGAGTGACAGAGCCGCAGGCCTACGGCGACGGCAGTCATCGCGGGCGAGGCGAGCACGATGCGGGAACCCGGCCACAGGACGAACCGCGTCGCGAGCGGCATCGCGTCACGCGACCCGAAGTCGTCGAACATCTGCCGGAAGGAGCCGACCGGAAAGACCAGCAGCCCGGCGATGACGCAGGCCGCCGCGAGCAACGCGATCCCGTCGAGGCCGGAGAACCTCTGCGCCTTGATCGGGAAGACGGCGCCAGGCTCGCCGTCGGGAGCAACTTCCTCTGGCGCGGCGTAGGGGTCGGGCGTCACGGCTTGCCGTCCCCTTGACCGCCAGACGTGGCAGCAGCGTTGATGTCCGGCGTGTCGAGGATGCGCTTCGCAGCCCCATGCCGGGCGACGCCGAGCATCGCGCGTCCGATCTTCTCGGTCGTCGTGACCTGGTCGCGGAAGAGCGTCATCACGACGGGAACGATCGGCTTCAGAATCGCGTAGAGGATCCGGTAGGAGCGCGTGCGCGATGTGATCCCGTGCATCGGTCGAATGAAGGACGGACGGAACACGTACGCCGCCTTGAAGGGGAGCGCGAAGACGGCGTTCTCGGCCTCCCCTTTCACTCGCGCCCACATCGTCCGGCTCTTCCCGGTGCTGTCCGCGCCAGCTCCCGATACGAGGATGAACGTCAATTCTGGGTTCACCGCGACGAGAGCGCGTCCAGCGGCGACCGGGATGTCGAGCGTCACCCGTCGATAGTCTGCCTCGGACATGCCGGCGGAGGAGATTCCGAGGCAGAAGAAGCACGCGTCGTAACCCGTGAGGTCGCCCGATACTCGCGAGTAGTCCGTGAGGTCGGCGTGGACCAGCTCCTGGAGCTTCTCGTGCCGCTGCCCCGTGGCACTCCGGCCGACCGTGAGAACGCGCTCGACGCCCGGATCGAGCAAGCATTCGCGCAACACAGCCTGCCCGACCATGCCCGTGGCGCCAAAGATGATCACTTTCATGCCGGTTCATCGCATATCACGCGAGCGCCGTGAGGGTCGGCGGCAACCCGACATTTGGCCGGCGGCCCGGGAACGCGCATGGCGGATGGTGAATGCCTTGCGAGCGCTCAGCTCGATGCGTCGCTCGCGCAGGGTTCGGACGCGGGCGACCAGGACGCCGATACCGCGAACCCCTCCGATGCCACGAGCGGCGCCGCCGTCAACGCGGACGCGGACGACGCCGAGGCAAGCGGCGGCCTTCGAGTGCCGAGGGCCGCTCGCGGCAGGACGACGGACGCGCTGCGAGAGGTCCTCCATCGCCGAACCCTTCGCATCGGTGCTCCGCGAAGGACGTGAGCGTCTCTTCGACTGCCTGGAGCCGCTCTCGGAGTGGCAAGGGAGGCGATGCGAGAGGTTTCACGACGTCGAACCTCTTGCATCGCTGCTCCACGAAGGCCGAGAGCGTCTCTTCGGTCACCGAGCGCCGCTCCACGAAGGCCGAGAGCGTCTCTTCGGTCACCGAGAGCCGCTCCACGCGTTCCGAGCGAGGCGATGCGAGAGGTTTCACGACGTCGAAGCTCTTGCATCGCCGCTCCACGAAGGCCGAGAGCGTCTCCACGCGTTCCGAGCGACGCGATGCGAGAGGTTTCACGACGTCGAACCTCTTGCATCGCCGCTCCACGAAGGCCGAGAGCGTCTCCACGCATTCCGAGCGACGCGATGCGAGAGGTTTCACGACGTCGAACCTCTTGCATCGGTGCTCGAGGAAGAACGAGCGCGGCAATCGGGGCGAAACCACCACCGCCGATCTCTCCGAGCGCGCTTCGCGTGAGAGGCTGCGCAGCGCTCCCCTCGCTGGACGTCACGGGACGCGAAGGCTGTCGGGCGCTAGCCAGTCGGACGGCTTGTTTTCGCCAGCCGGAAGGCCCAGCCGGAGGTGAACGGCAGGGACACCCAGCGTCCGTCGCGCGCTGCTCGGGGTCTGTTCCGGCCTACGCCGGGTGGCCCCCGGGGATCTCTCCCCGGGGGCTCCCACAGATCCGGACGTGCGGAATTCCCGCATCCGGCTCCTCAGAGCGAGGGTTCGCTACGTGCCGTACCGGTGCATGATGCGTGGCT
>Ga0302276_10000019_pt1 | contig 162356 bp, 124 predicted proteins | sample III_Bog_N2_3_FD_198768 | JGI IMG/M metagenome (GOLD analysis project Ga0302276, IMG submission 198768) | Peat permafrost microbial communities from Stordalen Mire near Abisko, Sweden - III_Bog_N2_3 | ecosystem: Environmental > Terrestrial > Soil > Wetlands > Peat | place: Sweden: Abisko...
ATCGTCGAGGTTGTTCGAACGTACGGGCACCTCCGCGAGAGCAAACCGCACGTCCTTCGCTTCCCCAAAGGCCGGGACGCGAACATCGTCGAGGTCGGTCGAACGTACGGGCACCTCCGCGAGAGCAAACCGCACGTCGTTCGCTTCCCCAAAGGCCGGGACGCGAACATCGTCGAGGTCGTTCGAACGTACCGGCACCTCCGCGAGAGCAAACCGCACGTCCTTCGCTCCCCCAAAGGCCCGGACGCGAACGTCGTCGAGGTTGTTCGAACGGACCCGCGGGGACGCGAGAGCAAACCGAACGTCGTTCGCTCGCCCGCGCACCGGGAGCCGAACGTCGTCGAGGTGGTTCGAAGGTCAGCGCGTCAGCGTTTGGGTGACACGTCGGACCGCGCGCCCGTCGTACGTTTCCGCGGTGAGCGAGCCCATCACGTATCGCATCGAGCTGACGCCAGGGCACATGGGCGCCACGGTCCGTCACTTGTCTCGTGTGTATGTGGACCAGTACGCACGAATGCTCGAACCGTCCGCGAAGCGAGACGAGCTTCGACGGCGGGCGCGGACGCCGGTTCTGGTCCTCCTGATCGCGTGCCAGCCGATCTGCCTGTTCGCCTATGTCTTCAATCCCGAGCTCGCGTCGCTCTTCGCCGGGCTCAGCGTGTACGCCCTCGCGCTGACGCTCTTCGTATGGAGCAGCCCTCGCTGGGTTCCCCGCCTCGTTGCGTGGACGCGACGGTTCGGGGAGCGGGGCATTCCGGCGAGGGTCGAGCAGGTGCTGCGCACGTTCCTGACGGGCCCGCCGCGGATCCTCCACTACCGGCTCACGAGCGAGGCGTTCGTCGCGGCCGGACGCGCCAGGTTCCCTCGCGCCGTCCTGGCGCCTGGCGTGCTCTTTCTCTACGCGACGCGAAAGTCCTTCGACCCGTCCACGGTCTTCCTCTTGCCGATCGACGATGAGGTTGCGGGCAGAGTGCGCGACTGGTTGCTCGCGGCGGGGTCGGACGTCGAGACGCTCGTCGCGGACGAGCGCCCAGGGGATTGTTCGTCGCTGCGCGACTCGGAATGAAATCTACGGCGCCTGCATGATCGTCACTGCGGGCCCGAGGCCGAGAGGCGCGACGTCGAGCTCGCTGCTGTTGCCGACGAAGAGCACGTGGAGAGCCTCGGCGCGAAGGTAGGTGTTGGCGACGCGGATGACGTCGCTGCGACGGATCCTCGCGAGGCGCGCGGGGAAATTGCGGACGCGCTCGAGATCCTGCGCTCCTCCCTGCGAGTAGAGCGACGCGGCGCCTTCGACCGTCGCCATGTGCGCGCGGAAGCTCCCGAGCAGCGCCTCGCGCGCGGTCGTGATGTCGCTGTCGGTGACGGCGCCCGTCCTCACGGCCCGGATCGCGCGGAGCACCTGTTCGACCCCGTCGACGGCCTTGCGGGGGGCGTAGTACGCACCGAGCTCGAGCCAGGTCGCGGTGCGCTCGACCTCCACGCCGGCGCTGAGGGAGAGGGCATCGCCGTCCTGGCGGAGACGCTCGTAGAGGGTCGACGAGACCGCGCCTCCGATGAGCTCGACGGCCAGGCGAAACGCGTCGAGGTCGGCGCTCGTCGGTGCGGGGCCGCGCGCGATGACCGCTCCGTAGCGCTGGTCGGCCGCGGAGTTGCTCACCACGGAGAGCCGAGCGAGGAGAGGGCTCGCGGCCGGCTGCGGAGCGCTCGGCGAAGGGGACGCGCGTCTGCCGTTCATGACGTGCCGAGCAGCAGGGACCGCCGGCGCGGCGACGAGAACGGGCGTCGCCGGAACCTCGGGCGGGGCGACTCTCACCTTCGCGACCGGCTTCCACCCTACCCACGCGCCGAACTGCCGCGTCACGCTCGCGTCGAGCGCCGCCGCATCGACGTCGCCGACCACGACGAGCGTCGCGTGCGCCGGCTGGAACAGCTGGTCGTGGACCTTCTGCGCGGCCTGCTGGCTGATCGGTGTCGCGCCTTCGCCGCCGTACCCGTAGGGGTGCCTGGTCCCGAAGAGGATCAATCGCTCGGCGTGCTCGGCCGTGATGGCCGCGGACCCTGCGACGTGGGTCCACTCGCGACTGCGCATCTCGTGCTCGGCGGGGGCGAGAAAGGCGTGGACGAAGCCACGCGAGAGGGCCGCGACGGCCGCGTCGAGGCCCGCGCTCGGGATCTTCACCGCGACCCAGACGCCGTCGTGCGAGTGACCGCTCTCCCAGCACCCGCCGACGGCCGAGAGCTTCGTCGAGACCTCTTCGTAGACGGCGTCGTCGCCGAGGCGTCGAAAGAAGTCCTCGGTCTCGTTCACCGCGAGGCCGCCGAGATCGCCGAGATCGAGCGCGCCGCGATCGATGACGAGGCGAACCTCGGCGAGCGGGACGGCGTGTCGTGGGAAGAGGACGACGCGAAGACCGTTCGCGAGCGTGGTCACACGCGGAGGCGGGTCGAGGACCTCCACGATCGGTGTGAGCGCGGGGGCGTGAGCGCGGAACGGCTCGTCGGGGACCGGCTCGCGAGGCTGCAGCGGGGGCTGGCGAACGGGCTCGGGCTTCGCCGCGGCGCGCGGTGGAGGCGGCGGGGGCACGGCGACAGGTGGCGCGACGACGGCGACGGCGGCGACGGGAGGAGCGACGACGGCGGGCGCACACGCGACGAGCGCGAGCGGCACGCACGTCCAGAACGAGCCTCGGCCTCTTGCGGTCACTGGGACCCCTCTCGCCGCTCGAGGCGGCCGCGCTTCGGGGCGTTGCGGTCGACGGTCACGGTGGCGACCGCGCGGTGATCCGGATTGAGCCAGCGGTACGCGACGGCGCGGACGTCGACCTCCGTGAGCGCGTCGTAGCGGCCCACGCCCCACGAGGCCTGCGGCCCGACGGGCTCGCCGATCTTTCCCATCTCGATGAGCCTCGCCGCGCGCCCCCAGGTGGACTCGAGCGTCGTCAGCGTGAGGCTCCGGAGCAGCCCGCGCGCGTGGGCGGCCTCGGCGACCGTCGCGTCCTTGGCGAACTCGTCGATGGTCTGCTGGATGGTGCGAACGACGAGCGCGTGGTCGACGCCGGGAGCGCAGTTCGCCGTGACGTTGAACACCGATCCGTCGCGCCGCGAGACCTGCCGAGCAGACACGGTCGTCGCGAGCCGCTGACCGAGGAGCGCGCGGGCGAGGCGCGTCTCGCCTTGCGAGCGTCCGAGGGCGCTCGCGGCGAGGTCGAGCGCCGCGTCCTCCGCGGTGCCGTAGGCAGGTGTCCGCCACTCGACGACCACCTGGTCGAAGAAGACGTTCGCCTTCACGAGGACCGACCTCGCGGGCGTCTCCCACGACGGGAGCGGGGAGCGCGCGGGGGGCTCACGGGTCGGGAGCGACTCGAAGTAACGCTTCACGAGCGCGAGGGCCGCGTCCCTGTCGAAGCGCCCGGCGATCGCGACGGTGGCGTTTCCGGTCGTGTACCAGTTCGCCAGAAAGAGGCGGACGTCGTCCGCGCCGACGCGCGAATAGTCGACCTCGGTGTCCTCGACCGCGGCGTAGGGGTGCCACGCCGGGTAGAGCTCGTGGCGCAGGAACGACGGCACCGCGCCGTAGAGTGTGTCCTTGTGCTGGTTGTCCTCCGCGTTCTCTGCGAGCCGCCGCGCGGCGTCGACGTTCGCTTCGGTGGCCGCGTCGACGGAGTACCCCATCCGGTCGCTCTCGACCCAGAGCGCGGTCTCGAGTCGCTCGGGCGCCACCGTCTCGAAGAAGGCGGTCGTGTCGGGGTTGATGTTGGAGTCGACGGAAGTGCCGCCGACCGCGGCGAGCGTGCGGAGGGCCGAGGGGACGTGGAGCGTGTGATCGAGCGCGAGGAACATCGAGACCATCGCGACTCCGGGCCGATCCATCGGATCGTCCGCCTTGCCCGCGCCGTACGCGACGCGGACGGACACGAGCGTCGCGCGCGGGTCGGGAGCGAGGAAGACGCGCAGGCCGTTCGCGAGGACGACGGTCTCGGCGGGGAGCGCGGGGAGGTCGGGCCCTTGCCGCACGAGCGCGTCGGCGTTCGCGCGTTGCACGGCGCCGGGCAGAGATGCGGCGACGGAGAGTGCGACGGCGACGGAGGCAACGCGCGCAGCAAGCCGACCAGGACGCATGCGCGCGAATTACAGCACTCTTTACTGCCTGCCAACCCTTCCGGGTTGTCGGTCGATGGACCTACGGCAAGGACGCCGTGCGCATGTCCGCAGTGAGATCGCCATGGTTGAACGCGGCGGGGACCTCGAAGACCGAGTCCGCCACCGCTCTGGCGTCGGCCTTCGTCGCCTCGGCTCGATACTCCTCCTTGCCGGCCTTGTCGTGGGCCACGATCCGCAGCGGGAAGGCCTTCTCACGCGTCATCGCAGCGGCCCACGTCGGCTCCGCGTCGCCCGACCTGGGAGCCTTCGCGAGATCGAAGAACGCGATCCCCTTCGCCGCGCACACGTCGACCTTCTCGGTGCCGTCGTCGATCGACCAGTCGTCGCAGGGAAGCCCGGCGACCTTCTCGGACCGGCCCGTCTTGGTGACCTTCGCCTCCGGAGCGGCCGGCGCCTTCGTCGGGGGCGAGTTCGTGTCGAAGTTCGCGAACACTCTGCGAGAGTCGTTCACCGCGTACGCGAACTGACCGGCGACGTTCGCGATGGTGTGGACGTTCGAGGTCGCGCCGCCGTACCTGACCTTGTCCCCCTTCACGTCGAAGGTGATCGACGAAGGTGCGTGCGTCGCGCTCTCGTCCTTCACGGTCACGACGATCTCGCCCTCGAAGGGCTTGGCAGGCGCAGCGGGAGCCGCGACGGGAGGCGGAGGCGACGAGGCCGCCGCGGACGCCACGCCTCCGGACGCAGATCTGCTGTCATGGTTGCAGGCGGTCAACGCCACTGCGTACGCGACGATCATTCCGAACCGTGTCATGAAGCCTCCTTCGGGAGTTTGGGTTACGGGTCGTCAAGCACCGCGCGTGCCGCCGCGGATGTGGGGGCTCTTCGCGACGCGCGCGCCGATTTCTGCGAGCTCGCGACGACTCGCCACGAAGACGGCGCGAGTCGGGACGACACAGCTGTGTCGCTTCGAAACGGCGGTCAGGACGTGGAGCCGCGTGGCCCGCTAATCCCGTGGATCGCTTCGGAGCGCGGTCAGCTGGCCTCCGACGGACGTCAGCTCTTCGGCGAGCCGAGCCTTCGAGGACCCCGCGGCTTCGAGGATCGTCTTCGTACGCGCGAGGGACTCTTCGGACACTACGAGCGCGGCCAACTCTTGCGCCCGTAGCGCCGCATTGCCTCGCGACGACGCCACCTGGATGTTGTGTCGATGGGCCGCGATGTTGTTCGTATGGATGACGATGTTCGCCATCGCGGTGTCGATGTGGCTCTGACGATCCCTCAGCGCCTCCACGGCGAGCGTGTAGAGGGATGACAGCCCTGCCCGGGCGCTCCTCCGCGCGTTCGGGTAGGAGTCGCGCAGGAGGCCGCTGGCGTAACCGAGGCCCTGCGGTCTGTCCGCGAGGATCCGCGCGGCAAGAGCGATCGGAGGAGCGCCGAGCTCTCCTGACTGCGGATCGAAGAGATTGACGATCGGCGACGTGAGCGACTCGGACCGATGCAACCGGAGCCGCGCGCTCATGCCGGTCACGTACGCCTCCACCTCCCCGCCGCGTGCCAGAACCGTCGCCGTGCGGAATGCTCCCTCGTCCGTCACCGTCCGGGCGAGCGCAATCTGGGAACGCGGGTCCGCACGCAGCGCGTGCACGAGCTCGTGGACGATCGCCTCGTACGCCTGGAGGACGGAGACGCGGTCGCTGATGCAGATGTCGGGCAGCATCGTGCGCTCGACGCGGATGAAGTCCGGCAGCGTGACGACTCGAACGTCGAGGAAGGAGCCCGCTTGCACCGCCGCGAGCTGGCGCTCGGTGCTCTCGGGGCGCGGACCGAACGCGATCTCCTCCACCGTGCGAACGACCGAGACGTCGTTGAACTCCGTGCGCGTGAGCCCGCCTTCGGCGACTTCCGGATCCGCGCAGAGCGACACTCTCGCCGCGAGCCCCTCGAAGGTGCCGCCGCCAAGGCGCTCGGTCGCTTCGCGAAGGAGGCCCTGCACGACCGGGTCCGACTTTCCCAGCGCGAGGACGGCCGCGATCCGCTCGGCGGTGAGCGTCGACGTGCCGCCGAGCCAGTTCGCGCTCAGCGGATCCTGGTCCGCGAATGCGCTGCCGGCGACGTTGCGGCGCAGCGATGCACAACCGGCGAGGAGCAGCACGAAGCCGAGGGTGGCGAGCCACTTGCGCATGCGTCGTCCCAGTAACTGACGGCGTCGCTTCTGTCGTGCGGGAATCATGACGGGCGCCTGTCACACTACGAGCTCTACCTCCGCGCTCTCCTCGCCGCCGTGCTCGTCGCCGCGCTCGGCCTGCTTGAGGAGCCGCCAGATGTGGCGCCCGAGCACGTCGATCTCGGTCGACGCGAACTGCTCGCCCCCGAAGGCGCGGATGGTCTCGGTCTGCTTCGCGAGAATGAACGCGTCCTGCTGGAACACGCGCAGGGCGAGCGGCTTCACGAACGGGCGCACGAGGAAGTGCGGGACGCGCGTGCGGAAGCTGACGACCGCGTAGATGCGCGTGACGAAGTCGCTCACGGGGGTCATCACCGAGTCGACGAGGATGTGGTTCTCGGCGCCGATGCTGTATTCGACCTGCGCGATCGACGGGAGGATGAAGCGGTCGAAGTGGGTGACGGTGCCGCCGGAGGGCGACAGGATGCGACCGATGAGCCCCGGGGGGCGCGGCTCGCCGACGTACTCGGCCTCGACGCGGTCGCTCGTACGGCGGACCTTCGCCGTGATCGTCAGGCCCCGGCTCTCGGCGCGGAAGAGGCCTCGATGGAGGAACGCCGTGTGCGGGACGTCGAGCGCGTTCTCGATGGTGGAGTACATCGTGCCGGGGGCGACGACGCTCTGGACGACCGTGGTGTAGTCGCGATGGCCCATCGTCGCGAACCGGTGCGGCACGCTGGACGGCATGGTCGACGGGTCCTGCTCGTCCTGCGACGGCGCGGAGTAGACCCAGATGAACCCCTGCTGCTCGAGCGTGGGGAGCGCGTGCGCGCGGCGGGCCTTCACGTCGCCCGCGCGCTCGCTCGGCAGCGAGGGAATGTGGGTGCAGGCCCCGCCCGTGTCGAACTGCCAGCCGTGATACGGGCAACGAAGGGTGCCGTCGCTCACCTGGCCGAGCGACAGCGGCACGTTGCGGTGCGGGCAGCGATCGAGGAGGGCGCCGGCTTTTCCGTCCTTGCCGCGGAAGAGGACGATCGGGGTGCCGAAGAGCGTGGTCGCGACGGGGGCATGCCGGAGCTCGCGTGACCTCGCCGCGATGAACCAGTGCGCTCTCAGGTGGACGACGGACGCGCCCGCGCGCTTGGCCGGTACGAGCGCGCCGGCTGCAACGAGCGCGCCCGCGGCTGGTTCCATGCGCGAGAATGTACCAGGATAAGGTGCCCCATGGTCCCTGCCCGCCGCGCGCCGCTCCTCTTCGAGGCGCTGCCCGAGCTCGAGCGGCATGTCCCGTGGATCCCGTTCGCGCACGTGCCGACCGCCGTGGAGCCGTGCGATGCCATCGCCGACTGGCTCGGCCGCGGCGGCGTGTTCATGAAGAGGGACGATCTCGTGTCGCCTCTGTACGGCGGCAACAAGGTGCGCCGGTACGAGTTCATCCTCGCGGACGCGAAGGCGAAGGCCGCGAGGCGCATCGTGACGGCTGGCGGGATCGCGTCCACGCAGGTGATGGCGACGGCGCTCTTCGGCCGCGAGCTCGGCTTCGCGGTCCGCGCAGTGCTGTTCGATCAGCCAGTCACCGAGTTCGCGCGACAAGCGGTCCTCGGGTTCGCCGACGCGGGCGTGGAGTTGATCTTCGGAGGGGGCTACGCGATGACAGCGTGGCGAGCGTGGCGCGCGCTCCGTCGAGACGCGGGCAATTACTTGATCCTGCCTGGCGCCGCGAACCCGCTCGCGAACCTGGGATACATCGACGCGATGTTCGAGCTCGCGGGGCAGGTCGAGCGAGGCCTCGCGCCGCGCCCCGATGTCATCGTGCTGCCGACGGGCTCTTCCGGGACGCTCGCGGCGCTCGCGCTCGGGTGCGCGCACCTCGGCTGGGAGACCGAGGTCATCGGGGTCCGCATCACGACGTCGCTCGCGTGCAACCGCGCGACGGTAGGCCTCGTCATCGGCGCGACCGATCGGTTCCTCGCTGCGCGCGCGCCTCGATGGAAGCCGATGCGTGGGGCCGTGCGCTACTCGCTCCACGGCGGCGCGCTCGGTCGCGGCTACGGCTACCCGACGTCCGAAGCCGTGGAGGGGGCGGCGATGGTCGAGCGGCTCACCGGTGCGCGGGGCGAGGTCACGTACAGCGGAAAGGCGCTCGCAGCGCTGCGGGTCATCGCGCGCTCTCCGCGGTACGCCGGGAAGACAATCCTGCTCTGGAACACGCTCTCGACACCGCGTCCCAGGCCGTCGGCTGGGGCGGCGGACAGAGTGCCGCCGTCGCTCCGCTGGGTGCTCGAGCGACCTCTGCTGGCTTGAGCCTCGCTAGTTGCAGAAGCCCGCCGTGCAGACACCGGAGGTGCACTGATCGCCGAACGTGCACGCCACGCCGTGCGACTCCTTCGGCCGACACACGCCCGGGCCGACGCCGTCGCAATAGTCGCCCGGGACGCAGCTGGCGTCGCCGGTAATCTGCGCACCGCACGCCGTCAGGCACGTGGTCGCTCCGCAGACGTAGGGGCTGCAGCTCACCGTGTCGTTGCAGCTGCCGTTGCCGCTGCAGCTCCCCGGCATGGTCGCTACCCCGCCGGTGCACGAGGGCCCGGTCGGGCCGCAAGCGGTCGCCGGCGAGTAGTCCTGACACGCGCCGTTCGCCGCACACAGGCCATTGGTGCCGCAGGTCGAAGGGGTCGCAACGGCGCACGTGTGGCTCGGATCAGGGACGCCCGCGACCACGGTCGTGCAGACGCCGTTCGCGTTGCCCGTGAGCGCATTCGAGCACGCCTGACATTGCGAGGTGCATGCGCTGTTGCAGCAGAAACCGTCGACGCAGTTGTTCGAGAGGCACTGACTGGCCTCCACCGCAGCGTTGCACGCGGATCCATTCGTCAGTCGCGCCGTGCACACGTGGGCGTTGCAGTAGTCCGTCACGGCCGAGGCGCAGTCGGTGTCCACGTTGCACGTCTTGGTGCACGTGCCGGCCACGCATTCGTACGGAGCGCAGTTGATGCTCGCCGGGACCGGCGCGGTGCACGCGCCCGCGACACACGTGTCCGCCGCGATGGCCGTGGGGCCGGCGCAGCTCGCTGCCTGGCAAACGGTACCGCTCGCCCACACGGCGCACCCGCCCGCGCCGTTGCACTGACCCCCCTCGTCACCGCACGTGGACGCTGGCTGCGAGGTGCACTGCCCCTTCGGATCCGGTCGTCCGGCGAGCACGGCTCCGCACACGCCGTCCGCGCCTTGCCCCTTCTTCGCTGCGGTGCACGCCTCGCACGAGCTCCCGCATGCCGTGTTGCAGCACACCCCGTCGGCGCACGTCAGACCGTTCGCGCAGTCCGAGGACGCGTTGCACTGCTTGCCCTGCGCGCAAAGGTTCGTGCACGACGACGTCATCGTCGTACCGCCGCCGCAGTCGACGTCCGTCTCGCTGCCGTCCTTCACGCCGTCGTTGCACGGCAGCTGCCCTCCGCAACCATCGGAGACGGTGCCGCAGGTAGCCGGGGGCGTCTCTCTCGCGCACGTCAGCGGCGTGCAGCCGCACACGAGCGTCGTACCACCACCGGAGCAGGTCTGGGGCAGCACACAGTCCGCGTTGCTCTGGCAGCCGCAGGCCCCCTTCGCGTCGCACAGCTCCGGGTTGGCCGCCGTACCCGCGCACATCAGCCCGACGTTGATCGTCTTCGACGGCGTGCCGTTCGTGCAGACCCCCGTCAGGCATACCGTCCCCGTGAAGGGGACGTCCGCTTCGTCGGGCACCGTCTTGGTGCCGCCCATCCCGTCGCACTCGATCGTCTGGCAGTCTGCCGCGATCTGCGGCGGGTCCGTCATCGTCGCTGTCCCCGCAGCGACGTTCGTCGTCGTGCACGCGCCGGTCGAGCAGCTCGGGTGCTGGCAGTCGGTCGTCGCTCCGACGCATTCTCCGTCCGTGCGACACTGGTCGCACGCGCCCATCCCGTCGCAGAAGCCCGCGTGGTTGCCCATGTACGTACTGCAGGGCGAGCCCGCGACGTGCTGCGCGTACGACTGGCTCGGCACGCCGCCGGCGCACGACGGGTCGCCGCAGTCGTTCACTGCGGCCGGCAGGTCGATCGGGTCGGGCTGCGCGCTATCTGCGCCGTTCTCGCACTCGTGAATGACGCAGTCGCCGGTCACCTGCGTGAACATCGGCGTGGGTGTGCCATCGGGCACGTTCGTGTCGACGCACATCCCACTCGCGACGTCGCAGGTCACGGTGACGCAAGGGCCCTTGCTCGCGCAGTCGCTCGCGGTGGTGCACCGGCCAGTCCCCGAGTCGCTCACCCCCACATCCGTGCCGGTGTCGCGCACGCCTCCGTCGAGGCTCATGCTGTGCGCATCGTGCGCGGCGTCGGGCGCGGGAGGCGGCTGGTTCGTGTCTGCGCCGACATCTCGCGCGCTGCGATCCATCCCGGCGTCGCGGACCTCGGCCTCATGGTCGGCCCGCGCATCGCCCGCGCGACCGTCCATCGCGTCCATGACGACGACTCGCGCGTCGCCGGCGCCGCCGTCGGTGCTGACCGCGCCCGCCCCTGTTCCGCACGCAGACGAGAGGGACAGCGCGACGATGCTGCTGGCGATCGACGCGAGCGTGCGTGCGTGAGTCATCCCGTCACCGAAGACGAAAACGCCGCCATTGTCCATGGCTTCCACGACGCCATCCGCCACTTCCGGCGGCGTCACCGCACCTCGATGCCGGCCTGCCAGACGCCGCTCGCGTTCGGCGGCGTCGCGATGTGGAACTGCTCTCCCTCGTTCGTCTGCGGCGCGAGGTTCGACGAGCACCCTTGCATGAGGGCCATGTCGAACGTCGGCACGGTCGCGCTGAGCGAGACGGTCTCGTTCATCTCGAAGAGCGCGACGGGGATGGTCGGGCCGAGCGCGTCACGACTGCAGTCCGCCGGCGGTCCGACGCTGTAGGCGTAGCTCCCGCCTGCCGCGAGACACTGCGCCTGCGCGCTGAAGACGTAGCCGACCGGTGTGAGCCCGGCGTCGACGAAGTACCATCCCTCGTAGGACAGCTGCATCGCGGTCGGCAGGCCGTCGACCACGAAGTCCATGCTGTTGGCTGACCCGCTGTTCGAATACGCGAAGTCGACGAACTGGACGGTCGTGACGGGGATGGGTGGGACGAACTGCATGTACGTCAGCGAGAACGCCGTCGCGCTCGACGACTGATACTGCCGGTAGTCGCCGCCGTCGTCCTGCACGTCGATGGTGACGCAGGAGGTGCCCGGGTGGGTGATCGACCAGTAGCTCGGGTTGTCGAACAGCAAGGGGAGCACCGTCCACCCGCCGCCGGACGTCGTCATGTCGCAATACACGTCGAAGGGAGCCAGCCCGCCGGGCCCATCCGGGTCGATCGCGTAGACGCCGCTCGCCGCCATCGTGTTCGACGCTTGGAGCGTGAGACAGCTGGTCGGGTCGACGCACGCCCCCCGGCTGCAGACGGTCGAGGCACAGTCGACGTTCGCGCCGCACGGACTGCCGGCGATGCAGGCAGGAGCGCAAGCCGGCGTTGCGCACGTGCCGTTCGTGCAAACGGCGGAGCCACAGTCGGCGCCCGCGCCGCAGAGGTTCCCGTCGACGCAGCTCGGAGAGCACGCGGGAGGGGCGCACGAGTTCGCGGTGCAGACGCCCGAAGCGCAGTCGGTCGCGACCGCGCACCGAGCTCCGTCGACGCAGCTCGGAGAGCACGCCGGCGGCGCGCAGCTGCCGAGGGTGCACACGCCCGAGGCGCAGTCGTCGCCGGCCGCGCATGCGGCGCCGTCGAGACAGGCGGGTGTGCACGCGGAGAGCGCGTCCGCGCGGGCTCCGTCTCGCGGCTGGAGCGAGTCGTCGGCCGCATCGAGCGCGGCGGCAGAGACATCGATGCCAGTCTCGACACGAGCGTCGCGGGGCGGGACATGCCCCGCGTCACGACTGGTTGCGTCGGCGACAGGTCTTCCGCTGTCCACCGCCAAGCCCGACTCCCGCGCGCCGCTGTCGGTCGAAGCGGCGGTCGTCCCGCTCGCTCCGCAGCCCGCAGCGGTCGCCAAGGCGAGAAGGCCGAGCGAGACACCTGTCGCGCGCCAGGGCATGTCAGCGGAGACCATGCTTCTTCAGCAACGTCAGCAGGTACGGCCTGTCCATTCCAGCGCGCCGCGCGGCTTCGGACGCGTTCCCGCTCCATCGCAGCATGAGCGCGCGAACGTACGACTCCTCGAAGCGCGCCACGGCGTTCGCGCGCGCATCGCGGTATCGTGGTGTCGGTTCGTCTTCGAGGGCTCCTCCCGCCGGCGAAGCCTCGGGCTCTGCGGTCGCGAGCCCTTCGAACAGCGCGCGCTCGACCGCGTTCCGCAGCTCACGCACGTTGCCTGGCCATGACTGCCGGGAGAACGCGCGAAGAATGTCCGCAAGGCCATCGGGCTCATCCCCTCCCCCCGTGATTTCCGAGGCGAAGTGGCGCACGAGCACCGGGATATCCTCGGGGCGTTCGCGGAGCGGGGGGACGACCACGCGCGCGCCGGCGATGCGGTAGTAGAGATCCTCCCGGAACGAGCCGTCGTTGACGCGCGCGCGGAGATCCCGGTGCGTCGCCGAGATGACGCGCACGTCGATCGCGATGTCCCTGTCCCCTCCGAGCCGCCGGATCTTCTTTCGTTGGAGGACGCCGAGCAGCGCGGGTTGCACGGCGATCGGCAGCTCGCCGATCTCGTCGAGGAAGATCGTACCCCCGTCTGCGCGCTCGAAGGCGCCCAGCATGCGCCGATCGGCGCCGGTGAACGCGCCCCGTTCGTGACCGAACAGCTCCGACGCCACGAGGGTGCTCGGCAGGGCACCGCAATCGAGGATCACGAGGGGGCGTCCTTTCCTCGCGCTCGCCTCGTGAATCCCGTTTGCGACGAGCTCTTTTCCCGTGCCCGTCTCCCCCTGCACGAGGACGGCGCCCGGAAAGGACGAGAGTCGCTCGATCGACCGCGCCAGCTCTCGCATTCGCGGGCTCGCGTAGACGAGCCCCGCGATCACCGGACCCTCCTCGTGCGGCCGCGCCGCCTGCACGGCGTCCACGACGAGCATCGTGTCGCCGACCATGATCTGCGCCCCCTTCGCGACGATCGCGTCGCGTACCCGGGTCTTGCCGACGAAGGTGCCGTTGAGGCTCCCGAGATCGCGGACGGAGATGCCCTCCTCGGCGGGCGCAAGCTCGAAGTGGTACCGGCTGACCTTTGGGTCGACGAGCACGAGGTCGCAGTCCGCCGACGTCCCCACCTGGGCGCTCGCGCCAGCCTCGACGTCGACCGTCTTGCCCGCGTCCGAGCCTCGGGCGACGACGATCGAGAGCTGGTGGACGGTCTCGGTCTGCTTGAGTGCTCGCTGCGTGCGCTCGTCGGTCATCCCGCGACCAGGGTAGTCGCTACTGCGCTTCAGGACGAGTTCGCCGGGAGAGGGAAGTGCACTACGCTCGCGCGTGATGACCCCGCGCGTGCTCGGTGAGCGCTACCGCCTCGACGCGGTGATCGGCGAGGGCGGAATGGGGGTGGTCTACGCCGCGTTCGACCTGACGATCCAGCGGACGGTGGCCGTGAAGCTGTTGCGACGCGACGCGGCGGCGTCCGCCGATGACGCCCGTCGACTCCTGCTGGAGGTGCGGTCGACCGGTCGGGTGAAGAGCGCGCACACGGTGACTCTGTTCGACGTCGGCCAGACCGACGAGGGCGATCCGTTCCTCGTCATGGAGCTCGTGGCAGGGGAGTCTCTTGCAGAGACGCTCAAGCGAGAGAGAGAGAGAGAGAGAGAGTGCTCCCGCTGACACGCGCCGTGGCGATCGCAGTGCAGGTCTGTGCGGCGCTCGACGCGGCCCATGCGGTCGGCATCGTCCATCGCGACGTGAAGCCACCGAACATCATGCTCTCGCCGCGCAGAGAGAGTGAGCAGCCGCACGACCACGTCACGGTCCTCGACTTCGGTATCGCGAAGCACCTCGCGCAGCCGACCGCCGTCACCGAGCCAGGCGCGCTCGTCGGAACGCTCGAGTACATGGCGCCGGAGCAGATCGCCGGCGAGGCGCTCGACGGACGCGCGGATCAGTATGCGCTCGCGGCAACGCTCATTCGCATGATCTCGGGGGAGTCGCTGTTCCCAGGGGCGGGTGTGGCGTCGATCGTCCATCACCATCTGCTCAAGGTCCCTTCGCCGCTGTGCGACCGCGTCCCCTCGGCGCCGCGCGCGCTCGACGCGGCGCTGCGGCGCGCTCTCGAGAAGAAGCCCGACGCGCGCTATCCGGACATCCGGGCCTTCGCGACGGCGCTCCGCGCGGCGGCGGGGCTGACCGAGACCTCGACGGACGCCGAGACGCCGCAGACGAGACGACCCGAAGTCGCGTCGCGACGACCGCTCGTGCGCACGCAGGAGATGGAGCTCGTGATTCCGGGGGACGCCGCGGGGCTCGAGGTCGATGCTCCCGCGGTGCTGCTCGTGAGGCCGGCGCCCGCGCCGCTCGTCCACGCCCCGCGCCGGACGGGACGGACGTGCCTGCGGACGCTGCAGCGGAACGACGAGCCCTGACGCTTCGTTGGCTGGCGCCTGGGGTCTGGAAGCGCGTCATGGCCTACAGCGCGCTCGTGCTCCTCGTCGGAAACGCATGCCTCCATTTCTCGACCACATCCAACGTCATCGGAGCGCTCGGCGTCCTCCTCGGAGCTGGCGCGCTGGCCGCGCACGCGTCGTTCTCGGAGAAGCGGCCGTAGAGGGCTACCTGTTGGGGCCACCCAACATGTGAGCACCAGCCACGGATGGCGCACGAGTATCGCCGCGCTTTCGCGGGCTTCGTCACGGGCATGGCGGTTGCTGAAGGGGGTGCATGACCACATACCGAGCTGGCTCCGGTTCAACGCACCCGCTTCCGACAGTGAGAGCGAGCGAGGCGTTCTTCGACGAGCCGCTCGACGGCGCCGCGCTGGAGCTTGACGCGCCCCAGCGGGTCCTCGGGAGCCCGTTGGCACCTCCGGCCCCATCGCCGCGCGTCGTGATGCCGCCCGCCGCAAGCTCGACCCGATCGATCGATCGCGGGCTTGAGATCGTCGCGGACGTGCCGATGGGCATCTGGAAGCGACTCGCTGTCTACCCACCGCTCTTCCTCTTCCTCTGCATGGCCTTCCTGCCGTGCATGGTCCGGCGCGGGCACATGACCTCCGAGCTGCTCGGCCTCGGCGCGATCGGCGTCGCGGGGGCCTGCATCAGGCTCTACGCCCGTGGGCTCGATTGAGGCGACGCCGAGCTTCCACTCGATGGTGCATGGCCTACCGAGGATTGTGCGACATCGGCGCACGTCCGCTTTAGGCTCGCCCTTCGATGACGCGACGAAGCCTCCTGACGATTCTCCTCCGCCTCGTCGCTCTCTACGTCGGCGTCGTGGCTCTCGTCTGGCTCTTCCAGCGCAGGCTCCTGTACGCAGGCATGGGTCGACCCGACACGGAGGCGCCAGAGGACGCGCACCTCGTCGTCTTCCAGGCCGGAGACGGCGTCGCCGTGCATGCGCTGGAGTGGGACGCACAGCATGATGGGCAGGGGCAGGGGCGGACCGTCGTGTACTTTCACGGGAACGGCGAGGTCATCGGGGATGACGTCTGGATCGCGCGCGAGCTTGTTCGACGCGGCCTGGGTGTCGTCCTCGTCGAATACCGAGGTTACGGTCGATCGCGCGCAAGCGAGCGAGGCCCGACGGAGGCCGGTCTCTACGCCGACGCCGAAGCCGTGCTCGACGGGATCGCGGCGCGAGGCATCGATCGGTCGCACGTCGTGCTCTGGGGCGCTTCACTCGGTACGGGGGTCGCGGCCGAGATGGCGACACGGGGTCGCGGCGCGGCGGTCGTGCTCGTGGCGCCGTACACGTCGATGGCCGCGGTGGCATCGGCCCACTTCCCGTGGCTCCCCGTGACCCTCCTGCTCGAGGATCGCTACGACACGCTCGGGAAGGCGTCGCGGATCACGACGCCGACGCTCGTCGTTCACGGGACGCTCGATGAGGTCGTGCCGTTCGAGATGGGGAAAACGCTTGCAGACGCGATTGCGCGAGCGCGCCTCGTCACTGTCCCTGGCCGCCACCATATGGATCTCTTCCTCGGCGCAGGAGCCCGCCATCTCGATGAGCTCGCGGCGTTCGCGCGGGGGGTGCGCGGCCAGGGATGACAGTGGTAGACGGAGCCATGCGAGTCGACGCGCTCAGCCCGGAAGACCTTCGAGGATTCAGCCAAGGCGTGGACGCGCGGGCGTACGAGAAGCTCGGCGCCCACATGCTGCCCGATGACGCCAACGGACCGAGTGGCGTGGCGTTCGCCGTGTGGGCACCCAACGCTTCGCGCGTCACCGTCATCGGCTCCTGGAACTCGTGGGACGGCGAGCGCGACGCGCTGACCCCCGTCGGAGATACCGGCGTCTGGCATGGCGTGGTCAGAGCCGCTCGGGAGGGAGACCTCTACAAGTTTCGCGTCGTGTCTCGAGAGACGGGGACGGTCTTCGAGAAGGCCGACCCGTACGGGTCTCTGCACGAGACTCCGCCCTGCACCGCGTCGATCGTGTGCGCCTCGCGCCACGCCTGGGGCGACGGCGATTGGATGGCTTCGCGCTCGAAGCGAGACGCCCTCGACGCGCCGATGTCCGTCTACGAGATGCACATCGGCTCCTGGCGTCGCGTCGTGGAAGATGGCAACCGATCGCTGCACTTCCGCGAGCTGGCGCCTCTGCTTGCCGACTACGTCGAGAAGCTCGGCTTCACGCATGTCGAGCTCATGCCGATCATGGAGCACCCGTTCTTCGGCTCCTGGGGCTATCAGGTCACGGGCTATTTCGCGCCGTCGCACCGGTTCGGATCCCCCGACGATCTGCGCTTCCTCGTCGACACGCTCCACCAGCGCGGTATCGGCGTCATCCTCGACTGGGTCCCCGCGCACTTCCCGACCGACGGCCATGGCCTCGGGCTCTTCGACGGCACGCACCTCTACGAGCACGCCGATCCGCGGCAGGGCTTCCACCCCGAGTGGAACACGTTCACCTTCAACTACTCGCGCGACGAGGTGAGGAGCTTCCTGCTCTCGAGCGCCCTCTACTGGCTCGACCAGTTCCACGTCGACGGCCTCCGTGTCGACGGTGTCTCGTCGATGCTCTATCTCGACTACGCGCGCGAAGGCGGAGGATGGATCCCGAACGCGCACGGCGGCCACGAAGACCTCGCCGCCGTGAGCTTCCTGCGCGAGCTGAACGAGAGGGTCTACCAGGACCACCCCGACGTGCAGATGGTGGCGGAGGAGTCCACGTCGTGGCCACGAGTGTCGAAGCCCACGACGATGGACGGGCTCGGCTTCGGGCTGAAATGGGACATGGGCTGGATGCACGACACCCTCCGGTTCTTCTCGAAGGATCCCATCCATCGGCAGCACCACCAGACCGAGCTCACGTTCCGCTCGCTCTATGCGTATACGGAGAACTTCGTCCTTCCGCTTTCCCACGACGAGGTCGTCTACGGGAAGCGCTCGCTGCTCGAGAAGATGCCCGGCGACGATTGGCAGAAGTTCGCGAATCTCCGCTTGCTCTTCTCGTACATGTGGTCGCTACCCGGGAAAAAGCTGCTCTTCATGGGAGGAGAGTTCGCTCAGCGGGCGGAGTGGAACCACGACTCGAGCCTCGACTGGCACCTCATGCTCGCGCCGGCGCATGGCCAGATCGCGCAGCTCGTCGGCTCGCTCAACCACCTCTATCGAGCCGAGCCCGCGCTCCATGAGGGTGACAGCGAGACGCACGGTTTCGAGTGGCTCGACGGGAGCAATGCGCGCGAGAGCACGCTCGTCTTCCTTCGCCGCGGGCATGCCGATGTCGACACCATGCTCGTGGCGCTGAATTTCACGCCGGTGCCGCGACACGACTATCGCATCGGCGTGCCCGAGGCGGGGCTGTGGCACGAAGTGCTGAACAGCGACGCGACCGTGTTCGGTGGCAGCGGACACGGGAACCTCGGCGCGACGCGATCCTCTCCGGTGCCCTGGAACGGGCGGCCGCACTCGATCTCGATCACGCTGCCCCCGCTCGCTGCGCTATTTCTCAAGCCGCAGCGTGGGGTCACCGCGCCGTAATAAGCTCGGTGGCGGCGCATGCGCCTCATGCTTCGGTTCCTCGCGCAGCGCGTGAAGTGACCGAGATTCATCGTGGATTTCGTGTCATCCGATTGGCGGACGCGCGTTCGATCGGAAACTGGTAGATAGCGTACGTCGACTCGAGGGCACGACGCCGATGCACGGCTAGTCCGTCGAGAAAAAACGTCTACGAGGGTCAGTCATGCATACCGGAATCCGTCTCTTCAGTGCTCCCAGCTCGCTGCTTTTCATCGGCCTCGCACTGCCCTTTTCGACGGGCTGCGCCCTGCTCAACCCTGGCGCCGCCTGGGCCATCAGCGACCCCGCATCGCTCCAGGTCGTCGTGCGCCGCGCAGACGCCGCATCGATCACGAGCGTAGAGGTGAACCGCCTGCTCACGGCCACGCCGACCGGCAAGGACACGGACTGGACGCTCAAGGTGAGCCCGGACCCGAAGGAAGCGGCCGCCGACATCAAGGCGCTCCAGGCAGACCCCGACTATGCCAAGACGAAGGCGCGCGTTGTCGCTGCCGAGGTCTGGATCCGCACGCTGCCGAACGTCGTGGCGCTCACCGGCGAGCACCCGAACCTCCTCGCGGCGATCGACCAGGGCCTCGCCGACAGCTACGCGGCCATCATCGCCAAGCAAGGCGAGATCGCCTCGCTCAACACGCAGATCGCGACCGAGAAGGCCGCGGCGAGCGCGGACGGCGTGACCCCCGACGACAAGAAGACGCACTCCGACGCGGCCACAGCGCTCCAGAAGCAGGAGGATGACGCGGAGAAGGCGGTCGACCCGCTCAAGAAGACGTTCCTCGGCAGCGTGAAGGATGCGTGCGCGAAGCTTCCGCCGGACGATCAGAAGCGCTACGCCCCTGCCGTCGCGAGCCTCCTCGACGCGGTCAACGACGCGACCATCGCGAACGCCGCAGCGCTCATCGGCTACCCGAAGACGATCAAGACGATCGGCGACGCGATGAAGTCGGTCGTGCCGACCGTCGCTGGCGACGTCATCGAAGAGCAGACGGGCGCCCGCCCCAACCTGGCGGCGCTCAAGGTCAACATCGACATCAAGGGGAGCGGCGTCACGGTGTCGCTCGACGGCCTCGGCGACATCGGCGCGCTGAAGCCCGCCGACGTGATCACCGAGACGACGAAGCGCTCGGTGCACTGGTTCACGCACACGCTCACCCTCCTCGGCACGATCTCGAACACGAACGACACGCTCGGCTTCGAGCGCGAAGTCCTCGGGCAGATGCAGTCCGCGTTCGCGCCGTCCGGCCCCGCGATCATCGTCGTGAAGATCCCGGCGTTCGACTCGCCCGAGGTCACCGCGGCCGCCCCCGGCGCCTCGATTTCCCTCGCGGCGCGCGTGCACGCGAAGGCAGCGGCGTCAGCCCCCCCGCCGGCAGCACCGGCCGTCGCCGCCAGCGTCACGGTCGACGCGAAGGTGGATCCGAAGGCCGCAAAGAAGGGCGCACCGCCGGCGAAGGGCGCACCGGCAAAGAAGGACAAGAAGTAGTCGTTTCAGCTTCACGCGTGCCGTTGACCGCCCATTGCGACGGTCAACGCAGGGAAATTGCCTGCTCGGGGCATGCGGCGACACAGAGCCCGCATCCCTGGCAGGCATTTCTGTTTGGGGTGTACGCCGTCTGCTTTCCGTGCGCCCAGCTCTTGAGCTTGCCGAGGATGCCGAGCTGCGCAAAGTCGGCGTCGGTCATGGTCCTGACCTCGAAGACATCCTCCGGGCAGACCCTGACGCAGTCGTTCTTTCCTTCGCACCGGTTCCTGTCGACGACGGGGAGGAGGCGCTTGTCGGGGGTGATGGCGTCCTGCATGAATCGCGACCTTAGCCGCACGTGCGGCACGAGTGCGTGAAGGCATTGTGAAGAAGTAGGAGCCGCGTGGCTGCGCGCGGATGTGTCAGCCCGCCGTCGTGGCGCCCCGCCCCTCGACCTGGGTCTCCATCTCCGACTCGGCGCTCGCAGGGCGCGTTGCGCTACGAATCAGCTCGGGCGCTGGCTCCGGGAGGGCGAGCGCCTGCGTGACGAGCGCGCAGAGGTCGTCGGCCGCCGAGACCTGGACATCCGCGAGCGCCCCGATCTCGGCCGACATCGCTGCGGCGGAAGGGAACCGGAGGTCTGCGTCTCGCGACAGCGCGCGCAAGATCACGCGATCCCAGGCAGGATCTAGCGCCGTTTGAACCAGCGACGGCGCTTCGATCTCCGAAGAGAGGACCGCGACGAGCGTCGGCCCCTCCGCGCCACGATGGAAGAGCGGCCGTCCACACGCCAGCTCCCACAGCACCACGCCGACCGCGAAGAGATCACACCGTTCGTCGATCGGCTGAGCGAGCGCTTGCTCCGGCGCCATGTACGCGGCGTGCCCCGCGACCGTCCGCGTGTGCGTCGAGTCGGCGTCTCGCAGCGCCCGCGCAACTCCGAAGTCCGAGATCTTCACCTCACCGTTCTTCGACAGGAGCACGTTCGCCGGGCAGAGATCGCGATGCACGACCTTGAGCCCCGAACCGTCCGCCGCGCGTGCCGCCCCGTGCGAGTACGCCAGCCCGGCGAGGATCTCCCGACCGATATAAGCGATGACGCTCGCAGGGAGGGGGATGCCAGCCGTAGACAGCCGCTTCATCAGCGAGCGCAGCGTGAGGCCGTCGACGAGCTCCATCGCCAGGAAATACGTGCCGTCCACGCTCCCGAAGTCGAGCACCTGCACGATGTTCGGGTGAACGAGGCGCGCGGAGAGCTCGGCCTCGTTCCGGAAGAACGTGACGAAGCTCTCCTCCACCGCAAGGTGCGGATGGATCCTCTTGATGGCGACCGGTCGCTCGAAGCCACCCTCGGGGCAGTAGATCGCTTCATAGACCGTTCCCATCCCGCCCGACGCGACGTGCCTCACCATTCGGTACTTGCCGAACAGCTCCTTCTCCCGCGCCGTACTGTCAGCGCGCCTGATCGCCTGTCGCAGTGTTCGAGAGACGAGCATCGCGAGGAAGCCCCCCGTCGCGAGCGAGGCGGCGCGAGAGATCTGGACGCGCGCCGAGTAGAGCGCCTGTGAGCGAACGTCGTCGGGGAGGGCCGCGCGGAGCCAGAGGAAGTAGAACGCGAGGAGCGCCGCCGCGCTGGTCAGCCCGAGGATCAGTGGTTCACGCGGGCGTAGCCGGATGGTCGACACGATCAGGAGGCCGCCGAAGAGCATCGGCGACACCCAGGAGCCGAGCGCGTAGGCCGGACCCTCCGTGTGGCCGAGGACGGCGAGGAAGATCCATGGACCGGCGCCCTCGACGACGGTCGTCACGACACGAAGGACCGAGCTGCCACGTGCGGTGCGGAGACGGTGTGCGACGAGGCTGAACCAGGCGAGGAACAGCACCGCGCTCACGGTTCCCCACAGCGCCAGCGCCGGTGAGCCGCGCAGCCCGAGGAAGAGAGCGAGAGCGATACCGAGGAGGGACATCCCCTGCCACACCTCCGCGATTCGCAGCTCAATCCGCCCGATCTCCTTGTCGAGCGCCGCGTCGAGCGGTGCGCGAAGGGGGGTGGGGCGATGCGGGGGGGACATCAGGTCAAGCGTAGCTGGGATCGCGACGCCGAAAAGCAAAGCGCGCGCCTCTCGAACCGAGAAGCGCGCGAAAAGATTCGAAGACAGGGCTCGGCTGGGGTCCGGGGAGCGGCCGCGCTCCCCGCCGAATTGTCACGGGAGGAAGGAGGGAGGCCTTGCCGACGGACGCCGTGAGAATTCGAAGAGCGTGTTCTCCCGAGCCTATCTGCCGAGTGCGTCGGCGCGATTGACGATGCGCGGCGTGATGAAGATGACGAGCTCGCCGCGCTGGTCGTTCGCACGACGCCGCTGGAAGAGGACGCCGAGGATCGGGATGTCGCCGAAGAAGGGGACCTGGTCGAGGTTTCGACCGGTGTTGCGCGTGAAGATGCCGCCGATGACCGCCGTGTGGCCGTCCATGACGAGGAGCTCGGTCTCTGCCTCGCGCTTCAAGATCGTCGGGGCGCCGTTGGCCGCCGTCTGGTTGAAGTCGGGCTCGTCGCGGTTGACCTTCACGTGCATCGAGACCGAGCCGTCCGCCGTGACGTGCGGCTTCACGAGGAGCTGCAGCTTCGCTTCCTGGAAGGACGTCTGGACGCCTTGCGCGCTGACTTGCGAGTACGGGATCAGGGTGCCCTGGTTGATGCGGGCGTCGTGGTTGTCGAGCGTCAGGATGCGAGGGTTCGAGACGATGCGAACGAGGCCGCTCGACTCGAGCGCCGAGAGCCGGAGCGCAAGGTTGAACGCGTTGTCGATCGAACCGAGCGAGAGACCGAGCGCACCGCCGGAGTCCGTTCCGACGGCGGCGGGCAAGTTGACCGCGAAGTTCGGTGTCGTGATGGTGCGCGTGTACGGAGAGAGACCGGCCGTCGGGCTGTTGTTGTCGTAGTTACCGCCGGAGAGCGACACGGACGACGGGAACGAGAGCCCCGTGGCGTTGCCGGTCGCGGCCGAGAAGTTGCTCGTGCCTCCCCACTGGATACCGATGTCGCGGTTGTAGTTGCTCGTCGCTTCTACGATTCGCGCTTCGATGAGCACCTGCGGAGTCTGCGTGTCGAGCGACCGGACGAGCTCCTCGACGTGGTTCAGGTTGCCGGCGATGTCGCGGGCGATGATCACGTTGGTGCGCTCGTCGACCGCCATCGAGCCGCGCGGCGAGAGGAGGTCCTTCGCACGAGACTGGAGGTCGGCTGCGTGCGCATAGCTCACGGGGATCAAGCGTGTCTCGAGAGGGGTGAGCTCGAGCTCCTGCTTCAGCTGAGCGAGCTTCAGCTCGCGCTCCTTGTTCAGCTGGACCATCGGCGCGACGCGGATCAGGTTGCCCGCGCGCTGCATGCCGAGCCCCTTCGCCTGGAGCACGACGTCGAGCGCCTCGTCCCAGGGGACGTTTCGCATGCGGATGGTGACGTTGCCGCTCACGTCATCGCCCGTGACGATGTTGACGTGACCCACGTCCGCGAGCAGGCGGAGGATGTTGTGGATGTCGGCGTCCTTGAGGTCGAGGTCGATGCGTCGCCCGTTGTAGTGACCGAGCCCGCTCACCTGAGCGCTCACCCCCGAGGTGAATCCGGCGGCGCTGCTGGCGGTCGTGGCGACCGTCGATCCGTCGCTTGCCGAGAGCTGAGCGCCCTGCAAGCCCAGGATCGAGGTCTCGATCCTGGGAAGCTCGGCGACATCGGCTTCACGCGCGAGAGTGACGACCTTGCGGACCTCGGCGCCCTGCGCCTGCGCGGCCTTCGCGAGCGTGACCTTCACGGCCTTCGGCAGCTCGAAGCTCCACACGAGGTTCGAGCCGTCGACCGAGACGACCCCGGGGGAGTCGCCCGTCCGGCTGATCTCGATGATGGCGGTGTTCTCGCCGACATCGAAGAAGGACGCGACCGTGTGAACGAAGCCCTGGTACGACGAGACGTCGACGGTCCGCGCCGCGCTCTCGCTCACTCGTGCTCCCTTGAGCTCGAGGCGAACGTTGCCTGTCGCGTTCGCGACGAGGTTGTAGGACGGCACAGCGGAGAGCGCGATCGTGATGCGGTCGCAGCCGCCAGCACATGAGGCAGACGCGGGCGCGCCGGTCGCGAGGGAGGACGGCGCGATGCGGTCGAACCGCACCTCCTTGATCTCCGGCGTGATGACCGTCGCCGACGGCGCGGATGCCATCAAGGGCACCGGGAGCGGCGAGTCGTCGACCTTGGTGACGTCGCCCGGACGCAGCGTCACGTGGAGTGTCGCGCCGTCGCGACGCACCCGGAAGGTCGCGTGCTTCGTGAGGTTGACCGTGAGCCGCGTGCGCGGCGTGGCGCTCCCGTCCGTCTGCAGCTGCGTCGTAAGGATTCCGCCGACGACGCCGACGGGGCCTGTGAGCGCGGACTTCGCGCCCGCCAGGTCGGCGTTCGCCAGGTCGACGAGCAGGCGAGTTCCGCCATCGTCGACGACGACGTTGTAGTCGGGCGACGAGGTGCCGATGACCACTACGTCGGTCTCGGCGCCTTGCATGGTCACCTTCACGTCCTTGACGTGATTGCCGACGGTGTCGGCAAGCACGGTCGGGCCGGAAAGCACGCATGCGATCGCCGCGGCGGTGCCGAGGACGACCGAGAGGTGCTTGGTGCACCGCGGCTGCGTGCCAAAACGACTATCCCGCTGCTGTGCGGCCTTCTGGCGCCTGGTTCCCCGGTTCATGCTAACTCCTCGTGCGACGTGGCGACGTGGACTGCGCTTCGGACCGTGATGCTCGCGGACTCGCGTCCGGAACGTTCACGCCTCTTTTGAGGCTGATACGCGCAGTGCTCGTAAAACGTAGTCTCTGGTGATTCGAAGGGACTAATTTGTGGGGCGTTTTTAAGAGAGGCCCTCTCGGGCGTAAGGCTGCCGCACCCGGACTGAAGCCCCAGGGGAGGCCTGATCCGAGCGCTTCACACGTGCGGAAGCCCGTCGTTACGGGCTCCCGCCTGTCGCACACGTGGCGCAGGCACGCTCGGCGCTGGCCGTCCGCGACCTCCGGACGGCAGGGCCGCAGCGTCGCGGTCTAGAGCCGCTGTTCGCGATCGTTCTCTTTGTCGCTCTCCGGATGGAGCGCGATGATCCGCGTCGCGGGGGCAGCCTGCAGCGCGCGATCCTCGCGCGAGAGGACGATGTCGCCGTCGCGAACGCGCTCGACTCGCCAGTTGAGCTGGTAGTCGGTCCCGTTCGTCCCGCCCGTGTGGACGGTGTCGGGACGACCGATGTAGTCGCCGCGCTTGACGACCCAGCCCTTGCCCGTCGGGTCGAGCACCATCGCGCGAGGGTAGTCGCCGGCCAGCACGATCGCGACGAGCTTCAGCTCATCGATCGCGTACTGCGGCAGGATCACGGGGAGCTCGTTCTTCACCGACCGATTCGTCCGATCGACGAAGAGGGACGCGAAGGAACGGAACGGATCGCGGTTGTGGTCGTTCTCGGCGAAGTCGTTCTCGTTGAACTCCGGACCCTTCGCGGCCGCTGGCATCGCGGAGGCGGCCGCGGCGGCTGCGGTACGCGCCGCTGGCGGCGGGGGCGGCGTCGAGTTGACGGCGTCCTTCCCGCAAGCGGCCAAGCCGGCACTGCTCAGCGCGAGCAAGACGGAGAAAGAGTTAAGCGCTCTCATTTCGTGCCTCCTTCGGGCGCCGCCGGCGGTGCTCCTGGCTTGGTCTCCACTTTGACCTTGGGCTTGAGCGAGTGGAACGTCGTCGCGAGGCATTTCACCTTCAGCACGACGTCGTCGCCCTCGACCTTCGGGTCAGACATTTCGATGTTCTCGACGTTGATGATCCGATCGAGCCGACCGATCTCGTACATGAACTTGGCGACCTGGTGGAACCGGCCGGACAGCTCGAGGCGCATCGGCACCTTGGCGAAGAACGCCTGCGCCTTCTCCTCCTCCGGCTTCCAGCCCTGGAGGTCGATGCCGCTCACGTTCGATACTTGCTGGATCGACGAGAGGAACGCCGCCGCCTCGCTGTCCGCGGGAAGCACCTTGTTGAGCTCACGCTGGCGCTGCTGCCGCATGACGAGCTCGTCGCGATCGACGAGGTACCCCGCCTGCGCCTGCTGCTCCTTCGCCAGCTCGGTCTGCATGTCGGCCGCGCGCTTGGTGAGCGACTCGATCCTGCTCGAGATGTCGGTGAAGAAGATGACCCAGTAGAGCACTCCCGTCGCCATCACGAAGAAGACGCCGACACCGACCTTCGCCGGGAGAGAGAGCTTGGAGAGCGAAAAACCTGCGAGGGGCGAAGCCATGTCAGTACCTCACCGTCGCGCTGAGCTCGAACTTCACGAGCTCCAGGTGCGTGTTGGAGTCGAGCTCTTTCGAAGCAGGGAGCAGCCGCAGATCAGTGAAGTACTCGCTGAGCGTCAGCCTGCGGAGGAACTCCGAGACGTCCTCGCCGTCGCGCGCCAGCCCGGAGAGGCGGACGACGCGGGAGGTGTCCGAGTAGGTCTTGAGCCAGAGGCGCCGTGGGTCCCAGTTCGGGTTCGGGACGGCGCCGGGGTCGTCTCGTTTCAGCTGCTCGATCTTGTCGCGATCGGTGGTCGGGCCGCGACCCGGCGTGAGGATCCGCGAAAGCTCCAGCATCGCCGCGGTCGGTCCGCTGCGCGCAGTCTGCAGCTTGGCGATGGCGTCCTCGCGGTCGCGGAGGTCCTTGAGCTGGTTCTTGATGTCCGCATGGTTCGAGATCTGCTTGGTGATCTCGGTGATGCTGCTCTGAACCTGGTCGTTCTTCTTCTGCATGCTGTCGAGCTCGTCTTGCTTCCCCTTGTGGAAGACGATGAGCCCGACGGCCTCGAGCAATACGGCGCCGACGACGGCGAGGACCCATGCCTGGCCACCCTCGCCTCCTCCGGACCGTCGCCCCTCTTTTTTCTGGGGGAGTAGATTTACTCGAATCACGACCGCTTCTCCTTGTCGCAGCGGAGGCTCAGCCCCAGTGCGACCACGAGCTGGGCGGAACGGGCCCTGAGCTCGGTCTCGTTCACAGCCTTGGCATCGACCGCGAGGTTCGCGAGCGGGTCGAAGAGCTGGACGGGCACGCGCGCCCGCTTCTCGATCGACTTGGCGAGCGGCGCGAGGTACGCGCTCCCTCCCGACACGTAGATCTGACTGATCTCGCTCTCGCCGCTCGTCGCGAGGTAGAAGTCGAGCGACCGCTGGATCTCACCGGCGAGAGTGTCGCACGCCTGCGTGATGATCTGGTGGACCTCCTGCGGGATGATCTGGGTGGGCCCGCCGCCGCACTTGTAGGCCTCGGCCTGCTCGTAGGAGACGTTGCACTGCTTCCGGATCTCCTCGGTGATGGCCTGCCCGGCGTTCGTGATCTCGCGAGTGAACGCAGACACGCCCTTCGAGACGATGTTGAGCGACGAGACCGCGGCCCCGACGTTCAGCAGCGCGACCGTGCCGTCTTCGGGCAAGCCGTACTGCTGCTCGAAGATGTTCTGGATGGTGAAGGCGTTGATGTCGACGATGAGCGGCCGGAGCTTCGCCTCGCGGAGGATGCTCGCGTAGTCGTTGATCTCGTCCTTCTTCGCGGCGACGAGGAGGAGATCCATCTGGCCGGCGTCGGGCCGCTTCCGCAGCACCTCGTAGTCGATCGACATGACCTTGATGTCGAACGGGATGTGCTGCTCCGCCTCCCAGCTGATCTGCTCGTCGAGCTCGGCGGGCGTCATCATCGGGACGGTGATCTTGCGGACGATGACGGACTGCCCGTACACGCCGATCGCCACGTCCTTCTGGCTGATCTTCTGGTCCGTGAAGATCTTGAGGAGCGCCTCGGTAATGATCCCGGCGTTCATCACGTGTCCGTCGACGATGGTCTGCGGAGGGAGAGTCGCATAGCCGTACCGGACGACGGTCAGCCGCTTGCGGTTCTCCTTGAGCTGGACCACTTTGATCGCGCTCGCTCCGATGTCGACGCCGACCAGGTTCTTCCCTTCGGCCATGTCCGCTCCTTCGCCGCGCTGGTGGGTTGGCGCGTGGGCCTGCACCCTCCGGAGGAGGGTGCTCGGCTTGTCGTGAATCCACTCGAGCGTGAAGTGTGGCACCCGAGCCGACACGCCGTCAAAAAACGGGTGAAGAGCGGCGGGCCGGCCCGCCACAATCAGCCCTCGTCTACGTAGGCCGAGGTACGCTATGTACTCCCTCTGATGTCGAAGCCGACGAGGAAGAATCGGAGCGCTGCCGCCGCGATTGCGCTGGTTGTGTGCGCTCTCGCGGGGTCGTGGGCATCCCCCGCGAGCGCCGACGTCCAGCACGTGGTCGCTCGCGGTCACACGATCGAGGCGATCGCCCACCGGTACCACGTGACGGTGAAGGCCATCGTGGACGCGAACCACCTCCGCGACACCCGCCACCTCAAGATCGGCGAGACGCTCATCATCCCGGGAGTCGCGCCGAAAGCCCCGGGCGCCCCTGCGGGGAAGGGCGGCGCCGTCGCTGCTGGCGCAAAAGGGCGCCCCGTCACCTACTCGATGCGGGCCAAGACGCCCGGCGTCGTGCACGCGACCCGGCTCGCGACGAACGAGGATTTCGTCGTCCGGGTGTCGAGCCGTCGCGGGCACGTCGCCCCGACCGCGGTGAAGTCGTTCGAACGCATGATGCGGAGCACCAGCGGCCTCACCCACCCGCCCGACGCTCGCCTCATCGCCCTCGTCGGCCAGGTCGCCAATCACTTCGGCAGCCGCAAGCTCGAGGTCATCAGCGGGTTCCGCCCGTACTCTCCCACGCAGTACACGCCTCACTCGAACCACAACATCGGGCGGGCGCTCGACTTCCGCGTCGTCGGAGTGCCGAACGAGGTCCTCCGCGACTACTGCAAGACGCTCCGCAACGTCGGCGTCGGCTACTACCCGAACAGCACCTTCGTGCACCTCGACGTGCGCGACACCCCTGCGACCTGGATCGACTACTCGAAGCCGGGCGAGCCCCCTCGGTACAACGCGCCGAACCTCGACGCCGACGAGGGGACGAGCGACGTCTCCGAGGAAGCGGTCACGCCGGAGACGACGCGAAGCGGCGAGGCTCCGCTCGCCCCGCTCCCTGCGACCCCGTCACCCACCGCGACGCCGGCGGGCGTCCCGACCTCTCCCTCTCCCCCTCCCCTGCCGGTCGTCCCCGCCCCCTCGATCGCACAGCCGCCGCCGGCGCCCGTGACTGCGCCTCCCGCCGCCACACAGGTTCCAGTCCAGGCGGCTCCGGCGGTTCCGACGACAGTGCCGCCACCTCCGTCTGCGCCGCACTGAATCGCCGGGCTCAGAGGCCGCACCTCCGCGGTCAAAGACGACGAGACCTCGGTCACCGCCTTCTGGCAGCCGCGCTGAGCCTCGTCACTTGGCGTGCCCCGTGGCCTGCGCCACGACCGTCGCGGATTCGAAGCGGAACGCTCGCGGCTTCATGGGAGCGGAGAGTACGTAGAGCGCGGTCTCGTCCGAGCGGCCGCGCGGTGGCGAGCTCGTGCCGACGCGCTGCACGAAGGGAGCGGCGTGGGCTCCGCGATCGAGAGCGACGACCCGGGTGCATCCCGCGTGCGAGAGCACGTCCACGAGCGCGGCGTCGCTGGCGGCCGTCGTCCGCGCGACGAGGACGCGACCGTCGGCGGTGATGCCGAGCGCGGCGCGCGGGACGACCGCCGTGTTCCTGTGTGCCTCGGGGAGGACCTCACCGTCGTCGAGCAGCAGCGGGAGCTCCGCCAGGTCCATGTGGGCGCCGATCGCGGTGACGTCGCGCGGACGCACGATCGAGAGCGCCCCGTCGGTGTCGGCGACGAGCGCAGCAAAGCCCGCCTCCGCTTCGCCTCCCTCGAGACCGTGCATCGGGAAGGAGAGTCGACCGTCGGTCGCCAGCCCTCGCGGCTTCTTGTCGACCGCGTGGCCGAGGCCGAGCGCGAGCACCACCTTGTGCGCGTCGTCGCCGTCGAGCTCGTGCACGGGCGACGCGCCGGTCTTCGCGTCGGGCTCCTTCGTGCCGGCGCGGATCCGGAAGCGCGCGCGCCCCGCCTGCACCAGCAAGAGCTCGATCGGAGCGTCCTGGCCGTCGATGGTGGTCGACCAGATGGCGGGCGCCCACGTCGGCGCTGGCTGCGCGCCCGGGTCCGGGTGGAAGACACCGCCCGCGACGGGCGGCGGGGTGCCGTCGTGGGAGAGCACGTAGAAGAAGTCCTTCGGCGCGTACTCGATGTAGCGATCCGGCGAGACCGTCATGAGCGGCGTGAGCAGCTCGGAGCGGTAGTTGTGCCCGCGCAGGTCGTTGATCTTGGCGAAGATGAAGCCCGTGTGGTGCGGGTTCATGTCGAGGTGCATCGCGTAGCTGCAGCCGGCGAGCCGGAGCGCCTTGCCGAGCGCAGTCCCGCTCACGTCGTCGCCCCACGCGTAGAGGATCTGCCCCGCGTCGGTCACGCACATGCCGGAGCGCTCCGTCTGCATGCCGCTGCCCGGGAGCGTGTAGCCCCACAGCGCACGGCCCATCGGGTTCACGTCGCCGTGATCGACGAGCGGGTCGAGGTTCTGGCGAAACGAGACGATGGCATCGTCCGCCACGCCGCGGATCCCGGTGACGTCGTGCGTGTCGCCCCACGTTCCGAAGCCGACGCGCTGGTCCTTCAGGAGAACCACGGTCGCCGCGTTCGGCTGCGGCGGCAGGAGGATCCTGCGGTTGACCATCATCCCGTAGTTGCCGTGCTCCGTCTTGAAGCCGCCGTTCCAGGCGGCGACGACCCGGCTCGCGACGGCGGGGTCACGCGGAATCCTGCCCGGGCCGTGCCCACCGGTCAGCGGCTTCGGGTCTTCCGTGCCCGCTTCCATCGCGAGATCGAGCTGGCGCATGTCCATCGCGACGAGGATGACGCGGGAGTACGGCCGCTCCGGATCGGGGCGAACGAAGGTGCGGTAGAACGCGGGCGGCGGGCCGTCGTGCACGGCCGTCGCGTCGCGCTTCCAGGCGGTCCGCGGCTCCTGCCACTCCCCTTCCCCCGCCTCCGTCGTCTTCCAGATCGAGGGGATCGCGTGCGGCGGCCAGGCGACGCCGTCGCCGAGCGCTCCCGAGGCGTCGAGCGCGGCCGCCAGCGGGGCCGGCGGCGCCTCGGACGCAGGCCGTACCTCTCTCAAGGTTTGCTCCGAGCCGCCGTCGTGCAGGCCGAACGACGCGCGACGGAGCGAGTCGCGCGCGGCAAAGACGTGCTCCTCGAGCCAGGCGATTGGAGCCGGCCCCACGGACGCGCGTGCGGTGTCGACCGCCCACAGGATGAAGCGCTTCGGGAGGTGGCGAACGACGTCGGCGTGCATGCCGTGCGAGCCGTGCGTGAGCTCGGCGCGATCGCCGTCGAGCGTCGCCGTGCTGCGGGCCCCGCGGTCGTCGACGAGATCGATGGAGAGGTCGTTCTTCCCCGGCTCGATCGCCAGGCCGACGGCACGCGCAGGCGGCACGAGCGAGACCTCGACGCGCTGGATGCCCGCGCTGCTCCCCGTGTCGGAGAGCCGTGTGAGCGACTCGGTCACGCGGTCTGCGAACGTCTCGTCGGGGCCCGGCAGCGACGCGCGGTCGCCGTCGAGGCCGAGCCAGGTGACGGTCTGCTCCTGGCCATAGACGAACGTCGCGAACGCGGCGCGCTCGCCCTCGAGAACGAGCGCGTGGTCATCCCCGAGCGGCGTCGACGTGAGGTTCTTCGCCTCGAAGATGTCGAGCACGCGCCCCTCCGGCGCGACCCGCACGCGAGCGCGGTACAGGTCGCGCGGACCACGGACGGTCTCGCTCGCGAGGAAGAGGACGCGTCGGCCGAGGACGTAGTCGACGACCGCGCCCTCGGACGGCTCCCAGCGGATGTCGGCGGGCAGGACGGTCCCGCCTGCGACGCCACCGAGCGTGGCAGCAAGCGCGTCGATCGTCGGAGCAGCCACGCCGGGCGCCGCAAGCGAGGCCGCGAGCGCGCACGCAGCCGCCCCGCCGAAGAGCCGGAGCTTCGGCCACCGTGCCGGATGCCAGTCGAGGAGGGTGGGGAGCTGCACGAGGGATAAACGCCGGACGGCGTGGAGGACATCCGCTATCGACTGCGGCGTCGCGGGTCAAGTTAGGAGCGGCTAACGCTGGGCGGTCGGGCGGCGGGGTGGACGCGAGGGAAGGCCGGCGGCCGCGCCGTCTGGATCGTGTATGGTCTTCCGTGGCTCTGTGCTGACACCGTGCGCCCGGCACGCGGTCATGGGAGCAAGGCAGGCCGACGGTGCAGGAGAGCGACGAGACAGACGAGCTCCAGGCGCGCATCCAGGCGCGGCTCGGCCAGGTCGTACGCGACAAGTATCGACTGCACCGCGTGATAGGGATCGGCGGGATGGCCGCGGTCTACGCGGCGACGCACCGGAACGGCAAGGAGTTCGCCGTGAAGATGCTCCACCCCGAGCTCCGTCGGCTCGGAGGCGCGAGCCCGCTTTCTTCGTGAGGGGTACGTCGCCAACAAGGTCAAGCATCGGGGCGCCGTGTCGGCGATCGACGACGACGTGGCCGAGGACGGCGCGGCGTTTCTGGTGATGGAGCTGCTCCATGGCGAGAGCGTCGAGGGCGCGTGCGACGCTGCGGGCGGTCGTCTCTCCTTCGACGTCATCACCGCCATCGCGCTGCAGGCGCTCGACGTGTTCGCCGCGGCCCACCAGAACGGCATCGTGCACCGCGACATCAAGCCCGCGAACCTGTTCTTGACCGTCGACGGCGAGCTGAAGGTGCTCGACTTCGGCATCGCCCGCCTGCGCGAGGGCGCGGTGAGTCAGACACGCAGCGGCATGTCGATGGGTACGCCCGCCTTCATGGCTCCCGAGCAGGCGCTGGCGCGGACGAGCGACATCGACGCCCGGACGGACCTCTGGGCCATCGGGGCGACGATGTTCACCCTGGCGTCGGGCCAGCTCGTGCACCAGGCCGAGAACGCGCAGCAGGTGATGATCCGCGCCGCCACCAGCGCCGCGCCCGCGCTCGGGCCGCTCGTCGCAGACGCGCCGCCGGAGGTCGTCGGGATCGTCGCTGTCATCGACCGAGCCCTCGCGACTCGCAAGGAGGACCGGTGGCCCAGCGCGAGCGCAATGAAGGACGCGCTGCTCGCCGCTGCGGAGCAAGCGTTCCCGTCGCTGCCTGGGCCCGAGCTGCTTAAGTCGCTCGTGGCCGCGCACGGGGTACGCGGCTCCTTTCGGCCCGCCGCATCGGCGTCCGGCATCACCGAGGCCGCGGGAAACCCGACAGGCTCGCCTGTCGAGGTGTCCACACCGGTGCCCGCCCGCGACGAGCCAACCATCGTTCGGCGAACCCCGCTCGGGCGACGCGCGCTCTTCGGCGGGGCAGCGCTCGCCGTGCTGGCTGTCGTCGGTGCCGTCGTCGTGCTCCGTTCGCGCGGCGACGTGCACGCCGTCGTTCAACCTTCGGAGGTCGCAGCCACCCGAGCGATTTCCTCGGCGTCTCAGCCCGAGCCGACCGCCTCGGCGCCCCAGCCGTCAGGCGCAGTGGGCTCGACGTCCTCGAGCAGCCAGCCATCGGTGCCTCTCGTCGGGTCTGCGCTTCCGGTCGCGAGCGCGACGCAAGCCGTCCGTCCCGCTCGCCCGCCCGCTCCTTCGCGCGCCGCGAAGCTGGCGTGTGATCCTCCTTTCGAGTTCGTGAACGGCAAGAAGAGGTTCAAGGAGGAGTGTCTTTGAGTGCGGTCCCGCTGCGCCGCGCGTAGGATCGCGAGCGTGCGTCCTCTCGCCGCGGGCATCGTTTCGGTCTTCGTGCTCCTGACGGCGAACGGCGCGCTCGCCGACCTCACGAAGCACGAGTGCGTCGTCGCGAACACCGCGGGTCAGGACCTGCGGCAGGCGGGCAAGCTCCGCGCGGCGCACACGCAGTTCAGTCTCTGTGTGTCCTCGAGCTGCCCGGGGCCTGTCCGGAAGGACTGCGCCGATCAGCTGGACGCCGTCGATCACGGGACTCCGACCCTGATCATCGGAGCGAAGGATTCGTCCGGCGCGGATCTCTCTGCCGTGCGCGTCTCGATCGATGGCGAGCTGCTCGTCGCCAGTCTCGACGGAACCGCCATCGCCGTCGACCCCGGCAAGCACACCCTCACCTTCGAGGGCACGGGCGAGAAGAAAGAGCTGGAGCTCGTGATCCTCGAAGGGCAGAAGGGACGGCAAGTCGCGGTCGTGATGAAGGGAGACGTCGTAGCTCCTGCGGTTGCGCCGGTTCTCGTGGCGAAGGCCCCGACGCCTCTGCCGCCTCCCGACGCGACCGCCTCGCCATCGCCGACTCGGCGAACGTGGGGCATCGTGACGGCCGGGGCAGGCGCTGCAGGAGTCGTGGCAGGAAGCGCGCTCGGAATCGCGGCGCTCGTGACGTACAACCACGCGAAGTCGCAGTGCGCGGCGGGGACGACGTACGGCTGCGGTGCAGGCGGCTCGGAGGGGGCGACAGCGCACGGAGAAGCGGCAGCGTCCACGGCTGCGTTCATTGCAGGCGGGGTGTTGCTGGCGGCTGGGGTCACGCTGTGGCTGACGGCGCCGCGAAAGGAAAGCGCACCGGTGACCGCGTGGCAGAGAATCACGGTACGCGCCGGAGCCGCACCCGGAACGGGGACTGTCGCGGTCGGGGGCGCGTGGTGACGCTCGCTCGCAGAGGCTGGATGGCCGGGGCCGCTGTGAGCACGCTGGCTCCCCTCGCAGCGCTGGCTGCGATCGCCGGGTGCGCGGACCTGCTCGGCTTCCAGGACCTGCACACCGAGGCGGCGCCCGACGCCGAGAAGCGTCCCCTCCACGACGCCAGTCCCGAGGCACGTGCGGACAGCACCGTTCCCACCGATGCGAGCGACGCGACCACCGACACTCGCGGAGGGAGCGCGACCGGGCACGGCGACGCGGGACGTGGCGACGCAGGACGTGGCGACGCAGGACATGGCGACGCAGGACATGGCGACGCCGGACATGGCGACACGGGGAGCGGCGATGCGACGAGCGTCAACTGGGCTGACGGCTCCTTCGCGAGCTGCGCTCCCGGAGGCCCCGGCATGACCACCTGCGGCAACGACAGCGGCTTCGGGGATATGAGCTGTTGCGCGACCCTGGCGGTGCCCGGCGGGACGTTCTACCGGACCTACGATCTCACCGACGCAGGGCTGGGCGCTGCCCCTGTGGACAGCGGCCCGACCCGGAAGGCAGATCCGGCGACGGTGGCCACCGTGTGGCTGGACAAGTACCTCGTGACCGTGGGTCGGTTCCGTCAGTTCGTGACGGCGTGGAACAGCGGGTATGTACCGGCGAATGGTTCCGGCAAGCACACGCAAGCGAACGACGGCATGGGGCTGATGTATAGCTCGATACAATACGAGTTCGGCTGGGAGCCGAACTGGAACATCCCCTCGTACTACGCCCCCACCACCGCGAATCTGGAGTGCCTGCCGGTCCCGGGGGACACCCAGTACGCGTGGTGGACATGGACGCCCGAGGCGGGCGCGCAGGAGAACCTGCCGATCAACTGCGCGACCTGGTACGAGGCGTATGCGTTCTGCATCTGGGACGGGGGGTTTCTGCCGAGCGAGGCCGAGTGGGGGTACGCCGCCTCAGGAGGGACCGAGCAGCGTCCGTATCCGTGGGCGGATGGTGGGAGCGACACGCCCGACTCAACGAGGGCCGTGTACAGCTGCAATTATCCACCGGGCTCGAACTGCTTTCAGGGCGTGCCACCCATCGCCCCTGTGGGTTACGCGAAGGGCGGAGCCGCCCGCTGGGGCCAGCTCGATATGGCGGGCGAGCTCTTCGAGTGGACTCTCGACGAGTACTCGCCGGCATACCCGACGTATGCCGATGCCTGCGTGAACTGCGTCGACCTGTTGTCCTCCATCGATCATGTGGTCCGCGGCGGCGAGTTCGAAAGCACCCCGGAGGCGCTCGTCGCGTCCGTCCGCGCATCCGAACCGCTGAATACCCGGACCCCCCGGGTTGGCTTCCGGTGCGCACGGACCCCGCAATAGGTCCGAGAGCATCCTGACCTCCTCGCCGCGAGGCCGATGTCGCGCCCGCCGCCCCCCACGCTCCGCGAAGGGCCGCTCTCGCGACTCCTGGAGCCTCGCTGCGGCACAACCGACGGCGTCTCTCGGTGGAGCGAGGGCGCCTCTCGGCATTCCAGCCGACGCGCTCGCCTCGATCGGCGCCTCGATGGCCACTCCCTGGGGCGCCCTCGTGGAGCTCAGCTCCCCGCCGTCACCGTGAGCGTCACCGCCGCGCCCGCTGTCGCCTGGATGAGGATCTCGCCGGGAGCGTCGGTCGAGTCCGCGCACCCCGCCGTGAGCGCCACGTGGAAGCCCTTCGGGTACGCGCGCGCCGGGAGCCGCACCTCGGTGATGCCCGACGTGGCCGTGTACGAGAGCGTGTACTCGCTGGTCGTGGCGTCGAAGCTCTGCGAGATCGCCGTCCCCGCGACGGCGCGAGCGAACGGACGGATCAGCGCCTGCGCGACCGGGAACTCGGTGCCGCTGCCGTTGACGACGCTGTCGCTCTCGGAGTTCCACTCCTCGGCGGCCACGCTGTACTCCCACTCGGTGCCTCCGAGCCCGAGCGTGTCGAGGCCGGCGAACACCGACTGCATGTACGCGAGCGTGGTCGGCTCCGTGTTCGAGGCGCCGAACTCGCCGACGAAGACGGGCAGGTTCCAGGTCGTCGCGTAGCCCGCCCACATCCCGAGAGAGGTCGCCACCGCCGCCGGGCTCGGAGTGCCGATGGGATAGAAGTGCGGCGCGAAGACGAGGTTCGAGCCCGTGGGCTTGCCCAGGTTCGTGGTGACCGTGACGCCGTCGAGCGCGGTGGCGTCGAAGAAGACCAGCGCCTTCGGTGCCTTCGCGTTCATCTCGGCGGCGATCGCGCTGAAGAACGACGTGAGGGTCGTGGCCTCGAACGTGCTCGCGGTCGCCGACCCGGCCGAGGGCTCGTTGAAGGCCTCGAAGCCGATGACCCCGGGCATGTCCGAGACTTGCGAGATCATCTCGTCCCACACGGCGAAGTAGCCCGTCATCGTGGGCGACGCAGGCGGCCAGAACGCGTCGAAGGCGGCCGCGACGGACGGATCGGTCAGGTACTCGAGCTGCCAGCTGGGGCAGTCGTGGGCGGGAGGGCCCGCGTCGGCGATCGTCCAGGCAGGGAAGCCGTCGCCGCAGAAGACCTCGGAGAAGACGTCCTGGTGAAAGTCGACGACGGTGTAGATGCCGTGCTGCCAGGCCGCCTGGAGGAGCGCCGTGTAGCGGGCGAGCCAGACCATGTCGTAGGTCGGCGGCGTCGTCAGCGTCGGCTCGAACGTGGCCCACGTGAACGGGACGCGCATGGCGTCGATGCCCCACGACTGCGCGCGCGCCATGTACGCGTCGAGAGCGCCGCTGTAGCCCGCGTCCGGGTAATCGAACGGCACGTAAGGAGCGAACTTGCTGCGACCTCCGGCGTCGACGCCGCGAAGGAACACGATGCGGCCGAGCCCGTCGCGCAGCAGCGGGCCATCGGTCACCAGACGCCAGTCGGGCGGAGACGGCGCCGCGAGCGTGCACTGCGGCGCGCTCGCGACGTCGGGCTGGGCGTCCATGCCGGTGTCCCGCGTGACCGCCGCATCTCTCGCGTCGGGCGCCGCGCGCGCATCCGTCGGACGCGCCGCGTCGGGCGTCGACGTCGACGCGCCATGGCATGCGACGAGCGCCAGCAGCGCGATTCCAGGTCTCATCGATGCGCCCATGGCCCGAGACTACCATCGCCCAGCCCGCGGCTGCTCCCGCAGCGGAGGCCGGCACCGACACGCGGTCGCCGGCGGCAGCGCCGATGCCTGAGGCGACATCTTGACAGGAACCGGCCGTGCGGCGATTGAGCGAGGCGGACCGACGAGCGTGGAGCGTGATTCCCAGCCACTGAGCGCCAGCGTCGCGTGCCCCGCGTGCGGCAAGCCGGTCGATACGCTCCGCGCAGGCCACGTGGCGATCCTCGACGGAGGCTTCTGCTACTTCTGCAACGAAGCGTGCAAGCGGGCGTTCCTCCTGGACGTCTCCGGCCACGTCCCCTCCCAGGTGGAGACCGCCGAGCCCCCCCGCGTCGCGCTCGCGAAGCCCGCCCCCGCGCCCGTGTGGTCACACGACCCCGTCGCGCTCGACCGCGTTGACGTCCCCGACTCTCTCGACTCTCTCGACTCTCTCGACTCTCTCGACTCTCTCGACTCTCTCGACGGCCGCGACGCCCTCGACGCCCGCGAGCCCCGCGACGCGCAAGAGCCCCCCGACCCCCACGCGCCAGCGTCGTCCGAGCGCAGGCTCCTGCACCTGCCCGGGCCAAGACTGCCCAACGTCGAGGTGCGGGTGACTGCGCTCCACTCGACTGCGCTCCACTCGACAGCCCTCCACTCGACTGCCCTCCACGCAACAGCCACCGGCATCGGTGTGTTCGCCGGGCTCCTCGCGCCCAGCCTCGCGCTCCTCGGCCCCGAAGCGCAGCCCGCCCGCTTCCCGCTCGCGACGCTCGCGCTCGTCGCCTGCTTCGTCCGCGCGCTGCTGGTCCCGCGCGATCCGTCGGACGTGCCTCCGTTCGCCGCATCCCTCTCCGTGGCCGCGGTCTGGGGCGCCGCAGCTTACGCCCGAAGCGCCGGGGACCCGCGCGCCATCCGGCTCGCCTCGGTCGCGGCGATCACGGCCGCGGTCCACCTGATCGGCGCGGTCCTCGTCGACCGCGCGCGAGAGGGGGTCCGTTCCGGGCGGGCGTGGATCCATCGGCGACTCGACGTCCCGGTGCGCGTCCTCCGCGGCGACGAGCCGCGCCTCGTGCCCGCGTCGGACGTGAAGCCCGGCGAGGACATCGTCGCGATCGCGGGCGACACGCTCGGCGTCGACGTCCGCGTCACCGCCGGAGAGGCCGTCGTGACCCCGTGGCTCGACTCGACGATCGAGGTCAGGAAGAAGGAAGGGGACGCGATCGTCGCCGGGGCACGCGTCGTCTCGGGGACCCTTCGCGGCGTGACGACCTGGTCAGGGTCGGATCGCGCCTGGCTCAAGCTCGTCGAGTCGACGGCGCTCAGGCCGGACGTCGTCGGGCCGCTGTCGCGCTGGGTCCGGCTCAGCGTGGAGCGAGGAGCGCTCGTGGCTGCCGCGGTCGTCGCGGCCCTCGGCGTCGCGAACGGCGCGACGGGCATCGACGTCGTCGCGATGGCCGCCATCGCCGCGTTCTGTGTGGCGGGGACCTGGGTCGCGGGCCTCGTCGGGCTTCACCAGGCGCGCGGCCCCATCTCGGCGCTCGCGTACGGGGTCGTGTACCGGGACGCGGTGGCGTTCGACCTTGCCGGCCAGACCGACATCGCCGTCCTCTGCGCACGCTCGACGTTGCTCCTCGGGTCTCCCGAGATCGTCGCCCTCGAAGCGCTGGGGACGCTCGACGTCGGCAGGGTCCTCGCGCTAGCGGCGGGCGCGAGCACCGCGTCCCCGCACCCCGCGAGCGTCGCCGTCCTCGACGCCGCGCGCGCCAGGGGCGAGCTGCCCGAAAGCATCCGGCACGCCAGCTATCACGCCGGGCTCGGCGTGACGGCGCTCTCGGCGACGGGCGAACGTCTCGTCGTCGGCAGCCGGGCGCTCCTCGTGCGCGAGAAGGTCAGCATCGCGCTCGCCGATGGTCGCGTCAGCCAGCTCGAGGGAGAAGGGAGGAGCGTCACGCTCGTCGCGATCGGCGGGAAGCTCGTCGGGCTCCTCGCACTCCAGGACGGCCTCAGGCCAGGAGCACGCGCGGCGGTGCAGCGGCTGCTCGACGCGCACATCGAGCCGGTGCTCCTGAGCGGGGAGGCGCGTGAGACCTGCGAGACCATCGGGCGTGCGCTCGATATCGAGCACATAAGACCGGAGGTGCTCCCTCCGGATCGAGGGACCGAGATCCGCGCGCTCGCGGACGGTGGTCACGTGGTCGCCGTGCTTGGCCATCCGGCCGACGACGCCGGGGCGCTCGCCGCCGCCGAGGTCTCCGTGGCCCTCGGCGCCGCCGGGTCGACCGCAGGGGACTGGGGCGTCTCCCTCGCGTCCGAGGACGTCCGCGACGCCGCCCGCGCGCTCGCCATCGCCCGAGAGTGCCGGGAGAGGACGAAGGTCGCCATCATCCTCGGCCTTGGCCCGGGGGGCATTGCGGTGGTCGGCATCGCCCTCGGCCTCGTCCCGCTCGGCTTGGGTCCGCTCGTGTCCCTGGGCGGCCTTGCAGCGGCCGTCGTGCACGCGCGCCGGTGAGCCCGCCAGTGAGAGAGTGTGCGCACGGCCCCTCGGCGATGCTCGATTCCTCGGGCGCTTCACCCCCTTTCCCAGAAAAGGCAGCGAAGCACTCGTCAAGAGCGCTCCAGCCCGATAAAGTTACCCGTCAGTGGAGCAAGTCGCCCATCCGGCGACCTTTCTGTACCTGGCCGAGTCTGTAAATGCCATGAGCGAAGCCGACGGCCCCGAGAAGCGGATCGGTACGGTCATCAAGGGGAAGTGGACCCTCGATTCGATGCTCGGCGTCGGAGGTATGGCCGCGGTGTATGGCGCGTCCCACCGGAACGGCCAGCGCGCCGCGCTCAAGATCCTCCACATGGATTTCGCTCGCGACAAGGTCATCTGCGAGCGCTTCCTCCGTGAAGGCTACGTCTCGAACAAGATCGGCCACCCCGCGACGGTCGCCGTTCTGGACGACGACAAGACGGAGGACGAGGCGCCGTTCATCGTGATGGAGCTCCTCGAGGGCTACACCGTCCGCGAGCTCTGGAAGCAGCAGGGCCGGCGGATGGCCATCCCGCAGGCGCTCAAGATCTGCGACGACATCCTCGACTGCCTCGTGGCCTGCCACAACCTCGGGGTCATCCACCGCGATCTCAAGCCCGCGAACGTCTTCGTGACGCACGCCGGCGTCACCAAGGTGCTCGACTTCGGTGTCGCGCAGATGCGCAGCGCGACGGCGGAGCGCACCGCGACCGGGACGGCGCTGGGAACCCCCGCGTACATGTCCCCGGAGCAGGCGATGGGCCTCGTCGATCAGCTCGACGGCCGCGCAGACCTCTTCTCCGTCGGCGCGATGATTCACGCGCTCGTGACCGGCCAGCGCATCAACAACGGCCGGACCGAGAACGAAGCGCTCATCATGGCCGCGACGACGCCGGTCCCGTCGGTCGCGCGCATCGCCCCCGACCTGCCGATCGAGCTCATCGCGCTCATCGACAAGGCGCTCGCGTGGGATCGCCGGAACCGTCATAGCGACGCTCGAGACATGCAGACCGCGATCCGCGAGCTGCACCTGATGGGCGGTGGAGGCGAGGCCGAAGCCGAGGCTCCCGCCGCGGCCGCTCCGGCTCAGGCCGGCAGACCTGCCGCGCGGCATGCGCGGAAGGAGCTCGAGATCCCCGTCATGGAGGGGGAGCAGCCCGCGATCGAGCTCGCCCCTCAGCCGCAGGTTCGAGCGGTGACGAAGCCGCCGGCCGTCGGCGCGAAGGCCCGACCTGGCACGGCCGCGCCGATCTCCGGCGTCAACGACGCGAACGCCACGACGGAGGACGACCCGAGGGTCGAGGCCCTGAAGGACCTCTTCAAGCGCGTCGACCGCATCCTCCCGAGCATCCGCCAGTTCGGGTGGGACCACCCCGCGACCGACCGCTCGATGCACCAGACGTACGACGGCTTCGTCGAGGCCCTCCAGAAGGACCCCGACCTCATCACCTTCACGATCCGACCCTACTCGATGCTCTACAAAGGGCAGACCGTGTGGGAGCCCGGGCCGCCGTTCGACTCGATCCCGTACAATCTGTTCGCGTGTGGCATCCGCTCGATGCGCATGAAGCAGGGGCTGACGTTCGACGAGCTGAAGGGCGTGTTCACCCTGATGCTGCTCGATCCCGGTCGCGAGCTCCCGCCGGAGGACGACCTGGCCGCGGCGTTCTGGGAGCGCGGGCTCGTGCACGTCGAGTACGATGTCGTCGACGCGTTCGCCGAGGGTGGCGCTGCCGAGCGCGAGGCGTTCTACGCCGAATCGGACGAGCTGGAGCAGCTGGCTTCGTCCGCGGGGACGCACGAGACCGATCGCATCGAGGCGCGCGCCATGGTCGTCTCGACGGACAAGAAGGCGCTGAGCGGCGGGCGGGCTGCGTCTCCGTTCGCGCTCCCTCCGCACGTTCGCGACGCCTTCGCGAACCGGCTCGATCTCGACGCGGCCGCGTGGAGCGAGCGCTACGTCGACGCCCTGACGGACGGCTACATCGACGCAGCCGTCCACCGTGACGCACCGCTCGTTCTCGCGTCGCTCCGGCGCTCGTCGGCGGACCTCGTCGTCGCGGGCAGGCTCGGAATCGTCATCCAGCTGCACGACGCCATCGTCATCCGCCTCGGCGAGCGGCTGCAGGGGCAGAACCACGCCCGCCTCGCCTCCGCGCTGACGAACGCGCTCTTCGGCGCCGACACGCTCGACCTGATCTTGAAGAGCCTGCACGCCAACCCTGACTCGCTCGGCGTGTTCGAGCCCATCCTCGACATCATCAACCCGATCGAGCTCCCCCGCGTCCTCGCCGCCTACCGGAGCGAGCCTCCGCGCCCGGTCCAGGCTGCGCTCATCCGCTTCATCACCCGGTCGATGCGCGGTCAGGAGCCGCAGATCGCGGCCGCAGCCATCGGGCTCTCCCCCGAAGCCGTGAACGGTCTCCTGGGGATGCTCGCGCGGGCGAACACGCAGGAGGCGCGCGCGGCGTTGCAGCTCGTGGCGACGAGCAGCGAGGACGTGAACGTTCGCGTCGAAGCCAAGGTGCTCGGCGAGGGCGAGGCCGCGACGAACGACATCGCGGCGCTCCTCGAGCACGCCGTCGCCGTCAACCGCGTCGCGGCGCTCCGTGTGCTCGCCCGCTACCGGATGAAGAACGCATGGCCCGCGGTCGCCCGCCTCCCGAAGCAGGCGGACTTCAACGAGCGCGGGCAGGACGAGCGCACGGAGACGTTTCGCGCCCTCATCCTGCTGTCGCCGGAGCGCGGCGAACCGGTGACGCTCGACATGGCCCGCAAGGGTGGCGTGTTCGTCTCCGAAGGCCGCGAAGCGACGCGCATCGCCGCGATCGACGTGCTCGGCGAGCTGTCGAAGTCACCCGCGATGATCACGGCGCTGCGCGAGATCGCGCAGTCGCGCTGGGGCACCGCAGAGGAGACTCGCGCGGCCGCGAACGACGCCGCGAACCACATCCAGCAGCGGCTGGGTGGCGGCGCAGGCGAGGGCGGCTCCCGCAGCCCGGCCGCCGTCGGGGAGTCCTCGTGACGCGAACTGAGCCGCGGCAGGATCTCCGGAGCGTGACGCCATGACGATGCGTCTCGACATCGTCTCGAACGACGCCGGGGAGCTCGTTCGTCTCGAGCACGCGCGCGACATGGGCGCCGCGAACGTCCAGGCCGTCTATCGCCTGCTGAAGCTCGTGCAGATCCACGACATGTCGAACCAGGCGTTCCTGCGCCAGCTCGAGCAGACGCACCAGGCGGTCGTCGACTACGGCCTCCGCTCGGGGGCGCACTTCAACGTCCTCTTCGCGAGCAAGGCGGTCTTCGTCGGCGGCCAGCTGCTCAAGGGGTCGCGGGCGACCTACGAGGCCGCGACGGAGCTCGGCGACATCCTCGAGTGGTGCGGCGGGTCGGACCTCACGATCCAGAAGGACGTCCACCAGAAGGAGGTGCAGCTCTTCGCCGAGGCGGTCGGAGCGGCCCTCCGCGGCGCGAAGGGGGGCGCTGCGTACAAGGCGCCGTCCCCGAAGATCCGGCTCCGTCCGGTGACCGACGCCGCGCGCTTCCGGGGGCTCGAGGTCGAGCAGCTCTCGTTCGAGCAGAAGGTCGTCCGCACGTACGCCTCCGCCGTCGTCATCATGCGGCGGTTCTTCGCCGATCTTCAGGCGAGCCGCTACGTGCTGCCGCGGCGGATCAAGCGCGTGGCGCAGAGCCTCGTCGACCTCTCCGACGGCTCGACCCCCGCGTTCCTCGGCGTCACGGACGTCCGTAACCAGAACTTCGACGACGCCGGGCGCGCCGTGAACACGGCCATCCTCGCGGTGTCGATGGCGCGAGAGCTCACGACCGACCGGATCCTCCTCGCGCAGATCGCGATGGCCGCGATGATGCACGACGTCGGCCGTCCGCGAGCCGCCGCGCTCGGCGAGGGGGGCCCGCGGATGCCGGGCGCAGTGCGACTCTCGGAGGACGCGGAGGACAAGCTCGCCGCCGGCACCGCCGCGGTCCTGACCGCGCTCGGGCGGGTGAACGAGCCGACGATCACCCGCACGGTCGTGGCGTTCGAGGCTTTGTGGCTGCGGCGTGAGCGCTTCCTCGGGCCGCTCTACGCGGGCGGCAGGCTCCCGACGGTCCACGCGAAGATCCTGCAGATCTCGCGGCGGTACAACGACCTCGTCACCCCCGAGCCCGGCATGGCCGAGCCGGAGCCGGATTTCGCCGTGGCGACGCTGGCCGCCGAGCTCCCCGACGACGCCGACCGCACCGTCCTCCGGCTGCTCGTCGCGACGCTGAATCTGCTCCCGATGGGGACGATGGTCGCCCTGACCACGAACGAGGTCGCCGAGATCATCGCGTCGCGCAGCCCGCCCGGCGGTCCGAAGGGAACGTGGGTCCAGATCCTCCGCGACGCGCGCGGGAACATCCTGCAGAAGCCCGTCGAGCTCGATCTCACGGCACCGCCGGCGCGCGCCAGCGACCCTGCCCGGCGCATCGCGCGCATCCTCAGCATCGACGGATGGACGAAGGGGCTCGAGCTCGGTCCCGAGGCGGGGCCGCCCGTCTCCGAGGAACCCCTGCCGGAGCCGGAGCCCGAGGCGCAGCTCGAGCCCGTGGAGGAGCTCGAGGTTCTCGAGCCCGACGAGCGGCTCACGCAGGACTACATCCCTCCGGAGGACCCGCCGCTCGAGCTCGAGGAGGTCCCCGACATCCAGACCACCGAGGTCGAACACCCGACCGACGAGGAGCTGCCGTCGCCCTCCTCGTCGTCCGTACCTTCCATCGCATCCATCCTGTCGCTGCCGGGAAAGGGCTACGAGCCTTCGAACATCAGCGATGCCGCGGCCTTCGTCGTCCCCGGCGAGCCGTCGTATCCGGCCTCCGGTACGAGCCCCTCGATGGTCGCGCAGGCGATGGGCCGCGTGATGGAAGAGGGCGCCGCCCGCATCGCTCCCAACCCGCGTCCTCGAAGCGTCGCGCTCTTCGAAGACCCGATGATCGAGGTCGTCGCGCAGCTCGAACAGCTCGAGCCGTCCGCGCGCGGCACGCTGACCTCGACGCCGCTCGTGCATGTGCTCGTCTACATGCTCGACCATCGGCAGACCGGCACGGTCGTCCTCCGCGAGGTCGACGGTCGGCACCACGTCATCTACTTCGAAGAGGGTCGCGCGTGCGTCGTGCGCAACGGGCGCCCGCTCGCGCTGCTGGGGGATGGCCTCGTCTCCTCGGGGCTCATGGCTCCGGACGTGCTCGTGAAGGCTCTGGAGGTGGCCCGGCGCGCGGGCTCGCTGCTCGGCGAGTATCTCGTCGGGAGCGGGCTCGTCGGCGCCGAGGCGCTGCGGCTGGCGCTCTCGGCGCAGGTCCCTCGGAAGCTCGAACGCCTCGTCAACCTCGCCCCCGATACGGACTACGCCTTCTACGCGGGGGTGAACCTCATCGCGGACTGGGCGAAGGGGGAGATGTTCCCCTGTCACCCGCTGAGCGCGATCCTGGTCGCGGTCCGCAGCTGGCACGACCGCGCGCGTGTCCGCGCGACGCTGAGCCGGATCGCCAAGCAGCCGCTCACGTTTCACCCCGAGCTCGATCTCTCCGAGTTCATCCTGACCGGCGAGGAGCAGGCGGTCGTCGAGGCCATCCACTCGTCCACCTCCACGCTGTCGAGCCTGTACGACCTCCGCGTCGCCGGCGAAGACACGGTCAGCTCTGTCGTCTACACCTTCGCCGTCACGAGGAGCTTCGCGTTCACTGCCGCGAAGGGGCCGCCGATGCTGGCGCTCCCCGTGCTCGACGAGATCCTCGATGGGGCCGAGGATATCGAGGTCAGCACGGCGTCGGACCCCCCGCCACCTCCGGACCCGGAGCCAGAGCCACCGCCGCCCCCGCCGCGACCGCTCCCCGTGATCCCTCGCGCTCAGCCGACCGCAGCGGCTGCCGGCGATGCCGCGTCGTGGCGTCCCGCGAAGATCCTCGCGTCGCAGGTCGTCGATCCTGCCGTGGCTTCCCTCCGCTCGCCGCGCCCTGCCGACTCCGCGGTCCCGAAGGGGAGCCCTCCCTCCGTCGCCTTCCGCGAGAGCCAGGTGCGCAAGGCTCCCCCGCGCACTCAGCAGCCGGAGGATGACGACTCCGACCGGCTCGTGCAGGCGATGACGGACTTCCGCATGGCGGAGGCGGCCCTTCAGCGCAACGAGTCTGCGCAGGCCGACGAGCTTGCCCGGAAGGCGCTCGCGGCCGAACCGACGAACGTGGAGTACGCCGCGCTCGTGGCGTGGACGGGGGCGCTCCTCGGCGCGAAGGATGCGATCCCCCTCGCGATCGCCAAGCTCAACGTCATCCTCAAGGAGGAGGCGCTGTGCGAGCGCGCTCTGCTCTATCGCGGCCGCCTCTACAAGCGCGCGAAGCGTACGGCGGAGGCGCTCCGTGACTTCTCTTCGGTGCTCGACATCAACCCGAAGCACTCGGAAGCAGCGCTCGAGGTACGGCTGCTCCGGATGAAGAAGAAGTAGCGGCGAGCGTCACCTACGGGCGCCTCGCCTTCCCTTTCCGCGCGGTGGCGGTGAGCTTCTCCACCGCCCCGCGAAAGGCGGCGAGCTTCGCGTCGTCGAGCACGGCGTCTCGAAGCTCCGGGTACCGCGCGAAGTACGCGCGAACCCCCTTCTTCAGGGGGGCCTTGTCGGCGAACCTCGCGAGGATCGATGCCGTGACCGGCCCACGCACGTTGACGAGCTGCTCGATCATGCGCTCGCGCAGAAAGCTCCCTGTCGCTCGCTTGCCCAGCGCGTCGTCATAGTAGGGCAGCGCGGCCGCGCCCAGCGCATCGAGGCCGCGATAGGTGAACGGAAAGTGCCCGTCGGCGTGGAGCCGGTCAAGGAGCGATCGCGAGCGGATGAGCGTCGGCAGACACTGCCAGCCGAAGCTCGGATGGGATGTCGTCTTTCCCGCGAAGAGGTCGCTCGCGATCTCCTCCGCGAGGTCGACGTCCTCCACGGCGCAGGCGAGCGCCGGTCGCGTGTGCATCGGCGTCTCGGCCCAGAGCTCGCTCGCCGCTCTCACGGCCTCTGCTCGAGCTTCGTCCGTCGAATCGCGGTGTCGAGCCGCGAGGAAGTAAGCGACGTCGCCCTTCCCGTGAGACACCGACGTGTCCTGCGACGACGAGTGGTCCGGCGAGATCGCTTTGAGCCAGATCGCGAGCCGCTCCTCGCTGTGTGGCCAGTCCGGATCCGAGTAGTTCGTGACGAGCGACCACATGCTCGCGAGCATGCCCAGCGCGAACCCGATGCCGCGTCGGCGAAGCACGATCTCGGTGAACGCGCCGCCGTCGTCGTCGCTGCGGGCGCCCAGCAATGACGCCATTCCTGCGACCTCTTCGACCGTCGCGGCGCCGAGCGCCTGCTCCCACTCGCCGCAGGCGAACGCCACCGCCGCACGACCCACGTCGTCAGAGCTCGCGCCTCCTCGCTGCCAGCACGGTCCGAAGCGTCGCACCAACGCCGTCACGGTCCGCCGGAGGTCGCCTTCGTCGGCGCCTCGCAACGACAGTCCGCGGCACGACAGCTCCTTGGCGAGCGCGACCCGACCCTCTTCGGTCCACGCGACGACGTCGACGCTCATCGGATGCTCGGCATTATCGCGTCGGTGCCTCGGGCTCGGCAAGCGCGACGGCGTTCGCGAGCTCTCCTACTTCGCCCGCTCCGTCAGCCAGTCCGTCACGAGCTTCCACGTCAGCTTCGGCGCCTCGCGCCCGACGAGCAAATCGATGTGGCCGAGCGGGACTGCGCGGTACGTCTTGTCCCTGGAGCCGCTGCGCGCGAATGCGGGTCGCACGCTCGCCGGCGGCGCGAGATCGTCGTTCGCGCCGGCGACGACCAGCAGCGGCACGTCCATCTTCTCGAAGCGGTCCGCGAAGTCGGACTCGCTGCCGCCGAAGCGGCGCTCGTTCGCCCACTCGAAGAGGCACGCGAGCTCGGCGATGCTCCCGCGATCGAACGCGAGCCGGAGGTGCTCCTCGAACACCTCGGGCTCGAGGGAGCCGGCGTGGTAGCCGCGCAGCGGGATGGGGTAGAAGCGGCTCTCCGCGAAGCGCCGCGTCTGGCGCATGACGATGCCCCACGGCGTCATGAAGAGCGGGACGTTGAGCGGCGTGACCTGCGCGAGGCTCATCGCGCGGAAGACGATCCGCAGGGCACCGAGCGAGCGTGAGCCGCGGGTGAAGTGGTACGGGCTCCCGATCGAGGCGACGCCGGCGACCGCGCCGTTCAGCAGCGGCGCGGCGGCGTACGAGACGAGCCCGCCGAGCGAGTGACCGACGAGGAAGACCGGCCGCTTTCCCGAGTGGCGCTGCACCTCCTCGACGGCGATCGGGAGGTCCTCCCGGATGTAGTCGGAGACGCCGTGGGTCATCCGCGCTCCCATGTGCCGGGAGCGTCCGTGACCGCGCAGGTCGAGGTTGTAGACGTCGAAGCCCGCGGTCGCGAGGTGGTTCACCAGGCTCCGCGAGGGGAGGTGCCACGCGTAGCGGTTCTGGCCGAAACCGTGAACGAGGAGCACGGGGCCGAGCGAGCCTCCGCGCTCCCCGGTACATCGCTTGCGGACCATCGCGAGCGGGACGGCGCCGGGCGCCACCACGATCTCCTTCTGGAAGGAGCCGGTGACGCCGCGATCGATGGTCTGTTCGACGAGTCTTCCGTGGAGGATCAACCGAGCGTCTCGCTATCCCCCAGAGGTTAAGGCGACTCTAGCATCGCGCCCGTCCGCTCACGAAAAAGCGGCGATACCTACAGGTCGGTTGAGTGGAGCGCACGGCGCGCGCGTCACTTGCAGGCGGTCTTCATTCTTGCGACCAGCGTCGGGTCGGTGGCCACGGGACCTCCGTCGCAGAGGCCCTCGCAGCTGACCGTGCCGACCGTGACGTCGACCTTGAAGTGATAGAAGCACGGCATCCTGTCGGGATGGTCCTCGCAGACCCCCACGGCCCACGTGGTGCCGCCCGGTTCCGGCGGGAAGAACATGCCGCCGGGGTGCACCTCCTCCGGGGCCGTCTTCGCGCCCTCCTCGATGTCCCGCACGGCTTTCCGCGCCTCGCGGGTGGCGTACACCAGCGTGCTGACGGCGACTTCGCAGCGTGACGCCTTCGCGCGCTCCAGGTTCGCGTCCGTCGTCGTGTCTCCCTCTGCCGCGATGAGCCACGTCCCGCCTTCCTGCCGCAGATCGAGATACCCGGTCACCTCCAGGAGCTTGCCGTCACGCCCTGTACTCTTCTTGTCGAACTGCGCGTGGCCGGCCGGGGTGACCTCGATCGACGAGAGCGCGTCGTGGTCGTGCTTCGCGAAGGACGCCTGCTTGGCCGCGAGCGCGCGGGCGCGGGGCATCTTGGTCCCGTAGATCTCGACCGGATCCGCATAGAGGGGAGCGAGGCGCGCCGAATCGTGGGCGTTGATGGCGGCATTCCAGGCGAGGACGGTCGCGATCGCCCGACTCGGGCCGGTGCCCTGGGCGACGTCGTCCGTCGAGGGCGCTCGAGCGACGGGCGACGTCGACGGGGCGGCCGCCGAGCGGGCGGACGAGAGCGGCACGGACGACCCGGAGGCAGCGGGCGCAGGATCCTCGGGTGACGGACGCGCGTGGCACCCGACGTGGGAGCCGAGGAGGAGGGCGACGGCGGGCGCGACCCAGGGAGCCTTGTGCGTCGGAGGCATCGACGACGGGTACCGCAGTTGCTGCGCCGACGCGACGTCTCCCCCTGGCGCAGCGTCGCGTGTAGCATCGCGGGCCCATGACGACCCATCGCTCGGCCATCACGACGCTCGGACTCCTCGCGATCGTCGCGCTCGCCCCCGTCGCTTACGCCCAATCGCCGGAGGACCGCGAGAACGCGCAGGTCCTCTACAAGGCGGGGAACGACGCGCGCGACGCCGGCGACATGGCGGCGGCCGAGGCGAAGTACAAGGTCGCGTACGCGCTGATGCAGACCCCTGCGATCGCGCTCGCGCTAGGCAAATCCGAGCTCGCGATCGGCCACCTGATCGAGGGGAGGCAGGTGCTCCTCGGCGTCGACCGGATTGCCGCGAAGCCCAACGAGTCTGCGCTCTCGAAGGCCGCGCGCGCGGAGGCGAGCACGCTCGCCGGCACCGTGGAAGGTCGCATCCCGTCGGTGAACCTGAAGCTCGCGCGCCCGCAAGGCGTCCCGGCCCCGACGGTGACCATCGACGGCGTCACGATCCCGGAGGTCGCGCTCGACGTGCCGCGGAGGGTGAACCCTGGCGACCACGTGCTCGTCGCGACGGTCGGCACCGCTCGAACGGAGGTGAAGTTCTCGGTCGCGGAGGCGGCGACGAAGGACGTCGCGGTCGAATACCCACGCGCGAACGGCAAGATCGACTGCCCCGGCTCCCTCAAGGCGGCGCAGGCAGACAAGGCCGCGGGCAAGTTCACGAAGGCGATGACCGAGCTCACGACGTGCACGCGCCCGGTCTGCCCGAAGCCCCTGCAAAAGCAGTGCAGCGATCTCCTCACGGCGATCGCGGCGATCCAGCCGAGCGTCGTCTTCTCGGCGAAGGACGCGAGCGGGAAGGCCGTCACGGCCGTCACCGTGACCATCGACGGCGCGGTCGTCACGCAGAGCCTCGACGGGAGCGCGGTCGCCGTCGACCCTGGCAGCCACGCGATGAAGTTCGAGTCGGAGGGGGCGACGCCGGTCGAGAAGCAGATCAGCGTCGACCCGGAGACGAAGGGGCAGACGATCGCGATCGACCTCGACGTGAACCCGCCGGGAGCCGTCGTCGCCATCGTCCCGGTGAAGACCGACGCGACCCCCGGTGAGCCCGGCACGATGTTCGACACCGCGGAGGATCCGACGAAGCGGTACTACTTCATCGGGCTCCGGTACCGCGGCAACGTCGTCCCGCAGTTCATGCTCAACCTCTTCGTGAACGGCGGAAAGACGCTCTACTCGAACTCCGTCGGCCTCGAGTTCGACCTCCGTCACGACAACTTCTCGCTCATCCCGGCCATCAGCTACACGGAGTACGGAACCGGCGACATTCTCTTCTCGACGAAGGGGAGCGACCCGACTCAGCCCGGCAACTGGTCGGTCGTCAACAGCAGCCTCGCCGGCATCTACCTCTCCGCCGATCTCCTCTGGACGGTGAAGATCGCGCCCCACTGGGACTTCGAGTACGGCGCCGAGTTCGGCCTCGGCTTCATCTTCGGGACGCTCCTCGACAACTGGGTCACGCCGCTCCAGCCGGGCAACAACCAGATCTCCCCGAGCAACTACGTCGCTTGCGCGTCGACCACCTCCGGGCCTGGGTGCGCTTCGAGCGACCACAGCAGCACCGGCACCCCGCACGTCAACGGCTTCGCCGAGCCGTCGTGGGCCAACGGCGGGTCGAAGCCCAACATCTTCCCGCTCATCAACTTTCCGCAGCTCGGCGTACGTTACAAGCCGATGAAGCAGCTCGAGACGCGCCTGGGCGTTGGCTTCTCGCTCACCGGGTTCTGGTTCGGTCTGAGCGCCAACTACGGCCTGGAGAAGACCACGAAGTGAAGGCTCTCGCGGTCCCCGCCATCCCCGCGCGCTACCAGGCCGAGCGGCGCCTCGGAGCCGGCGGCGCCGGCGAGGTGTGGCAGGTGAAGGATCGCATCACGGGGAAGCACCTCGCGCTGAAGGTGCTCGCCGAGGGGGCGGGAGAGTCGGAGGTCCTGGCGCTCGTGCGCGAGGCGACGGCGCTCTCCGGGCTCGAGGGGGTCGGGGTCCCGAGGGTGCTCGCGTTCGGTGCGCTCGTCGGAGGCGCTCGCCGCTTCCTCGTGCGCGAGCTCGTCGTCGGGCAGAGCCTCGACGAGGTGATGAACGTCGACGGCGCCGGAGCATGGACGCACGCGCTGGCGAAGGCGAGCGCGCAGCTGACGGCGCTTCACCGCGCGGGCTTCCTTCACGGCGACGTGAAGCCGGCCAACGTGATCGTCAGCGCGGACGGCTCCGCGACGCTGGTCGATCTGGGCCTCGCGGCCCCGTGGCGAGAGGGAGGCTCGCTGCCAGCAGGGCTCACGCCGAAGTACGCGGCGCCCGAGCTGTTCGAGGGAGCGGCGCTCACCGTGCGCGCGGAGGTCTACGCGCTCGGGGCGTCGCTGACCGAGGGGCTCGAGCGGCGGGGGCACGAGCTGCCGGAGTCCGTCCAGCGCGCGCTCGCCGAGATCGCGGCACGGGCGAAGCAGGCGCAGCCCGGTTCGCGCTTCCCCAGCGTCGACGAGTTCGAGAGCGCGCTCCGCCTGGCCATCGGTCTCCCGAAGGCGATGTTCGAGCGCGAGGCGGTGTGGCCAGTCCTCGGCGTCGAGCTCGCGGCGACCGAGCTCGTGGCGAGCGCAGCGGCGCTCCGGAAAGGGCAGATCCTCGCGGTCGTCGGTCCTCCCAGCTCGGGGCGCACGACGCTCGTTCGCCGGCTCGCCTGGACGCTCGGAGTGCGCGGCCACGCGGTGGCGACGTTCGACGCCGATCACGGCTCCATGTCCCCGACCGAGGTGCTCGAGCTCCAGATGCGCGACGCGGACCCGGCGGCATCTTCGGCGCAGTACCTGATCCTCGATGACGTCGAGCGGCTCGACGAGGCGTCGCGCGGCGTCGTCCTGCGTGCCCTCGAGGCGGGAGCGCGCGTCGTGGCCGTAGCGAGCCCCACGTGGCTCGCGGAGACCTGGGGCGCGGCACGCCTGTCGTCGATGCCGTTCGAGGTCAGGCCGCTCGACGACGCGTCGGCGTCCGAGCTCTTGCACCGCGCGATGCCCTCGCTCCCGAACGCTCTGAAAGCGCACCTCGTCGCCAAGAGCGAGGCGCGCCCCGGCGTGCTGCGCAGATGGGTGAAGCAGCTGGGCGACCGTACGCTCGTGTCGGTCGACGAGGTCGACGAGGTCCTGTCTCTCGTGCGGCCGTCGCTCTCGCCGTCCTCCACGCGCGAGCAGGCGCTGGGCAACACGGAGCGACTCCTCGACATGGGGCGCTTCGACGAGGCCTCGACGGAGCTGCGCCTCGTGGGAGCTCCGCGCGGCAGAGACGAGTCGGTCCGCGTCGCCGTCGCCCGCGCGCGCGTCGCGTATGGGCGGGGGGATGCGCCGGTTGCGCTGGCCCACCTCGACACCGTCCATCGAGAGGCGCACGCCAGCCCGCTCCTCCGCGTCTGGCAGGTCACTCGCGCGCGAGCGTGCCTCCGCGCGGGGCGCTACGCGGAGGCGGAGACACTCTCCACGACGGTCCTCGCGACGGCCGACGACGACACGATCGCCGCCGACGCACGCGCGATCCGCGGCCTTGCGTACGTCTACGACGGGCGCGACGTCCTCGCGCGCGAGGAGCTCGATCGGGCCGTGACCCTCGCGCGCTCCCTCCAGAACTGCCGCCTCGCGGCCATCGCGCTCTGCTCTCTCGCGATCGCGCACCAGCGCGGCGGCCGCAACGACGAGGCCCGCGCCACCTATCTCCTCGCGCTCACCGCGGCCGAGGAAGCGCGGGACGCGTCGACCGTCGCGACCGTCCGCCTCAACCTCTCGAACCTCGCGCAGCTCGACGGCGACCTCAAGGGAGCCCTCTCGCACCTCGAGGCCGCGGTCGACATGGGGCGGCGCAGCGGCGCGCTCGTCGCCGTCCACCAGGCGCTCATGAACCTCGCCAACCTCGACCTCTACCTCGGTCGGTACTCTCGCGCGCGGGCGTCGATCGAGGCGCTCGCGCAGAGCGAAGAGGAGCTCGGCGCCCTCGCACGCGCAGACCTGCTCGGCTTGCGCGCAGACCTCGTCGCGCGCACCGGCGACCCGTCCGAGGCCGCGGCTCTTTACACCGCGTGTGCGACCGCGCGCGCCGCGCAAGGGCGAGTCCTCGACGCGATGGAAGCGCACCTCGAGGGGCTGCTCGTGCGCGTGAAAGACCCGGGAGCCACGGCGGGCGCGCTCGGTCGCGAGCTCGACGCGCTGAAGGCCGAGGTGAAGGACGGTGGTTTCCTCGAGCACCAGGCGCTGGCCGATCTCGTCGAAGGGACGATCGCGATGGCGTGGAACGAGGAGAGCGCGGCCCGCGCCGCGTTCGATCGCGCCCTCGCGAGCGCGCAGCGAGCGGGCAGGAAGGAGTGGGCGTGGCGCACCCTCGACGCGCGCGCGCGACTGCTCTCGGGCCAGGGGAGCATGGCGCTCGCGCGGCGCGACGTCGACGACGCGCTCGGGATCCTCGAGGAGATCGCCTCGAAGCTGCCGCGCGACCTTCGCGAGGTCTTCTGGGACGACCCTCGGCGCCATGCGCTCCGGCAAGCCCACTACGCCACGTCGCCTGCCGCGCCGCTCACCTCGCGCTTCGGCAACACGCAGAGTCGGGCGGGGCAAGCGACCCTGCTCGGTCAGACCCGCACCGATGAAGCGAAGCTCGGCCACATTCTCGAGGTGATGCGCGAGCTGGCGACCGAGCACGACCTTCCGCGGCTGCTCTCCAAGGTGACCGAGCACGCCGTCTTCCTGCTCGGCGCCGAGCGCGGCTTCGTCGTCCTGCGGAGCGACACCGGCGACCTGTCCGTGCACGCCTCGCGCGACGCCACCGGCGACGAGTCGCACGCGTCGTTCTCGCGGTCGGTCGCGGAGACCGTCGTGCGCACGGGCGAGCCGGTCATCGCCACGCGCGCGCGCGACGACCAGCGCCTCGCGGAGGCCGTCAGCGTCCACCAGCTCATGATCCAGTCAATCGCGTGCGTGCCGATCCGCGGCGCTCCACCGCAGGGGCTCCCGATCGGCGCGCTCTACCTCGAGACGCGCCTCCGGCCGGGCGCGCGCTTCGAGAGCGAGCTCCCTACCCTCGCAGCCTTCGCCGACCAGGCGGCCATCGCGATCGAGACGGCCCGCCTCCTCGCGGAGAACGGCGCGCGCACAGCGGAGCTCGCGCGCGCGAACCGCGAGCTCGCCGCGGCGCGGGATCAGCTCGAACGGGTGCTCGGACGCCGGACCGAGCAGCTCTCCATCGTGCGCAAGGACCTCCGCGCCGTGCGCGCCGAGCTCGACGGACACTTCGGCTACGCCGGGCTCGTCGGCACGAGCGCCGCGATGCGCAAGCTCTACGCGCTGATCGACCGCGTGAAGGACACCGACGTGTCGCTGCTCGTCACCGGCGAGAGCGGGGTCGGCAAGGAGGTCGTCGCGCGCGCGATTCATCAGGCCGGGATCCGCGCGAAGAAGCCGTTCATGGGCCTCAACTGCGGCGCCATCCCCGCGAACCTCCTCGAGAGCGAGCTGTTCGGGCACGTGCGCGGCGCGTTCACCGGCGCCGACCGCGACAGGAAGGGTCTCTTCCGTGAGACCGAGGGGGGCACGGTGCTCCTCGACGAGATCGGCGAGCTGCCGCAGGCGATGCAGGCGGGCCTCCTTCGCACGCTCCAGGAGAAGACCGTGCGCCCGGTCGGAGCGGCGCGCGAAGAACCGGTCGACGTCCGCATCGTCGCGGCGACGAACCGAGACCTCTCGCAGATGGTCGCCGCCGGGACGTTCCGCGAGGATCTGTTCTACCGGCTCAACGTCATCCAGGTGCTGATCCCCCCCCTGCGCGAGCGCAAGGACGACCTGCCGGCGCTCATCGATCACTTCCTCTCGCTCTTCGCGACCCGCTACCGACGCGACCGGAAGGCCGTCGAGCGGGGAGCGCTGCGCACCCTCGCCACCTACGACTGGCCTGGCAACGTGCGGCAGCTCGAGCACGTCCTCTTGAACGCGTGGCTGATGAGCGACGGCGACGAGATCACCGCGCCCGACCTGCAGCTCCCGACGACGGTGCCGCTCCGGCGTCCGAAGGACGAGGTCCCGCGCGAGACCGTGGCAAGGAGCCCCGAGGAGTTCAAGGACGAGGAGAAGAAGCACATCCTCCGTGCCTTGACCGCGTGCAACTGGAACCGCGTGCAGGCGGCGAAGCAGCTCGGGTTGCCGCGCCGCACGTTCTATCGACGGCTGAAGGAGTACGGGATTCTCTAGCGAGCCTCAGGGCACGCAGCCCGGCACGCTCGACGTGTCGTTCACGACGACGGCGCGCGCCTGGATGCGCTCGCGGCTCCAGTAGCAGAGCGTCGCGGCCTCGGTCAGGTAGCCGGAGGTATAGGACGTCGAGTTCGCGCTCGAGCCCGTGAGCTGCGCCGGGACGGGATAGTGCAGCGCCGTGCCTCGGCGAGCCACGACCGTCTGCGCGTCGGCGAGCGCCGCGTCCGCCTTCGCGAGCCACCCTCCGTCACTCCCGGTCGCCGTGAGCGTCGCGACCGCTTCGTAGAGCGAGAGGACGAAGTGCACGCGGTCCGCGTCGATGTCGATCCCGTCGATCGTCTCCGAAAGCCACGGGTCCTTCGGGTCGAGCTTCAGCGCCGTCACCGCCGACTGGATCGACTGCGTGCTCGTGTCGAGCTGCGAGAGCGGCGTGAGCACGGTGCTGGCGAAGGTCGCCTGGTCGGACGCGCTCATCGCCGCGAGCTGCGCGAAGGTGGTGCGCACCGGCTGCGAGATGACGTTCCCGGCGATGCCGAGCGCGACGGTCGAGTCCTGCCCCGCGATGTACGCCGCGAGGGCCTGGTCGATGAGGTACGTGCTCTGCAGCTCGCCGAGCGCGCCGATCTGGGTCGCGAGCCCCGCGCCTTGCGTTCCCCAGGGCGCGAACATGTCGCCCACCGGGTCCGTCCACGCGCTCGGCATCGTGAAGTTCATGCGCAGCGTCGCGTAGTCGTTCTGCCAGTAGCCCCACTCCCACCCCGACGAGAACAGGACATGCTGCTGCAGCCCGCCGTACCCGCCCGCCACCGCGGCGCTCGCGAGGCTCGACTGGTCGAGCCACCGTGACCGCATGTAGACGGGCAGATAGGTCGGGACGGAGTCGTCGAACGCGACCCAGTAGGCAGACTCCGGGTAGTACCCGGCGGGCTGGCCAGCCTTGAGCCGCGCCTGCAGGTACGCGAGGTGCTGGTCGAAGTTGGTCATCCCGTACGCGCCGTCCACCGGCTGGAAGAAGTCGAAGTACATCACCGTGTGGATCCACGGGACGATGGCCGGGTTCGCGTACTGGACGAGGAAGTAATAGAGCAGCGTCTGGCCGTCGTACGTCACCTCGAGGCTCGGCGAGCTCCCGACGTGGATGGTCGCGGCCATCGTGGTGCCCGGCGCGATGCTCTCTAGCTCCGTGTACGCCAGGTCGACGCTCGTGAGGAACACGTTCGGGTCCGCCCCGACGAACTCGCCGAACGAGAGGTCGACGATGTCCCACGGCAAGCCGTCGGTGAGCAGGTGCAGGCGCGCGTCGACGTCGGCCTTCGCGTTCGCGTCGTTCTCGTCGTCGAGCAGGTCGAAGGAGAGCTGGAAGTTGCTGACGCCGAACAGCTCCGTCCCGATGCCGACCTTGATCCCGCGCGCGTGGGCGTACGAGATGAGCGTGCTCGTGTGGCTCTGCCACGCCGCGAGGTCCTCGGCGTCGTCGGTGACGATGTCGTTCAGCGCCGACCACTCGACGTAGTTGCCGCGGTTCTTCACGATCCAGTCGATGACCCGGCGCGCGCCGTCCACGCCCGTGAGCGGCGACGCGCCCCCGTCCGTGGTCCCTGCGTCCGCGACGAAGCCGCCGTTGTTCGCGTTCGACGCCCAGAACGTGAAGTAGCTCTCGATCGTGTGGAGCGTGTGCAGGTGAAGCCCGCGCAGCGACATCGCAGGGGTGAACATCGGGCCGATGTTCTTCGACGCGATGGGCTGTGCGACCGGCGTCGCCGGCGCCTTCGACTGCCAGGGATGGAAGAACCGGAAGCCGACCTCCTCGAGGAGCTGCGCGAGGCCGTACTGCGCGCCGAGCGCGTTCCCGCCGTGGACGTCGTAGGAGCTGCCGTTCGCGACCACCTGGTAACACTCGCCGCACGACAGATCGGTGAGGAACGCTACGGGGATGGCCGTCGTCGGCGTCGTCGCTGCCGAGGCCGCCGCGGAGGTCGGGTCGTCCGACGCCACCACCGTTGCGTGCGCCTCGGGGAGAAACTCGAAGAAGCTCTCGACGACCGACTGATCCGCAGCGGCCGCGTAGACGGTGAAGCCCTCGAACCCCGGAGGCCCCGAGTCCTTCTGACCCGCGTCCGTGCTCGCTTCGCTCCTGTGCGGAGGAGGCGCGGCGTCCGCACCCTTCGCCGCGTCATGGCACCCCGCGGCGGCCACCGTCGACGCCAGCAGGACCGCGCGCAAGTCGAGCCAACGCCACGGCCAGGTCATCCGCGGATGCTACCGCGAACGACGATGAGTGCTAGCCCTTGCCGATGATGCGGCCATCGAAGCTGGCGCCGGTCGTGATCGCGCTCGGGGGGCTCGGTCTCGCGGTCGTGGTGCTCCTCTGGATCGTCCCGCGCGCACCGCGCCTCGAGCCCGTGCCGACCAATGCCGGCAGCGACGCCGCGGTCAACCCGGCGACGCCGGACCGGACGCCTTCGACGGAGGCTGCGGACACGACGGAAGAGCTCGTGGATCTCCTGCATCACTCGCGCTGCTCGATCGCCGTCTCGAGCGAGGTCGGGAACAGGACCGATCTCCCTGCCCACCTCGTCGACGGGCGCGCCGACACTGCGTGGCAAGGGAAGACCGGCGATCTCGTCGGCGCGTGGATCGCCTTTCGCGTCCCGGCAGACACGCGCGTCCGGCGCATCGGCATCGTCGCCGGCTACGACTCCACGTCCTCGCACTACGGAGATCTCTTCGAAGCCAACGTGCGCATCGTGCGCATCGTCGTGCGACGAGACGGGGCCGTGATCGCCGAGTGGCGGCTCGATCCGGACGCGCGCGCGATGCAGTACCTCGACACGGATCTCGCCGGCGGCGACTTCAAGCTCGAGGTCGCCGAGGTCAAGACGGGGACGCACAAGGACTGGCGGGAGGTGTGCGTCTCGGAGCTCGTGGTGCTTGGGACGGGCGAGGTCGAGACCGACGCTCACACGCCGCTCGTCGACGTCGGGGGGCTCGGACTTCGCGAAGGGTTTCCGCAGGTCGCTGCCGGCCCGTTCCGCGACGAGGTCGCGCTCTGCGCGCGCGCGTTCGGCCAGACCGTTCCCGACGACTTCCCCGTCGTGGCGTTCGGCGCGGACGACACCGGAGCATGCCTGCCGAAGGAGACGCTGCGGGCCATCGTCGGCGCTTCGAGCTTCCTCGAGCTCCGCGCCGTGACGGGCGCCTGCGCGAACGGCCTCGCCTTGCGGACGCCGCACGCCTGGTTCCAGCTGCCGGTGGAGTTCGGACGTCCGCAGTGCGGAGACACGCACTACGCCGTGGACGCCGAGGTCGCGAGCGCGACGGAGACCGACGGCATCTTGCGGGTGATCGCACGCTTCGCCGACCACACGCACCACGCCTTCGACGAGCACGGCTTCGAGACCGATGAGCCAACGATGGTGTTCACGGAGCGAACGCTCGTCTGTCGTCACGCAGGCACGAACCTTCGATGCGTGACCCTCGAAACGGGGACAGCACCGTCCCGCGTCAACGGGACGATCGGAGGAGCGTCGTGGGTCCGCACCAAACAGGTCGAGGTCCGAAAGGACGGCACCTTGAGCGTCAACGATCTCGCGACCCTCTGAGCCCGCGCGCGGTTCCGTCGCGTCGATCCGAGGACACTCCGCACGCTCGCGTCTCTCCGTCGCCACGGTCTTTCGGTCCTTCGCTCGAACGCACGCTTCGATCGCCCCAATCCGCGCATCCTTTCTGACCCGGCGGTCGGGGAGACGAAGGAGCTCAGCATCCTTCGACACCCGACGCGGCGGGAATCATAGGTAACTGAAGTATTTTCCATCCCTGCATCCCGGGTCGCAAATAGAATCAAGTTCCTCCTGCACCCAGCCGGCTGGGATCGAAAGGTAACTGAGTTCCTTTCGTACCCTGCGCGCCGGTCGAAGGTAGTTCATATCCTTCGACACCCGATCGGCCGGGAGCAAAACATAAGTAACATCCTTCCTCACCCGACGAAGCGGGACGTGAAGGTAGCTTGGATCCTTTCGCACCCGACGCGCCGGGACACGAACCTCCTTCATATCTTTTTGCACCCACTCAGGCGGGTCGCGAACATCGTCGAGATCCTTTCGATCCCGATGCGTTGGGTCGAGAAGGTTGTTGCCCTCCTTCGCTCCCCGGTCATCGGGGCTGGAAACATTGTTGATCTCTTCGCGCACCCGACCGAGCGGGTCGCAAAAGTACGTGCTCTTGGCCTCGACAGGACGGCTCTCGGACGGCACGACCTCACGCTTGTTCGCGCCCCGTTGCACGGGGAAGCAAAGGTATCTCCGCTTGCGCTGCACAACGACAGCACTGTCCTGTCCTGGCAGGGAGTGGCTCAGTTGAAACCCGCAATCCCACGTTTGCTGCGGGCACGACCGCTGCAACAGGTGCGGCATGCGCGTCTTGATGCTGCTTCCTCCGCTCTCCTTGCTGCTCGTCCTCGAGGCGTGCGGCGGCATCACGTCCGCCAGCACAGGCACGTCCTCGAGCGCAGGCAGCTCCAAGGCACAGGGCCAGAGCTCCGTGTGCGGGCCGGACCCCGGGGTGACCGTGCTCTCGGGTCCGTGCTCGCTCGAGGGAGCCGAATGTCCGCAGGAGAGCCGGTGCGGGGGGACGACCGTCGTGTGCCAGAACGGGATCTGGGTGCAGAGCGGAGCAGACTGCGAGGGGACCTCACAAGGAACGTCCACGGCGCACCCTGGGGCCTCGATCCCGGCGCCCGACGGAGGTCCGGTGGACGCGACGACCGACGGCAACGCGGACGCAAACCCCTGCGGAGACGGATGGTCGACGCCCACGTGCGGGCCTGCGTTGCAGGGGGTCAGCTGCTACTGGGAGGCGTGCGGTTGCTGCGTCAGCGGCGGCACGTGCGAGGACGGGCAGTGGGTGGATCCGGTCTACAACGCCGGCGGAGGAGACCTGGTCTGCCCGGTCGGGTCGGGAGGGCCGAATCTCTCTCTCGATGGCTCGACGTGCGGCACGTTCGACGACGCCGGCAGCGTCAATCGCTCCGGAACCTGCCCGACAGGTACCTCGTGCTGCACCGGCGTCGGCGGGAACGACGGCGTCGGCTGCTACCTCGACAATAGCCTCGCCGGGTGCCCGTGAGACCCCGAGGCCGATAGCCCGTCTCGCCAGACCTCGTCAGGCTCGGCGCAAGTCGAGCGCGATCCGCTGCTTTCCACCGCCGACGCGCCGTGCAAGAACCAGCTTCGAGCCATGCGCATCCATCCCCTCGCGGCGACTCCCCTCGCCTTCGTCCTCGCCTCGCTCGCTTGCAACGAGCCTCCGCCCGTCCTCGGACCGCCCCCGACGATCGCCTCGGCCTCGGCTGCCGTGGGCCCGAGCGCACCGGGCTCCGTGGCCATCGACGCCGTGCCCCCCGACTTCGCGGCGACCGCTTCCGACGGCACTCCGGTGCAGCTCTCGGCGCTCAAAGGGAAGCCGGTGGTTCTCTACTTCTATCCGAAGGACGAGACCCCGGGCTGCACCACCGAAGCATGCTCGTTCCGTGACGCGTGGAGCGCGCTCAAGGCGAAGGGGGTCGTGCTCATCGGCATCTCCGCCGACACCGACGAGTCTCACCGCGCGTTCGCGAAGGCGCACAAGCTCCCCTTCCTGCTCGTCAGCGACGCCAACGGCGCGATCGCGGCGCAGTTCGGTGTGCCGGTCAACGCGGGGATCATCTCTCGTCAGAGCTTCGTGATCGGCGCGAGCGGGAGGGTCAAGAAGATCTACCGGACGGTCGACGTCACCGCACACGCCGCGGAGATCATGGCAGACATCCAGTGAGCCCCGATTCGCCGCAAAGACCGAGCGCGGGCGCACCGGCGGCGCCCACGCTGGCGGTCAAGATCGACGGAGTCGCGATGCCCGTCGACGAGGCGCGCGAGCTCTGGAGCCGGTTCAGCGCGTACATGGAAGAGCACCGCGGAGACCTCGGGGGCTTCGCGAAGAGCGAGGGCTTCGTGAGCGCGCACCCGAGGTCCGAAGGGGGGCGCGCGGTGCTCGTCCTGAGCCGGAGCGCGCCGCAGGAGGCGTACGGATCGGTCCCGAAGCCGGACGCCAAGCCCGCGCAGCGGAAGCCGAAGCACCGCAGGCGCTGAGGCGCGTCGCCGCGTGGCAAGAAGACGGGTCAGCCCATCGAGTAGAAGAACTCCTCGCGGGTGATCTTGTCGTTCTTCACGGTGAAGAGCCCGACCTCGTCCATGGCGAAGCGCTTGCCCGTCGGCTTGTTGGTCACTTCGTAGACGAAGCGGTCGTCATTCGGGTAAGGGCCGAACACCTCGGCCTTGTGGATGGTGTGAGTATCCATCCACGCCTTGCCCTTCTCGCGGATCGCCGCGAGGCCCTTGCTGGTGCGATCGCCTCCAGGGAGAGTTGCGGCCTCGACGCTCATCGCGTCCTCGGCGAAGAGGGTGTCGAGGCAGGCGTCGTTCCTCCCTTCCTTGCAGAGCGAGACGTACTTCTTTGCGACTTCCATCGTGGTCATGGCGTCACCTCCTGAGCTTGAGCCGTCTGTCACGCCTGCACCGAAGTTAAGGATGCGGTCGGCGTCGGCCAGGCTTCACTGCGACGCTCGATTGCGGACGAGCCACGAAGACTGTCGCGCGGCGCGACCGTTGGTCCGTCGCACGGCCGTGGTAGGTCTAGTTCATGAGCAAGAGAGTTGCCCTGTTCTGGCCCGGCGACGCCCGCGCGAAGCCCAACGAGCTCGCCCTCCCAAGCATCGAGGAGGCCACGACGCAGCTCGAACGCGCGCTCCGGAAGGTCGGTCGCGACACGTACCGCGTGCCGGGCTTCCTCGCGAAGCCGCACGAGGCGATCGAGAAGCTGGGCCCGATCGACGACCCGATGATCGGCGTCTGCGTGCACTGGTTCTACGGGCCTCACACGACCGACGGCGTCGTCGGGAAGGACAACCCCCTCCTCCTCGCGAGCAACTTCTCTGGCCAGTGGCCGGGTCTGGTCGGGTTGCTCAACACAGGAGCGTGCCTCGAGAGCCTCGGCCGCCGCTTCTCGCGCGCGTGGACGGACTCCGCCGACTGGTCGGCCGACCCCGTCTTCATGGAGCGCCTCGACGAGTGGTGCACGACCGGCCAGATCCGGTATCCGGAGGACGCGATCGCCTACCACGCGCCCGTCTCGAAGGCGGCTTCGGGCATCGCCGCGAAGGTCGCCGCGGGGATCAAGACGCGGCGCGCGCTCATTCTCATGCTCGGCGATACGTCGATGGGAATGATCAATGGCTACTTCGGCCCGAGGCTGCTCCATCGCCACGGCTTCGCCGAGCACAAGGTCGACCAGGCGTGGATCATCGACCGCGGCCGGCGCATCCCGCAGAAGCGCATCGACGATGCGTTTGCGTTCGTGAAGGACAAAGGGGTCCAGTTTCACTGGCGCGAAGCGGGCGCGGAGGACTTCGACGAGGAAGCGACGAAGGAGCAGCTCCGGGACTACCTCGTCGTGAAGGATCTGATGGAGGAGTTCAAGGCCGACTGCCTCGGGTGGCAATACCAGCTTGGGCTCATCCCACTACGGCCTCCGTCCGATCTCGCCGAAGGGCTGTTCAACTCGGCCTGTCGCCCCGAAGGCGACGGCGACACGATCGCGTGCGCGACCGAGGCCGACCAGGGGAACGTCATCCCGATGGAGCTGATGAAGCGCGTCCTCAAGGAGAAGGGGCTCCACCAGGCCGTGATGTTCCACGACGTCCGCTGGGGCGCGCCCGACCCCTCGGACCCGTCGCGCTTCCTGTGGGTCCTGCTCAACTCCGGATCCTGCGGCGCCTACGCGATGAACCACGACCCTGGCTCGCTGCGCGGCGTTCACTCGTACCGTCAGCCTTCGCTCTACTTCCCCACGCCGGGCGGCACGTTCGCAGGGGAGAGCCTCCCGGGCGAGATGACCTGGGCGAGGTCGTACATTCGCGGCGAGGAGCTATGGATGGACGTCGGGCGCGGTGAGGTCGTGAAGCTGCCGCCCGCGACGCGAGACGCGTGGTGGGAGGGGACGACGCGCCAGTGGCCGTTCATGGCGGCCGACATGAAGATGTCGCGAGACACGCTGATGGCGCACTACCTGTCGAATCACGTCGCGGTCGCGTACGGCGATATCTTCGAGGAGATGGTCGCGCTCTCGCAGGAGCTCGGCTTCCGGGTGCGTGTGCTGGGGAAGCCGTGACCGAGTCGGGAGGCCCGCTCTTCCTCGGGGTGGACGTCGGTACGGGGAGCGTACGCGCCGGCCTCTTCGACGCATCGGGCACCTCGTACGGCGTCGGGGTCGCGGAGATCCGGACGTGGCGAGAGGGCGCCGACTTCGTCGAGCAGTCGTCCGACGACATCTGGCGCGCCGCTGCCGAGGCCATCGGTCGAGCGCTCCGCGTCGATGCGACGGACCCCGCGCGCGTTCGAGGAATCGGCTTCGACGCGACCTGCTCGCTCGTCGTCCTCGACGCGAACGACCGCCCCGTGAGCGTGAGCCCGTCGGGCGACGACGCGCGCAACGTCATCGTGTGGATGGACCATCGCGCCAAGGCGCAGGCGCGCCGCATCAACGAGACGCACCACGAGGTGCTCCGCTACGTCGGCGGCGTCATCTCTCCCGAGATGGAGACGCCGAAGCTGCTGTGGCTCGCCGAAGAGCTCCCGCGCGCCTTCTCGCGCGCCGCGCGGTTCTTCGACCTGCCCGACTTCCTCACGTACCGCGCGACCGGAAGCGACACGCGCTCGCTGTGCACGACCGTGTGCAAGTGGACGTACCTCGGCCACGAGGGGGACGGCGGGCGGTGGAGCGACGAGTACTTCCGCCGCGTCGGTCTCGGAGCGCTCGTCGACGAAGGCTACGCGCGCATCGGGACGCGGGTCCGGCCGATGGGCGAGCGTGTCGGGCTGCTCACCGAGCGTGCGGCGCGCGAGCTCGGCCTCGCCGCCGGCACGTCCGTCGCGGTCTCGATCATCGACGCCCATGCCGGAGGGCTCGGCCTCCTCGGTGCCAGCATCGACGGCGTTGCCCCGACGACCGAAACGCTCGACGAGCGGCTCGCCATCATCTGCGGCACGTCCACCTGTCACATGGCGGTCTCGCGAGAGCCGCGGTTCGTCCCCGGGGTGTGGGGTCCCTACTTCTCTGCGATGGTCCCGGGGATGTGGCTCACCGAAGGCGGCCAGTCGGCGACGGGCGCGCTGCTCGACTTCACCATCCGCTCGCATGCGCGCGGCGCCGAGCTCTTGCGAGAGGCCTCCGCGCGGGGCACGAGCGTCTACGCGCTCCTCAACGATCGGCTCGCGGCGGTCGCCGCAAATGACGGCGTCGCCTCCCCTGCCGAGCTCACGCGCGAGCTTCACGTGCTGCCGGACCACCACGGCAATCGCTCGCCGCGCGCCGACCCGACGCTCCGCGGAATGGTCTCCGGGCTCTCGCTCGACGACTCGGTCGATGCGCTCGCGCTCCTCTACCTCGCGACCGTCCAGGCGATCGCGCACGGCACGCGGCACATCCTCGACGCGCTGCGGGCTCAGGGCTACCCGACGACGACGCTGCTCGCGTGCGGGGGGGACGCCAAGAACCCGCTCTTCCTCCGCGAGCACGCGGACGTGACGGGGTGCCCCATCGTGCTTCCTCGTGAGCCCGAAGCGGTGCTGCTCGGCGCGGCGATGCTCGGCGCCGTCGCGGCTGGAGACCACGCGTCGCTCGTCGTCGCGATGGGCGCGATGAGCCAGGCAGGGAGCGTGGTGCTGCCCGCCGGCGGCGCCGTCCGCGAGTACCACGACGCGAAGCACGACGTGTTTCAGCGGATGCACGACGACCAGATGGCTTATCGTGCGCGGATGACGAGAGGCCGGTCTTGAGGCTCCCGCTTCTGTCGCTGTCGCTGGGCGCGCTCCTCGTCCTTGCCACCGTCGCGTGCTCACGCGGGCATGAGAGTGGCGGCGCGAGCGCGAGCGATGGGGGCGCGAAGCTCCGCATCGCCGTCATCCCGAAGGGCACGACGCACGAGTTCTGGAAGTCGGTGCACGCGGGCGCCGTGAAGGCGTCGCGCGAGCTCGGCGTCGACGTCGTCTGGAAGGGCCCTCTCAAGGAAGACGACCTGAAGGGGCAGATCGACGTGGTCGACAGCTTCGTCGCGCAGGGGGTCTCGGGCATCGTCGTCGCGCCGCTCAGCGACAAGGGGCTGACCGCGTCCGTGCGCGCGTCCGTGAGCGCGGGCATCCCCGTCGTCGTGTTCGACTCGGACCTCCAGGGCGACGCGCAATCGAGCTTCGTCGCGACCGACAACGTCGCGGCCGGACGCATGGCGGGCGACGAGCTCGCGCGGCAGATGGGCGACACGGGGAACGTCGTCGTGCTCCGGTACCAGGAGGGCTCCGCGAGCACCGCGCACCGCGAAGAGGGCTTCCTCGCGGCCATGAGGGACCACCCGAACCTCCACGTGGTCAGCGACAACCAGTACGGCGGCGCGACCACCGAGAGCGCGTTCGCCACGAGCGAGAACCTCCTCGCCGCGCAGAAGGCCGCGTCGGGAGCCGTCCAGGGGGTGTTCGCGCCGAACGAATCGACCACGTTCGGCATGCTCCTCGCGCTCCGCAAGGCGAACCTCGCGGGGAAGGTTCACTTCGTCGGCTTCGACGCTTCGGACAAGCTCGTGAAGGGGGTGCGCGACGGGGCGATCGACGCGCTCGTCGTCCAGAACCCGTTCAACATGGGCTACGTCTCGGTGAAGACGATGACGTCGCGGCTGCGCGGTCAGCCGATCGAGAAGCGCATCGACACGGGCGCACGCGTCGTCACGCGAAAGAACCTCGACACGCCGGAGATCTCGGAGCTGATCCAGCCGGATCTGAAGAAGTGGCTGGAGTGACCGCGAGCGCGGATCACGGAGACGCTCACGGAGACGCTCGGCAGAGCCTCCTGTCCGTCCGCGACGCACGAAAGTCGTTCGGTCCGACGGTGGCGCTCGCGGGCGTCGATCTCGAGGTGCGCGCCGGCGAGGTGCACGCGATCCTGGGGGAGAACGGCGCGGGGAAGAGCACCCTCATGAGCCTCCTCGGCGGCCTCACCACGCCGGACTCGGGCTCGATCTCCCTCGACGGGCGACCCTACGCGCCGAGAGGCCCGCGCGACGCGGAGCTCGCGGGCGTCGCGATGGTGCACCAGGAGCTCGGCCTCTGCCCGCACCTCTCGGTCGCCGAGAACATCATGCTCGGCCGCGAGCCCACCCGGCTCGGCTTCGTCGCCAGGCGTGCGCTCCGCGACCGCGCAGCCGTGGCCCTCGACGCCGCGCTCGGGGCTTCTCGCGCGCGCGCGCTCTCCCTCGACGCGCGAGTCGGCGACCTCTCCCTGGCGGAGCGGCAGCTCGTCGAGATCGCGCGCGCGATGGGCGGCGAGGGGTGCCGGCTGCTCATCCTCGACGAGCCCACGAGCAGCCTCGGGCGCGACGAGGTTCACGTGCTTTGGGAGCGCATCCGGGCGATGCGCGAGCGCGGGCTCGCGATCGTCTACATTTCTCACTTCGTCGAGGAGGTGAAGGACCTCGCGGATCGCTTCACCGTCCTCCGCGATGGCCGCACCGTCGCTACGGGAGACGTGGCCGACATGAGCGTGCCGGAGCTCGTGACGGCCATGGCGGGGAGGCCCGTCTCTCAGCTCTTCCCGCGGACGAGCCGGGAGCGAGGCGACGTCGTGCTCGTGTGCGACGGCCTCGCCGGACGCGTGCGCACCGAGCGCGCCAGCTTCGAGCTCCGTCGCGGCGAAGTCCTGGGCATCGCAGGCATCGTTGGTGCGGGTCGCACCGAGCTGCTCCGTGTGCTGTTCGGGCTCGACCCGAGCGTCTCGGGCACGGCGCGAGCGTTCGGGAACGACGACCGCGGGAGGCAGCGCTCTCCGGGGGAGCGCATCGCGCAGGGCTTCGGCATGCTGAGCGAAGATCGAAAGGGAGAGGGGTTGGCGCTCGGGATGTCGATCGCGGACAACCTGACGCTCTCGTCGCTTCGCGTGCTCGTGCGCCGCTCGTGGCAGGAGTCTGTCGCCCGGCAGTGGGTGACTCGCCTCGGAGTACGCTGCCGCGACGTCCAGCAGCCCGTGAGCGATCTCTCGGGCGGCAACCAGCAGAAGGTAGCGCTGGGTCGTCTGATGGAGCAGGACGCGGAGATCTTGTTGCTCGATCAGCCCACGCGCGGGATCGACGTGGCCGCCAAGTACGAGGTGCACAAGCTCATCGACGAGCTGGCTGGCCGCGGAAAGGCGATCGTGATCGTCTCCGACGACCTCTCGGAGCTCCGCGGCGTCTGCGATCGGATCGCGGTCATGTGCCGAGGCGTGCTCGGTGCGGCCCGGGCTGCGAGCGAGTGGACGCTCGACTCGCTCCTCTCGGAGGCCGTCGGCGCCGCGCCGCGCGACCGAGGCGCCGCATGAAGGGCCTGCACCGTCGGCCGTGGTTTGCCCCGCTCACGGCGCTCGTGCTGACCTACCTGCTCTTCGTGGCGCTCGCCCCGGATACGTTCGCGCGCGCGGCGAACCTCGTCACGATGGCGCGGCAGACCGTCATCGTCGCGATCGCCGCCGTCGGGATGACCTTCGTCATCGTGCACGGAGGGATCGATCTCTCGGTCGGCTCCTCCGTCGCGCTCACCACCGTGGTCGTGGCTTCCATGCTCCGCGCGGGTGCGGGGAGCGTCGCCGCGACCGTGTGCGGAGTCCTCGTCGCGTCTCTGGTCGGCCTCGTCATCGGCGTCCTCATCACCTCGCTCCGCATGGCGCCGTTCATCGTCACGCTCGGCGCAATGAGCATCCTGAGAGGCGCCGCCAAGGGCCTCGCCCACGAGCAGAAGATCGACGTCGACCCGGCAGGCCTCGACAGGCTCCTCGGGGCGTCGGGCGGGTCCGTACCGCCAGGCGTGTGGGTGGCCGTGCTCGTCGCGATCGCGGGCGCGCTCGTCCTCCAGACCACCCGGTTCGGACGCCACGTCTTCGCCATCGGCTCGAGCGAGAATGCCGCGCGCCTCTCGGGCGTCGACCTCACCAGGACAAAGCTCCTCGTCTACGTCGCGGCTGGCGCCCTCTCCGGCCTCGCGGGGGTCATGGAGTTCTCGACGCTCACGGTCGGTGACCCGACCGACTCCGTGGGGCTCGAGCTCGAGGTGATCGCCGCCGTGGTGATCGGCGGAGCGTCGCTCTCGGGGGGCGAAGGATCGATCGCGGGGTCGATGGCGGGCGCATGCCTCATGACCGTGATCCGGACGGGCGGCACGCACCTCGGGCTGCCGGCCTGGGTCGAGGAGATCGTCACGGGCGTCATCATCGTGGTCGCCGTCGCGCTGGATCGCGTGAGGCAGAGGAAGCGGGTGTGAGAAGATGGCCCGATGCGACGGCTCTGGTTGTTGTCCACGTTCGTCCTCGTCACGTCATGTGTGCCGCCGCGGGCCGAAACACCCGCTGAGCCGAAGGCCACGGGCTTCGCCGCCGCGCGGGCGCCGGCCTTGACGCACCCTACGTTCGAGGACGAGGTGGCGTTCCTCACGCGCACGAACGCGGCCACCGTCGTGCTCGTCAGCGACTCGGGCGGTCGCGTCGTCGTGTCGCCAGCGCTGCAGGGGCGCGTGATGACGAGCGCCGTGGCCGAGAATGGCGCGTCGCTGGGCTGGATCAACCACCCGTTCCTCGAGTCGGGCAAGAGAGGCACGCAGTTCGACAACTACGGCGGCGAGGATCGCTTCTGGCTCGGGCCCGAGGGCGGGCAGTTCGGCCTCTATTTCGCGCCCGACGCGCCGTTCGCGTTCGCGAAGTGGCAGACGCCGCCCGCCCTCAACGAAGGGGCGTGGTCTGCTGGCGCGACGACGAGCACCAGCCTCGTCCTCACCCACAGCCTCCACGTGACCAATCACTCCGGCGCGACGTTCGACGTCGCCGTCGAGCGCACCGTGACGATCCTGTCGCGCGACCAGCTTGCCGCTGCTCTCGGCCTCGCGGTCCCGGCCTCCGTGCAGGCCGTCGCGTTCGAGACCAAGAATCGCATCACCAACGCCGGTCGGACACCGTGGACTCGCGACCGAGGTCTCCTGAGCGTCTGGATCCTCGGCATGTACGCACCGTCGCCGGACGCCCACGTGGTGATGCCGTTCGACCCGACCGACGCCTCGGCGGGCGACATCGTGAACGACCGGTACTTCGGCAAGGTCCCGAAGGAGCGCCTCGCCGTACATCCACGCGAGGGCTACCTGGCGTTCACCTGCGACGGCGCGCTACGAAGCAAGATCGGCCTGAAACCTGGTCGCGCGCGCTCGCCCCTCGCGAGCTACAGCGCGAGCGCTCGCTTGCTCACCTTCGTGCAGTACGACAAGCCCGCCGGCGCGACGGACTACGTAGACAGCATGTGGGAGCAACAGACGGACCCGTACGCAGGGGACGTCGTCAACAGCTACAACGACGGCCCGACTGAACCCGTAAAGCCGTCCCTCGGTGGTTTCTACGAGATCGAGTCGAGCTCCCCGGCCGCGGCGCTTGCCCCGGACGCGTCGCTCGTCCACACCCACCGAACCTTTCACCTCGTCGGCGACCGAGCCGAGCTGGAGGCCATCGCGCGGCGCGTCCTCGGGATCGGCCTCGACGACTTCTCACGCTGAACCACGGGCCCTTGCGAAGTCCACGTAGGTCTACGGAGTGCTAGCCGCCAGGCTGGCACGAAGTGAACCGAAGTGGACGGAGCCTTGCGAAGTCCACGTAGGTCTACGGAGTGCTAGCCGCCAGGCTGGCACGAAGTGAACCGAAGTGGACGGAGCCTTGCGAAGTCCACGTAGGTCTACGGAGTGCTAGCCGCCAGGCTGGCACGAAGTGAACCGAAGTGGACGGAGCCTTGCGAAGTCCACGTAGGTCTACGGAGTGCTAGCCGCCAGGCTGGCACGAAGTGAATATCCGCCCGCCCTCTACGTCGAAGGGGATGCTGTCGAATGCCGGACGCGATTACACGTAACTATAACGGACCTAAGGTAGCTACGTTCGTCTACAGCGGCCAAGCCGCCATGGCGAACGTGCGATGGCTCTCATCTCCAGCGCGCAGTGTCTTCTGAGCGCGCGGGTGGCTGGAAACGGCCGGAGCGGGGCGAGCGGATCCTCGAAAACGGGGGTCAATGCGCCGTCGGAGCCAATCCGAAGTGATTCGGAGGAAGCCCAAGATCGCACCACTTTCGTCGACAGCACTCCCCCTTGAAGTCTCGACGCTGCGATGTCGCTACCCTCACCGAGCTTTCTCCCTTTGCCGCGCGCTTCGCTTGCGCGGCGTGACGCCGTGCGCCAGCTCGTCCGCGCGCGCGTCGACGCGCCTCGGCACGAACGCGCGACGATCACCCACGCGTTCGCCTTCAAGGACGGCGAGCTGCAGTTCGCGCGCGAGCTCCTTCAGACCTGGAGCTGCTTGTGGCTATACCGCGTGAACCAGCGCGCGTTCGGGGGTGACTTCGTCGTCGTGGATGTCTCGAGCCCGGTCATTGCTCGCCGTCCCGCCTATGCCATCGATCTGAAGCGCGCGCGGCCGTTGAGGCTGCACGACGGCACCGGAGTGCAGCTCAGGAACGCGCCCGCGGTCGTCCAGCAAATCGCTGCCACTGGCGTGGTCGACGCCGAGTGCCGTCCGTCGATCTTGACCGGTGATGCGCGCGAGCTCCTGGCGTTCTTCGCCATCCCGCGCAAAAGGTAGCTCCGCGATACGACACTTCGCCCGCTTCGCCGCCAAACACGTCTGTCGACAGCAGTGACCATCGAGGATCGCAGTGCTCGATGCGCGCGGCGTCGTACTTCCCATTACATCCCGCCGCCGAACTGCACCCACATCGGAGGAACAAGTGCGCACACACCCCCGGAGCCCGCGGCGACAAGCGGCCAAACGAGTCACATAAGCATACGTAATCGTTGGTGCAACAGGCGCGTCGTGTCGCGCGCACGATTCTGACTACATGGTCAGAATCTGCCCCACCGGAGAGCGCGGTCGAGCCCACGGCGTGGACACGCCGGAACGAAGCGCTACCATCGGTGGCCGCGTCGCGAGCGTGGACGAGGTACGGAATGGCACCTGCAACGGAGGCGGAGAGGGCAAGCCTGGCGCTCCTCGGTGCATGCAGTGTCATCCGCGGGCTCCTCGCAGGAGCGGAGCGCGACGAAGTGCTGACTCGCCATCGGGCGGGCGAGGCCCTCCGCACTCTCAAGCGCGCACCGGAGACGTACGGAACCCAGTCGGTCGAGCGCGTGGCAGCGGAGCTCGGCATGAGCGCGCGCGTGCTCTACCGCTACATTGCGGTCGCCGAGAGCTGGTCCGAATCGCAGCTCAAAGTCGAGATCGACAGGACCAACCGCTTCGGCCAGCCGCTCTCGTGGTCACATTTCCTGGCGCTCGCGAAGGTCGACGACGCTCGCTCGCGCGCGCTGCTCATCGACGAGTGCCTCGCCAACGCGTGGTCGGTCCGCGAGCTCACACAGCGAATGCAGGCGGTCGCCGAACGCGCTGCCGGTCGCGAGCGGAATCGCGGTGAGGCGGTGCGCGCCGCGCTCAACGAGTGGATTCATACGGGCGATCGTGCGGTCACGGACTTGCGCGTCTTCGCCGACGCGCTCGGCGACCGGCTCGCCGAGCCGGGGGATCCGATTGACGAACAGCTGCTTGCTCGCGCCGTCGAGACATTCGAGGAGCTGCAGGCTCACGCGGAGTCGACGCTCGGGCAGCTGCGTGGCGCGTATCAAACGCGGAGGCGTCTGCGTTGCGGTCCCGACGACCACGACGGCGTCACGACCGCGGAAGTATCGTCGCACGACGACAGCGACGACGCGGGATCCCCGCCCGTGGCCTCGCGGCGGACGCGCGCACGCCTTCTGCGCAAGTGACGACGCAAGATTCTCGCGCGCAGCACATTAGTTGCGGCGCGTCCCCGTCGCGCGACGTAACCGCTATTCGCCGGTCACGAACAATCACGTGTACGCTTTCGTCACACTGAGCAAATACGTCACGTAGAATTTGGCCACATGCCCATTGATAGAGCAGTGTGGTCGTCATCGTGAACACGCACTCGAGCGCAGCTCCGGTCACACTATCCCAGCGCTACTGGGGCCTCGAATGGTCCAGTGTCTTGCCATGGCAATTCGACGACATCACGGTCGAGAGCGCCACGTTCGACGAGGCAATGCCGTTCATAAAGGAGCATTACGCGCGCATCTTCGGCGGCGGAGCGGGCGAGGCGAGGTTTCTCGCGAGCCCGATGACCGCGGCCAAGCACCGCTTCTGCGCCGAGACCGACATCTTTCTCTTCCGCGCTCCCGGCCGGATTGTCGGGCTGTTCATGGCGCACCCTTCGGACTGGTCCACTTACTACATCCGAAGCGTCGCGGTGCTCCCCGAGTTCAGGGAGCGAAGGCTGCTGACGCGCTTCATGGAGCACTCGTACGCCCCGCTCGCGAGGGCGGGTGTGGAGCGTGTGGAGGCGGAGTGCTCGCCCGGGAACACTCCCGTGATGCGCGTGCTCGTCGGTCAAGGCTTCTTCGTGACTTCGACGGCGAACTCGGAGCGGTGGGGCGCGACCGTCCGGTTCACGAAATTCCTCGCGGAAGAGGCGGAGACGGTATTCGTCCGCCAGTTCAACAGCGTCACCCGGAAGAAGAAGGAACTCACCGTTACCCCTCACCTCGAAAGGAGCACGTCATGAAGAAGTTTGCCAAGCTCTGTTTCTGATGCGCACGGCGGTGCGATCTCTCAGGAGATCGCACCGTTGAATTAACCATTCTCGAGTTGAGGAAGCATGATCGCCAACGCACTACGTGTCGAGATCGAGCGCTACGCCGCTCGAATGCCAGCATCGAATTCGCTTTATATCAAGGCCGAGGATGGCACGTTCACGCCCTCTTGCATGATTCGATATCTGTCGAACGTTCGACACCTCGTCGCGTACACGACGGTATTCCTCTCGAAGGCACGCGATCGCGCCCGCCAGCTCGGCGACGAGCCCCTCGCGAAGCATTTCGAGCACAAGCGCGGCGAGGAGCTCGGGCACGAGGCCTGGGCCGATCGGGATATCGAGCGCGTCTCGACGGCGGCGGTCGTGCCTGCGAACGCCGACATTCTGGAATCGACGCACGATCTCGTTACGTTTCTTGGGGCAACCATCGACGAGGACCCCGTCCTCTATCTGTCGTATGCACTGTTCGCCGAGTACTTCACGCTTCTGCTTGGCCCTGCGTGGCTACAGCTGCTCGAAGAGCGATGTGGCATCCCGAGGTCATCGATGACCGTCGTGGGGAATCATATCGAGCTCGATCGTGACCACGTCGAGGCGGCGCTCGACGAGATCGACGCGCTCGTCGCCGATCCGACCAAGCTTCCCAGGATGCGCGAGGTGCTGCTCGACTCGTTCGCGCACTTCGACCGCTTCTGCGCCGAGGTGACGAGCCTTCGCGATGCGTCCTACGGATCAGGATTGTCCCGAGATGCAGCTCGACACGTTTCCGCTGCCTGACGGCTGGTCCGCCGCCGACGTCCTCGAGGACGCGGTCGTCGCGGACGGCGTACGGCTCCTGCGCGCCGGTCTGTCGAGCACGGGCCCGATGGGGGAAGAGATCACGGGCGCGGCCGTCGAAGCCGACTCGTCGCCCGTGGCTCGTGGGTACTACGAGCTCCTCGAGCGTGTCAGCACCATGGAAGCCCTTCACGCGCCGGCCCGGTCATACGATCTGCTCACTGCCGAAGGCGATCTTGTGGGGAACCGTGCGAGCGCCGACGTCTTCCCCGAGAGCAGCGATCCATCGCGCTGGCGCTATGCACGCTCGAACGGCATCGCGCTCCACTCAAGCTGGGAGCAGGCGACGCTCCACGCATTCTGGGAGCTAGCCGAACGTGATCGAGTCCTTCGAGCGTGGTACGGTGACACCCGGCCCGAACGTATCGAGTTCGAGCTTGACTCGTGTCCGCTGAGGAGCGCGTCAAGCTACGAGTGGCGGGCGTATTCGTTTCCCAACGACAGAGACACCGAGTTCTCGCGAGGAGTCGCGGTTGTCGGAATATACGGAGTCCCGAGGGGCAGCGACCTGCCGTTGATTTTCGGGTACGCAGCGCGCCCGGAGCGCGCGGACGCCAGGGATGCCGCTGTGCGTGAAGCCATGCAGCTGCTCGGCTTTCTCTGGGGCGAGCCGCTCCTCGACAGCCTCCCTGCTCCGACCCCCACACCGCTCCACCATCTCGAGCACTTCCAATGGTACGATCACCGTGCCATCCTTCGACGGTGGCTCGACGAGGGACACGAGGTCTTCCGACAAAGGGAGCACGCGGCCAGCGGACGAGCGCCGTCGCAGCAACTCACCCCCGTTCGGTTCGTCGACCTCACGCCGTCGTGGCTGGGCGGTGGTCTCAGAGTTGCCAAGGCGATCTGCGACGCTGCGAAGCCGCTGGTATTCGGCGAGAGCCCCTTCATCACCCACCTGCCCCCCGACCGGCGCACACATCCCATCGGTTGACGTCGCGAGGAGTGAATGCGCGTGAACGGCGCCATCGACAGCGAGTAGCATGCGCGGGGCTTGAGGAAGTCCGTTCAGATCCCTGGCATCGCTCTCGGAGAGGAGCTGGGGCGCGGCGCGTATTCGGTCGTCTACCGTGCCCGACAAGGGGCGACACCGTGCGCCGTGAAGCTTCCCCTGGTCGGGGGACGATGGACGCGCTGGGTGTATCGCGAGGCGGTCGCGCTGGCGCGGGTTCATCATCCTGGCCTGGCTGCCGTCCTCGAGGTTGGTGAGGTCGACGGCCTTCCTTACCTCGTCATGGAGCTCGTGGAAGGCGAAACGCTCGCCGACCGGCTGTTCCGTGGCGCGCTCGGCGAGGCTGACACCCTGGACCTTGGCGTCCAGCTCTTGAGCGCGCTGCGGGAGGTCCATGCTGTGGGCCTCGTCCACCGCGACGTGAAGCCGGCCAACATCGTGCTGACTCGCAACGGGCGAGCGCGACTCATCGACTTCGGCTTCACTATACCGTTCGAGCTCGCAAGCCGAGACGGCGAGCTTGCGGGGAGTCGCGGATACACCGCACCCGAGCAGTTCGTGCCAATGGCGCGCGTCGATGGCCGCGCCGACCTTTACGCCGTCGGACGCGTGCTGCAGGATTGCCTCGTCGGGCGAGCGCCACAACTGGTGAGCGGATCGACGCGGTCCCTGGATGCAGCGAACGCGTCACCTCGTTTCGCACCTCTTCTTGTGGGGCTCAGCGCAGCTGACCCGGAGGCGCGGTATCGGGACGCCCGAACCGTGCTTCGGGACCTCGATGCGCTGAAGCGCGATGCGCCCGCGCTCGGGGCAGCCGCCTCGGTGCCCGAGCGACGTATTCCCGTCCTCGTCGGCCGAGCGGCCGAGCTCGAGCGTCTCAACCGTTCGTGGCGGAGCACGGGGACGGCCGGCGGTTCCGTCACTCTCGTTGTCGGGGAGCGTGGCGGCGGAAAGTCACGCCTCCTCGACGCCTGCGCGGCGACGGCCAGCGACGCGGGGGGCCGCCGCGTGCTCGAGGTATCTTGCCGCGAAGGAGATCCTCCGCTTGCGGCGATTCGCCGCATCGTCGACGGGTACGTGAAGTCGTTCGGACGGATGACCGAAAGCACGAGGCAGGCGGCAAGGGAAGCGTTTGCCGGGGCGACCGCGCCTCTCGAAGATCGTCTCGTCCCGTTCGGCCGTCTCATCGCGTCAGACCACGCCGACCTGTTTGGTTTCCGGATCCCAAGCCGGCCGGCCGACACGGCGCCCGGTGGGTTTCCGGACGGTGCGGCTGAGATTCTCGTGCGGCTCGCCCGGAGCGGCCCCCTCGTCATCTTGATCGACGACATGCAGTGGATCGATCCAGTGAGTCGGGAGACGGTCTTGTGCCTCGCGGAGCGGACCCATGGCGCAGCGGTCTCTTTGGTGCTCGCGACGCGATCCGGGGCGGTCGCGAGCGACACGGTGGAGCAACTCCTCGCTCTCGATCGCGTCCGCCTCGGCGTCGTCGACCTCTCGCTCTTTGGACCGAAGGAGGTCGCCGCGCTCGTCGCCCAGTACCTCGGCGAATCGGAGGCACGGGCCGACGTTGCACACCGGATCGCGTCGCTTGCGGACGGCACACCGCTCGGAGTCCTCGAGGTGCTCCGGACCTTCCTCGACTGCGGTGCGCTTCGACCGCACGGGGGACGCTGGGCTCTCGATGCGGCCCGTGCGGAGAGTGTCGTATTGCCCAAAGGCGCGCTCGCTATGCTCGGTGGCCGGCTCGAAGAGGTCCCGCGAGCGACACGGCGGGTCCTCGAAGCGGCCGCGCTCCTTGGAACCGCGTTCGACGAGACGCTGCTCGCGCGCGTCATCGGTCTGACGGTCGCAGACCTCGGCTACGCACTGGCGGACGCTCGGCAGGCCGGCCTCATCGTCTCGGAGCACGGAGCCCAGCATCGCTTCGTGCACGACAGCCTGCGCGAGAAGCTCGTCGACTCCCTCGACGCCCGCGACGGCCGGAGGCTGCATCAGCGCATCGCAGAGCTCATGGATGACGGCGCGACGTCGGACTTCGAGGTATGCTGCGCAGCTGCCCAGCATTATGCCGCGGGGGAGATCGAGAAGACGGCGGGAGCAGCGCACCGAGTCGCCCGAGTCGCCGCCACGGCGGCGCTTGACCGCTTTGACAACGAGACCGCGCTCCGCTTCCTCGATCTCGCGCGGGGCGTGGCGCATACCGCAGGGCTCCGACTCGACGAGAGCTTCCACCGGAGCGTAGGCGAGGCGGAGCTGCGTCTTGGGCGACTGGAGGACAGCCTGCGATCGTTCGAGGCCGCTCTCGTCGAGGCGCGTGACGCACAAGCTCGCGCAGAAATCCTGGGCCGAATCGCGTGGGTCTACCAGGCGTGCGCCGATCCAACGCGCGCCTGGGCGGCCCTTGAGCAAGCGTTTTTCGCGATCGGGGCTCTCATGCCCGTCGAGACTGCCGCCTCTGCCAGAGACACGATCGGTCAGGCCGTGCGCGGCGCGCTGCGCCGTCGTTCGCGCGAAGCGTCCCTCGATGACCCACGCGCAAGCGCCAGGATCGGCCTGCTCTGTGAGCTTCACTATCAGAACGCACGTCTCGGCGGCGAGTACGGCAAGCCGATCCGCTTCGTCGAGAGCACCGTCGATGCGGTCGTGATGAGCGAGAGCTTGGGAGAGGGCCGCGTTCGAGCGCGGGCGCGCGCTTCCTACGGTGTCGTCCTGACGGCGCTGGGGCTCTCCGCCGCTGGCATCCGGGAGATCGACGCCGCACGCCAAATGGCGGGCGATCAACATGACCCGACGACTCAGGCCTTCGCCGTCCAGATGCGCGCGATGGCTGCCAGCATCACGGGCAAGCTGGATACAGCACTGGAGCTGCTGCGCGAGTGCGTCGATGTGCACGGCGCGTGGCTGGAGCTGAACGAGTACTGCCTCAACGCAGCTACTGGCGACCACATCGAGTCGGTCCGAGGGCGGCCAGTCGAGGCGATGGCGTGGAACGCGCGGGTCCTCCGGCGACAGCGTCAGAGCCACAGGATGGCAGCCGTGTCGGCTCAGTATCTCGTCTACCGCACGACGGCGGCGCTCGCGAGCCTGGGACGTGACAGAGCAGCAGAGCAGCCGGCTTCGCGAACGCCGCGCGCGTTACCCACCAGCTCACTCCAGTCGCTCTACCACATCATCTCCTGGGGTCCGCGAGCGCGAGTCTTCCTCGAGACCGGCCAGCTCGGTGCAGCCTTCGAGGCGCTCGTCCGTGACTTCGAGGCCGAGGATCACAACCCGCGCACCGCGCACCTCGTCGTCGCCGAGTACTACATCGCGGTCGCCCACGCTCGCGTGGAGCTGTGCCGGCGAGCGGAGCGTCGCGATCGTGCGGCACCGCTCAAGAAGCTGCGGCGTGCGCATTCGGACCTCGTGGCTGCAGCAAAGCTGCCCCTCTACCGGGCCCACGCTCTGTTCATCGAGGGGTGCATCGCGTGGCTGAGCGGCTCCACGGCGCAGGCAGCGCGGGTCTTCTCCAAGGCTGAAGCGCTCGCGCAAGCGGAGACCTGCCCGTGGGTCCTGTCGGAGATCGCGCGTGTCCGCGCGCACATGCTCCGCGACGACGGGAAGCTCGCCGCAGCCCACGACCAGGCGAGGTTCGGGGAGCTCCTCGCGCGCGAGCACGGTGCCATGCCGCGCGCGCGGCGTATCCGCGACGAGTTCGGCCTGACGGACCCTGCGCTCGCGGGCGCGGCGAGCTCGAGCTCGTGGACGAGCGCAAGGTCCTCCGGGCATGCGCGACGCCAGCTCACGACCCTGCTTCACGCCGTGCAGAAGTCGTTCAGCAACCTCAAGGCTGACGAGCAAGCCGCGGCGATCCTCGACGATCTGCTGTGCGACCTCGAGGCCGACCGCGCCTTCGTCTCGTTCCGCCCGGAGCCCGGCGTGGAGGACGCGCTTCTCGTGTCACGCGGTCGGGACGGCGACGCATCGGTGGCGGCGTCGAAGTGGCAAGAGGATTTGATGCGGCGCGTCTCCGAGACCGGCGAGCCGTGGCCTCCGGACGACGATGCCGTCCGTGACCTGGCGCCCGAGGTCGTCCGCGGGGCCTTGCTCGTCTTCCCGCTCTTCCTGCACACGCGAGTGGTCGGTGCCGTCTGCATCGAACGCACGGCCCAGCGAGGCGTGTTCACGACGGCCGAGCGCGAGCTCCTCGTCCTCCTCTCCCACCAGCTCCCCGTCGCCCTCGAGATCACGCGCCTTCTGGCAGAGCGGGAGCACCTCCACGCGTCGCTCCTGCAGAGCCACAAGCTCGAGGCTGTGGGGCAGCTCGCGGGAGGCATCGCCCACGACTTCAACAACATGCTGGCGATCATCCGGACCCATCTCGACCTCATCGGAAGCGGTCCCCAGGACGGGCTGCAGCTGAAGCAGGATCTCGAGGTGATCTCGGACACCACGCAGCGTGCGACGGCGCTCACGAAGCAGCTGCTTTCGTTCTCCCGCCACCAGCCCGCGCCGCGCGCCGTGTGCTCTGCCAACGCGGTCATCTCGGAGCTTCGGCCGATGCTCAAGCCGCTCGTCGGGCCCGGCGTGACTCTCGATCTCGTGTTCGCCGACGGGCTCCGCCCGTTCGAGATCGACCGCGCAGCGTTCGAGCAGGTGCTCGTGAACCTCGCGATCAATGCGCGCGACGCGATGCCGGACGGCGGGACGCTGCGCATCGCGACGCGCAACGTGGCGGCGGAGGAGACGAGCACGTCGCCGCATGGTCGCGCGAGCGGTGGCGCGCGCGTCGCCATCGAGGTTACCGACACCGGTCGCGGAATGAACACCGAGGTCCTCTCGCGGATGTTCGACCCGTTCTTCACGACGAAGCCTCACGGTTCAGGCACTGGCCTGGGGCTGACGCGCGTCTACACGTTCGTGAAGAATTGCGGCGGCCACGTCGACGTATCGAGCGAGGTCGGGCGTGGCACGACCTTCGCGCTCTCGTTCCCCGCGGTCGTCGTGGAGCCTGTCGTAGCGATCCGAGCAGCCTCGACCGAGCCTCGCCCTCGCCGGGGTCGGACTATCCTCGTCGTGGACGATGACCCGTTCATACGGCGGATGATGGACCGTACGCTGCGCCGCGAGCACCATGCGGTGCTTCTCGCGAGCAACGGGGCGGACGCACTCGAGCTCGCGACGCAGCACGACGCGGAGATCGGCGTCGTCATCCTCGACGTCCTCATGCCAGGGATGAGCGGCCCCGAGCTCAGCCGGCGCCTCGCAAAGCAGTGCTCCGGGGCAAAGCACCTGTTCATGTCCGGCTTCGCTCCCGAGCAGCTTCCCACCGGAGCCTCGCTCGCAACGGATTTCCTGCAGAAACCGTTCTCCTCCGAAGACCTGCTCAGCCGCGTACAGCGGCTCCTCGACGGCTGACCGACGCCGTCACGGGCTCGCGAGCTTCGCCCTCTTGCTCGCTCGCCAGCTCAGACCCACGGCGAGCAACGCGACCCCCAGCCACGCGACGCTGAACCACCTTCCGCGCTTCGGATCGCTCACGCCGGCAGGGCGCGCGCGGAGCGATTTTGCGCGGACGATCTCCGCCGCGGCGTCTGCGATGAGGTCGAGTCGCTGCGGCATCGGCACGGTAGGTCGGTCGACGCCGGTCACGCGGCTCACCTCTCCGACGGTGAGCTCCGGCTTGGCGTCGTTCTGGATCAGGTGCACGCGACCGACGCGGGGGATGATGAAGAAGAGCGCATTGTCCCACTCGCCGCCGATGTGCCATCTCTTGAAAGCTTCGTGTCCAAGCTCGTCGAGCGAGGCGTCGGGCGCATCGACGATCCAACCCGCGACGTCGACGCGAGTGTCCTGTTGCAGCTTGCCGAGCTTGTCCTCGATCGCGGTCTTGTCACCCTTCCCGAGCACCTTGGCGGGGTCGGTCATGTGGCCGTCGATGTTGGGCACGTCCAGGGCCCACGCGTTCGCGACGGACATCACAAGGCCGACGACGATCCCGAGCCTCAGGACGTCCAGGATGGTCATCCGCCGCATGTCAGAAGAACCTGACCGGATAGGAGAACGCGAACCCGTAGAGGAACATTGCGGCGAAGACCCACCGCATGGATCTCGGGAGGGCGTACGCGCCGACCGCGAGCGCGCACGCCACGGCCGGGACGATCGGAAGCATGTAGTAAATGTAGGAGGTACGCGAGAACACCGCCCAGGCCATGAAGATGGGGGCGAAGTTCGCGAGCACCGAGGCCACCGCGAACGTCGCGAGCGGCGAGCGCTCGGTCCAGCTCTGGCGAGCCGCGTATGCAATGGCGAGGGGCGCGGCGCCGATGACGTAGAAGTTCATCGCCGCGCGGTAGAGCAGGTTCTTGTGCGGCGACGTCAGCGAGTAGTAGTCGAACGCGCCGGCGTTGAGCCACCAGTCGAGCGGCGTACTCTCGGCCCCGGACGACTTGCCGACGTGCTTGAAGCCCTGGTGGTACTCGCGCATGTGGGCGAGGTGGGCGAAGGGGCTCCTGTACTCCGTGAAGAAGCAGTCCAGCGCGCCGAGGCCGATGAGAAACGCCGCGACGAAGAGACCGACCACGACGGCGCGTCGCCCGACCGCTCGCCAGTTCGGATGGCGCCACTGGCTCCGCGCCATCAACAGCTCGTAGAACAACACCGCCGCGAGCCCGAGGACGGCGTTCGCCTTGCACAATGCCCCGACCGCGAAGATCACCGCCGCGATCTCGAGGTAGCCGATCAGGTAGACCCACGTTCCGAGCAGGATCGTGCCCATGAGGTAGATGTCGAGCGTGGCGATGCGCCCGTGAATGAGGAACATGTTCTCGAACGTGACGATGAACGCGGCGAACAGGGCCTGCATCCGTGCGCCGTTCCCGGCGAGGGCGAGCACGATCCGGTAGACCAGCCACACCGACAGCGTGCCGAGGACGACGCTCGGAATGCGCCATGCGACCTCGCGATCGCCCATCAGCTTGATCATGCCGGCGATGATCGCTTTCGCGAGCGGGGGGTGCTCCGAGTTCGGATCGAGGTAGCTCTTCGCCTCCGACGGGAGGTGGTGCATGAGCACCGGGACCCCCGCGATCACCCGCGCCGCCTGGACATACCAGACCTCGTCGCCGATCAGCGCCCCGCCGCAGTCCCCCACGCGGAACGCGCGAAGGCCGCCCGCGATCGCGACCAGGAGGGCGATCGGACCGTGCTCCTTCAATCGCTCCAGCCACGGGTTCGCGGCAGCGCCGGGCCTCACGCGAGGGCTGAGGCTCAGGTCAGCGCCGGGGCTCGCGTCGGAGCCGTCAGGGCTCGGCCTCACGTCAGGGCCGAGCCTCACGTCAGGGCGCGAGATCGGGCTCGGGCTCGTGTCGACGATGGGCGCCTCGGGGTACAGGTCCGTCATGGTGAGCGGAAGCCTAGTTACCAGCTTCCGGGCGTCGTGACCGCTGATCTGGACAGACCAGCGATCAGTCCGTACCGATGCTCGCCTCGAGGGGCTCGGCGATCGTGCGGTAGCGACGGTAGAAGTGCGTCACCTTCACGACGTAGCCCTGCGTCTCGGGGATGTTCGGAATGCCCCCGGCACGGACGACCGCGTCCTCCCCGGCGTTGTATCCGGCGATCGTCAGCGAGAGGTCGCCGTTGAAGGAGTTCGCGAGAATCCGGAGGAACCGCGTGCCGCCGAAGATATTCTCGCGCGGGTCGTGGATGTCGTGCACCTGGAGGATCTCGGCGGTCGACGGCATCAGCTGCATCAGGCCGCAGGCACCCGACCGGCTTACGGCGCGAGGGTCGTAGTCGCTCTCGACCTTGATGACCGCCCGGACGAGCTGCTCGGGGATCTGGTACAGGGCCGCCGCAGCGCGGATATGCTCGTCGTAGCGGGTGTAGCGGCCAGGGTCGTGGTCGGAGGGCGGAACGGGGGTGCCGTTCCACGTGTGGTGAGCTTCGCCCTTGAGATAGACGCGGCCCTGACCGTTCGCCGGGCGCGTGTTCGTGAAGTGAACCACGCCGTCTGCGTCGGTGTACTGGTAGATGTCCGCCCGCGCATCGGTGACGACCGCAGCAAAGCCGCCGATCAGGGCGACTAGGGCTAGAGCGGGTCGCATGCGGGTACGCATTGGGTCTGACGGAGTGATCGTGCCGAATATTCCGCCGACCCGCAAGTTGCCGGTGTGGGTGCGAGGAGGTCAGAAGCGGTACGACGCCGTGAGCCCCACGAGTGGAGTCTTCACATATTCCGTGAAGTAAGGGTTCAGATAGCCCTCGAGGTCGGAGTTGAGCTTGTTCAGCGCGCTCTGGCCAGCCGGGCGCGCCGGAGTCGCGGTGACCGAGGTCGACGAGGCGAAGCACTGGAGGTAGGTGAGGCTCGGGCGCAAGACGATGCGGTCCCAGAGAACGAAGCGATAGTCGAGCGTGACGTGAAAGCTCTGAAGCGTCGCGGCGAGGGGGACGCTCTGGTTCGTGGCAGCGCTGAAGCGATCGCTCGATCCCTTCGATTCGAGGAACGCGTCGATGACATCGGCGCCGTTGACGGACCCTCCAGCGGTGAGCAGGGTGTAGCCGCCGAGCACTTCGAACCCGAGGCTCGAGAACGGCCGCCATCCGGCCGATAGACGAAAGACGAACGAGTTCTGGAGGGCAGACTTGATGAGCTGCTCCTCGAACGAGTTGAGCGCGCCGAACGTTCCCAGAAGATCGATGATCGTGTTCGAGTAGGGCGTGGGCATCCAGCCGAGGGATGTCTGGACGAGGATGCGGTAGGGCAGCTCGACGGTCGCTTCGGCGCCGATCGTCAGCGGGAAATAGGTCCCGGCTCCGACGTCCACGCGCACCGGGCTCGCGGCTGGAAGCGCGGACGGCGGCGGGGCGGCGGCAGGCTCGGCGGACGGTGGTACCGGTGCCGCGGGCGCGGCCGCTGCCCAGAGCAGGAGCGCGCATCCCCCGCCCAAATCGATCGCAAGCCGGCGAATCTCTCGATTCACTCGCCCTCCAAGGCACCTGGTGCCATGACGCACGGTAAAGGAGTCGGCGCACGCCGTCCATCCGACGCGGCGACGTCACGCCGAATCGCGAGCAGGCTGCGACCTTGCGTCCTGACTTCGGGCTCCCCAAATGACCCACACTCCACTAGGGTGCGACCTCGTTCATGATGACCTGGCAGGTTGCGCTCGCAGTGGCCGCAGCGCTCTTCGGCGCCTTCATCGTCTGGCGCGTTCGCCCTTCGTTCGGTCCACGCAAGGTGACGAAGGCGCACCGCGAGGCGTTCGCCGCTGCACGGGCACGCGTGCTCGCCGCGACCACCCCCGTCGAGCGTGCGCTCGCGCTCTGCGATGCCGGAGACGCGCGCGCTTCCATGGCGGGGAACGTGGGGAGCGTCGTCGGGTACTACCTTCGCGCGATGCGGAGCGACCCGACGTCGGCCGAGCCGATCGCTCGCGCGGCACACACGCTCCACCGGCGGCCCCGCACGCTCGAGTCACTGCTCTGGCGCCGGCTCGGCTCCACGCCCTGGGATGGCACCCACCGTCCGTCGGCGATCGCCGCGCTCATCGCGCTCGAGCGCGTGTACGCCACAGCCCTTCGAAACCGCACGCGCGCAAGCGCGCTGCGCTTCGCGCTCGACGCGCTCGGCTCGCCGGTGAAGCCACCATCTCCCCGTGCAGACGTCGCCGATCGAGGCTAACGCTACCGTCTGTTGCCTCCGTCTCCTGCTCCTCGACCGTCTGACCCGGTCCGTTCCACGTCGTCGCCGCACCCAACGGCGCTGGTTCCGGACGGAGGTCGCCGCACGACGAGCAGAGTGGCCGCGGCGCTCCTCGTCGCGACGATGCTCTTCGTCCCGATCGGCATCCTGATCCTCGGGCGCTCGCTCGTTCCCGCCCTGGATCGCTTCGGAGAGCTTTTCCGGGTCACGCCGACAGCAACCTCCACGACCGCCGCGGCAGAGGCCGTCGGACCAAATCTTCGCGTGAAGGTGCTCGACGGAGAGGGCAACGCGCTCGGTGGAGTCGCCGTCCGCGTGGTGTCGACGACGCTGCCGTTCGACGTGGTCGGCCAGGGGCAGACCGATGGCACCGGGAGCGCGAGCTTCATGACGGTGCACCTCCCGCATGTTCGCGTGATCGCCAGCCGTGATCCGGACGGGGTGGTCACGAGCAACGAGCTCGAAATCCTCGACGGGGAGACGGCGGTGGTCGAGCTGGCGCTTTCTGCCGCAGAGGCGATCCGGGGGACGGTCGTCGACGAGGAGGATCATCCGGTCGCGGGTGCAGTCCTCTCGGTGGAAGGAATGGTGTGGGCTCTCCCGGGCGCCGCAAGCGACGCCGAAGGAGCGTTCAATCTCGTGACCGTCCCGCACGAGGCGACGGCGCTCGTCGCTGTCGCGCGCGGCTACAAGGCGGCGAAGGTGTCGCTCGAGAGTCGTGGAAAGAGCACGACGCCCAGCGAGCTCGTGGTCCGTATCAAGCTCATCTCGGCGCCACCCGTCCTCGGCGATGTCAGCGACGTCGACGGGAACCCGATCCGCGGCCGCGTCATGGCTTGCGAGGGCGAGGCCGCCGAGGCGCAGACGACGACCACCGCCGACGGCAAGTTCGAGCTCCCGCCGTCCGTCATCGGATGCAGCGTCGTGGCGCTCAACGACGCGTACGCCGCGAGCGACCCGGTGCTGGCGGTCGAGGGGCAGCGCCTGGCGCTCCGTTTCCGACCGGGAGGTGGCATCGAGGGCGTGGTCGTCGACGAGCGAGGCTCTGCGATCACGACCTTCGCGCTGGGCATCGAGTCGTTCTCCGCGGCGCGCGGGAAGAGCCTGCGCAGCGGGAATCAACGAACGTTCGAGGACCGCAGCGGCTTCTTCCGGTGGGAGCGTCTGGCACCAGGCACGTATGTCCTGACTGCGTCGGCGGCCGGCAAACCGCCAACGCGATCGGACCCGGTCGACGTCGCAGGGGGCACTGTCACGCGCGGGATCCGCATTGTGCTCTCGCGAGGAGGTGTCGTGAAGGGGCACGTATACGACGAGCGGCACGCAGCGCTCGCGGAGGTCGATCTCAGCTTCGATCAGGTGAGCAGCGTCGTGGCAAGCGCCGCCCACGCGAGGACCGACGAGAGCGGATCTTACGTTCTCGAGGGGGCCCCCGCAGGGCCGTTCACCGTGCGAGCGGAGAAGCACGGGTTCCGGCAGCGCATGGTCACGGGGCTCGTGGCCGCATCCGGCGCGACGCTCGTGCAAGACATCACCCTCACCGCATCGAGCGCGGCGAACGGAGGCGGCAACCTCGAGTTCGGCGGCATCGGAGCGACCATGCAGCAGACTCGCGACGGAATCTCGTTCCAGTCCGTCTTCCCCGGAGACCCCGCCGACCGCGCGGGGCTGCGCGCTGGAGACGTCGTGGTGCGCATCGACGGCGAGAGCACCGAGAGCATGTCCATCGCGGACGCCCTCCAGAAGCTGCGGGGCGAGGCCGGCACGACCGTCGGCGTCTCGGTCCAGCGCGCTGGAGCTGGGGGCCCAGGGACGCCCAGGGAGACCGTGGACACGATGGTCGTCCGCGCGGTCGTGGTGCACTGAGGTCACGCGCTACTTGTGCTTGCGGAGCACCTGCGTCGTATCGGTCCAGTAGACGTAGTCGTCATCGAGCGCGATCGCAGCACCCTCTGCGCTCTCTTGCGAGGTCGCGAACATCTGCACGCCCTCCTGGCAGCCGAGGACCGGGCAGCGAAATACGCCGTTCTCTTCCTGGTCGAGCCAGTACACGAACGCGCCGTCGCTCGCGAGACCGGTTGGTGCGCTGGTCGCACCGACCGTGAACGGGTTGCACGAGGTGACCGACGCCGGGCACGTGACGACGGCGTTGTTGTTGACGAAGAAGAGGTCGCCTCCCCAGGCGACGACGCTACCTCCGACGGCGGGCGTGACGGTGTGTGCCGAACTGCCGCATCCGGTGAACGCACACGCACGCAGCTCGAGCGCGGAGAGCCAGTACGCCGCGCCACCCGACGAAGCGATGGGCGAGACGCCGTTCCCGAGCCCCGTAGCGAGCGTCACGAGCGTGCCCCCCGCGAGCGTCGGCGTCATGACGACAGCGCCTCCTGCGGACCAGTAGAAACGAGTCCCATCGAAGCCGAGCCCGTCGGCGTGGCTCTGGCCCGGTACGACGCTCGACGCGCTCCCGCCGCAGCCGCCGACCGCGCACGAGACGATGTCGCCGACCGTGGAGTCACTCCAGTAGACGACGCCTGCCGTGACCACGATACCGCTCGCCTGGCCCTGGCCGAGGTCAATTGGCGTCGTGCAGCCAGTCTTGGCGCACTGATAGACGTTACCGAGCTCCGTCCCCGGATCGGAGACGTAGACGTTGTCACTGTCGACGACGACGACGGTCGCCTGGGTCAGTCCATCGAGCACCACCTCGACGGGGCATCCGCCCGCGTCGCAGCCCGCAGCGTCGACGCGGGCGTCGACGACGCTGAAGGCGTCGATGGGGTGGTCGACGTCGATGTGAGCGTCAGGCGTCGAGCGGTCTCCGAGCGTGCTGTCGGAGGGTGCATCACGCTCGGGTGTCGAGACGTCCCGTCGTGCGCTGACATCACTCGCAGCGTCACGAGGCGCGGGGTTTCCACCCTCGACCGCGGTAGCCCGTCCGTCGGACGCGCCATCGCCCCCGCCGGCTTCGTGAAATGACGCGCACGCGCCGATCGCCGCAACGGCGCAGAGGACCAGGAGACGTCGACAGACCAGCATCACTTCCTCCGCAGCTCGACGTTGAGCAGCGTCACGCCGTTCCGCTCCACGACGATCTTCCGCGTCTGGTCGAGATAACCCGCGGCGTGAACGACGACGACATACGTGCCTGGCTCGACGTCCGCGTGGAAGCTGCCATCGCGAGAGACCTGAACGTCGCGCCCAACGGGCTCGAGACGGATCGACGCGGCGAGCGGTCTCCCGGCAAAATCGCGCACCACCCCCCGCACCTCGCTCGGTGGCAGCGCTTTGACGATCGGAAGGTCGATCGGTGATGCCGACGATGACACCGTCAGGGGGCGCGTCAGCGACGTGAAACCGTCGGCGCTCACGGTCACGGTCCCTTCACCGAGGTCGAGGTCGTCGACGCTGAATGCGCCTGCCTCGTCAGTCTCGACCTCCTTCGGGGGCCCGCCCCCGTTGACCGACACCGCGACACGCGCGTGCGCGATCGGCGAGTGCCCGTCCGCCGCGAGGGCATGACCGATGACCTTGCCACGCACGGGGGGCACGATGAGCGGTGGCGGGGATGTGGGTCTGGCGACGAGGACGATCGGTGCAGAGGGGCGTTGCGCGCGGTGCGCGAACGGGCGGACGAGGAGGGCGAGCGATGCGCTCAGCCGCGGCTCGATATCGACGAGCGGGGACGACGGTGAGATGAGGGGGCGTTCGCTCGGGCTGGCTATGAGGCTCGCCTGAAGCGCGAGCTTGCCGTCGGGGTCGAGCGTGACTCGACCTCCGAGCTCCACGAGGATCGGCGACTCCAGCGAAGACGGAGCACCGCTGCCAACGAGCAGGTCCCAGGTGGCGTCGGCGAGGAGCTCCCAGCGAGGCGTCACATGAAACGCACCCCCGACGCCGAAGAGCACGGCGCTTGCCTGATTGAGCCCGAGCTCGACGCGATCGGGCAACGCGAGCGAGCCCGCGTTCGGGACGGTCTTGGCGCTGTTGTCCCACCGAAAGCCAGCGCGCAGAGCGAATAGCCAGCGCGAGTCAGGCTGCTCGTAGCTGGCCAGCAACGAGAGGTCAGGCGTGAGCGCGGTCGCGACGAACGATGGCGCGTTCCCTCCTGGCGCCCAGAGGCCGAACTGGCCGCCGAGGCGAAGCGAGCGGCCGAGCGCCGTATTGACGCGCACCTCGAGACGCGGGTCACCGACGGCACCGCTTGCGGATTGGCTGCCAGTGTCCAGGTCGTAACGACCGTCGAAACGGAGTGCGGCACCAAGGTAGGATGTCGGCTGGAAGCTGGCCGCTAGGGAGCCCGAAGTACGACTGTAAGAATCTCCCTGGTGAAGGACCGATTCGGTCCAGCCGTATCCAGCAGATGCAGCAAAACCGACATTCCCCTCGCCGGGGCGCGGAACGGGCAGCCGCACGATCGCGGGTAGCGCGTCGGCGCCGTCACCTACCTGGGCCAGCGCCGTGGCAGGGAGGATTGCGGCGAACACCACTGCCACTGCAAAGCAGAGCGTCATACGAGCGACAGGCAAGCCATCAACATAGCCACTCGGGACATCCGCGTGAACCACCGACGCTTGACGACGTTCGCCGCGAGCACGTAGCGTCGTCGGTCATGGCTCGCGCGCTTCTAGCAGCGCTGGCGGCACTGGCTTGCTTTCTCGGTGCTTGCCGAGCCTGCCATCAAACCACCGGTGTCGTCGCGCAGCTCGCCGAGGGTGGGGGCGAGGTCGCGCGGTCAGTCGCGTCGGCCCCCGAGGATTGGACGGGCGCAAAGGTCGGGGACGGGTTCGCGATCGGTGACGCCGTTCACACGCTCGCAAAGTCGACGGCCAAGATCGCCTTCGTGACAGGAGGAGCTGTCCGCCTCCGCGAGAACACGACGATCCGCTTCCTGGTGCAGGGCGCCGCCGTCCGGCGCATCGGCGTCGAGACGGGTGACGCCGAGATCGAGTCGGGCGACGAGGCGATGACCATCGAGACGAGCGTCGGAATGGCGCAGCTCGAGCCAGGCTCGCGTGTGCACGTGACGAGCGCGAAGAAGGAGATGCGCTTCGAGGTCGTCGTCGGACGGGCCCAGTTCGAAGGGGATAGCGGACCCGCCACGAGCATCGCTGCGGGCCAGCGGTTTCTCGTGAGCCTCGGCTCGGCGAAGCTCGAGCCGATCGACGCACCCAGCATCGACGCCACGCCTCCCGCGACGCCGAGCGGTCCGCGAGGTGACGCTGCCGCCCCCGAAGATGGATCCAGCGTCGTCGCCGTCCAGTCGGACGGCGTGCAGGCCGAGGTCCATGGCGGCGGTGTGCGCGCCAGCGCGACAGGGACCGCCGCGCGTACGCCTCTCGCGGCGGGGAAGACACGGCTCGCGGAAGGGACCGTGCTCGATGTCCCGTCGGGTGCGTCGGTGGATCTGACACGCGGGAGCGAGCGGGTCTCCATGGTGGGTCAGTCGGAGGTCGAGATCGGCAAGGCCAGTGAGGCGCTCGTGCGAGTCCGCTCGGGTAGGGCCTTCGTTCACACGCGTACGGCGGGGAGACGCATCGACGTGCCCGGCGGGTCTATCGAGCTCACGGCAGCGGGCCCGGGCGAGGTCCAGGCCGAGATCGATGTCGACCGTCGTGCGACGCGAATTCTCTCGAACCAGGGCGTGCTGCTCGTGCGCGGTGCGCGCGGGACGGCGACCGTCGGCGCGGGGCAGGCCGCGACGCTGGATCCGCAGGGCAAAGCGACGACCGACGAGACCGCTGTGAGCGCGGCGGACGTCACGGTCGACGCCGGAGAGTCGCCCGTGATTCACACGCCGCGGCCGATCGCGTCCGTTCGCGTTCGCTTCCCCGCGTGCTCGGGCGACGCGATCCTCCAGGTGACGTCCTCTGGCGCCGTGAAGCGCGTGTTCGCGCGGGGCGAGGGGACCTCGCTGGCGGTCGTCCCACTGGCGGGTGGCTCTCACCGCTATGCGGTTCGGTGCGTCGGCGACGACGACGCTCGCGCGGACGAGACCGGTACGATTGTCGTGCTCCACGACTCCGGAGCCGCGCACGTCGCGCGAACTGCGCCGAAGAACGCCATCGACGCCGACGGCCGCCACTACAGCATCCTCTACCAGAACCTCCTGCCGCAGATGACGTTCCGCTGGCCGCACGCTCCACCCGACGGAAGCGTCTCGCTTCACGTGCAGAGATCCGGAAAACCCGCGCAGCGATTCTCGGCAACGGCAGGCAGCGTAAGCCTCCCGACCGGCACCGTGCGCGAAGGCTCGTATACGGTCTGGTTCGACGTCGACGGCCGGCCCGACGTCCGCTCGCCCGAAACGGCGGTCGCGATCGCGTTCGACAACGCCGCCCCCGCCGCCGAGGTGCAGGAGCCGCTCGAGGGTCAGGCAGCGACGCCGACGATCCATGTGCGCGGAGTTGCCTCGGAAGGCTCCGCCGTCACCGTCTCGGGGATCGCGGTTCCGATGGATGCTCAGTCACGATTCGACGGCGATGTGCCGGGACCGGCGACGGGCGATCGCTCGATCGCCGTGCGCATCTCTCACCCGACGCACGGGATCCACTACTATGTCCGCATGTTCGGAGCGCGCGGGCAATGAGGCGATGACGGACTCGTTCGTCGGGCAGAAGGTGCTCGGACGCTACCGTATCGTGCGTTCGATCGGCCGCGGCGGCATGGGGCTCATCTATCTCGCACGCCACGAAGGTGCCGCAGACTTCGTGAAGCCCGTCGTCGTGAAACGAGCGACGCCGGAGCTGCTCGCGGAGCAACCCGGAATCCGGGAAATGATGGGGCGTGAGGCGAGGATCATGTCCAACCTTCGCCACCCCGGCATCGTCAACGTCCTCGATTTTGCCGAGGAGGGCGGCGCCTACCTCCTCGTGCTCGACTACGTCCACGGCTACCACCTCGGCCAGTGGGCGCGCTTCATGGCGACCGAGGAGCGCAAGTTCCCCGTCGACCTCGCCATTCACGTGGTCTGCAAGGTGCTCGACGCCCTGTACTACGCGAACACCGTTCCGGGTTCGACGGGCGCGCCGCTCCGGGTCGTCCACCGCGACGTGAGCCCGAGCAACGTGCTCATCGACGTCAACGGCACGGTGAAGCTCGCGGATTTCGGGATCGCCCGCATGCACTCCGACCAGACCGAAGCGACGAACACCGACCGCATCATCAAGGGGAAGATCGCGTACATGGCGCCGGAGCTGGTCACGCTCGAGCCGCCCACCGCGCAGACGGACATGTACGCCGCCGCGATCGTGTTGCACGAGATCCTCGCAGGCAAGAACGAGATGCGCGTGAGCGGATCCATCGAGGTGACCGCGGCGCGCATTTTCTTCCACGTGCCGACTCCGCCGAGCAAGCTCCGCGATGACGTACCGGCGGAGCTGGACGCTATCCTCGCCCGCGGGCACGCGAAGTCGTCCGAGAACCGCTACCACGACGCCAAGGAGTTCGCCGAGGCGCTGCGAGCCATCCAGCCGACGAGCGAAGAGGATCTCAATCGCCGACTCGCAGCTGCAGTCGACGCTGACTTCCGGAACGCGAAGCTGGCACTTGCAACAGGCGGACACCGGCTCGCATCGCTCGAACGCGCCTGGCGCGCGCCGCCGACCGAAGGCGCTGCGCCACCGGAGGACGCGCTCGAGGCACCCAGGAACGAGCTTCCGAGTATCCCGGAGGCTGCGACGACCGTCGCGCCAGCCATCCCGTTTCACGCGGAGAACCCGGTCTCGACCGTGGAACCTGGACGGACCTCGCGCGTTCGCAGCTGGATCGCGGGTGGGACGCTCGGCGTCGTGGCGATCGCCGGAGGCGCGTACGTCCTCGTGCATCGGCCGACGGCTCCCGTCACGCCCTCCGTCCTGGTGCTCGGGGGCGAGGTCGTTGGGGCTGACGGGCTCGCGTTCGAAGCCGGCGTCCGCGCGCCGCCGGCGAGCGCTCAGCCAAGCGGCGTCCCCGTCACGCCGGCCGTAATGGTCCCGGTGACACCTTCGAGCACGCCTACACCGTCCTCCACTCCCACCGTGCCTCATGCGACGTCGCGCGCGACGTCCGCTGTCGATACGCTGACGCGCGCGTTTGCTCGGAAAGAGGCGCAGGTCGCGAGCTGCTTCGACACCAACGCGAGCGATGTCCATGGCATGCCCGAGCTGTCGATCCGGTTCGCCGTCGATACTCAGGGTCACGTGGCCACCGCGGAGGTACTTCCCCACGAAGTGGCATCGACTCCGCTGGGCGCGTGCCTGGCAGGTGTCGCGCGATCGACGGACTTCGGCCCACAGGCGCAACCGGTGTCATTCCGAATACCGATCGTCGCGCGACGCGGGAGATGACGACACGACGGCTCTGGACGACGTCAACAAGCGCCCACCCAGGTGCGCGATAGCCGCTAGGCTCATGAGTGTGAAGTCCTCCGTCCTCCACCGCAACGCGCGCCTTGCAGCATTGCTCGCGCTGCTCGCCGTGTCCGCAGGCTGCGGGCGCATCGGCTACCTCTCGCTGCTCGATGCGGGCCCCGGCACCACGCCGGACGTGCAGACCACGCCCCGCGGCGACGCCGCGATGCACCTGCTTCGCGACACGGGCATCGATGCATCCAGCGAGTCTCGCGATGCCGGCAGCGAAGCGCACGCCGACGCGCCGCACGACGGATCGACCGACGCCACGATGGATGCCCCCGCCGATGCGCACCACGACGCTGATGGCTCGCACGATGCGCGCGCCGACGTCGGCCTCGATGCCGCGCACGAAGATGCCGCGCTCGACGGCCCGCTCAAGTCAGGCGAGGCGGAGACGGCCTGCATGGTCGGTGACACCCGGTGCAACGGAGCCTGCGCCGACACGACAACCAGCGCCACGAATTGCGGCGTCTGCGGAGTCGTCTGCGGCTCGTCGCAGACGTGCGAATCCGGTGTCTGTATCGATCCGCCGTACGACAACTGCTCCGGGACATGCCTGGACGATCAGAACGACCCCAAAAATTGCGGCATGTGCGGCAAGACGTGCGCTGCGGGGGACGTCTGCACCTCAGGTGCCTGCGGGTGCCCGAACATGTGTGCGGGAGTCTGCGTCAACTTCCTCGACGACAAGAACAACTGCGGCAGCTGCGGCAACAAATGCAGCGTCGCCTGCGTCGACGGCGCGTGCTCCGCGCCGCTCAACGCGCAGTCCGTGTGCGGCGACGCGTGCGTGAACCTCTGGACCGACCCGGACAACTGCGGCATGTGCGGCAAGAAGTGCCCGACGAACGGTCACTGCGAGCAGCAAGGCAACTGCACCTGCCCGATCGGCTGGCTCCAGTGCGGGGACGTATGCGTCGACAACAAGAACGACCCCCTGAACTGCAACACGTGCGGAACGACTTGCGGAGCCGGTGCGGCGTGCGTCGCGGGTGTGTGCGGCTGCCCGACGACGTGCGGCGGCGTCTGCGTCGACGAGCAGACCGACCTGAACAACTGCGGCGGCTGCGGCATCAAGTGCAAGGAGACCTGCGTCGCCGGCGTGTGCGACGGGAAATTCTGCGGCGCCGGCACGGTCGTCGGCGAGTACTCGGAGTGGTGCGGCAAGGTCGACGTGCACAACGGTGGTGGCATCAGCACGACATGGGCCGCCGACAGCGACTGCCAGTCGGGCTGCAATCAGCCCGGCGTCACCTACTGCCAGAAGTTCTTTCCCACCGCGACGTCGTTCGTCGAGATCCCGGTCGACCGAGTGCTGAAGCCGTTCGGGACCCAGGCGTGCAACGTTGCTTACACTGCACAGGGCGTGACCGAGTACGCCTGCTGCGGGCCGTGATTTCGTTTCCGACGCGCGTCAGTCGATCGCGACGCTCTGACGTTCGGACCTCGCCAGGACGCCAAGCAGCGCGCGCCCGTACTTCGCGAGCATCCCTGGACCGATACCTGAGACCGACAGCAGCTCGGACTCGTCCGACGGATGTGCCCGTGCGATGCCGAGCAGCGTGCGGTCCGTCAAGACGCGGAAGGCGGGGATTCCGTGCTTCTTCGCCTCCTGGGTGCGCCACGCCCGGAGCGCGGCCTCGACGCCTGAGGGCGCGCCCGCCTTCTCCTTGACCTGGCGTGACGGCGTGTCGCCATCGACCGCGCGTACCCGGACACGAGCGCCGCGCGTCTTCCGGACCTTGGCGCCCTTGCCCCGCTTGCCTCGCCCCTTGGCCGCGGACGGTGTGGCGAGCATCCGGAGCCCCGCGTCGCGGCGAGCGCCCTCGCGCGCGCCGTCGCCGAGGTACGCCCGCTGGAACGTGATCGTCTCGCCGTCCTTCACGAATTCGTCGCCGACGATGCGAACCTCGGCCGCCCGGGCCAGCGCTCCGAGCACGTGCTCGAGCGTCGTGCGATCGACGTCGCCGTTGCCGAAGACCTCGCGATGCAGCTGTCCGACCGCGCGGCCGTCTCGCTCGCGGAGCGCGGCGAGGACGCGTGTCGCCACGTCCTGTTCCTCGGCCGAGGGAGCCCGGAACTTGTGGGCGACGCTCGACTCGACGGCGCAGACGTCGCAAATTCCGCAGGGCGTGCCCGGGTCGTTCTGGTCTCCGAAGTGACTGACGAGCTGCAGCATGCGACACGCCGACGTCTGTGCGTATCGACGGATCCTCGCGAGCTGATCGCGCTTGTGCGCCACCTGCAACCGGTACGCGCGGCGCCAGTCTCCAGGCCCTTTGCGCACCATGTCATCAGCGTCGACGAGCGCGCCGCCGTGCACCCAGAGCTTCTCGAGTGCCTTCTCGAACACGTCCGACGGGACCTTCGCGCGCGATGCGAGGGCCGCGAGCTCGGTGCCATCCGGCGCAATGGCGGCCTGGACTCGCTCGAGGATCTCGGGCTCCGGATAGTCGCGCTCGAGAAAGAACTCGTGCGTCTTCGTATCGACGAACGAGTGGAGAAGGATCGCTCGTGAGGGGGCCCCGTCGCGGCCGGCGCGACCGATTTCCTGGTAGTAGCCCTCGACCGTCGCCGGGAGCGCCGTGTGGATGACCGTGCGCACGTCCGCCTTGTCGATGCCCATACCGAACGCCGTCGTCGCCACGATGACCTCGAGCTGGCCCGCAAGAAACCGCGACTGGACGCTGTCGCGCACCTCCGAGCCGAGCCCCGCGTGGTACGCCGCGGCCGGGAGGATTGAAGAGAGCTCGCGGGAGAGGCTCTCGGACTCCTTCCGGGTCGGCGCGTAGACGATCGCAGGACGACGCGCCGGGTCACGGAGGAGCTCGCGCACGACATCGCCGCGCAGCGCCGGGCTCCGCTCGACGACCTCCACGCCGATGTTCGTGCGGCGGAACCCATGGATGAACCGTTCGGGCGATCCGAGCCTCAGCTCGCTGACGATGTCGTCCTGCACAGTCGGCGTCGCGGTCGCCGTGAGCGCCACCACCGGCGCGGGCCGAAGAATCGGCAAGCGATCTCCAAGCATGCGGTAGTCCGGACGGAAGTCGTGGCCCCACTGCGAGATGCAGTGCGCCTCGTCGATGGCCACGAGGGTCGGCTTCCGCTTCGCGAGCATCTCGGGAAAGCCGGCGACTTTGAGGCGTTCGGGCGCGATGAAGAGAAAGTCGAGCGAGCCGTCGAGGTACGCCTTGCACACCGCCCGCGACTCCGCGCGGTCGCGACCGGAGTGGATTCGCTCCGCCGCGAACCCGCGCCGGAGCAGCTGCGCCACTTGGTCCTCCATGAGCGCGATGAGCGGGCTGACGACGAGCGTCGTCCCTCCCCGCGCGATGCCCGGGAGCTGGTAGCAGAGCGACTTGCCCGCGCCGGTGGGCATGACGAGCAGGACATCCTTCCCTGACGCCACTGCACGGCATACGTCCTCCTGGTAGGGGCGGAACGTCGGGAAGCCGAAGCAGGTCCTTAGGAGGACGTCGAGATCGGTCGAGCGGGTCACGCTCCGCCTCGAGGGGGGAGACGCGGCCGGAGACGTGTGCGACGCCATGCGTGTCGTTTCCCTTGATCGCGAGGGTCGCTCGCCGGACGGAGCATCGCGTGACGGCCCTTCGCTCGACGCGATGCTCACGACCTCGCGCACGTAGTCCTCGATCTCGCGCATGAACGAGCCAAGATCAGCCTCCCCGCGCTCGATTCGCGCGAGCTTCGCCTCCCACTCCCCCGTCATTGCAGGGCTCTTCACGCGACTGTGGACCCTCCCGATCAGCGCGACCCCCTTGTCGGTCGCCTGGAGCACCTTGGCATCGCGAACGAGGTACTCCCGCTTGAGGAGAGTCTCGAGGATCGCCGCTCGCGTCGCCGGTGTCCCGAGGCCGCGGTCGCGCATCGCGCGCGAGGCTTCCTCCTCTTCGACCTGACGCCCCGCGTTCTCCATCGCCGTGAGCAGCGTACCGTCGGTGTACCGCGGCGGAGCCTTCGTCTTCTTCGGCACGGCCTTCGCTTCGAGCACGCGGCGCGGGAGGCCGACGACAAGGCCGCCCGGTAGCGTCGGGCCCTCGGGAGCACCCGCAGACGCGCGTCGTGATGGGGCCACGTCGAGAATCTTCCAGCCGACGACCTCGATGCTCGTCCCTTCGCTGGTGTAGCGATCGCGTGCGCCGTTCCACGAGATCGCCGTCACGACCGTCGTGACGGCGAACACGTGGTCTTCGTGCCATGCTGCGAGCAGTCGACGGCATACGAGGTCATAGATCGCGCGCTCGTCGGCCGGGAGATCGGCGGGTGCGTGGACCGGCGTCGGGATGATGGCATGGTGGTCGGTGACCTTCGCGTCGTCGACGAACCGGGCGCCCAGCGGTCGTTCGCCGGCGCCGGGCGCGAGCGCGGCGGGATACCGGTCCGCGATCGCGTCGACGACAGACGGAAGCGTGGCTGCGACGGCAGACGAGAGGTGGCGGCTGTCCGTTCTCGGGTAACTCAGGATCTTGCGCTGTTCGTAGAGCGTCTGCGCCAGCTCGAGAGTGCGCTGCGCGGTGAAGCCGTACAGCCTGTTGGCGTGCCGCTGGAGCTCCGTCAGGTCGTAGAGCAGCGGCGGAGGCACGCGCCTCGATTGACGTTGAACCGACTCGACGCGCGCGAGCCCACGTTTCGCTCGCTCGATGACGGCGCTCGCCTCGGTCCCATCGGGTGCCAACCGCTTCGCTTCCCGCTCGCGCCCGCCCGTTCCGACGTAGGTGCCCGCGTACACGTCACGGTTCGTGCCCGGCTCAGCCGCTCCTTCGCTCGCCGACGGACCAAACTTCGCGACGACCTCGACGTACTCCTCGGGCACGAACGCGCGGATCTCGAGCTCTCGCTCGACGATCATCGCGAGCGTCGGAGTCTGGACGCGCCCCACCGACAGGTTGTCGTCGTGAAGGATGCTGTACGCCCGAGACAGGTTCATCCCGACGAGCCAGTCCGCGCGGCTGCGCCCCCGCGCGGCGTCGGCGAGCCGATCGAGCTCCTTGCCGTCCTTCAGCGAGCGGAGACCTTTCGCGATCGCCTCCTCGGTGAGCGACGAGATCCAGAGTCGCTTGACGGGCTTCGTCGCTCCGGCAGCCTCGTAGATGTAGCGGAAGATGAGCTCCCCTTCCCGTCCGGCGTCGGTGGCGCACACGATGCCACGAACCTCCGCCGAGCGAAGCAGTCGGCGCACCACCTCGAACTGGTCACGCGTCGCCTCAGTAACGACGAGCGGCCACTCCTGTGGCAGGAGCGGGAGATCGGCGAGTCGCCACTTCTTCCAGGACGCGTTCATGTCGCCGGGCTCCGCCAGCGCCACGAGGTGCCCGATCGCCCAGGTCACGATGTACCGGTCGCTGCGGAGGCATCCCTCCTGCCGTGTGCGCGCGCCGACCACCGCGGCGATATCGCGCGCGACGCTCGGTTTCTCCGCGACTACCAGGACGGTCATGGGCTCGATGGATCTTCACAGGAAGATCCGTTTCCAGGAAGAGTGGTGTAGCGCGTCTTGCGCCCCTATCGGTCCCTGCGAACGCCAGTTGCGTGAATTCAGAGAACGCCGACCCGTCCCATAACGCTACCAGGTCGTGATCGACCGACACTCACGCCTCGAGCTTCTGGAGTCGCTCGGGCGAGCGAAGAGCCGGTGCGATCACTTCCCGTGTGCGGAGCTGCGCGGACCCAGCACGGCAGGGGCGAGCTGGAGCGCGACCGTCGTCAACGTGAGCGCCACCACGAGGACGCTCGCCCCCACCGCGATCCGCCCGAGGACGACGCGCCGGCCTCTCCGTCGATTCTCGTCCTTGTCGATGCAGTCGGAACAGAGGTAGCCGTCTCCGACCTTCTGGCGGAACGAGTCGAGCGCAACGTCGGCCTTGCATCGCTTGCAAACCTTCGTGCCCGCCGGCAGCGTGCGCGCCTCACGAATCCCGCCGAGCCACGAGGACACCATCGGCTGCGCAGTCAGCTCGGGACTCGGGCGCGACGTGATGGCGGGCGGAGCGACGACGACCGCAGCCGGTGCCGCCACCACCGCCGGTGTGGTCATCGGCGTCCTCGGGCGCCCGCAGTCGGGGCAAGCCACGGCGAGCTCCGACACCTTGTGGCCGCAGTCCTCGCAGACGGTCAGCGCCATGACGGCCCCTCGTGAGGTCGAACCGCGGGGTCGTCGGCGACCCTCTCTCGCTCGCGGGCGCGTTGTTCGTGGGTGATGGGATGATCGGGAACCGAGTGGTAGACGGCCTTCGCGAAGAGTGCCGCGGAAGCAGCGGACGTGAAGCCACGCTCGACCGTCGATCGCCCCGCGCGCCCAAGCCGCTCGCGGAGCTCTGGCGAGCTCGCGAGCTTCTCCAGCGCTTCGACCCATTCTGCGTCGGTGCTCGCGTGAAGACCATTCTCCCCATCCCGCACGATCTGGGCATTGACACCCACGGGCGAGACGACGACGGGGTGCGCTACCCCCATGTACTGGAGCGCCTTGCACCCACACTTGCCGCGCGCGAACGCGTCGTCCGGGATGGGCATGATGCCGACGTGCGCCGGGCCGAGGTCTCTGCTCTCGGTGGCGGCAGTCCACGGGACGAACACGTTCTCGACGCCGGCAAACGGACGCTCGGGAGGCCGGCTGCAAATGATGCGCAAACGAACTGCGCGACGACGACCCAGCGCCTCGATCGCCGGGCGTGCCCGTTCCAGGTGCCGGAGCGTCGCGATCGAGCCGGTCCACACGATCGTGAACGGATCGGCGTCTCGCGGAGGAACGAGAGGTCCGTACGACGCGAGCTCGATGCTGGTCGGCACGACGAAGACGTTGCGGGAGTGCGGCCGCGCCCAGGCGGCGAGGTACTCGTTGCCGACGACGACGGCCCGAGAGAGGTTGCAGATCGTCCTCGTCTTGCTCGCGAAGCGGAGGCGCGAAAACACTCCGTTCACCCCCCCCGCGGACGGCATCCAGATCGCGTCGTCGAAGTCGAGGATGAGCGGGACCCCCGCAGCCGCGAGGAGCTGCTCGTAGATCGCGGGGCCAAGCAGGGAGACTTCGCGGTAGATCACGACCGCGTCGTACGCGCGCGCAAGGGCGAGGACGTTGCGACGGCGCCACGTGTCGCGGAGGAGCCATCCTACCTTCTCGAAACGTCGACCTGGCTCGTAGAGCACATCCGTCAGCGCCGGTGACTCGAAGGGGCAAAGCTCGAGCTTGATCCCGTGGTCGGCCAGGAGGTGCGGAGCCCATTGCTCGAGTCGGAAGCGCTGCCCGGGGGAGATCCCCGGTGCCTTCGGGACGAGTGCGAGGACGCGGATCACGCATTCCTCGCATCTGCCGGGGCGAGCTTCTCGCTGAGCTCAGGCGGTCGTCCCATGGCCCCCTCGAGCATCTTCACACCCGGTACTCCTCTTCGAGGCTCCAGTCACGTGGGACGAGGTCACCCAGGAGCAATGCGGAGAGCGCTTGCGCTGGATCACGAAATCTCTCGGAAGCTCGAGCAGACGGGCATTCTCTCAGAGGAAGTGTCTGGCGCGAAGGGCGAGGATGACGAGCGCCCCCCAGGCGCCTGCGGCGATATCGTCCAGGACGATCCCGTACCCGCCCGGCAACTTTTTTTCTGCGGCTCGCGCGGGCCACGGCTTCCATTGATCGAACACGCGGAACAGCACGACCCCGACGACGAGCCCTGGCCAGGTGGCGGGCGCGACGGTAAGCGTGCAGAGGACCCCCGCGACCTCGTCGATGACGACCAGCTGCGGATCCTTCAGGCCGGAGTCCTTCGCGACGATGTCCGCAGCCCAGATGCCGACGACGGTGAGCACCATCGCGACCGCAAAGACCACGCCGCCGCCGTAAGGGCGCAGCAGCAGGTAAAGGGGCACGGCGCCAAGCGTCCCTGCGGTCCCGGGAGCGTAGGGCACGTAGCCGCACCCGAACCACGTCCCGAGGAGGTACGCGACCCGTGTGCGCGCAGTTCTGGGCCTTGCGCTCATCGTCTCGGACTCAACAGAGCTCGCTCACTGAGCGCTGCCCGCTCCGTCGAGATCGGGGGAGAGCGGGCCTTCGGGGGGAGACAGGGCGGGGGCGTCGGTCGCCGTGCGTCTGTTCTCGAGACGAGCGAACAGCGTGCGGAACACGGAATAGATCGCGCCCGCGTACGTCAGGCCGAGCAGGATATCGATGACGTAATGATGGTCGAGGTAGATGGCCGCGAAGCACATGGAGGCCGTGAACAGGATGGCGAGCGAGCGACCGAGCACGCCGAAGAGCGCCCACCCTTCGATCAGAAGCAGCAACGGGTATGCGACGTGAAGAGACGGAACCGCACCGAAGACGTCCGCCGAGCGCCCGTAGAAGCTCTTGAAGTAGGAGATGCCGAGGAGCCGGTCGACGTTGGCGAGGTGACTCCCTTCGCTCGCGTGCGTGCCGAGGTCGGCGACGCAGCTGTGGGTCAGGTGGTAGTACCAAGGCGGGGCCGCCGGGTAGAGGTGGTAGGTCACGAACGCGGCGATGTTCATGCAGAGGAACGTCCAGGTGTACCGCTGCAGCGCGATGAAGCTCTTGAAGTAGAGGTAGAGCGCGAAGAGGACCGAGACGTAGATGAACGTGCCGTACGGGATCGCGCAGTAGAGGTCGACAGCATCCCAGTGGTGCTCGAGGAAGTAGTCCTGGAGCGTGACGCGAGAGAGCCCGCTTCCGAATCCGAAGAACGCCAGCTCGTGAGCGCGGAGATCGCAGACGTGGATGTTTTCCGGCGAAATGCCGACGTTCTTGAAGAAACGCATCGAGTCATAGACGATAGGAACGACCGCGATCGGGAAGAGCCCGACGTACAGCCGCCGCGTACGCGGGCCGATGAACGCGAGGGCGAGAACGACGAAGAACATCGCCGTGAATTCCCACCGGACCTCTCGGCGGATCACGACGACGTAGAACGGCCACGCAATGAGCGGCAACGTGGTCCAGTGCGTCCACGTCGGGCCGAGCACGCGCAGGTGGCGACGGATTGCGTCCATCATGCGTCCTTCCAGAAGCCCTCATTCTTGCACAGGTCGAACACCTCGCGGAGAACGGCGACCGCGTTCTCTGCGGTCGCGCGATCGATCGTGAGCGAAGGCTGTAGCCGAAAGCTCGGCGCATACACCATGCACAGAAGACCACGCTTCACGCACTCGTCGAACAGGCGCGCGGTGACCTTCCGCGAGAGCGGCTCCTTCGTGTTCTTGTCCTTCACGAGCTCGACGCCGAGGAAGAGCCCACGTCCGCGAACGTGGCCGACGAACGGGTAGTCGTCCACGAAAGGCTTGAGCATTTCGAGCAGCGCAGCGCCGACCACACGTGCGTTCTCGGCGAGCCCCTCTTCGTCGATGATCCGCAGCGCCGCAGCCCCCGCTGCCGCGCCGAGGGGGTTCCCTCCGTAGCTCGAGGACGACCCGGAGGGGATGGACCAGGGCGCGGCCGCGGAGATCGCGTCGGTGGTGACGACGCCGCTGAGCGGGAACCCGCCGCCGAACGCCTTGCCGATCGTGACGATGTCGGGTTGCGCGCCGGAGTGCCCCGTCCCCCAGTACTTCCCGGTGCGACCGAAGCCGGTGATCATCTCGTCCGCGATGAAGAGCGCTCCGAGCTCTCGCGCCAGGTCGCGCACGATCGGGAGGAAGTCGTCCGGCGGGACGATGTTTCCTGCCGTCCCCTGCATCGGCTCGACGATGACGGCGGCGACCGCGCCGGCGGACTGGGCCTTGACCTGCTTGCGCGCCAGGTCCGCGCACGCGAGCCCACACGAGGGGTACGAGAGGCCGATCGGGCAGCGGTAGCAATCGGCGTACGGGACGATGTGCGAGCCTGGCACCATGGGCCCGAGCTTGTGCTTGAACGTCGAGCCCATGATGGACAGCGCGCCCATAGTCTTGCCGTGAAACCCGCCCCAGAAGCTCACGATCTCGTACTTCCCCGTGTGCGACTTCGCGAGGCGCAGCGCGCTCTCCACGGCCTCCGCGCCGCTCGAGTACAGCTGCACACGGTGCACGCCGGGGGCAGGCGCGTGCGACGCGAGACGCTCGACGAGCTCCACCCGAGCGCCGCTCGTGAACGAGCCGACCGAGGCCGCAACCATCTGATCGCCAATCGCGCGGACCATCTTCGGGTGCGAATGGCCGAGCGCGTTGACGCCGATGCCGCCGATGATGTCGATGAACGTGTTGCCGTCGACGTCGGTCACCGTGCTGCCTACCGCCGAACGGACCGCGATCCCGGCCTGGACGGCGTACCCCTGGAGCCCTGGCGCGATGTGCGCGTCCTCGCGCGCGCGGAGCGCGACGCTCTTCGGGCCCGGGACGGATGTCTCGAGGTGAATCTTCTGGTTCTTCGGGTGCGACGGCGACTGGCCGAGGGTGTCGTTCATGGCAGGAGTCCGTGGTGCCGCTGGGGAAGGGCGCTCACGCGCTGGGCTTGCGCGGGAAGACGAAGAGGCGATGCATGGGGAAATTCCAGGCAACGCTCACAAGCGCCGCGATGATCGCGCGCGCGAGTTGAAACTGGAGGCCGAGGCGGTCGTGGAGGACGTATTCTCCACCTGCGTTCCACACGAGGCTAGCGCCAGAGACGACGGCGTAGCGCAGCGCCTGGTGGCCGGCGCTCGCCTCCGTGGCCGCGAAGATCCACTTTCGCGCGAGGACGAAGTTCGTGACGCCACCGAGCGCGGCCCCCACGATCGTGCCCACGACCGCGGAGGTCCCGAGCGCCTGCACCAGGACGGACATGGTCGCGAAGTCGAGGGCGGTCACGAAGATCGCGCCCGTCTGGTGGCGCACGAACGTCGACAGCCCGCGCGCGAGCCCCCGCGCAAACGCCAGCGAGCCATGCTCGGCGGTCGCCGGAGCCACGCTCATGACGCGGCGTCGTGAACCAGCGCTTCCGGCTCGCGAGCGCCCGGGCGCGACACCGGTGCGTCTACGGCTTGCGCCGCACGAGCAGAGGGCGCACCGGACGACGCTGCGGCGGACGCGGGCAGACCGAGAGCCACCGGCGGCGTCTGTCCGTTCGCGCGCGGACCACTGACCGCAGCGGCGAGCTTCGACAGACGACGGACGGCGGAGACGTTCGCGACGAGCGCCACGAGCGCGACCGCTCCGAGCGCCGGCATTTCGAGCATCCAGCTGGTCGCGTCAGGGACGTGCGCCTGGATGACCGGGGCGAGGACCGGGGTCAGGGCGGCGCCGACGATGAGATACGCAGCGCGCTCCGGACGACGCATCGCTCCGCGCGGAATCTGGGCGCGAAGGGCCTCCGCTTTCGCCGACGCGTACGAGACCATGAACGAACCGAGCAGCGCGAGCAGCACGAGGCTGACCCCGAGCGCGCTCTGCCTCACGTGAACGACGATGCCCCCTAGGAAAAAGAACTCTTCGTACCGGTCCACCGCGGCGTCGAGCACCTCACCGGCGTCCGACGCCGTGCCCTGAAGGCGAGCCACGATTCCGTCGAGCGTGTCACCGAGCGCCGAGATCACGGCCAGGAGCGCGCCGACCCCGAAGTGCCCGCATGCGAGGGCCACTCCGGCCCCGATGCCGAGGATGAGCGACGCGATGCTGATCCCGTTTGCGGTCGCCCCCATGCGCGACAGCCCGCGGCCGACGAAGTCGAGCGCCCAGTACCCCATCTGCATCAGCGAAGCGCCGAACAGCGCGCTCCCCTTGTCGCGCTCGACCCGCTCGAATCTCACCGCGCCGCGCGCGAGCACGCGCAGCCCGTACGACACCACCACTACGCCCAGCAGCGAGAAGCCGAAGGCGGAGCAGGCGAAGTCGATGGAGCCGAACATGACGATTCAGCGATCGAAGGCGCTCGGTGTCGTTACCAGAGGCAGCTCGCGGCAGCCATCCTGGGCCGACGCATAGGCCGTGGCGATGAGCTCGATGCAGCGGAGGCCATCCTTCGCCTCGTTACCCACGTACTCCTTCGTCTCGATCGCGGTCTTGAACTGCTCGAAGAGCGAGCGAAACCAGACCGAGTGCCCGGCGTCCATCCACTCGGAGGCGATCTGTTCCTTCTTGAGCTCCCAGCTCACCTTCTTCGAGGCGCCTGCCTGGACGTCGCGGCTGCTCGCGTTGCGCGAGGCCATGACCGCGACCTCCACGTCGTCGTCCTCGACCCGGATCGCGCCGTGCGAACCCTGGATCGTGTAGATGACTTTCCTGACGCCCGCCGTCCACGTGAGGTGGGCGCTCGCGATCCCCTCGGGGAACGTCATCGTGCAGGAGAAGTTGTCCTCCGTGTCGAACGCGCTGGTGCCGGGCGCGGGGGTCGTCATCTTCGCCGTGATCGCCGTCGGGTAGCCACCGAGCCAGTCGAACGCGAGGTAGAAGGTGTGCGCGCCGTGGTCCATGGCGATCCCGCCGCCGGAGTACTTCCGCTCCCGTCGCCAATCCGGGCGCCACTCGCTGACCCCCTTCGCGTGGGTGTTGCGGAACGTGTGGAGCGTGACGAGGTTCACCTTCCCGATCAGCCCCGACTCGAGCACTTGCTTCACCGCCTTGACGACGGGAGCGTGCTTGTAGTTGTGGCACGGGAAGAAGACGCGCTTCGCCTTCATCGCATGCTCGAGCACCGAGCGAGCGTCGGCCGGCGTCGTCGCCATCGGCTTCTCGCAGAGCACGTGCAGCCCGCGGTCGAGCGCGAGGTGCGCGAGCCGCGCATGGTCGTAGGGCGGGGTCGCGATGTCGACGTAGTCGAGGCGAGAGGCCTCGTTCGCGAGGAGCTGGTCCGCATCCTCATAGAGGATCGCGCTGGGCACGAGCTGCCCTGCGCGGGCGCGGCGGGCGGCGTTGGGCTCGGCGATCGCGACGATCTCGAGCGGGAGCGCAGACTCAGCCTGGGCGCGGTACGCCGGGAGATGTCCGTTCTCCGCGATGAAGCCGCAGCCGAGGAGCGCGCCGCGGAGCTTGGGTCCGCTCGACGGCATCGGCGGCGGCCGCTGCGAGTGCGGCCGGAGCGGCGTGTCGGAAAGCCAATGCGAGTTGCTCATCTCACTCCGCTCCTTCCGACTCGTAGTACTCGCGGCCGAGGTGCGTGATGACCTCTTCGCCCATCATCCAGCGCAGCGTGTTCTTGAGCTTTGTCTGCTGGATGAACAGATCGTGCTCCGGGTAGAGGCCGGGGGGCGTCATCGGGCTCTTGAAGTAGAAGCTCAGCCACTCCTGTGTGTTCGACATCCCCGCACGCTGCGCGAGATCGAGGAAGAGGGCCAAATCGAGGACGATCGGCGCCGCCAGGATCGAGTCGCGGCACAGAAAGTTGATTTTCATCTGCATCGGGTAACCAAGCCACCCGAAGAGATCGATGTTGTCCCACCCTTCCTTCTGGTCACCGCGGGGCGGGTAGTAGTCGATCCGCACCTTGTGGTGGAAGTCGCCGTAGAGCTCCTTGTAGAGATCGGCCTGGAGGATCGTGTCGAGGACGCCGAGCTTGGTCGTCTCCTTCGTACGGAAGGACTCGGGGTCGTCGAGGATCTCGCCGTCGCGGTTGCCGAGGATGTTGGTCGAGTACCAGCCTTTGAGGCCGAGCATCCGCGCCTTCAGGGCCGGCGCGATGACGGTCTTCATCAGGGTTTGACCGGTCTTGAAATCCTTGCCGGCGATGGCGACCTGACGCTCCTTCGCGAGCGCCCAGACCGCCGGGAAGTCGACGGCGAAGTTCGGCGAGCCGTTCGCGAAGGGGATCCCCTCCTTGAGACAGGCCCACGCGTACATCTGCGAGTTGGTGATCTGCGGGCTGCTCTTCGCGAGCCCCTGCTCGAACGACTCGATCGTCTGGTGGACCTCGTTCGGCGCGAGGAACGCCTCCGTCGACCCGCACCACACGGCGACGCCGCGCGTACAGCCGTTGTTCTTGATGAAGCCGCGGATATCGCTCTGCAGCTCCTCGACCATCGCGGCCTTGGTGGGCTGGGTCTTCACGTTCGGCCCGTGCAGCCGCTTGACGTACTCGGGGTAGAAGACGGCCTTCATCGGCTTGATGGCCGAGAGCTCCTCCTTCACGGCGTCGAGGTGCTGCTTCTGGAGGACGTCGGCGTGGGCGGCCGCCTCGTAGGCGTCCTCCGGAAAGACGTCCCAGCCGCCGAACACGAGGTCCTTCATCGGGCTGATGGGGACGAGCTCGTGGATCAGCGGGTTCGTCCCGCTCGTACGCTTCCCGAGGCGGATACGGCCCATCTGCGTGAGCGAGCCGATCGGTGTGCCCAGCCCCTTCCGGGCGAGCATGACTCCGGCGATCGTCGTCGTGGCCACGGCTCCGAGGCCCGGCATCAGGACCGCGAGCTTCCCATCGGCAGGGCGGATCTTCTTGGCTACCATCGCTAAGTGTCCTTCCGGACGAGGCTCGGGGGCGAGTCGTGGTGGTGCTGCAGAGGGAGAGTTCCCGACACCGTCACGGCGATCGATCTACGCGCAACAGCGTCGGAACGGTGCAAGCGTTCGGATGCTTCGTCGAGCAAAGACGTTTCCAGATCGTCACGGGCGTCGGGGTCTCGGAAAGGAGCGCCGAATACCACGACCTCGCCGGCTTTGGCAGAAAGTTGGCGAGCGACGCGCGGCATCATGCACAGCGTCATAGAGCAACTGTCGTGCCGACCGCGCGATGCGGTTTCGACCGGATTCTTCGATGGACGAGCTCTCCCCTTGGGGTGACGCAAAAGAGCAACATGTGAACTGGTGGCGTCGCTCAGTGTCTCACGCCGTTCGAGACGCGCAGTTCTTGCGCGTCCTCGAGTCATCCGGGCCGATGTCCATGCTAAGCAGCGCTCATGTCCAACGTCGAAGCCACGATCCGCGAGCTCGTCACCACGAAGAAGGTCGTCCTCTTCATGAAGGGGTCGCGCCATTTCCCGCAGTGCGGCTTCTCCGCTCAGTGTGTCGACATCCTCAACAAACTCGTCCCGGCGTACGAGACCGTGAACGTGCTCTCGGACCCCGCGATGCGAGACGGCATCAAGAAATTCTCCGATTGGCCCACGATTCCGCAGCTTTACGTCGACGGAAAGTTCGTCGGCGGCTGCGACATCGTCAAGGAGATGTTCGCCAACGGTGAGCTCGCCGAGACGCTCGGTGCAGCAGGAGCGGTTGCCGCCGGTGTCGGAGGTGCCAGCGCCGCAGCTCCGTCGGGCCCCCCCGCCATCAAGGTGACCGACGCCGCGGCCAAGGCCATCCTTGCGGCGAAGGAGAGCCCGACGGAAGATCTCCGGGTCATCATCAGCCCCACCTTCGAAAACGAGCTATTCTTCGACGGTGCGCAGGCCGGCGACATCGTCGTCGACGCCGGCGCCGTCACGCTGCGCCTCGACGTCGCCAGCGCCTCACGCGCCCACGGCTTGACGATCGACTTCGTCGACGCGTCCGGCGGCGGCGGCTTCAAGCTCGACAACCCCCTCGCTCCCGCGCGGGCGCCGTCGGTGCGATCGATGACCCCGAAGGCCCTCCGTTCCGCGCTCGACGCGCACGAGCCGCTCTCGCTCTTCGACGTCCGCACGGACGGCGAACGCGCGACCGCGAGCGTGAAGGACGCCATCGCGATGAACGAGAACGGACAGCGTCACCTCGGGACCCTCCCGAAGATCACGAAGCTCGTTTTCATGTGCCACCACGGGATGCGGAGCCGCGTGGCGGCGGAGGCGGCGCTACGCCAAGGCTTCACGGACGTGTGGAACCTCGAGGGCGGTATCGACGCGTGGTCCGTCGAGGTCGACGCCACCGTGCCGCGGTACTAGGTCGACGTCCATGAGCGACCATCCGACGAGCTTCCAGGGATCGATCACCGACGCCATCCGCAACTCGATCCGCGCCTCGCTGACCGATGCGAGCGTCGAAGTGTCGGGGGGCAACGGTCACTATTCGATCGTCGTGACCTCGGCCGCGTTCGAGGGAAAAGGCATGCTCGAGAGCCAGCGCCTCGTGTACTCCGCCATCGCGCCGCTGATGAGCGGCGACGGCCCACCCGTTCACGCGGTCGATAGCCTGAAGACGGTGAAACCCTCGCGCACGGTCTAGCGACGCAGGACGGACGGCTAGAAAGGCTCCTTGTCGTCGTCTTCGACGTCGACGATCGGCGCGCAGAGAGGCAGCCTGCGCTTGCGGACCTGACCCTCCTCGACGAAGTCGCGAAGGCCACCCACGTCCTTGATCGCCGCGAGCTTGGCGATCACCTTGACCTCCACCTGACGAATCCGCTCGCGCGTGAGGTTCATGATCGCGCCCGCATCCTCGAGGGTCACGCTCCCGCGATCTGCGACATCCAGGGTGCAAGACTCGACCATCTCCCAGATCTCGAGGTCCGGAAAGTTCAGCTTGATGGCTCCCGATCTCGCGGAGACATCCAGATAAAGGTGATGCTTGCAGGACACGAACGGGCACGGGCGCACGGCGTCCTTGCAGTCTGCGCGCGTCACGGGCTTGTCCACCTCTCCGTCGGGGTAGAGTCGCTTGCCGAGTTCGAGGTCCCGCTTCGCCAGGCGCTTCACGCTGATGGTGCGACCGCGGACGTTTCGCTTGCGTCGCGAACGGAGCTGTTCACGACTCGCCGGCGGCTCGGGGCACGCGTCGTCGGCGCCCGGCGAGACGCCGGCCCCTCCGGCCGGATCCTCCGTCACGCTGGAGGTCGGCTGCAGCTCACGATTCGTCTTCATCGATCGGTCTCCGGAACAACATCGACTGCACTCCCTCGTCGCCGCCTGGCCACGAGAACGCGCGGAGAGCGCTTCGCTCCCGGCGACCTGGCACCGCGTCCGACCTCTCACGCGTCTTCCTGCGGCGCGGGGCGACGTGCTGCGTAGTGCGATCGCTCTCGATCGTCACGAGTAGCGAACCGCTTCGATAAGAAGGGTGACGGTGGCGGTCTGGACTGTCAAACGAAGTCTGGATGGAGTGGTCTATCCATGATCCTCCTCAACGCCCTGCGAGACCGTAGGCAAGGGTCGCCAAACGACGGACCAGTCGACCCGCGTGGGGGAGCCTGCGCCAACCGAGCACCTCCGTGTCGCTGGCGCAGGCTCCGAGACCGACGTGGAGGCCGCTACGGACCCCGGTGCGGCTCACCTGCAGCATCGAGCGCGAGGGTCTCGTCGTGGTCGAACACCCTCGAGCGCACGATGAACCTCACTCCGAGCGGCCCTTCGAGCGAGAAGCCGCTCCCTCGGCCGGGCACGACGTCGATCGTGAGCTGGGTGTGCTTCCAGTACTCGAACTGGTCCCCACCCATGTAGAACGGCGTCCGGACGATGTCGCCGAGCAGGACGTCGCGCTCGCCGATCCTGAACTCGCCGCGCGGATAACACATCGGGGCGCTACCGTCGCAGCACCCTCCCGACTGATGAAACATCAGCGGGCCGTGCGCGGCGATGAGCCCACGCACGACCTGCGACGCCGCGTCGGTGATACACACGCGAGGCACCGGCTTCGGGCTCATCGATCAGAAGAACCCGAGCGCCTTCGGTGAGTAGCTGACGAGCAGGTTCTTCGTCTGCTGGTAGTGGTCGAGCGTCATCTTGTGGTTCTCGCGGCCGATGCCCGACTGCTTGTACCCGCCGAACGCGGCGTGCGCCGGATAGAGGTGGAAGCAGTTGGTCCAGACCCTTCCTGCCTGGATGTCCCGACCGGCCTTGTACGCGACCGACCCGTCTCGCGACCAGACGCCCGCCCCGAGACCGTAAAGCGTGTCGTTCGCGATCGTGATGGCCTCGTCGTAGCTCTTGAAGGTCGTCACGCTCACGACCGGGCCGAAGATCTCCTCCTGGAAGATGCGCATCTTGTTCTCGCCGCGGAAGATCGTTGGCTGAACGTAATAGCCATTCTGCAGATCGCCGCCGAGACGCGCCCGCTCGCCGCCCACGAGGACCTTGGCGCCTTCCTTCTTGCCGATATCGATGTACGAGAGGATCTTCTCGAGCTGGTCGTTCGAGGCCTGCGCGCCGACCTTGGTCTTCGGGTCGAGAGGGTTTCCGGGCTTGGTGCTCGCCGTGCGCGCGATCGCTCGCTCGATGAACTGGTTGTAGATCTTCTCGGCGATGAGCGCGCGCGAAGGGCAGGTGCAGACCTGGCCCTGGTTCAGCGCGAACATGGTGAAGCCTTCGAGGCACTTGTCGGCGAACTCGTCGTCCTTCGCGAGCACGTCCTCGAAGAAGAGGTTCGGCGACTTGCCGCCGAGCTCGAGCGACACGGGGACGATGTTCTCGGAGGCGTACTGCATGATGAGGCGACCGGTGGTCGTCTCGCCGGTGAACGCGACCTTGTTGACGCGCTTGCTCTGTGCGAGCGGCTTGCCGGCCTCGACGCCGTAGCCGTTGACGATATTGAGCACCCCCTTGGGGAGGAGATCGCCGATCAGCTCCGCGACGACGAGGATCGAGGCCGGGGTCTGCTCCGCCGGCTTGAGGACCACGGTGTTGCCAGCCGCGAGCGCCGGCGCAAGCTTCCACGTCGCCATCAGGATCGGGAAGTTCCACGGGATGATCTGACCGACGACCCCGAGCGGTTCGTGGAAGTGGTAGGCGACCGTCGTCGGGTCAATCTCGGAGATCGTCCCCTCCTGCGCGCGAATGCACCCGGCGAAGTAGCGCCAGTGGTCGACCGCGAGCGGCAGGTCGGCCGCGAGACACTCGCGGATGGGCTTGCCGTTGTCCCAGGTCTCGGCGACGGCGAGCATCTCCAGGTTCTGCTCGATCCGGTCGGCGATCTTGTTCAGGATCACCGCTCGCTCGGCACAGCTCGTCTTCGCCCACGCGCCCTTCGCGGCGTGTGCCGCGTCGAGCGCCTTCTCGACGTCTTCGGCGGTCGAGCGCGGGATCTCGCAGAACGGCTTCCCGTTCACCGGCGAGATGTTCTCGAAGTAAGCGCCCTTCACCGGCGCGACCCACTCGCCTCCGATGTAGTTGCCATAGCGAGACTTGAAGCGGACCTTGCTGCCTTCCTGGTTCGGCGCGGCGTACGTCATGGGTGAGCCTCCTCGGACGTCGTTGTTGCGTCCTGTGGCGGGCGGCACCATCAACAGATGTGCCACGGGCGATTCGTGGCGATCTCGCGCAAACCGGGGCGAGCGAGCGCGGACGAGCGTGGCAAAAGTCGACCGCACGGCGTCACATGTGACGGATCGCTACGGGGTCGCACCGACCTCGGGCAACGTGTCGATGGGCGCCGGGCATACTCCGCGCAGCTTGCAGCCCTTGCACTCACGACCCGACCAGATCCGGTCGAAGCGCCCCTGCACCGCGTCGAGCCAGACGTCGTCGTCCGTCAGCATCCCGAGCTCGAAGTTGCGGCGGCCCTCCCCCTTCGCGCCGAGGCCGGCGCCCGTGAAATTGGCGCTGCCGAGATAGAGCAGGCGCCCGTCGATCGCGATGACCTTGAGGTGCACGCGCGGGCACTGCCGCATCGGGAGCCCGCCGCCGCGGAGGCGCGGCTGACGCGCCAGCTCTTCGCGAAACGGCCGCGACGGGACGCCGCCGTGGAGGAAGCGCAGCTCGACGCCCTTGGCTTTGAGCGACGCGAGCGTATCGAGGATCGAGACGAACCGCCCCTTGGCGCGCGACGCGGTGCCGACGGACGCTTCGACGCGCATCTCCTTCACGTTCGCGGTCGAGATCCAGAGCGACACCTTCGCGGATGCCACGGCCTTCTGGACGAGCTCCTCGTAGTGATCGACACCATCGAGCAAGCGCGCGCGAATGCTCCGCGGGGTGAGCGCAGCCGCCGAGGAGACACGCCGCTCTCGCACGGCGCGATCGTCGCCGCCCCGACGCCTGCGGGCCAAGAAGCTGGGTACCCGCTTCACGCAAGCTGTACTAAGACGGCCCGCGGAGCGTCCGCTCCCAAGAAGGAGTCGAGCGATGCGCCGAGTGAATGTCGTGAGTCTGGGTCTGGTGTTCGTCGTCGCAGCCTGCTCGGGCTCCGCCGGTCCGGAGGGCGCGGCGGGCGCGGCCGGCAAGAACGGCGCGATGGGGACGATGGGCGTCGCGGGAACCTCGGGGACCGCAGGGACCGGCACGGCCAGCATCAGCGGGATCGCGCCGGCCTTCGCGTTCCAGGACCGCACCGTGAACGTGTCGATCTCCGGCAGCGGCACGACGTGGGACTCCAAGACGACCGTCGCCTTCGCCAACACGAAGGTCACGGTGAACAGCGTCACCGTCGCCAGCGCCTCCGGCCTCGTGGCCAGCATCACGATCGCGGGGGACGCCACCCTCGGCGCGACCGACGTCACGGTCACCGACGGGGCGAGCGTGACCGTCTACAAGGGCGCATTCCAGATCATGGCACCGCTCACCGTGACGGTGACCCCGGCGACGGGCGTGCCGCAAGGCGGTATCGCGAACCTGCACGTGCAGATGAACGACCTCACGACGCCGATCGATCCCGACACGTTCGTCGTGACACTGAGCAACCAGAAGCTCGCGACGAGCACCCCGTCGCCGACCGACTATGCCTTCGACCTCGAGGTCGAGGCGGACGTGCTCACGCCGACGGGGACGTTCGATCTCACGGTCACGTTCGGCGGGGCGCCGACGATCACGTCGCTCGCGCCGCAGTCGTTCAAGGTGGCCCCGCGCACCGCCACGACCCTCACCACCACGGCTGCGACGGGCACGCTTCAGACCCCCATCGACACCGAGCTTTACGAGTACACCCCCCCGTCCGTGTCGCAGCTGTTCGTGCAGTTCACGACGGCCTCGATGGCGGGCTCGCTGTCTACGACGGTCATCCCGTCGACCGGGCTTTACGCGGACGCAGTCGCGACGTTCGCGATCCGCTACGGCCACGGGACGACCTCGGTCGATCCGTTCTATGTCGTCGTCGGCGACTCGAACGGACTCTTCGGCGCTGGGCCCACCCCTGCCGATACGTCCGTGATCGCGTTCGAATCCCCCTGCACGGCGGCGACCGAGATCACCGAGACCGCCGCCAGCAACGACGACACGTACAAGACCGCGCAGGCTGTCACGACGCTGCCGGCCCTGGTCGACGGGACGCTCGGGTACGGTGCGGTGGTGCTGACCGACGTAGACGTCTACGCGATCACGGTTCCCGCGGGAGCGACGAGCATCCACGCGTCGACCGGCGGTGACCCCGCAGACGACACGCTCCTGATGATTCTCGACTCCACAGGAGCGACGGTCGCGACGAGCGACGACATGGACTTCCAGGAGGACCTCGTCTTCCCGGTGACGAGCAGCGGGACGTACTACGTCGCCGTGAGCCCGAGCTCGTCAGGGAACTTCAGCGCCTCGGACAACACCTACCAGCTGTTCATCGCGGTCAAGTAGCGGTCAGCTCAGAGACCGTACTTCGACATCTCGAACAGCTCGAGCGCGGCGCGATCGCTCGACGGGAGCGTCCCTGCCACCGCCACGATTTCGGCGATGTCACCGTCGAGCCGCGCGACCTGGCCCATACCGTCGCCCCCGATCCGGACGGCGCTCCCGACCGTGCTCACGTCGACCGCGTCGGACGTGCTCGTTCCGAGCGAGACACCGTCGACGCGAAGATCGAGCGTCAAGCCCACGCGCTGCATCGCGAAGATGTGGGGCGTGCCGTCATTGTACGGGGTGGTCGTGAACACATAATCGCCGGGCGTCATGCTCGTCGAAAACCCCAGCCCTACCTCCGGGCCCGCGATGTCGCCGATGACGTTGCCCGTGAGCAAGGGCCCGAGGATGTCCCCCGTGGATGCGCATTTGCTGAAGAAGATCGCGGTCGCCTCCTCCGGCCCTCCGTCGCCGAAGACGTTGTCGAAGCGCGCGACGACCGCGACGTAGAAGTCTCCGCTGCCCCATTCGAGGGTCACCGCATCCGCGATCTCGAGCATGTTGCCGGAGGCCCGCCCACCCGCCGTGACGTCGAAATGAACCGCGGGGTGCCCGTGGAACGACGACGCCCGCAGGGTCGGCTGGAGCGCCGGGGTGGTCTCCGTCGCGTCGTTGTGATTGTTCGTGCGATCTGCCCATGCCGAGACTGGCCCGGCGTCCGCGGTGACCCCGTACTGCGCGTCCAGCCAGAGCACGAGACCGGCGATCGAGAACGGGTCGAACACAGGGGCTTCGGTCGCGGCGTCGGAAGCTCCGTCGACGATCGAGGCCTCCTGCATGGTCGCGTCGTCGCCGGCGTCCCGTCGCGTCACGTGGATCGCGTCGGAGCTCCCGTCGCGCGCGGGCCCGTCACGCATGGGCCCGTCACGCACGGGGCTCGCGGCGTCTCGAAGCGGTGGCGCCGGCGTCTTCGCTCCCGTGTCTCCTCGCGCGGGAGACCCCGCGTCGCTCGGGTTCGCGCCGATGAGCACGACAGGTGAGCTGCACGCGACGGTCAGCAGCGTCGCGAGCGCTGCCTTCGCGAGCACACCCGCTCGCGTCAGTTCTGTTCGCATGCGCTCTTCACGCGCGGCGCGAGCGGCGACGTCGGATGCTGCTTCAGGAACGTCGCTGCGAGGGCTCGAGCTTCCGCCTGACGATTCGCCCCGCAGAGCGCCACGACGCGCGCGGCGGTTCGCTCCTCGGCAAGCAGACCGGACGGGAACGACCTCTGATGCTCGTCGAGCTTCGCGAGCGCCGAGACGTAGTCGCCGCGCTGTATGGCGGTCTGCGCGACCCCGAGCAGCCCCATCTCGGCAACGAGCCCTCCGCTCGCCGCGGGCGCGGGCGGCGGCGCTGGCCGCGCCGACGACGGAGCTTGCGGCATCGGAGCCACGCTCGCCACCGACGCTACGGCTCTTGCCGCAGGGACCGGGGCTTGAACGACGTCGACGGCAGCAACATCGACGGCGATCTCGGGAGCCAGCGAGGCGGTCGTCGTCGGTGGGGGCGTGGGCGCCGAAGCCTTGCTTTTCGTCGAACCCGCGACGAAGAAGCCTGCGACACCCAGGAGGACCAGCGACGGCAGCGCGAGGCTGACCCACCACGGCGCTCCGGCGCCCGCGGCAGCTCTGGCGCCGCTCGGCGGGACGGCCCCACCGCCCGCAGCGAGCCGTGCCGTGAGCTTCGTCTCCACGCGTTCCAGGTCACCGTCGACCGGCTCGTGCGCGTGCCGCGTTCTGTCGAGCAACTCGCGAGCAGATGGGTGCATCAGCGTGTCTCCCTTGCCTGAAAGCGAGCCACGGCGGCCTCGAATTGCTGCCTCGCCGCGCGCAGCCGCGCGTGGGCGGTGTTGACGTTGACACCCAGCGCGACGGCGACGTCCGCGACACTCATCTGTTCGAGCTCCACGAGCACGAAGATCTCACGCTTCTCGTCGTCGACCGCGCCCAGGAGGTCGTCCAGGATCCGGGCCGCTTCGCGCCGCCCCATGAGCTCTGCCGGAGTCGGAGGTGAGACGGACGTGCCTTCGACCGCGATCGCCTGGGCCTTGGAGTCCTGCCGTGCGCGTGACCTTCGGTAGTCCCGCGCGACACGGACGAGGATCCCGTACAGCCAGGTACGTATCGACGAGCGGCCCTCGAAGTCGGCGAGACGTCGATGCACCACGAGGAAGACGTCCTGCACCGCGTCGTCGGCGAGCCCCTCGTGAACGCCGAGACGGCGCACGTTCCGCCAGACGAAGGCGAAGTGCTCGCGGTAGATCGCCTCGTACGACGATAGCTCGATGGGCGCGCATGCGCCGGCCTGCGCGGGAAGAGCCTCCGTTTGAAGCATCGCCTCGTCTGTGGCCGGCACTCCCACGGTTCGTGACTAGAAGCGTAGCTCGACGCCCGAAGAGAGTCGCACTGCGACGGCGTTCACGCCGCCGGCCGCGCCGACGTTCTGGAGGAGAAACGTCGGGCGTTCCGTCGGGAAAGCGGCGTCGATGTGCGTCGACAGCCACACGAGCCCGTGGAGCTCGACGTCGAAGAAGGTCGAGACGTATGGAGCAATCCACTGCGCGGAGCCGGAGCCCGGCACCCGGACGCCGTAGCCTTCGGCCTGGAGTCGCTCGTACTCGGCACCGACGCACGCACCGCTCCGGATCCGTGCGCGGTCGAGCGCTGCCGCGCAGCCGGCGGCACCTATCTCGAAAGGCCAGAACGTCCCTCCGACGCCCGCGCGACCGGGGACGTCGTGCGACGCCGGAACGTAGGACGTCGTGACAATCGCTCCGCTGAACCGACCCACGCCGGCGCCGACGGCGACGACGCCGCCGACGCTCGCGAGGTTCGGAGAAACCCCGAGCCCGACCGAGGGCGCGGCTCGCACGACGAACGTCCACGTGCGACGCGCCGGTGCAGTCGGAGCGGGCGGAGGCAGGAGAGCGAGGGGCGGGCTTGGTGGCGAGGCAGGCATCGGCGGCGGCACTGGCGGCGGAGGAGGAGGAGGAGGAGTGACCGCGGCGCGCGCGAGCGGGGGCGCAAGGGCGCTGACAGCCGCGCGGGGGTCTATCGTGAGGGCGAGGATCAGCGCGGTCGCCGACGCGGCGTCCGCGCAGGTCTGCGCCTCGAGCGTGCGCTCCCCGATCGCGTCCCCCTGGCGTGTCGAGAGCACGACGCGCCAGGTCGATGCGCGGCGAACGACCGTCGCGCGCGCCACGACGGAGCGACCCGCGGTCGTCTCGCCCAGCCGTCTCTCGACATCCGCATGCACCTCCTCGCCCGTAGGGCAGCCGGCGGGCGCCCTCCAGTCGAGAACGAGGAGAGATTCCGCGGCGGCCCGGTGGGGGAGCAGGCAAAGGAACAGCAGCACAGCCCCCGCCGCGCGCCATCGTCGCTGCAGCACGTGCACTACGCGCCGACCCTGCCGGGTTGCCGCTCCGTAAACCTGCATGGACTGCGCAAGGCTCCGTCCACCTCAACTCAGTCCTCGTCGCGAGATGCGGCGACGGCGAGCATCGCGAGGCTCGCCAGCTGGAACGCGATCGACAGCCAGCTGTCGCGCACCAAGAGCGAATGCGCGGCGCCGACCGCGACGACCAGAGCTGCGGCGCGTGCCCAGCGGCGAACGAGGTGGCGGCGCCGAGGCGCCTCTGGCGTCGCGACGACGGCGACCGGCCGCTTCTCCTTCACGCCCGACTCCGCGTCGGTCGGGGGAGGCTCGCTGGTGTGAGCTCGTACTCCCTCGGGCTCGGTATCGGCGTGCTGCGCGTCGTGCTGGCGCGCCAGCGAGAGCTCGATCGCGTCGGCCAGGTCGCGCGCGCTCTGCATGCGGTCGTCGCGGGCGACCGTCGTCGCTCGCGCGCACGCCTCCTTCAGCTCGGCCAGCTCGCGCGGCCAGAAGATGCCACGCGCGCGAACGTCGACGCCCGCGAGCGTCGAGTCGACCTTCTCGAGCGACGTGCCCGCGTGGAGCGACTCGCCCGCGATGATCTCGAAGAGGATCGCGCCGAGCGAGTACACGTCGCTGCGCTCGTCGATCCTGCTCTCTCCCGTGCACTGCTCGGGGGACATGTAGCCCGCCGTGCCGATCATCGATCCGATCTTCGTGACGCTCCCGCGCAGCGGCACGCGCATGATCTCGTCGTCGGTCTCCCCAGCGACCGTGAGCTTGGCGACGCCCCAGTCGAGCACGTACACCTCGCCGAACTCACCCAGCATGAGGTTGTCGGGCTTCAGGTCTCGATGGATGACGCCTCGGCTGTGGGCGAACGCCACGCCGAGGCACACGTGGGAGAACGCCTGGAGGAGCTTCCTCGTGGGGAACTGCGCCAGCGTCTTCGGATCCGCGTCGCGCCGCGCTGCGAGGATGATCTTGAGCGTGCGGCCGCGGATGGCCTTCATCGTGAAGTAGAGCTCGCCGTCCTCGCCGACCGCGAGATCGTGGAGAGGCACGATCGTCGGGTGCTCGAGCTGCCCCTGGACCGAGGCCTCCAGCAGGAAGCGCTTCAGCTCCGCGGCGTCCTTCGCGCGTCGCTTGCGCGCCACTTGCCGGCCGATCCGACGGTCGAAGCAGAGGTGAACCTCGCCCATCCCGCCGCGTCCGAGCTCTTCGATGACCTCGTAGCGATCGCCCTTCTCGTGGAGCTCGAGCGACGTGTGCACGAGCGCGTCGTTCGCATCCTTCGGCGGAAGGGCGCGGGTGACGTTCGACTCGGGAGACGGCGTGCCCGGCCCCGGTTCAGGTACTGGCGCTTCCTCCAGCCCCACCCTAGCCCCCCACCGTCCGTCGCTCGATGCCCGAGCTCCCTGCGATGATGAGCACGTCGGCGCGGCCGATGAAGAGACCGGTCTCGACGACGCCGGGCACCGATCGCAGCGAGCGATCGAGCGCGGGCGCGTCGGCGATGGCACCGCAGGCCACGTCGTAGATGACGTTTCCAGAGTCGGTGAGGAACGGGGAAGCGCTCCCCTTCGCCAGACGCTGGACGGGATCTCCGAAGACCGCGAGGTGCTTCGCCGTCGCTCGCTGCGCGAAGCGGACGACCTCGACGGGGACGCTCCAGCGCAGCCCGAGCGACGAGGAGAGCTTCGACTCGTCGACGATGATGACGTTGCGGCGCGACGAGTAGTTGACGATCTTCTCCCGGAGATGGGCGCCACCGCCCCCCTTGATCATGTCGAGGCGGGGATCGACCTCGTCGGCACCGTCGACCGTGACCGCGATGTCCCACGGCCCATCCGGCGAGAGCACCTCTATGCCGAGCGCCTCGGCCTGTATGCGCGACGCTTCGCTCGTCGGGACGGCGCGGAACCGTCGTCCCGCTTTCACCAGCGCGCCGACCTCCTCGATGAAGAGACGCGCCGTCGAGCCGGTGCCCAGCCCGACGATGGCCCCATCCGGAAGCTCCGAGAGCTCGGCCAGCGCGGCGACGGCTGCAGCTCGCTTCGACTCGTCAGGCGTCATACATGGATGCCATCCCCATCACTGGCACTCGTCAAGTGATGATTCTAGCTTACATTCACTCATGCTTCGCTCGCGCATCCACCTCATCGGCGGCGGTCCAGGCACTCTTCACTCGCTGCGGCGTCACCTCGCCGCGCTCGTTCCTTCCGCCGTGCCCGCGCGCGGCGCGCGGAAGCCGCTGGTCGCCTACGTGGGCGCCGCCAGCGGGGACAACGCCGAGTTCCAGAGAATGATCGCGGTCGAGATCGCGGCGGCCGGAGCTCGTGTCCAGGCGGTCAAGCTCGCCTCGCCGCGCGCGAAGACGAGCGCCGCGAAGGCGTTGCTCGAGGGGTGCGACGTCGTGTTCATGTCCGGCGGCGACGTCGACATGGGAATGAACGTGCTCGGCGAGCGTGGCCTCGTGCCGCTCTTCCACGACCTCGCGCGCGACGGGCGCCCGATCATCGGCATCAGCGCCGGCTCGATGATGCTCGCGCGTGCGTGGGTGCGCTTTCCGGAGCCTGGGACCCGAGGGCGTCCGACCGTGTTTCCGTGCATCGGCGTCGCGCCCGTCTACGTCGACGCGCACGCGGAGGAGGACCGATGGGCGGAGCTGCGTACGTTGCTCCGGCTCCTCGTCGCGAGCGGCGAGACCGCGCCCGTCGGGTACGGGCTGACCTGTGACGGCGGCATTTCGGTCGAGCCAAAGAGTCGGCGGCTGCAGGTGGTCCCTTTCGGTACAGCGGCTCCGCGCTTCATCGTCCGCAACGGACGCGTCGTCCGCGGACCGGAGCTCGCGCTGGGCTCGAGCGACGCCGTCTCTGCGAGACCCCCTCGACGCCAGGCGCGGCGGAGCTAAGCTCGAGAGAGGATGCGGCCTCCGCCGGGGTACCCGTTTGAAGGAGAACTGCGGAGTCGTCCGCCGCCGAGCCCTGTTGCCGGGGAGGCGAGTGACGAGAGCGGCGTGACCGGTCCGCTCGGCGTCGCCTTCATCCTCGCGTTCGCCGGAGCGATGATGGGCGCCGGCTTCATGCTCGTCGCGCTGGTCGCCGCGAGGGTGCCGCACACCGCTCCTGCCGCGGACCACGAAGCGGAGATGGCCACGGTGTTCCACGAGCCGGGCACGCTCGAAGGGGTGGAGACGAAGGGGCACGTCGTCGACGCGCCGTCGCTCCTGCCGCCGCCGATCGAGCGCAAGGTGCCGGTGTTCCCTGCCCGCTTCCTCGAAGGGTGCTCGTCGGCGGACCTCGACACCATCGAGCGCTCGCTGAGGAGCGCGATCGCTCGCGGCGCGCCGATGTACAACGAAGGCGACATCGAGGCGTGCGCCGACGTGTACGAGACGGCGACCCGCGAGCTCCAGGCGGCGCTTCCGGCCTCGTGCCGCGGGCCCGTTCGCGCCCTTCGCGAGGGAAGCGTTGCGGCGAGCGCGGCCCAGGGGGCGTCGGCGAGCGTGCGCGCGTGGGCGCTGCGCGACACGTTCGACGGGCTCATCGAGATCATGGACCGGAGCAAGACGAGCGGCGTAAGCAACCTTTGATACGAAAGCCCATGGCTCGCGCCGAGCGTGGCGGACGGGTGAACGCGCTGGTGCTCGCCGGCGGCGCGGCGCGCGGTGCGTACGAGGTCGGGGTCGTCGACTACATCCTCCACGACGTCGCGCGCGCCATCGGCAAGACGCCCGATCTCGACATCCTTTGCGGCACCTCGGTCGGAGCCATCAACGCATGCGTCGTCGGAGCCCACCTCGCGACCCCCGAGACGTGCCGCACCGTCCTCGTCAACGAGTGGCAGGGGCTCCGGCTCGACGAGATCGTCCGCGCGAACACGGGCGAGCTCGTGCGACTCTTCTCGGGCGTCGTGGGACGAGGCGGCACGCGGCCGTCCGGCTCGGCTCGGCGCGGGGGGTTCCTCGATCCGCGAGGCATCGAGGGGATCGTGCGACGCGCGATCCCGTTCGGCCAGATCGGCGAGAATCTCGCGGCTGGACGCCTCCTCGGTCTCACGATCTCGACGACCCACCTCGTCAGCGGATCGACCGTCATCTTCGTCCAGCACGCGCCGACCGCGACGCCGCGATGGAGTCGTGACCCGACGATCGCCGTCCAGACGACGACGCTCGAGCCCCACCATGCGCTCGCATCGTCCGCGCTGCCGCTCATGTTCCCGGCCGTGCACATCGACGGCGAGTTCTTCTGCGACGGCGGGCTCCGGCAGAACGTTCCGCTCTCGCCCGCGCGCCGGCTCGGGGCGAACGGGCTGATCGTGGTCAACCCGCGCTTCGTCGCGCCTGCCACGCTCGACGGGGGAGGTTACGTACGCCCCGACTCCCCCCGTCCGCGCGAGCCGCACGCCGCGCCGCCGAGCCAGCTCTTCGTCCTCGGCAAGGCGCTGAACGCGCTCCTGCTCGATCGCATCGACAACGACCTCGATCGCCTGAAGCGCATCAACGCCATCCTCGACGCCGGGACGCACCGCTTCGGACCGACGTTCCTCGAGGCGGTCAACGCGGAGCTCGGGCACGGCGACGCGTCCTCCGGTGTCCGGTCGCTGTCCGTCGTGCACGTTCGCGCGTCGGAGGACATCGGACGGCTGGCGGCGACCTACGTGCGGTCCCCCGACTTCCTGCGGCGTGCGCCGGGGATGGTCGGCGCGCTCCTCCGCAGAATTGGCGAGTGGGACTCCGAGGGCGAGGCCGATCTGCTTTCGTATCTCCTCTTCGATGGCGACTTTGCGAGCCACCTGATCGATCTCGGAAGGAAAGACGCGAAATCCCGGCACGAGGAGCTGTGCGCCTTCTTCATGCGGGAAGGCTCGGTGTGAGCGCGGATGTGCGGCGGAAATGAGCCGTGGCTCGGCAGGACAGTCACACCGGGCACTGAACCACGCAAAACCCGCATGAACGAAGGAGGCAGCGGTCGAGGCACAGCGGTTGCTTAGCGCAGCCACTGGAGCCATGTCATTCCGCCAACCGTCGTCACGCAGGTCGAACGCTTCCGCAGTGGTCCTCGTGCTCTCGCTCGGCGCGGGGTGCAGCATGCCGACCTTCGTCGTCGCGAGCGGTGACGCCGGTCAGGGGGACGTCACGCCCCGCGACATCGGAACCGACGGCGGCGCCAGCGACGGCGCGAGCAATCGCGACGTACTCATCACGAGTGACGCGAGTGACGCGACGACCCGGCCAGACAGCGCGAGCCCGACGGACAGCGCCGTACGCGAAGACGCGCCGAGCCGTCTCGAAGACGCGGGGGTGGACGCGGGAAAGGCGGACGCTCACCGCGTCGACGCCACAGGCACCGACGCGACTCACCCGACCGACAGCGCCAAGAAGCCGGACGCTCCGTCGACGGGCACTCTCCCGGTCGCTCTCAAGACGGCGGGCACGTATGTGGTCCTCGCGGAGTCCGCGATATCCACGGTGGCGAGCGCCGCGCTCACGGGAAACGTCGGCCTCAGCCCCGCGGCTGCGACCAACATCACCGGCTTCGGCCTCACGCTCGATCACACGGGTACGTTCGCGACCTCGCCGCAGGTCACGGGCGAGGTGTTCGCGGCCAGCTACACGACGCCGACGCCGGCGTTGCTCACGGCGGCGATCAACGACATGGAGAGCGCATTCGGCGATGCCTCCGGGCGCACGCCCGAGTTCCTCGGCGTCGGCGGCGGGAGTCTCGCGGCGATGACGTTCGGCCCTGGCGTCTACAGCTGGACGACCCCCGTCGTCGTCACCGGGAACATCGCGCTCGACGGGACCGCGAGCGACGTCTGGATCCTTCAGATGGCGCAGACATTGACGATGGACGCCAGCACGCGGGTCGTTCTCACCGGCGGCGCGTTGCCCGCGAACGTCTTCTGGCAGGTCTCTGGCGCCGTCGTCCTCGACGGGTCGGCACACCTCGAAGGCGTGCTGCTGACGGCGACGTCCGTGGCGCTCGCAGCCAACGTGACGATCAAGGGTCGTATTCTCGCGGAGACCGCGGTGACCATCGCGGGCGGGGTCACGATCAGCGAGTAGGGCCGCGCCCTCAGGCCCTCTCGGCGACGGCCCTCTCGGACCGCGCGCGCGCTCTCGACGCCGCCGGATCGTCCTGCGCGAAGACGATCGTGAACACGATGAACCCGACCCACAGCGCGGTCAGGTGGTACAGCATCGCGCCCCCGCCGTAGCGGCCGAAGAGGATGCTCGAGACCTTCGGCCCGAACAGCATCCCGGCGGCGTAGAAGGCGTTGTAGATGGAGTTGGATCGCCCGTAGTCGCGAGGCGAGGTGACGACGCCCTGCAGCGCCAGGCTCACGGGCGAGATCGCCGCGAGCGTCGCGCCGGCCACGAAGACGGCCACCGCCATCTGCGCGAAGGACGACAGAAAGACGAACCCGAGGATCATCGCCGTGCCGACGACGGCGAGCACTCGCATGACGAGGAGGTGCCCGAAGCGGTCGCCGTACTTGCCCGCGAGGTTCGAGAACAGGAGCATCCCGAGCGCGAAGAAGCCCGGGATCACGATCGTGTCGTTCCGCGGGATGCCCTTCGCTTCCATCAGGTAGAGCGGCAGGAAGAGCACGACCGACGCCTGGAAGTAGCCGTACGCGAACGTCCCGAAGCACGACGTCTTGATCTTGAGGAGGAGCGCGCCGGCGCCGAGATGGGGCTCCGTGCTCGCGGCGTCTCCCGCGGTCGCGTGCACATGGGCGTGCTCCTCGGTCCCGTCGTCCTTGTCGAGGCGCGTCGCGGCGATGACGGCCGCGATCGACGCGAGGCCGCCCGAGATGAGGAACGCCTCCTGGATCGACGCGACCCGAACGATGCCCTGCGCGGCAATCGGGCCGACGACGTAGCCGATCGCGACGGCCATCGCGTAGAGGCTCGTCACGTAGGCCTTCATGTCGAGCGGGGCGCGCGTGAGGAGGATCGTCTCGCAGCTGACCCAGATGCCGACGGAGCAGGCGCCGTCGAGGAATCGATCGGCGGCGACGGCGGGGTACGACGTGAGCATCGGGAACAGCGTGACGCTCCCGGCGTACCCGACGAGCGCGGCGACCAGCGTGGTCTTCGCCGAGAAGCGCTGGATCAGCGACCCCATCGGCAGCGAGAGCGTCACGATCCCGAGCGCGAACCAGGAGGCGAGCGACCCCATCTGCGACTTCGTGAAGCCGCGGAGGTCGAGGTGGTGCGCGATGAGCGCGATCGAGATCCCGTACGCCACCCCGAGGACGAGGATGGTGACGTAGATGGTCCAGATGTTCCGGTCGCGGATCTTCGAGAGCACGAGCGAGCGTGTCTCCTACGCGGCGTGCGGCGTCAAGGCGGCGCGCGATCCGAGACGCACTGCATCATTCTCCTCTGGCGAAACGCAGGGGGAGCGTTACACTGAATGAGCATTCATTCTTTCGCGCGGTGAGGGCCGACACCTGAGTCGGACCTGGTAGCCGTACGGAAAGGAGTCCCCCGTGTCCAAGCCCGTCCAGACCATAAACCGCTACAAGGCCGACCTCCGCGAGTTCAACTTCCTCCTGTTCGAGCAGTTCAAAATCCAGGAGCTGCTCGGGAAGCCGCCGTTCGCCGGGTGGGGGCCCGAGGAGATCAAGACGTCGCTCACGGAGGCCTATCGCTTCGTCCGCGAGGTCACGGGGCCGCTGAACGCCGTCGGCGATGCCTACGGGTGCACGCTCGAAGGGGGCCACGTCAAGACGCCCGAGGGGTTCAAGGAGGCGTGGAAGAAGCTCTACGAGGCCGGCTGGAAGTCGATCGCCGTCGCCAGCGAGTACGGCGGCGCCGAGGCGCCCAACTCGGTCCGCGTCCTCGTCGAGGAGCTCATCTGCGGCTCGAACACAGCCTTCAGCATGTACCCGGGGCTGACGCACGGAGCGTCCGAGGTCGTCGAGGCGTTCGGGACGCCCGAGCAGAAGGCGCTCTTCTGCGAGCGACTCTACGCCGGCAAGTGGGGCGGCACGATGTGCCTCACCGAGTCGCAGGCAGGCAGCGACGTCGGCTCCGCGCGCACGACCGCCAAGCGCAACCCCGACGGGACGTACAGCATCACCGGGACCAAGATCTTCATCTCCGCCGGCGACCACGACCTCGCGGAGAACGTGATCCACCTCGTGCTCGCGCGCGTCGACGGGGCACCCGCCGGCACCAAGGGGCTCACGCTCTTCATCGTCCCGAAGATCCGCATCTCCGAAGACGGCACGCTCGGGCAGCCGAACGACGTCAAGACGGCGGCGATCGAGCACAAGATGGGCATCAACGGCTCGTCGACGTGCGTGCTGTCGTTCGGCGAGGAGGGGGGCTGTCTCGGCACCCCGGTCGGCGGCGACACGAAGCTGAACCAGGGCATGCCGCAGATGTTCAAGCTGATGAACGGCGCGCGCATCGGCGTCGGGCTCCAGGGGGTCGGCGTGGCGTCGGCCGCGTACCTGAGCGCGCTCGACTACGCCAAGGATCGCAAGCAGGGGTCGAACATCACCCACTTCAAGGACGCGACCGCCCCGCGCGTGCCGATCATCGAGCACGCCGACGTCCGACGCATGCTGCTCGACATGAAGGCGCGGGTCGAAGGCATCCGCGCGCTGATCCTGAAGCTCTCGATTCACGACGATTCGGTCCACGCGATCGGCAACACCGACGACAAGCTGCGCCAGTACCACCAGGGGCAGGTCGATCTGCTCGTCCCGCTCGTGAAGGCGTACGGCTCGGACCAGGCGTTCCGTATCTGCGAGGAAGCCATCCAGACCTACGGCGGGGCGGGCTACACGCGCGACTATCCGGTCGAGCAGTACTGTCGCGACGCGAAGATCTTCTCGATCTACGAAGGGACCAACCACATCCAGGCGATGGATCTCGTCGGCCGCAAGCTCGGGCAGGCCGGAGGCGCGAACCTCCAGGCGTACCTCGGCGACGTCGCGAAGTTCGTCGCTGCCCACAGCGCCCACCCGATCCTCGGCTCCGAGGTGAAGCGGCTCGGGCTCGCCCAGGAGGCGCTCGCGGGGTCGGCGATGAAGCTCCTGTCGTGGTTCCAGATGGGGCACGTCGAGCTCGTGCCGCTCAACGCGAACCGGTTCCTGACGATGATGAGCGAGGTCACGGTGGCGTGGCTCCTGCTCGACGGGGCGATCATCGCGGACGCGGCGGCGAAGAAGGTGGAGGCCGGGCACCCGGACGCGGCCTTCTACGCGGGGAAGATCCAGGCGGCGCTGTACTACGCCCGGACCTGCCTGCCCGACGTCGAGGCCGGGGCGAAGGCCATGGGCGACGAGGACCGGACCCCGCTCGACATCATGGATGCGTCGTTCGCCACGGTGTAGAGCGTGCGTGCCGCGGCGGGTGGAGGGGGCACCCGCTGCGTAGCCTTGACCGGAGGAGCTTACGCCGGGTAGAAGCCGGGGTTCGTTTTCCGACTTAGCTCAGTTGGTAGAGCAGGCGGCTGTTAACCGCCGGGTCGTAGGTTCGAGTCCTACAGTCGGAGCTGGAAACACCCTGCGAGGTCGCGAGGTTAGCTCGCGCGGCCACCGCGCCACGGACACCCGAGGGTGTCGAAAAGACACGGCCCATGTCTTTTGCGGTCGGCTTCCGGGTTTCGGCGAGCGCCACAGATGGCAGTCGTGGCACCGCCGCGGCGGGGATCTGCCGCATCGCGGCGGTGTTCATGACGTAGCGCGCGTGGACCCGCGGGTCCGAGTGTGACGAGAGGTGCATCGCGTGCTGAACGTTCACCCCCGCTTCGGCGAGCGCGGACGCAAACGCTCGTCGGAACGAGTGGAAGTCGACGGGGAGCGTCGTCGCCGTCGCGAAGTAGAGCGGGTCACGCGGGTTCGGTGCTGGCTTGGTCCCATTGGCGGTCTTGCCGCGGTCCGTGCGCGTGCCCTTGCTCGTCGCCGGTACCATGATCGGCGTCATGCGGTAGACGCCAGCGTGGAAGAGATCGCGACGCAGGCGCTTCGCATAGCTGTTCGAGGCGCTCTTTACCTGCCCTGCCCTGTCGCCGATGCATACGGGAAACACGGGCCCGCTCTCCGGCTTCCCCGCCCGCTCCCACCACGCACGCACGAACGGCGCGAGCACGTCCGGGATGGCCAGCGCTTGCGGCATCTTCGTCTTCGCGCGAGGGATGAAGCACTCCGCGAAGTGGACGCGGTCGATCATCGTCCAGTCCCAGGTGTGAAGGTCACCCGTCCGCATGCCTCCCTCGCACCTCGCCACGAGCGACAGCATGCGAATCTCTAGCCCCACGTCGGAGCACGCCACGAAGCGCAAGAACTCGTCGTCCGTCAGGATGCACCGCTCCTTCCGCACCTCGCGAAGCTTCGGCGTCCGGACGGGCGTCGCCGGGTTGTGCTCCACAAGCTCCACCTCGACGGCCGCCCGGAAGAGCCGATGCAGGACGCCGCGGATCTCCGCCACGGTCGCGCGACGCAGCCCCTTCGCCGCAGCTTCATCCAGGATGCTCCGCACGTGCGACGGACGGACGTCGCAGAGCGGCAGGCGGCCGATCGCATCGAAGGCGTACATCTCGAGCGTCCGCCGTTCCTTCTGCACCATCCCGACACCTTGCGCGCTCCGTGTGGCGAGCCAACCGTCCGCGTAGTCTCTCACCCGCTCGGGAGCTCCCACGACGCTCGCCACGTCGGTCACGTCTTCGCCGCGCTCGATCGCCGCGACCAGCTTGGCCAGCTTCCGACGAGCGAGGGCCTTGTCCGTCGTGCCGAGCGAGTAGAGGGGCTTGGTTGTCGTGCCGTCTGGGTTGTCCTTCGTGACGCGGCCTCGCCACAGGCCGTCAGCGAGCGGCGGAACGAGCGTGCCTGTCCTAGCGCGGGGCATGTCCTCGGCTCCCTTCGTCGTGGGGTGTCGTACGGCCCGTGTACGTACACAACAAAACCCGGGACGCCGCAGGCCCCGCTGTGGTCACCAGGATCTTGCATGGCGCGACACCCCCACCCCCCGCCGTAGGGGTGGGTCGACGAACGCTCGGGGCCATCATCGCTTCGCCTTCCCCAGCTCCGCCTCCAGGGCGTCGAGGCCGCGGTCCAGAACGGCGCGAATGACGACGGAGGCGGGGAGCGTGGCGAACGCGCGGGCGCCCATGGCCTCGCCAAGCGCGGCGAGACGATCGCGAAGCTCCGCGGGAATGCGGACGACGGCGGGCCATTCTTCGGCGGGGGCGGATTGCTTCTTCGGGGGCATAGTGTCGAGCATGTCTCGTTACCTCTCATTCGTCCAGTGACGTTGTCCTATTGTTGCCATTCGTGATTTCGTGACTCTCGTTTCTTATATACCTCTTGTAACGCTACGGACGAAGTGTTACAGATAGAGGCATGAGCAAGCGCACTCGCACCGGTAACCCGCTCATCGCTGTCGCCTACATCCGCGTCTCGAAGGACGAGCAGAAGCTTGGGCCCGAAGCGCAGCGCGCGAGCGTCGAGGCGTGGGCTGCGCGCGAGGGCGTGACCGTCGCCGCATGGCACATCGACGCGGGCGTGTGCTCCGTGACCCCGATTGACGAGCGTCCCGCCCTTGGCGCCGCGCTGGCAAGCCTTCGTGAGCACGGTGCGGGGGCGCTCGTCGTCGCGAAGCGCGACCGCATCGCCCGTGACGTCATGCTGACCGCCATGATTGAGCGCGCGGCCGGAAGCGTCGGCGCCGCAGTGGTGAGCGCGGCTGGCGAAGGGAACGGCGCGACGCCGGCCGATCAGTTCATGCGGACCGTCATCGACGGCGCGGCCCAGTACGAGCGCGCCCTCATCCGCGCTCGGACGAAGGGGGCGCTCGCCGTCATTCGCGCCCGCGGCCACAAGACGGGCGGCGGTGTCCCCTTCGGCTACTCGCTCGCCGACGACGGCCGGACGCTCGTCGCCGTTGTGACGGAGCAGGTGACGATCGCCCGCGCGCGGGAGCTCTCGGCCGACGGTCGTTCGCTGCGTGCGGTTGCGGCGGCTCTCGCCACGGAGGGCCACGTCAGCCGCAAGGGTGGCCCGTTCGCGGCTCCCCAGGTCTCGCGGATGCTGGCGACGGCGCAGGGTGTCGCGGCGTGACGACGTGCGGCTACGTCCTTCCCTCGCTCGCGCACGTCCGACCGCGAGGGAGCCCGGCGAGATCGACGGGGCGGCGCCCAGAGACCGCCACCGCGTAACGAAAACTTCGATCGGACACCGCGATTTCCTCCGTTTTCCGGTGTATCGGTCCTCACAGCGTGAAGCAGCGGCGTAACGGTCACATGCGTTACAGACGGCGACATCCGCACGGTGCGACACCTGCTCTCCGCCACCTCTCCTGGCGAGATGACGAGATGCCGGCGAGATGCCTGCCCGACATGAATCAGCTGACTTCCCCAGCTGCCGAGATAGCCGAGAACTTATTTGAAGAAGACGTACTGAGAGCACAAGAAGATCGCTCCCGCGATGGTGGCGGCGGGGACTCCGCGTCGGCCCCGTCGCCGGCCTCGGATTGTCCTCGGAATTCTCGGCACCCCTTGATTTGCGCTCGATCATATCGGCGCGCATCTCGCCGCAGACGTCGGCCGCGACGCTGGCGACTCTGTACGCCTTCATTTCCCGACCCCGCGCAAGCGCCCAACGACTGCGGTCGACTCGGACCTCGCGCGCTCCCCCGGCGACGGGGACGCGTTCGCAAGCGTCGGCGGAACGAGCCACCCGTACGTGCGTCGTCCGTCGATCGGCGCGTGGCCTTGGGTGCACTTCAAGCGTTTGAGAACGTTGATCACCCGGCGCATCTCCCTCCGACTTGCCTTCGCCATCGCATCAGTCATCCCGCGCGCCACCCCCGCGCTGTAGACGTCTTCCCAGCGCACGAAGCTCTTGCCGGTGACGTAGTCGACGATCAACTCGTGCCACGCGTCTCGCGACTCGAACGGCTCGCGGGACGCGTCGAGATCCCCTCGCGCATCGTTGAACCAGTGCGGGATCGTCATGTCGTTGGCGCACTCGAGCGCGGCGGCCCACACGCTGTCTCGAACGCTGCGGACGTAGGCGAGATCGATCTCCCTCGACACCGAGACGACCCAGTAGCGTCGGCCTCCCGTCGCATCCGTCAAGAAGTCGTCGTCGTTCGTCGTCCCGATGAAGACGCACTGCCGCTTTCGTCGGACGTCTCTCTGGCCGTAAGGAGGGTGATAGCAGTCCTCCTCCCGCGACAAGAAGACCTTCGACGTCGTGTTCTCCGCGCGGAGGACCCGATCGAGCTCTCCGACCTCGACGGCCCAGAACCCCACAAGACCATGCGAAGCGGCTGCGTCATTCTTCAGGTCGGGTAGCTGGTCCTTGAAGAACTGCGCCCCGAAGTGCTCCTGAATCCACTTGCTCTTGAAGTAACCTTGCGGCCCTTTGAGGATGAGAAGTGTGTCGACCTTCGTGCCGGGCCGGAGGATGCGCCGAACAGCCGCGATCATCGTCTTCTTGACCATCTCACCAACGATGGGGTCAGCGTTGCCGAACACATCCTTTGCGTACGTCGCAAGTGCAGCGCGGCCGGCGTCGGTGGCGGGCGGAAGACTCGCAAGGTACTCCCGCACGGGATGATAGCTGCGCCGCTTGGCCACGAGCTCGATGGCGTGGCGGACAACTTCGGACCGCACCGTCATGTTTTGAGCACCGAACCAGTGCGTTACGCGCTCGACGTCCGCGTCTGAGAGCCCTTCTGCCCCCTCGGCGTCGAGTTGCACTGGGGGATCCACCGCGTGGATGACGTCGCGGAACTCGTCGTGCTGCAGAACGCCACTCCAATCCTTATGAGCGTACAAGTCTGCAGCGACGTCGACCGCGCGCACCTTCTTTGCTTCGCCAGCGGGGGCGCGGTCCCCGGGCGTAAATGAGTAGCGATGCCCTTTCGTGCGCGACGTCTTCCGGGCTGCGTGTGGGTCCTCCACAACAACCGGTCCCGTGCTGCTCATCGTCGCTGCGAGGTCTTCGCCCTGGTGCACAGCGAGGCGCGCCGCAAGCCGCTCGTTCACGGCGTCGCTGGCCGCCTGCTTCTGCGCGATCGTCCCCCGGGCGGCGCACTTGACCTTGTGCATGATGTCCTCCGGCGACCAGGGCGGATCGCAACGGTGGTTGTAGTCCGCACGGAGCAACTCCGCGGAGACGTCCTCGGGTAGCTTGAGCGAGCACGTGAGGTAGATCGCGACCTTGAGTAACGTTCCAGAGCCGTTGCGCCCCTGGATCGCGCGTGGCGCGGTTTCGAGGTAGGTGCGGGCTCGCTCCTTCGCGCTATCAAGCTCGGTGCCCGACACAGGCTTGATCAGGCTGACCGCATCAGCGACCGGCGACGGACTCGGGAGGACTGTCAGCAATTCGAGTAGCCACGCCGGAGCGTCGGCGATGCGGTAGTCCCCCGGCGCATGCAGCCACTCGTACTGACGCGCCGTGTCGGGGTGCACGCTCCCGGCGGCCACGATATGCCGACCATCGCCCAGGACGTCGATTCCGCGATAGTGCCTCCCGAGCTTGCTGCGGAGCCGTGTGCCCGGGGGCTTCCCGTACAGGAAGTGCCGTCCGTCGGGATGGCCTCCCGTCCTCGCGGTCACGGTCTGTGGAAGCGCGCCGTACTTGGCCGTTAGCTTTGCGAGCGATCCGACGCCGCCGTTGCGTGGGTCGACGTCGAGCGCGAAGACGCCGCCGGACACGTCGCCGCACGCCAGCGCGATGTTGGCTTCGGGGTGGCCCTCAAACATGGCGGCGATCGTCGCGGGGTCGCACGTGGCGTCCGTGACGCCGTTTGACCCGGCGAGCGGGACTTTGTCCCTCGGGGCGAGCGGGAAGACAGCGAAACCCGATGCGGCGAGCGCGAGCGCTCGATCGCACACCGAGCCGGCGGCGGATACTGCGCGCATCTCCGCGCTCATCGGCGCACCTCCTGACGGCGGAACGTTGCCGTCCATGAGCCGTGGTTATCCGCGATCCACACGCGGCGTTCCCCGCGCCGCGGCTCACGATCGAGCATCTCCGGGATCGGCACCCCCTTCCTGGCGAGCGCCCTCGTGAGCGTGCTCCGCAACACGATGTCGACAGACCCTTGAGGCTCGGAGACGAGACCGACGATGTCATCCGTTCCGAGGTATGACTCGGCGTGCGGCCACCAGGTCATTAGCTTTCTCGGATGCGTGGGGAAGAAAGGGTCGGCGCTTCCATCAACGGGGTTCGGGAACCCGACCGCCGCCGGCTTCATCGCGACCCCCTTGAGAGCAACCGGACGCCGCTTGCCTTGTCGCCCTTCGTAGGCGAGCGACGCGCACGCTCGAACGATCGGCGCGGTCGGCGCCCCGACGGCGGCGGAACCCGAGGGGATCGCGGCGGAAGGAGCCTCGATCGGGGGAGCCCGCACGCCGAGAGAGGCGCATGTCGCAAGTTGCGACGCGATCCACACGGCGATCGCGTCGATCGGTGAGGGTTGAGCGGCAATCGGCACGCCGAGCTCCCACAATCGAGGCACGAAGAGCGGCGATCGTCGAAGCGATCGCGGCGCAGTTCGGAATTTGTGGGGCGCTCGCCTCTTCCTTCGAGGCGCTCGTCATGCCGAGCGAGGCGAAGCGCGTTCGTCGCGCAAAACTCGCGGTGACTTGCGCGTCGCGAGGCGACGGGAGCGGCTCGATCGGGGGCGAGAGCCGCGCTCCACGGGTCCCGAGAGAGGCTCTCGGCCGAGCCCGAGCCGCGCTCGGTCACGCTTCGAGCAGCTCGGGAAGGCGTCGGAGCGCGTCGAGAGGCTCTTGCCACGCCGAGAGGTGCTCTCGGGACTGCGCGGTTCCAGTCAGTCGATGCCCCGACCGAGGAGTGACGTGCGGACGAGAGCCGGCGCGGCAGCGGTGACCGTCCGAGTCAATCTGGCCGGATGATCGACGACCCCAGCGCGAACGACTCGGGCGTCTCGTAGATTGTGTGCGCACGCGGATGACGCTCGGAGTGCCGCGCGCACCACATCTTCTCGCTTCTCGTCTGCGTTTGGAGGGCGACGCAGTCGACGCACGGCGGCTCGATCTCGGGCTCGAGGTCCGTCTGGTAGTTCTTCTCTCGCACGACGAGGACGGGACACGACGCCCTGCGCACGACATGCTCCGCCACCGAGCCGATCACGAACCGCTCGATCCCGGTCCTCCCGTGGGTGCCCACGATCAGCAGGTCGGCCTTGAGGCTTGCCGCGAGCTGCAAGATCTCGTGCGTTGGCGCGCCAATCAGCAAGTGGCCGATGGCGGTGCGCGGGTAGGCGTTGGCCACGATGTCTCCGGCGGCGACCAGCCGGCCGCGCGCTTCGTCGAGCAGCGCGCGCGCGACGATCGCTTCTCGACCGGGGGGCAGGCTGATGGCGTGGGCGAGGTGTAGTTCGCCGCCCTGGATGCCGCTCGCGAAGCGCGCAGCGACGGTCACGACGTTGGCGTAGTCATCGTCGTCCATCGCCGCGAGGACGACGAATCGTTCGGTCGGAGTAGCGCTCATGGTGAGCCCCATCTTGCGAAGATGATGCCATGACACTCTTCGGAAGCGCCGTACGAGCAAAGAGCCAACGACGCGCACGCGTTGCGACCAGACGCGCCGCCTGCGCGGTGCAGTTCTTGCGTCTCCGCGGTCCTACGCCGTCATCGCGCCACTCAATGGGCAGCTCGTCCTGTTCGGAGGGTCCAGCGCTCCGTGAGCGGCGATACGACACCCGCCCGAGCGCTCGGCAGGGGCGTGAGGCTTCAGTGGACCACCGACGATCAACCACCGACGATCACGCCGCGGACACTTGCCCCAACCGGCGAGCCCATCGCGACAGCTCCGCTGGTGCGGACGGGCCATTCGCGATCTGCTCGACGAGCACGGCCTCGTCACCGAGCGCGATGATGAGCCCAGGGGCACCGAGCGATGGCTGGACCTTCCCCCCGCTCTCCAGCAGCGCACCATTGAAGAGGCTCGTCAGGAGAGCGCCGATGATCTGCCCCTCGACGCCCGCCTGGTCGGCGATCGGCAGCCGCGCAACATTGGGCTCGACGTGGACCGCGACGCGCGAGGAATCGCCTTGCTCCAGCGCCTTCACGACGAGCTCGAACATCGCAGTGACGGTGGTCGCTACCGGGAACATCACGTGGAGCGCCGCCGCCGCTTTCCGCGCACGCTCGATCACTTCGGGGGTGTAGACGTCGGCCGCGATGCTCTGCCACGGGAGCCGCTTCAGGACCTGCTTCGGCTGGAACATGGACATCGTCGCGTCGGACAGCCACTCGTCGACCGGGCTCGGGTCCGCGAAGAGGGCCAGCGCAGGGCGCAAGTCATCCGTGTCCGGGCCCTCGTCCGCACGCTCGAGGAACGCGACTCGGTCGGCGAGCGACGGGTGGGTGTCGCTTCGGTCGGTCTTCCGCTCGCGGACGCTGCGGTTCAGCCGCACTGCTGCGGGGTGCGCGTCGAACGTCTTGCGAAACTCGGTATATCCCGCGAGAAGATCCGCCGGCATCGCGCCCGCGCGGACGGCGAAGGCGACGTCGCTCTTCAGGTAGAGGTCATAGGTCGCGTCGAGGACGCTGACTCGCTCGAGCAACCGGATCACCGCCGGCCGGCCCGCGAGCCTCGCGGCGAGCGCGTCGGCGGCGACCTCCTGCCGCCGCCCGGACACATTCATGATGAGGAAGTAGATCGTCGCGTACGAGCCCACGAGCGCCGTACCGATCCCTTGCGCGGCGGTGAAGCCGAGCTCGATCGCGGAGTGGCTCGTCCCCTCGCGGAAGGGCGCTCGCTGAGCCGCGTGGAACACCGAGCGGAAGAGCGCGCTCGTGTACGAAAGGATACCGGTGAGCCGCGTGTCGCCGCCGGCGAAGTGGCCGAGCTCGTGCGCGAGACCTGCGCGCAGCTCCTGCACCGTCACCGATCCGAGCAGCGGAGCACCGACGATGAGCACGCGGCGGCTGCCGCGTCCGAAGAACCCGCCAGTCTCCGTGACGGCGAGCTCGGGAAGTGGCGCGAGGTACACGTCCACGGGAGGGGCCGTCTTCGCCCCCTCCGCGAGCTCGTTCAGCAGCGCAAACAGCTCGGGCGCCTCGTCGACGACGAGCCGTCGGCCCGGCGGCTTGAACGGTGGCGGACGCACATCGATGACCCCCGCGAACAGGACGAGCGCCGGGATCCAGCAGCCGCCAAACAGGAACAGCAGCTGGGTGCCGATGCGGGCGTGGCCGTAGGTCACGACGACGGGCGGGATCGCGAGCAGCACGAGCGATACGAAGAGCGTGACGACGTAGAATCCGAGGAGCAGCGACATCGAGAGGAGCGCGCGCAGGACGAGGCTCGGTGGGGACGCGTGGGGGGTCACGAGAGGTCGGGCCATGGGTCGGGAGGCTAGCGTGGCGGAGGCCCTCCAGAAACCCGCCGCCTCTTCGTCGTTCGATCGCGTGAGCGGCACGGAAGGCTTCGCGCCGTACGAGAACGTCGTCGAGGTGGGCGGAAAGAAGGAGCTCGCCCTGACGATCACGCTGGCGCCCCTCTCGACGACGGGGGAACTCGTCGTGAGGTCGGAGCCGGGGAGCACCGTCACGGTGGACGAGCGCCTGGTCGGGAGCGGCGAGTGGAGGGGGAACGTCGTCGCCGGGGCCCACACCGTGAAGGTGACCGCGGCCGGCAAGCACCCGCAAGTCCGCGGGGCGACCTCGGAACCGAGGTCAGGGCGTTGCGTGCCGCGCTCGTTGTGCAGTCGTGCAGCGCGAGCGTACGATGCCCAAGTGAGGGTCGCGGTCTGCCTTCTTCCGCTGCTGGCGGCGTTCGGTGCCGGCTGCTCTCGACCCGACCCAGGGTTATCGGCCGCCCTTCCTGCCGATCCCGGCATCCTCCACGGCGGCCCGACTGTGAGCTGGACGGCGCACGGATTGACGTGGCAAGTACCGTCGGGATGGACCTGTGTGGCGGAACGGGCCGATTTCCTCTGCACCGCGGGCTCCGAGCCGCATGTGACTGCCCGCGTCAGGGTCGAGTCGCTCCAGGGGACCATCGAGGCGGCGTTGCACGCGGATCGGTTCGGCGGTGACGACAGGACCGAGCGCCATACGCTCACCGTGGACGGCATGCAGGGAACACTGGTCGTCGACCACATCTCCGACAAGGCCGAAGGGTTCCACTGCGTCTCGTGGACGGGCTACCGCCCCAGGCCCATCGAGCGCGCCGAGTTCTCGGCGTGCACACTCGGCGCCCTTCAGCGCGATGCACGCCGACCGGTCTTCGAGGCGATGATCGGGTCCCTCCGCAACCGGCCGTGAGTCCGCGAGACCGGACGTCGACGGGCTCGATCGAAAGTGCATCAGCGAGCATTCGGCGATGCGACCGTGTTCGCGTGGCCTATCGGGACCGCACCGCCCGCGCCCTTCCTAAGCCGCGGCGAGCGACCGTCGTCTTCCGGTCGCGTCGCCGTCTGATTGCAGCGGGAATGCCAAGTACAGCGAAGACGGGGAGATCCGAGAACGTGCTCGGCGCCACACTGCAACCGCCGCTCGACCCCGGCGACGTGTCGCCCGTGCCCCCATCGACGTCTGTCGCGTCTGTCGTCGCAGGGGTACGGCTTGCATCGCTCTCGCCCCCTCCGTTCGTGGGCAGTCCGGCATCAATGACGATCCCGCCGCCGTCGTCACCCGTGTTCCCGCCTTCGGTCGTCCCGCTGGCGTCGAACGCTCGAAGCGCATCGGCCGACGAGTCGATGAACACGGCGCCATCCGCCGGAGGCGCTGCGTCGTCGATGACGACGATGCCGCCATCCTTGACCGTTCCGGCGTCGTCGGCGACGACCTTGATGTCGACGCGCAGCAGACCGTCCGGCGGTCCCGCGCCCTCGGGCCCATCGGCGAACCACCCGACCCCCTCCTCCACGAGACCAAGCTTCAGAGTGTACGCGCCGACCGCAGGCGCATTGAGCGGCAACTCGAAGACTCCGGTGTCGCCGGGCTGTACGTCCCCGGTCACTGACGACACGCGCGTCTGCGACAGCCATGTCGAAGTGGCAAATGGCGACGCGGTGTCACGGGGGATGGGCGCCAGCTTGGTGGTGCCGACGACCCACGCCTTGGTGCCGGTGTTCTTGATCGTCATCGACCCACTCGACACTTCACCCGCATGCATCGTGTAGACGGTCGGCGCGCCTGGGTAGGTCTGCGAAATGTACTTTCCCTGATAAGCGGCCGCGCCCAGCGTGATCTTCACCTCGAGGCTATTGTCCGGCGGTCCGCCCTGGCCCGTCGCCGAGAACCATGTGACGCCGTCCTGCACCATGCCGAAGTACTGATCGACTGTGCCGAGCTTGTCCTCGGGTGCCAGGAGGTTGAACGCGAACTTGTAGGTGTCGCCCGGTGCGACGGAGCCGGAGACCTGTGCGGGGCGGTCCGTCGCCACCCACCCCGGGGCGGCGAACACGCTCGCGCTGTTTTCCGGCTCGGTCGTAGCGAGGCGTGTGTTGCTGTTCCAGGTCTTCGTCCCGACGTTCTTCATCTCGATCCACGCCGCCACGCTCTGGTTCTGCGTCATCGCGAGCGCCGTCGTCGCGAGCGGAAACGACTGCGCGACCCATTCTGCGGCGTATTCGGGCGTGGTCGCGGCACCGAACGCGGCGAGGACGTTCTGTGCGTATGTGATGCGTTTCGTCGAGTCGCACTCGCCACATCCCTCGAAGTCCGTTTCGAACGTGGTGGTCGCGTCGGTGACATTCGTCTTCGTCCGGAGTGCGGCGAGCCCGTACGTCGAGAACGTCGTCAGCTCGTACCAGACGAAGTCGAGCTGGAGGTCGAGGGTCTCGACGTTTTGACCATGTGCGCCGGCATACCAAGCGGCGTTGTCGCTTGCGTCCGTGTCCCAGCGACCACCGACGGACCACTGCGCAATCCCGCGGCCGGGACCTCCGCTCTGCACTGCCCCCGGATCGTCACCGGACTCCTGATCGAGGTTTCCGACGATGCCAGCCGCTTGAACGGGCGTGAGCCCTTTGCCGATGAAGTAGTCGTAAGACGTCTCGTCGTTGGGAAATGTGATGGCCGCGCTCGAGGTCCCGATGGTCTCACCGGGGCTCCCGCCGCACGCGGTGAGAGCGACAGCGGACACTGCGCATTGAAACGACAAAGCGAACCGGGACACGCGAGCTTGCATGACAGTCTCTCGAAAGTAAGGGGTGGAATGTCTGAGTGTCGCGCGCCGCCAGCGGCGTCGCCGTCGGGTCCTGCGCACGAACGCCAGCGCGAGCCCGAGGAGCGCCCCCGATCCGTCGGGGCACGACCTCGAGCTAAGCCCTCGAGACTCTCAGCATCCAGCGCACTGGTGCAACGGACGTGCCGCTCGGTGCTGTCCGCGCGACCCGACCGGCGAGGCGCACGTTCGCGGTCACACACTCCACGTCGCCGTGCGACGCCGTGCGGTCGAAGATCGTCGATGGGTTCGCGTCCAACTCGGTGTCGCAGAGCGGCCCTGGGTCACCTCGGGACGAGGCCACCCGGCCGACGACGACGCCGGTTCTCTTGGAGCCGTAGTCGGTGCGTAACTCTTCTCGCGTCGCGGCGGCTCGCGAGGAGGCCGCGACGCCTCGCGCGCAGCCCGCGACGGCTCGCTCCGTCCGCACGCCTGCGAGGACACTCCGGCCCATAGCGAGCCCCTCTCAAGCGCGCGGTCGTCGCCGGGGCGAGCTCGCACCGCATGACGAGCAAGCCTCGCTCCCGCGTCGGGCACGCCCTGTGCAAACGCCAACCGTCTTCGCCGCGCTTCGCGCTGCGGCGGGGCGACTTGGCTCGGAGTTCCGGAGGAGTTCATCGAATGCGAAACTGGGTGATCGTCGTCGGACTGCACACCGCGCTCGCTGCATGTGCGGTCGACACCTCGCTCGACAACGCCTCCGTGGGGTCCTCCGCGGAGGCGATCGCCGGCGGCTCACTCTACGGCGAGATCACCGGCGTCGGCGGAACGTGCCTCGATGCACGGGATGGCAAGGTCGGGGTGTCGAGCTGCAGTTCGAGCAGCTCGCAGCGATGGCGGTACGACGCCAACGGTACGATCACGAACGTGAACGGCTCCTGCCTGCACGTAGAGTCCGGAGCGACGCCCGGCACACCCGTTCAACTCGTCAAGTGCAACGGCGCAGTCGGACAGCAGTGGGTCGTCGCTCCCGGTGCGGGGACGGTTACGAACCCGCACTCCGGCATGTGCCTCGACGACAAGCAGGCTCGTACGGTCGACGGCAACCCGGTACAAGTCTGGACGTGTCTTGGCAACAAGCAGCAGCAGTGGAAAGTGAGCACGGGAGCGGTCACCGTCATCGATGGCACTGGCTGCACGAAGGCGATCGGCCCGTTCACGGTCCACCGCACGAACGTCATCGACGGTAACGGACGCGTGTTCATATCCTACGGCGCGACGCTATCGACACCGCAATACTACCCCGAGGCTTACCTGGAGAACGGCACGGGCGAAACCACGCTGACCGAGACCGAAGCCCAGATCAAAGCGATCGCAGAAGGATGGTGCGGCAACACAGTGCGGCTCCAAATTGAACAAGACAAGCTCGTCGGGGTAGACGGCACGACGCTCGACATGGCCTACCTGGACTTCGTCAAGGCAATCATTTCGTACGCGGAGCAGCAAGGGCTGGCTGTCGTCATCAATGACCAGACGGAGCCCGGGGGCAGCACGGACACTACCTTGAACGAGCCGCTGCCGACGAAAGCGACCGAAGCGTTCTGGCACCAGATGAATGCGCTCTACGCCAAGGACCCGCTCGCGATCTACGACCTGTTCAATGAGCCGCGCGCCGCAGTAGGCGGCAATGAAATCGCGACTTGGGACCTCTGGCACGACGGCGGCCCGTTCTCGTACAGCTACGACGGGCGCACGCGCTCGGATACGTTCATCGGCATGCAAGCGCTGGCGGACTTCGTTCGCCGCGACGGCGCGACAAACCTGTTCTGGATCGAGACCAGCGGCAGCCGCGCCATCGATGAGCTCAGCTTGCATCCTGACAGATATCTCATCAAGGGCGACGAGCCGCTCGCGTACGAATACCATCACACGACGACCGACGGCGTGCCGCGCACCGAGGCAAACTGGGACGCCCAGTTCGGAAACGTCATCAAGAACAACTTGGCTCCGGTTGTGGACGGCGAGTGGACGAACTACTCGACCTTCACCGGGTGGCGCGGGTCGCATGGAGATAGCGGGGAGTGCTGGGCCGATGCGCCGAAAGCCGTTCCACGGTACCTGGACTACCTGCAGAATCTCGGCATTGGACTGACGGTCTGGACGCTGGCAAAGGGGCTGATGGTATCGCCGAGCGCACCGAGCGGCGACTACGTGACGCCGACGACGTTCGAGTCCGACTGGTCATGCAACGAAGGGCTCGGCCAGGGTGCAGGCAAGTCGGTGCAGAGCTGGTTCAAGCAACAGAACGGCCATTCCGATGACACGACCCACCCCTGACGCGTCCCCATGATCGTCGGTCTGCCCCGCGTGAGCGGCCGGCAAGCACGCGAGACCATTTCAGTCGCTTTCCATTGACCATGAACGCGCTCTACCTCACGGCTGAAGGGAATGGCGCGCGGAGGACTCCTAGAGAGCTCGTACTCGCATGTCGACCCTTCACTTGCTCAGCAAGCGGTGTTTTGAGCCGTATCGTGCGTGATCGTGCGTTCCACTTCGCGTGCGGCGTTGTCTCCGTTGCGTTGTGCGGGTGTAGCTCGCTCGAAGGGCTCACGGACGGCGCTGGCGACGCCGCTCGACCGGACGCAACCGACGCGCGAACCGACCTCGATGTGCGAGCTGGGCAGGGTGAGCCCGACCACGCTGACGAACACGCGGGCACTGACGACGCGCAGTCATGCACCGAGTCGGGTTCGGGAGTCGTCGCCACGCTTGGCTGCCCGTGCGCGTCGGCGGGCACGGTCGCGTGCAACGGCAACGCGCAGAAGGTAACGCTCATCTGCAGCGGCGGCGCGTGGGCGGTCAATCAGACGTGCCCATTCGACGAGCTCTGCGACACCCAAGTTGGCATCAACCACGGGACGTGCGGGACGATCGACCCTAACTGCGTTGGGGCCAGCCCGGGCCAGTACGTGTGCGGCGACGCGACGAGCGTCGTTGCCTGTGGACCGGACCTGTTGACCGATTCGCCCGTGACCGCGTGCATGCTTCCGAACCCGACCTGTACGGCGGGTACATGCAACCACTGCGACGCCGGTGAGGCGTTCTGCAACGGCGACTGCGTGAACGAAGCGACCGACAACCTCAACTGCGGCGGCTGCGGGCTCGTGTGCAGCGCGACGTGCGCGGCGGGCGAGTGCCTCGTCACGCTCGCCTGCGGACAGGGCGAGCCCAACGGAATTGCCGTCGACGCGACGAGCCTCTACTGGACCGACCAAACGGGCGGCACGGTGATGAAGGTCGCGACGGACGGGGGCGCGCCAACCACGCTGGCTTTCGGCCGCCCTAGCCCGGGCGGCATCGCCATCGATGCTGTGAATGTCTACTGGACGGAGTTCGTCGCCACCGGCCACGTAATGGAGGTTCCGCTCGGCGGCGGCGCGTCATTGACGCTGGCCTCGGCGCAGAATGCTCCGAGCGCTATCGCTGCAAACGACGGCGTCGTCGCGTGGACCGACTTCGGTGGCGGCGACGTGGAAAAGGTGCTCCTCAGCACCGGAGTCGTCGCCACTTTGTCGTCGGGGCAGGGTAGACCAGGCGGTATCGCCGCCGTGGGGGCGAACGTCTACTTCTGCGACCTCAGCGGGGGGACGGTGATGAAGGTGGGCGTGGGAGGTGGCGCCGCGTCCACCCTTGCCTCAGGACTCACGAGCCCGAACGGGCTTACCGCTGACGACGCGGGCGTCTACTGGTCGGAGAGCTCCGGGTTCATCCTGAAGGTCTCGCTCATGGGGGGCGCGGTCACGACGCTCGCGTCGGCGCAGGGCTCGCCGTTCGCCGTCGCCGTCGACGCCACCAGCGTCTACTGGACCAACCCGAGCGGGGGGACGGTCATGCGCGCGTTCCTGACGGGCGGTCCTCCGACCACGCTCGCGTCGGCGCAGAATTCGCCGTCCCGCATCGTCGTGGACGCGACAAGCGTCTACTGGAACAACCAAGGTGGTGGGACGGTGATGAAGCTAACGCCGAAATAGAGTCGCTCCGCGAGCCGTGTGATCGCAGCGACGGCCGTGCGTATTCGTCAACCTTCCGCAGCCCTGACCGAGGATGCGTCGACAGTGACCTCAGACAAGTCACCTCTGAGAGTGCCCACACGCATGGACCGTGCCGCTTGCCGCGGAGGTCGCGCGCTAGGTGACAAGTGCCAGACGGGCACGGTCGTCGCGCTGAAGACCGAGGTGTCACCGAGCATCCCGCCAAACCGCCTCAAGTCGGCAGGTGCGCCTCGCCGCCCGCCGTGAGACGGCGCCCCGACCAGTTGTCCGAGCACACCCTTCCGTCGGCGACGCTCGGTCGATGAGACGATGGGGACGGCGAGAGGGAGGCAAGAGCGCACCCGGCGCGCATCCTGCATTGCCGCGCGTCGAGCGCGCTTGCGACGAACACGTGTCGCGTTCGAGGGAATTCCGAAGATGCGTCGACATCGTGAAGCAACGCTTGCTGGACTGCTGCTCCTGGTCGTGGTCGGGTGCGAAGGGCCGGATGGTCCGGCGGGTGCTCAAGGCGAGACCGGCTCCGCCGGCAAGCAAGGTCCGACCGGCGCGAGCGGCTCTCGAGGCCCCGCAGGATCCGCAGGAGACGCTGGGGCGTCGCTGCTCCCCGATGCGGGGATCGCCATTCAGGCGTCGTGCCTTTCGCCTTGCCACGGCTTCAACGGCGTCGTCGCGCAGTTCCAGACGAGCGTTCACTACTTCGAGTACCTGACGAACGCGGCGTCGGCGACTCCGGAGACCGAGTGGACGACGCCTGGCGTGGCCTGCGGCAACTGTCACGCGATCGACGGACTCGCCCAGCGCGCCGCAGGTACGGTCGGAACGGTCGGCGGTGGGGTCGTGGCCAACGTCAAGAGCGGCGAGCTCGAGTACCTCGCCGGTGGCGTCGAGGACGATGCCCTGTACACGGGAAGCGCGACGGTCGCGGAGGTCTATTGCACCACGTGCCATGCCGTCACCGACGCCAACGACCCACACCGCACCGGCATCCCGTGGACGCCGGGCTCGTTCCCGTTTGTCGTCCCGGTCGAACCCGATGCGGGCGCGTTCCTCGAGAAGAGCCCGACGACGGCGGCCATTACCGGGAGCTCGGCGGGTGGTCTCGGCACGGCAAACACCTGCGTGTGGTGCCACAAGTCGAGAAAAGACGTGACTCGGTACATCGCTTCGACCGGGAACGTGCTCTCACAGTACTGGGGCCCGCACGAAGGCCCGCAAGCCGACATCTTCTCAGCGAAGGGCGGGTATCAGTATCCCGGGCAGACGTACGGGACCTCGACCCACCAGCTCGAGCTCACGTGCGTCAGCTGCCACATGGCGCCCGTCACGGAGAACGCGAACGTCGGGGACCACTCGTTCGAGCCCAATCTCAGCGTGTGTCTGGGTTGTCACGCCGGAGCGACGAGCTTCGACATCAACGGCGGCCAGACCCTGGACCAGACCGAGATGTTCGAGCTCGAGGCCGATCTGAACACCGCGGGGTATCTGACCCGATCGGCGGCAGCGCCGTACCTCCCCCTGACGGCCGCCAACCTCGCGGACGGGATGTTCTCGAGCGACTCACCCCGCACAGGCGCGGGTGCCGTCGACGGTGGGCCGCCCGTGACCCTGACCGCCAGCGAGGCCGGCGCGGTATACAACTACGAGCTCATCGCGAAGGGCGGCGGCAACGGCGTCCACAATCCGAAGTACACGCAGCAACTCATCTACGACTCTATCTTCGCGTTGACGAACAAGGCGCCGGTCAGCCTACCGGTCCGCCCGCAGTAAGTGATCGCGATAGCGCGGTCGGTCGTGCCTTCCTCGGACGGAGTGCGTTTGTGCGGCCGACCGCGCGCGTCCGCGACGCTGCGCCGGCGGGCCCGGAGGCGAAGAGCAATCAGAGTCGGAAAACACTCCGGACGCCGAGTTCGAAGACACGCACCCGTGAGCGTGGGCCGCCGGCTGCCGTAGCTGGCGGGCGCGAGCCCACGGACGAAGAATCAGGGGGACTCCATGACCGCTACGGGTACCAAATCACTGAACGACCACGAGAGCGAACCTGTCGGAGTCGCTCCGAACGAGAGCGGGCGGCACCGAATCGGAGCCAGTACTGGAAGCACTGACGACCCCGTCGTCTCCGCGGACAGCTCCGATCGCACGACGACGGAGGAAGCTCTTCAGGCATCCGAGGCCAAGTACCGTGCAATCTTCGAGCGAACGTCCGACGCCATCCTGATCACCGACGTCGAAATGCAGACGTTCCGATACGCGAACCCGGCCGCATGTCATATGCTCGGATACACGGAGACCGAGCTCTGCGGGTTGGCCCTGAAGGACATCCACCCACGCGAGTCGTTGCCGCATGTCCTCGCGAGGTTCTCGGCCCGAGTCGCCGGAGCCCACCCCCCGGCAGTGGATGTCCCATGCGTGAAGAAAGACGGCACCATCGTGTACGTGGACATTAACGCGACCCGACTCACCGTCGACGGCCGCACGACGGTCGTGGGCTTCCTCCGAGACGTGACCGAACGTAGGCAAGCGCAGTGTACGCTGAGAGCGAGCGAGTCGCGATACCGCAGGCTCTTCGAGTCGGCGAAGGACGGCATTTTGATCCTCGACGGCACGACGGGTCAGATCCTCGACGTTAACCCATTCCTCATCACGCTAACGGGTTATTCGCGCGTGGACTTTCTCGGCCGACATCTGTGGGACATCGGGCCGCGAGAGAACACCCAGGCCGCGAGGGCCGCGTTCGCGGAGCTGATAGCGAATGAGTACGTACGCTACGAGCATCTCCCGCTCGAGGCCCGCGATGGTCGACTGATCGACGTCGAAGTCGTCAGCAACGTCTATCGCGTCGAGGGCGAAAACGTCATCCAGTGCAATGTGCGCGACGTCACGGCTCGCAGGCGCATCGAGAGGGAGCTGCGCGTGCTCGACCGGGCAGTGCGAGCGGTCTCGCAGGGCATTCTGATCACGGACGCCGTCGCTGTAGACCACCCTATCATCTACGCGAGCCCTGGCTTCGAACGGCTCACCGGCTACTCGGCGGCGGACGTCATCGGGAAGAACTGCCGCCTCCTTCAAGGCGCGGGTACGGACCCGGCGTCGATCTCCACGTTGCAGAGCGCCATTCGAGAGGGTCGGGACTGTGCCGTCGAGTTGCTCAACTACCGGAAGGACGGCACTGCGTTCTGGAACCAGCTCGCGCTTTCGCCGGTCCGTGACGCATTAGGGCACGTCACCAACTTCGTGGGCGTTCAGACCGACGTGTCCGAGCGACGTCTGCTCGAGTCTCAGTTTCGGCAGGTGCAGAAGATGGAGGCCGTCGGCCGACTGGCAGGAGGCGTGGCCCACGACTTCAACAATGTGCTGTCGGTCATCCTCAGCTACGGTGAGATGCTTCTCTCCGACATGCAGCCAGGCGAGCCGATGCGAAACGATATCGAGGAGATTCACAAGGCGGGCAAGCGGGCGGCGGATCTCACGCACCAACTGCTCATGTTCAGCCGCCAGCAAGTGCTTGCCCCGAAGGTGATCGATCTCAACGACGTCCTGACGAGCATGGAGAGGATGCTCCAGCGCATCCTCGGCGCCGACGTGGAGCTCGTTTCTCTGCCGACTCGGCCACTCGGCCGGGTCCGAGCGGATCCGACCTGCGTCGAGCAGGTCGTGATGAACCTCGTCGTGAACGCGCGCGATGCGATGCCCACGGGCGGCAAGCTCACGATGGAGACCGCGAACGTCGTTCTCGATCAAGCGTACGCGACGGCTCATGTCGGCGTACGGCCAGGACCCCACGTCATGCTCGCGGTGACCGACACCGGCACGGGCATGGATCAGGCGACACTGGCTCGAATCTTCGAGCCGTTCTTCACGACGAAGGAGATCGGCAGGGGTACGGGGCTTGGACTCTCCACCGTCTTCGGCGTCGTTCAGCAAAACGGCGGCAGCGTTTGGGTCGACAGCGAGGTGGGACGCGGGACCACCTTCAAGGTCTACCTTCCGCGCGTGGAGGCCGCCGCCGAGGCGATCATAGCGACCGCTCCGCCCACGACGCTCCGCGGGTCGGAGACCATCTTGCTCGTGGAGGATGACGATCAGGTGAGGGTCGTGGCGACGGACATCCTGCGTCGGAGCGGTTACCAGGTCATCGAGGCGTGCAACGCGCAGGAAGCGCTCGTGCACTCCGAGCAGACCCCGATGACGATTCATCTGCTCCTGAGCGACGTCGTCATGCCGCAGATGAGCGGCCCCGAGCTCGCGAAGCGACTCGCTAGCGCCCGACCCGAAATGAGGGTGCTCTGCATGTCGGGCTACACGGACGACAGCATCGTCCGCCATGGCGTGCTCGAAGCGCACATCGCCTACCTCCAGAAGCCGATTACGCCGGAGGCGCTGACGACGCGTGTTCGCGAGGTGCTCGACGGAGCGTCGTCGTAGGCAGGCGACCTGCCTCTTCTGAAGGCCGCACGAGGCCACGCGGAGGCGCGCTGGCACTCCCGCTTCCGATACACTCTATTCGTTGTTTATCCAGCCCATCATCGCGGCGGTGAACGCCTGGATATCGCCGACTTTGCCACCCAGATGCGCGTGAGTACCGGCCGGCGCCTGGATGAGCACGCTCTGCGCCTTGTCGCCGAGATTCACCTTCGCGAGTGCTTGCGTGCAGGCGGCACCGTTGTTCACGCCGACGCTCGTCAGGTCGAGCGCGTTCTTCGCGGTCGTATTTGCTCCCGAATGGCAGCCGACACATCCGTCCTTCTGAAGCTCTGGCGCGGCGCTGGATGCAAATGTTGCGACCGACTTGCAGCCACCGACCGCGAGCTCGCTCCTCCCGGTTTCTGAGGTGACCATCTCCCGATGCGGTGCGTATCGTCCGTTCGGTGCTCCTCGGGACTCTTCGTTGCCTCTGGCAGGTGCAACGATCGCGACGGCGCCGAAGACCGCGAGAAACAGAGTTGCTATCATTACGCGGAAAGATTGCATGGTCTGAATCCCTCGGGTGTTCAACGTGCAAAGATTGCGTCGCCGTTCACTACGTCGGCAACGAGCCGGGTCGCCTGGCGTCCTGGTGCATCGCCCGTTCCCGCAACTGCGTGTGCGGGTCACGCGCGACCGGCGGGAGCGATCTCACCCGGATCGTGCGGCGCTCGTGCGTGGTCGCGCAATTGCGCCGCAGCTCGAAGTCGCCGCCGCCGGGAACGTCGTGATCACCCTCGACGGCCAGGTCTGCCGAGTGCCCGACGGACGCCCCTGTTACGGGGTCGCGTCGAGAATGTCGACGTCGACGCGACGATCGGCCTGCCACTCGGCCTGAGGGCTCCCCATCGCGTCGATCGCGCCTCGCGATGTCTCCCGCATCCGCACCGACGGAACACCGAGCGCGACGAGGTAGCTCATCACGGAGTTCGAGCGACGCGCGCCGAGGGCCATGTTGTACTCCTGTGTCCCGCGAGGGTCGGCGCGGCCCACGAGCTTGACGGTCTTGCCCTGAAGGGGGCCCGTCATGAGGCACTGGGCGACCTGCGCCAGGGCGTCGCGGTCCTCCGGGAGAACAGCGCTCTGGTCGTAGTCGAACTTCGGCGCCTCTTTCTGACTCGCGATCTCCTTGATTCCGCACGTCTGACGAAACGCCTCCGAGAGGAAGATGAGCGAGCTCGGGGTGGCCGCAGACGCCGGCGCGAGCGGCGCGGAGGTCACGACCGCCGTTCCGACGACGGCAGGCCGGTTCTCGTGCGAGCAAGCCGTCACGAGTGTGATTGTCGCGAATACGGCACCGAGGAAGCCGTTCGTGCACGATGTAGTGATCGTCATTGAGAGTATCTCCGTGGGTGAATACGTCACGCGAGCGCTAGCAAGTTCGTGTCCAGGCCGTGGCTGACGCTGCCACGAGCGGCACGTTGCGTGCGTGCCGGGTGCGGTGCGTCGCTTGCTGCTCCTCGTGCCGATCGTCGTCGTCGCGAGCCTCCTCGTCGCGACGACGACGCCCGCCCAGGATCCTCTTGAGAGCCATCCGTGGGTGCTACGGGACGGGAGACACTGGCAGATCGCGTCCCCTGGAGCCGAATCGAAGGAGACCACTGACGCAGCCCTCGGCGGGCGCGGGCGGTGCCCGCCCGGCATGGTTGCCGTCGCCGGTCCGATGAAGGTGGATGGCTGGGGTTACAACGACGGGATCGACACGCTTCAGGAAGGGACTTGCGTCGATTGGATTCAGAAGGCGTACCCCGAGCGCTGCGAGGTCTTCGACCGGAAGGTCTGGCTCGAACGGTCTCGCGCCCTCGCGACGCAAGAAATGCGCTTCTGCATCGACCGCTACGAGTATCCGAACCAGCGTCGCGCCTACCCATGGATCATGGTGACCTGGAGCGAGGCGGCGGCTCTCTGTGCGCGCGAGGGAGAGCGCCTCTGCAGCGAAGCCGAATGGACCTTCGCGTGCGAAGGGCCCGAAGCTCTCCCCTACCCGTACGGCTACGAGCGTGACGACGCAGCTTGCGTGAGCGATCGACCCTGGCGCAACGTCGACCCCGCCGCGCTCTCGCCACGCGACTCTTCACACGCGCGCGCCGAGATCGACCGGCTTTGGCAAGGCGAGGCCTCCGGCTCGCGTACCCGCTGCAAGAGCCCGTTCGGCGTCTATGACCTGGTCGGCAACGTCGACGAGTGGACCGTATCGGTCGTTCGTGGCGAGCGTCCATCCATTCTCAAGGGGGGCTATTGGGGTCGGGTCCGCGATCGCTGCCGGCCCTCGACGCGGGCGCACGGCGAGGACTTCGCATTCTACCAGCAGGGATTTCGCTGCTGCGCGGATGAGCCGGCGGCGCCGTCGCGGTGAGGCGTGCGTGCTGTCGGCAGCGGGTTACGGCGAGCTCGACTCGGTGGCGCCGAACACCGCCGCCGAGGGGCGAGAAACACTCGTGAGGTCACGCGGCACCGAATCTGCATGCTGCTCAGCGTCTGGCGCGCACACAGATCGCGTGCCGTGCGACGAGGCGGACCCCATGCTGAGAAGTTTGAAGAGTCTCGAGCGGTACACGGTGAGCGCGACCGACGGCGATATCGGGACCGTCGCTGACTTCTTGATGGACGATTCGCGCTGGACGGTTCGGTATCTCGTGGTCGAGACGGGGGGCTTCTTCCAGGGCCGTCAGGTGCTGATCACGCCGATAGCATTTCGCGAGATCGATTTCTCGGCCGAGCGCTTTCGGTTAAGCCTCTCGATGCAGAAGGTGAAGAACAGTCCGAGCATCAACTTGGACCTCCCCGTGTCGCAGCAGCACGAGCGAGACTTCTACGGGTACTACGGCTACCCCTATTACTGGGGATACGGTGGACTGTGGGGAATGGGCGGCTACCCGGGCGCGATGGCAACGGGGAACTACCAGCGGGCTCCCGACCGTCCTGGTGAGCCCCCCGCCGACAGGCACTTGCGGAGCGCGAAGGACGTCGAGGGCTATCATATCGAGGGCACGGACGGCTCGATTGGCCACGTCAAAGACTTCGTCGTCGACGACGAAACGTGGGAGGTCCGGTATCTGGTGGTCGCGACCACCAACTGGTGGCCAGGCAAGAGCGTCCTGATTGCGCCGGAGTGGACGACACGCGTGAGCTGGCTCGACCGGAAGGTTTATCTCGGCATGACTCGCGAGGCAATCAAGCGCAGCCCGGAATGGAGCGCGACGTATCCCGTCGAGCACTCCTATGAGGAGCAGCTGAGCCTCCACTACGGTGGGATTCCCGGCTGGTCCAGCCGCGACCGAGCCTTCGAACGCTCGTCCGTTCGACGCATGGAGCCGCCGCTCCCACCAGCCTCGTGAGGTCTTGGTCGAGGAGCAATCGCGGGATAGCGCGGGTTTCTCGGCGACTCGTGACGGCCATGGGCTCGTGAATGTCGGCGCCGGTCTCGAGGCCGTCGAGAATGACCTTGGCGAGGTCGACGCGCGTGGTGTAGCGGCGGCTCGGCTTCTCGGGCTCCTTCCGGTACGGCTGCCCGGTGTCGCCATCGACGAGGCGGCCAGGTCGAATGACGATCCACTCGAGGTCGGGGCGGTTCCGAAGGAACTCCGCCATCGCGCGCATGTCGGCGTAGAGCGTGCGGCCGATGACGTTGTGAAGGAGCGGGTGGATGATCTTGTCGAACAGAAAGCCATACCCCGGCCCCGGGAACCGCTCGAAGTGCCGAGTGACCCACGAGAAGCGAAGTTTCCACGCAGGTCGTGCCGATCGACGCCCTCGGCGTTCCGATTGTCGCGCTCCGCGTGGCGATTGCCGCTCCGGTCGCGGCTGGAGCGACTCGCGCTACCTCGAGAGTGGTGCTTTGCGTGCATCGAGAGCGGTTCTCGGTGCGACTCGAGGCGCGATCGACGCGCGCTCGGTCACGCTGCGAGCACGTCGCGCGGCCATCGGAGCGTCTCGTGCAGCTCTTGCCATGGCCGGAGCTGCCCTCGGACATCAGCTACGACGAGGAGGACGCCGGGCGCATGGTTGAAGCGCTGCCAGAGAGCCTGGAGCGGGCGTTCGCCCTGCACGTCACCGTCATCTTCCGCCGGTAGCCGGACGCCGATCGTATCCTCCCGGGGCTCGACAGGGCGAGTCGCTGGCGCTAGCTGTCGCTCGCCATGCAAGCGAGATCAGAGTGAGGCGGTCCGTCGGGCTAGACCTGGGCACCACGAACAGCGCGTTGGCGGTCGCGTCCGAGGACCATCGTGTCGACCTCGCCCGCTTCGAGCACCGCGCCGGCATCACGGACACGTTTCGGTCGGTCCTCTACTTCAACCCTGAATTGGTCGACGCGCGTCGTCGCATGGCGCCAGTGGCGGGCCCGAGAGCGATCGACCACTACCTCGACGCCGACGGTTCGGGGCGGCTGATTCAATCGTTGAAATCGTACCTCGCGGACCGTGGGTTCGAGGCGACGAGCGTGTTCGGTCGCAACTACTCGCTCGTCGAGCTGCTCGCCGTGCTGGTGCGTGCGGTCCGGACCGAAGCCGAGGCGCAGCTCGGGCCTCTGGGCGGTCGCATCGTCGTCGGGCGGCCAGTCCACTTCGCAGGGGCCGACACGCCTGCGGAAGACGCCTTCGCCGAAGGGCGCTTGCGCAGCGCCGTCATGGCGGCGGGTTTCGAGGAGGTCGTCTTCGAGCTCGAGCCGGTCGCGGCCGCTTACTATTACGAGTCGCGCCTCGATCACGAAGAGCTCGTCCTGATAGCCGACTTCGGAGGCGGCACCAGCGACTTCTCCTTGCTGCACGTCGGGCCCGAGTCGCGGGCGAGCGGGAAGCGCCGCATTCTCGGTAACGATGGCGTTGGCATCGCCGGCGACGCCCTCGACGCGAAGATTCTTCATCACGCGGTGTCCCCGGCGCTCGGCCTCGGATCCGAATACCGATCCATGCTGGGAAAGGATCTGCCCGCGCCGGTCTGGATTTACGCGAAGCTGCGTCGCTGGCATCTGCTCTCGTTCCTGAAGTCCAAGCGCACGACCGAGCTGCTCCAGGAGATGCGTGACCAGTCGCTCGAGCCGGCCAAGATCGTCGCGCTCATGCGCGTCATCGACGAGGACCTCGGCTATCACCTGTACCGCGCCGTCGAGCGCGCGAAGGTGGCCCTCTCGCACGACGACCGGACGCAGCTCGTCTTCGACGCCGACGATCTCCACATCGAGCACGCGGTCACCCGCGCGGCCTTCGAAGGATGGATCGCGGACGAGACGGCATCGATGGCGGCCTGCGTCGATCGGTTGCTCGCGAAGGTGGGCGTCTCGGCGCAAGCGGTCGACCGCGTGTTCATGACGGGCGGCACGTCGTTCGTCCCGGCCGTCCGCGCGTTGTTCGACACGCGCTTCGGCGCGTCCAAGGTCGTGGCGGGCGGTGAGATGGTCTCCGTCGCGAGCGGCCTCGCGCTTCGAGCGGCGGACCTGCAGCGTCAGGCCGCGGGCTGAGCCCGCCGGTCGTGTGTCCTCCGTGCCTTCGGCGCGCTGAGCGCAGGCGAGCGAGCGTGCGCGGTGAAGGGTCCGCGTGGCTCCCTTCACAACACCAGATTCTGGTTGAGCGCATAGGGCAGGAACCTATCGAAGGATCGACGCCACATGCTCCTCACGAGTATTCTACGAAAGAACCATGCTTCCTCGCCGAACGGCAGCCTCTGTTCTTCGTCGGACAGCGAGTGGACGTAGCGTGACGAACTCGAGGAACACGTCAGAGTGGTCCTCGTCGGCCTCCGCGATCCCGATGATACTTCGGAGGTTCCGGCGGAGCGCCTCGTGTGTGTAGCTCCAGTCACCGCTCCGTGACCTCCTCCCACTTCGGGCTCACCTCGCCACCCCACGGCTCTCTGGTGAGCAAGCTCGCCGCGCGACCTCGGAGCTCGCTCGAGAGCCGCCCTTCGGCCGCGCTCGCAAACGCGTCTGCAAGCTCCGTCGCCCTTGCCATGCGCATCCGTGGGTTCTTCGCGAGCCCGAGCGCCAGCACGCACTCGATGTCGAGCGGTATCGGGGCGAGCGTCGTCGGCCGCGCAGGCTGTCGATGCACGACGTTGAACATGGTGGCCGCCGGGTCGGGTCCAGAGAACGCGGGGCTCCCCGTCGCGGCGCGATAGGCGACGACGGCAAGCGAGAACACGTCCGCCCGGTGGTCGACCTGCCTTCCGAGCACCTGCTCGGGCGCCATGTAGCTGGGAGTCCCGACGAGGGCGCCCTGGGTCAGCGTTCCGCTGGATGTACCGAGCTTGGAGATGCCGAAGTCGAGCACCTTCCAGAGCCGCGTCGCCTCGACCCAGAACACGTTCTGCGGCTTCATGTCGCGGTGGACGATGTCGCGCTCCCGCGCCGCGTCGAGGGCCCGCGCCACCTGGACGACGATGTCCGCCACCTCGGCCACCGGCAAGCGCCGTCGCTTGCGCAGGATCGCGGCGAGGCTCGCGCCGTCGAGCCGCTCCATCGCGATGTACGGAGGCCCCGAGGAGCCGTCCGCGACGTCATAGACCTGGACGACGTTCGGGCTCGCGACCCGTCCCATCGCGATGGCCTCACGCTCGAAGCGCTTCGCAGCGTCCGGATCGTCACCGGAGTCGGCCAGCAAGAGCTTCACGGCGGCCCGCGCGCCGCCTTCGCCCGTCGCGTCGTACACCTCGCCCATGCCGCCTCGTCCGAGGAGGCGCCCGAGCTTCCAGGGGCCGACACGTTCGCCCGACCAGCGGCCGTTCCCTTCGCCGATCGCGCGCTCCAGGGCCTGGTTCGCCTCGGCGAGGAGCGCCTCGCGCAGCACCACCTGTCGCGTCGCGCGCTCGAGCGCCTCGACGGCCGCGAGCGTCGACTTCCGGCTCTGTCGACCAAGGACCATCGCCCCGAGAATGACGAGCTGCACGAACGCCGACGAGAGCAGGACGACGCCATGCGACATGTTCGGGGTGCGCACCATCCCCGCGTCGGGCAGCACACCGAAGCCGACCAGCAGCATCCCGGCGCCGAAGACCGAGGCGAGCAGCGCATAGGTGACGTAGGCATGCAGCCGTGACCCGAGCGACGCGACGTAGAGCCCGACCGTCACGAGCGCCAGGTAGGGCGAATAGAATCCGAAGAAGTAGATGACAATCGGCGAGACGGCGAACACCGGGATGGCGAGCACCATGACTCTCCGCTCGTCGTAGCCGTGCGCCCTCCGCAGGTAACGGGCGATCGATGCGTTCGACACCGCCGCGGTGAACATGCCTACCTGGAAGATCCGGGTCAGCCAGGGCTCGACGCCGAAGAACGGCGCGCAGACGACACCCACGAGGGACATGCAGGCGGCGCCGAGGAAGTACGCACGGTAGCGCCTGATCTCGTCGGCCCGGAGGGCGGATGCCGGGTTGGTGACGGTGCTGTCGTCGAGGGGTGCGCTGGCGGTCATCGTCTCCTGTGTTGCTCCCGTCGATGTCATCCAGGCAGCCTATCTCGCCGGACGCCCTTCGATGACTGCTGCAGGGTGCGCAAGAGCGGCGACGATCGCGAGCGCCGAGTAGATCGAACCGACCCCGTCTGCGTAAACCGCGGGATGCATCGTCTCGCACGCGTCACGCTCGCGCTGATCGCCGGCTGCCACCCGCATGCCGGCCCCGTCGCGGAGCGGAAGCCCGACGACGCTCCTCCCGTCCTGACCGTCGCGCCGCCGCCCGCGCAGACGGCACCTCCTCCTCCGGTCGCGCCGCCTCCCGAGCCGCTCGTTTCGCTCGCGAGGTTCGAGGGGGAAATCTCGATGGCGATGGTGATCAATGGGAAGGCAGGCCCGAGCTTTCGTCTCCTCGCCAGGGACGGGCTCGTGCGCTTCGACGTCCCGACCGACGCCCCGTTCCCTCGCCGTCCGCGCATGGTGCTCGGGCACGCGACGGCGTTCCTCCTCTTCAGCCCCTCGAGCCGCAAGCTCTTCGTCGTCAACGACGAGGAGCGGCACGTCCGCACCATCGATCAGGACGAGGCGCTGGCCATGCTCTTCAGCATGTCGCCGTACGGCTGGTACGAGATCCCGGCGCCGACCGTGACGCGGACGGGGAAGGAGGACTCGGTGGCCGGCGTCCCGTGCGTCGAGTGGAAGGTGGAGAACAAGGACCGCTCGGGCCTCCGCACGTGCCTGTCGATGGGGGACGAGCCGAGCTTCCCCGAGTTCAGCGACGGCAAGCACCTCCTGCCGCAGCACCTCTGGACGCTGCAGCTGCTGTACGGGGCCCACTTCCCGCTGCGGAACGTGGCGTATGACGCGCTCGGGCGCGAGGCGTCGCGTGTGGAGGTCGTGGCGCTTTCCCGGCGCCCGCTCGACCCGTCGCTCTTCGAGGTGCCGGTGGGGTACGAGCTCACCGATTGGCGGTTCCGCACGCCCGACGAGCACGAGGCGGCGCGGGACGCGCGGGAGGTGCTCGCGCGCTGGCTCGAGGCGCTCTGAGGCGTCGCCGGATCGCCCTTCGTGTAGGGGGCGGACGCGGCCACGGCAAGACCTCGCCGATCGCGCGCGCCAAGCTCTGTAGAATGCGTCCATGGCCGATGAGCGCGATGGGGGAGAGACGCAACGCACCTCCGTGGAGCTCGCCGTCGACGCGCCCTCCAGCTCCGATCTCCTGACCGAGACCGCGTTCGGCGCGCACGGCAGGTACGCGCTCGGTGCCTTGCTCGGCAAGGGGGGGATGGGAGAAGTGCGAGTCTGCGTCGACCGCGCGATCGAGCGCGAGGTCGCGATCAAGGTGATGCGGATGGACGCGCGGGCGGCGGGCGCGACGAGCCGAGGCACCCGCGAGGATTTTCTGCGCGAGGCTCGGGTGCAGGGGCAGACCGAGCACCCGTCCATCGTGCCGGTCTACGACGTCGGACGTGACGAGAGCGGCGCCCCCTACTTCACGATGCGCCGCGTCGAGGGGAAGACGCTCGAGGCCGTGCTCCGCAGCCTCCGTGCGGAGAACGAGCACACCGTTCGCGCGTTCTCGCGGCACAAGCTTCTGACGGCGTTCGGGAGCGTCTGCCTCGCGGTGCACTACGCACACACGCGCGCGGTCTTCCACTGCGACTTGAAGCCCGCCAACATCATGCTCGGCGGCTTCGGCGAGGTCTACGTGCTGGACTGGGGGCTGGCCACGAAGGCAGGCCAGGCGGACGGCGTGGCGCCGGACGGGCAGCCGCGTGTGGTGAACGGAACACCAGGCTACATGGCGCCGGAGCAGGTCCGTGGGGAAGCCGTGGACGCGCGCAGCGACGTCTACGCGCTTGGTGTTCTGCTCTACGAGATCCTCACGCTCCAGCCGATGCTCGTCGGCAAGAGCTACGAGGAGCTCTGCGCGTCGACCCTCGAACAGAAGATCGAGCGCCCCTCGGCCCGCGCGCCCGAACGCAACATCGCGCCCGAGCTCGATCTGATCTGCTCGAGGGCTACCGCGCGCGCCGCGCAGCACAGGTACGCGACCGCCCGCGACCTCTACGACGACCTCACGGGCTACCTCGACGGGGATCGCGATCTCGCGCTGCGCCGCTCGCTGTCGCGCGATCACGCGGCGCGGGCGTTCACGATGTCGGAGCGAGCTCGCGACCCGGCGGAGGGCGGCGGCATCTCGGCGCGAAGCGAGGCGCTGCGCGCGGTGGGCCGCGCCCTCGCGCTCGACCCGGACAACCCCGAGGCGCTCCGCATCCTCGTCGGGCTGCTGACCGAGCCACCGGCCGAGACGCCGACCGAGGCTCTCGAGGACATCCGCGCCAACGAGCGGAGCCTCGACGGTCCGCGCGCACGGGGCGGGGTGATAGGTCTCCTTCTCCTCTCCCTCCTCTTCCCCGTCGCGTGTCTCAGCCTCGGGATTCGGAGTGTCCCGAAGTTCTGTCTGACCGTCGTCGTAGGCCTGGCGACCGCCGGCCTGGGGGCGTTGCGTGTGCAAAGGCCCCGAGACGATGGATTCGCGCCGACCTACCTCCCCGTCGCGCTCTCGGTCCTCATCTGCGTGCTGGGCGTCTGTTACAACCCGACGGTGCTGACGCCGACTTTCGCGATCCCGTTCGCGGTCGGATACACGCTCTCGATGGATCACCGCCGTCGCTTGCTCCCGATGATCGCCGCGTCGGCCTCGATCGTGATTCCGTCGGCCATGGAGTGGCTCCACATCGTCTCCCCCTCCGCGACCATGATCGGCGACCTCGCCTGCGTGGTGCCGCGAACCGGGGGCGTCCCTTTGCTCTCGGGGCCGCTGTACGTTCTCGGAAACGTGATCTGCGTCGTCGGAGCTTGCTACTACGCGCTGCGATTCCGCGAGATCCTCACGGAGACGCAGCGTCGTGTCTGCGTCACTGCGTGGCAGCTCCGCCAGCTGCTGCCGAAGGAGGCGAGGCCGGCCACGACGACGCCGCCTCCGGCCTGACGTCGTGGCGAATGGTACGAACGGAGTGTGTCGCTCACGCAGCTCCGTTGCCGCGCGCGCCTGGCCGGCCTTCTCCGTTGCCGGACGTGAAGCGTGTGGGAGTTCGCGAGGGGCTCCAAGGCGTCGAGGTCACCCGACTCCGCGACATGGTGGAGCGACGTCCACCCATGCGGGCTCGCGAGTGAGGGTGCTGCTCCTCCCCGAAGCAGGGCTCGAGCAATCTCGGTGTGCCCCTTCTCGAACGTTGCCACAAGCATGGGAGTGCAGCCGAGCTGGGGGGGCGGCGCGTTCGGGTCGGCACCGGCTGCGAGGCGCCGCTTGCTTGGCCCTGCGTCACGCTCGGTGAGGAACCTTTACGCTCCCGCGACCGTCCTTCGCGAGTGTCACGAGCCGCGTTCCTGGTCCTGGCCACCCTGTTCGCCGCGATCCGGCTGACGAATGCGGTCTTGCCAGCGCTTCGCGAATCGAAGGCCGGTGCAATCGTGAACGTCTCGTCGGGCGCCGCGACGATGGCTGTCGGGGCGGTCGCGCACTACGCCGCCGCGAAGGCGGCGCTCAACAGCTACTCACGTGCGCTCGCGATCGACCTCGCGCCGAGCAAGATCCGCGTGAACCTCGTGTCGCCGGGGCCGGTGACGACGCCTGGGAGCCGGGAGTTCACCGACGCGCTTGGCGCTCCGCCCGACGCCTTCGCCAAGGAAATTCCGATGGGTCACTATGGGGCCCCGGGGGACATTGCCGAGGTCGTCGCGTTGCTCGTGTCGGACCGCGCGAACTGGATGACGGGCGAGAACATCCACGTCGACGGCGGAATGACGGCGCGCTGAAGGGTACACCGAGCGAGGCTCACGCAACTCGTCGCGCGCAACTCGCGGGAATCGATGAGTCGCGAAGTGGAGAGAGCGACTCTCGTGAGGTCGATAGAGGTCGTGTGCGTGTACCGAGAGCCGCTCTCGGTGCGACGCGAGGCGCCGTCGATGCGCGGTGGGTTACTCTGCGAGCGGCCCCGGAGGCCATCGGAGCGTGTCGAGCGGCTCTTGCCGTGGCCGGAGGTGCTCCCGGGACATCGTCTACAGGAGCGGCAGTGGCGACGAGCCGCTCGACGTGACGCGAAGCCAGAAACCGCCGGCGCCCTCGTTCCCGGTGTGAATCGTCACGACCATCGCTCGCCCGCCCTGAGCGAGAGTCCGGCGAGCGCATCCTCCGTAAAGCTGGCCATCGAGGTACGTGTGGTTGAGCCTGGCCAGCACCATCCGAAAGTACTGTGCGGGGACCGCAAGTACCGTGCGCGCCTCGAACGCGCCGTTGCACGACCTCAGGGTGACAGCGACATCCTCATCACGCTTCAGGAGATGCCTCTCGGCTTCCAGGACGGCCGGAGCGAACGTCATCACCTGCGACAGCAAGTAGTCGACCAGGCTCACCGTGTCGTAGGTCCCGTCGTCGCGGACGCGGTGGTCGTAGCCGAGCACGGTCGGGAGCTCCAACGGCTTCGTGATGATCAGCACGGCCCGACAACGATACGCGAGCGGCGCGATCCAGAAGCAGCGATATCGAGGAGCGCGCGCAGGACGAGGCTCGGTAGGACGCCCGGCGGGACGATACGGCGAGAGCGCTCCTGATGCGGCGCATCGCGGGTGAGGTCGTGATGCTGAACCTCCTGCGGTTCCGCGAGGTGGCCGACTCCTCGACGGCGCCGCACCGCGCGAAGATGGAGCTCACTGACCGGTCGGGTCGTGCCAGCCGATGAGGATCTCGTTGCACGACGGCAGCGGCGGCGCGTCGGCGCACGATCCCAGACGGCGCAGCCCGCCGAGCGAATAGTCGCCTATCAGGCCGCCCGACAAGGTGCTGGTGCCCGAGGTGAGACAGTAGACGGCGCCCGGGTCGGGGCCGAGGTCCGTGAACATGACGCTGCCGGAGATCAACCGTCCCGACGCGTCGAACAGCGCCTCGATGTACCCTACCGGGGTGAAGCCGATGACGCTGGAAGAGAACGTCGCGCCCTCCTCGCTCGCGCTGAGGGCGGCCGCCGTCGTGCGCCCGTTCAGGGTGATCTCGAACTGGGTGCCCGAGAGGACGATCCCCCCGGGGACCTCGGGCGCTCCGGCGCAGCTCCCGAGCGCGCGCAGCGCCTCGAGACGGATGGGCGCCGCCGCGTCGACTTCGCTCCCGGGTCCGGCGCAGTACCACGGGACCTGCAGCGGACCGCCGCTGCCGACGCTGCCGACCACGACCTCCGGCGTCTTCGGCGCCGACACGAAGAACATTGTGACGTCAGGACCCGCGGTGAAGATGTCGTCGCTGATCGCCCCGGACGAGCCAGCGGTGTTGACGGGGTCGCAGTTCGAGTAGTTGCGGACGCCGCCGTCTATCCACGCCGCGACGAGGATCGTCAGCCGGGATGCTGCGTCCGGGCAGCCAGCGGGCGGGAGCGAGAGCGGCGGCGGCTCCGTGCAGGACGCGGCTTCGCGCTCCGCGTCTCTCGTGACGGTCGCAGCCTCACGCACCGGCGCTTGCGCATCGACGAGCCTGCTCCCCGTGTCGAGCGAGCTCCGCGCGCCGCAACTGGCCAGCAGGGCGGTGAGGATCAGCCCGCGACCGATGGTGGCGCCCATGCCGTGTCACCGTACCTCAGAATGAACGGCAATTCCTCGGAGGCCGGCGTGGTGAACGAGCGGATCCCCGCCGGGCCGTAGGACCTTGATCGGTCGTTCCCCATCTCGGTCCCAAGGCTCGCGGCGACCTGGATCTGAAGTTTCATCGGGCCGTCATGCCAGCCGGCGCCAGTGGCCAGAGCGTGCTCGATCGCCTCCACGACGGCCGCGTGACCGGGCACGACGATATCGATAGTGTCGCGTGCGACGTGATCGATGGGCGAACGGGACGGGACCCGGACACCCACGTCCAGGTCTGGATCGCGCACACCGACTCTTTGATCCGCCGGGTGGTGACGGACCACGTGCTGACCGAGGCCCAGCAGCAAGCGTTCGAAGCACATCGTGAGCCGACCGCGGTGCTCATCGAGGCCGTTCCGCAGTGCCGGCGACGCTCGGCGCCCTCGCGGCGAAGAATCTCGTGCGACTTCGGGTACTTCCAACCGAGGGCCCCGACAGCTCGAAATCGACCGCGGCACCAGCTGCCGACGTTCCGCGGTCAGCCGCTCCCCTCTTAATTAGAGAAGAAGAGTTAAGTCCTTCTCTTCTTTCTCTGAAGGGGGACCCCGGACGCCGCCGCGGTCACGGCACCCGACCTCGTCATTGCGGTGACCCCGGACGAGACCTGCACTCCTGCGACGCTTTCCCCTCGAACCGGAGAGCAATCCGTCGCGACCTCGAATCGATCCGTCGCGACCTCGGCTCGATCCGCGCGCTCGAGCCACGATTCCGTCGCACCCTCGCTTCGATCCGTCGCGTCGACGCGTCGACCCGCGCGTCCGGACGATCGATCCGTCGCGACCTCGCGTCGATCCGTCGCGTCGACGCGTCGACCCGCGCGTCCGGACGATCGATCCGTCGCGACCTCGCGTCGATCCGTCTCGTCGACGGAGAGTTCCTTCTCGAGGACCGAAAGGCCCGGCCGATGAGAGCCGCGATCCGTGGCCCCTCACTCCGATCCGTCGCGACCTCGCTTCGATCCGCGCCGTGCGCCGCTCGATCCTTCGCGACCTCGCGTCGATCCGTCCCGACCAAGTCTCGATCCGTCGCGCACTCCGCACGATCCGCCCCGACCTCCGCGACGTCCTTCCGATCCTCCTTCGTGTCGGTGCGACCAACCTCTCTGTCCGTCGACACCTCGGCCTGCTCCGCGGCGTCCACACGCGGTTCCGTCGACACCAGCGTCGATTCGACGCGACGGACATCGACAACGACGTTGTCCTCACGCGCGGGGACGCGATCAAACCCAACTTC